>JADMIO011047622.1_pt1 | contig 52294 bp, 54 predicted proteins | sample 8958161 | NCBI WGS metagenome assembly JADMIO01 (sample SAMN16585339, study PRJNA669376) | soil metagenome | isolation source: Crop rotation soil | place: USA: Cullars Rotation, Alabama | collected 2011
TGAGCCAGTGTGATTACATTTGCGGCCTAACTGTGGCCAGTCCAGTTACGCTGGAGTCACTAGTATTTAGGTGACACTATAGAAGCGGCCGCGACAACTTGTCCACGTGGAATTCTAAGCTTAGGATCCCAATGTGCTGGAAAGATCCAACACTTGTTGCTTTTACACCTTTTTTTTTCATAAATGTATCCTCGACACCCCAGAAACAACCAGCTGCAAAAGTAGCCGTTTCAAGATTATTTTCACTCATATTGTAATATAGTAATCGCTGGTCCTAAAACCTTTTTCAAATTCTTCTCAGACCATAAAGATTTCAGGAATCATCAAATTCAAAAGAACAACTATTACTTTCGCGATCTGATAGGTTTTGTTCTCAGGTGAAGATGACAGCAAGGACAAAATGATCCATCATGAAAGAAATATACCGAACATCTCCTACAATATTTGACTCCGTCACTATATTTTGCTCCCAATATACCGATTTCATCACAAATTCGTTTGCATCCCATTTCATAATATTACTGGTTTTATTTTATAACTCGCAATGTACCTAGCAGGGAGTGGGTCTTCACAGGACCCTAGTATTATTCAATACGACCATAGATCATTGATATGACAAAACGAAAAAAATTTCATCATATGTATACATTGTCTTTTACCAGCTTTTGAAGTTTTGCTGTAGCTTCTGAAAGTGGTTGGTCGGTACCAAAAATTATTAGCGTGTGATCCCCTGTCTTATTATCAGGCCAGAATTTCCCATCACAATAAGAACAGGTGTTATAGCTGAAATTATACTCGCTAAGAATGTTGAAACCATTTTTTGGAAATTCACTTTCATAATAACCCAACCATCCTGGGTGCATATTTCCATCATTGTCTAACTTATTTGATACTTGATTAGTTGGAGAATAAAATCCTCCTACTATTTCTTTACCCGTAGAAGTTTCATCTGATACGGTAATTGTCCCTTTCATCCACTCATACTTGGTGTCAGTTATAGAATAAGTTCCTACAGGCAATACTTTTGAATCCGATGAATTAGCATATTCCATTTTTCCGGTTGTGTAAATCACTTTTCCCGAATTATCTTTAATATTGATAGTATGAGGATGTGGCGTATTCCATGGCGCATCAGCATTAAGAATAACTATGGCAGTTCCTTTTGGAATTAATACGTGCGATGGTAAAAAGTACGGATTATGATCCGTAAGAAGTTTATGTTTTTCATTAGACCAATCTTCATGAGCTTCATTTGCTATAAGAATTATGAAATAACCGACAGATCTTGACAAATGAATAGTTTCTGTGTCGTAAACTGATTTAGCTTGGGGGATCTCCGATTCTTGTTGTTCTATACCAAAGGATCTATTGTTAACATTTATTAATATAATTGTCAAAAAGGCGTAGATTGAAATCAGGAGCATGACTCTGCAATATTGTTTCATATTGATGGATTCCTAGTTACTAAAGATGGTAATTGTCCATTATCATAAGAATGGACTTTATCAATATTTTTGCAATTCTTAATTTTTGCAGAATCTATGAACTCATCAAATTTCCTTTTATCTATTATAACAGTTAGATCAGTAAAAAAAAGACTATTCTTTGCCATCACGTAATTGAATATAGCGCATGACAAATAAGGAGATCGATCATATTGTTTATGTTCTTTAATGATATATAGTTAATAAAATCACGTAGTGCGAATAATATAATGGTATTATTTCACTATTTGTTTATTTCTATTAGAAATTTTATTTCATTTTATATTGTTATTGCAGAATCGGTCAGTAATACAGGTTCTTTTTGTCAATAATAATGATATTGCTCAAAGAAAAAAATTATGTATAACTTTTGATTCTTATCTTTCATATGTAATGTGTATTTGATTCCAGTGAGCCACAAATTTTTCAACGTTAGCCATAAAATCATTCTTTGATCTCATAAGAAAAGAGTGTCCAAAATCCCAACCAATGCTGTCACATATGCTACACTCATTTTCATAATGAGATGAATAACCATGTGCTTCACCTATAATGCATTTTGCAGGGCTGTCAAGTGAAAAATACCATCTCCACCACTGCAATGACAATGGAATTGGAAATCCCTCTTCCCATATAGTACTAATTTTAGCCGCCCATTTGGGTACAATCTCATCAATAGTTAGACTCTTTGATTTTATTTCTTGGAACAAGATCATACTACCCATAGTATGCGATGTTATTAAGTATTAAAATAACTCATTCAAAAATGAAAAAAGTACCTACATTCTCATCATTTTTCTAATCAGCACACTAGAAACAGATAACTTCTCGGCCCAGAATAATTACAAGTAAAGTGACGCAATCTGTGTTGTGTTTTTTTCACTAGTTGCCTGAGTATGCGAGTTGCCACTGTGAATCAATGACTAACGCGATTTTACCTAACTTTTCGGGTATTTCAGAAGGTATTTTGGTATTATCTAAAACATTAAACTCATACTTTAATGATTTTTGATTTTTATCATAAATAGGATTGAATAGCTCTATCTCAAAGACATCTTCTTTGTTGTTATTAGTTAACATAACCAGGGCAGCATTTGGTGGATTTAGTTGAAAACTATCCTGGCCCCTCGTCCAGTTACCAATAAAATTATCAACAGTTTGAGTTTGTACTATTCTATTTGGTCTATCTGAAAACAAAATTATCTTATTGGATATATCATCAAGTTGTAATGAATAAGAAGTGGAATTGATTTCTGATACTGAACCCATTGCAGCATGTTGAATCGCAAGGAATTTAGGAGTTCCACTAGCTGCCCCTGTTTGGCTTGCCTGAGCGTAAACAATCGTCAACATAAATGACATGCAGATAACAATTAACGTAATTGAAAGTATCAAAGAGGAAATTGAAACTCTCCCAATTTTCATTAATTCAAATAAAAATCTACACTACTTATATATTTAATTCAAGATCGCAAAATTTCACTTAAGGATCATTTCACCTTTCTTTTCATATGAGTACATTAAATGAATTCCAAATATCATGATTGCGATTGCAATAATCTGACTTATACCAATAATTTCATGCAGGAAAATAATAGCGAAAATCAATCCAAACACTGCGGATAAGGATAACAAAGATGAAGCCTTAACTACTCCAATTCTCTTAATGCTATGCAAATATAGATATAGTGATATGGAAAATCCAAAGACCGCCAAAATTACAATAGTCAGTAATTGTTCACTTTGAATCTTGAAAGGAATTCCTAATATGAATACCGTTCCTAATAGTATCAACCCTCCTATAAGTGCCTTCAACTGAATAAGTTTTGATACATCTAGTTGTCGAGCTATGATCTTACAAACATTGTTATCAAACCCCCAAATCATTGTTGATAAAATAACCAAGACGTTTCCTATATTCATTCTAAATATTGAACTATTAAAATCAAGATTCGTAGTTACTAAAAATACCCCAATCAGTATCATTGTAACTGAAACGTATCCAAGGGGTCTCATTCTCTCTCTAAAAATAAGCAATGCAAATAGAATCGAAAAAACAGTTTCTCCGTTCGCAAGTAATGATGTGTCTGCTGCTGTACTTTGACTTAGCCCGATGAAAAAAATAATCGGTGCAATGGCTGCTCCGGCTACTGCGCTAATTAGGATAAGAGCGTAATATTTAGGTGTAATTTTTGATTGTGTTCTTAAGGCACCGGGAGTAAAAAATGCTCCAGCTATCAGATAAATAATTGATGAAAGGATAATAGGATTTATTTCTGACAGTATAGGTTTTGCTAGGGTAGAGACAGAACCAAACAGCAAAGCAGCGACGATTGCTGAGAGATACCCAATAATCAAGTTAGAGTTGCCAAGTTTATATTTTATCAAACACTAGCACAAGCACCCATGACGCAGACCTTATAGGTATTAAAACTTAGCCATTTAATATCGATAGCGCTGATAACACTAATCTTTAAAAATCAGAAAATTAGTTTGGCCTTCTATGAATTGAAACCTGCGAGAATACTAGGGAAATAGATAACGTATAGATATTCTATTCTAAACAAATATGTGATAAAGTATGAAAATTATTATAGAGATTATTGGAATCGCGCTTATTCTAGCAGGTCTAATTTTTACGGCACAATCTAAATCACTGTTAGGTCCTCAAAGTTCCTTTATGTACAACAATCCAACCTGGACATTAAATGGTTCTATGATTATTATGGCAGGTGCTATTATCCTAACTATGGGTATTATTCTTAGAATCATTCTTCGTTTTAGACGACGATCTTAGCGAAAAAAAGTCATAATAACGTCATTGTTGCTAAATCAAGATAATATCTGGTAGTTACTTTTTATACCCATTAAACCTAAATTGCTTATTTGAAATATTATTTGCCAAAGTTTCTTTATTTTTCTCTATCTATTATATTATTCTTTACTACTTTTGTAGTATGTACATCTGCACAAGAAGAGGAGAAGGTAATATCCCTAAGATCCAATCCTATAATACCTTCAGGAAGTTTTCCTATTGGAATTGATATTAATCCAATAACTAACAAACTTTATGTTGCTAATCAATTTTCGAACACAATATCGGTAATCGATATTGAAAAATCCATAGTCGAAAAAAATATTGATGTAGGCAACTCCCCATATGATGTAGATGTAAATCCATTCTCTAACAGAATTTATTCATCGAACAGAGACTCTAATTCAATATCTGTCATTGATGGTTTCACAAATAACGAATTGACCAGCATACCTGTGGGCAAATCACCCTTGGGAATTGGAATCAATTTAGCAACGAGCTGGATATATGTAGCAAATTTTAACTCAGGGACAATTACGGTAATTGATGCAATTGATAATCACATAATAAAATCACTAAAATTTGCTACACTGCCATATGACATTGTGATTAACCCTCATACTAACAAGGTATATGTTACTGATTTAGGTAAGAACAACGTCTTGGTACTAGACGGAAGTAATAATACACTAATTTCAACAATACCTGTTGGTTCAAAACCTTCTGCCTTAGCTATCAATACGCAAACCAATACCATATATGTGTCAAATTTCTTGAATAATTCTGTAAGTGTTATAAATGGTACTTCCAACAAACTTGAAACCAATATAAAGGTAAAAGATAACCCGGTGGGAATTGCAGTTAATCCTAGAACAAACAAGATTTATGTTAATAATCTAGTCGATAATTCTGTAAGCGTTATTAATGGAGAAACAAACAAGGTAATTGAAAACATTTCTTTGGAGCCGGCAATTATTGCATCGGGAATAAATAATCCTTTTATTAATATTCCTCTAAAAGTAACGTTTCCACTTATAGCAAGCAAAATTACAGTAGATCCGGTCTCGAATTTCACTTACGTAACTAATACTAGAACGAATGGAATAATGACAATCGATGGTAAGTCTGATAAAATTGTAGCTAAGATATTCATTGATATTAAACCCGAAAATTCAGGGAATGTAAAATGCAATGATATCATTCTAGGATCTGGAGATTCTGCTACTTTGCCTATAAATTCGACTGTCAAGTGTGAAGCGATGCCTGACAGGGGATATGATTTCGGACATTGGTCTGTAACAAATAACACAAAGGAAAATCCAGTAATTTTTAATGTTACTGGATATGAAACTATTACTGCGAATTTCAAGGGAGCAATTCTGACTGAAACATTTATAGTACTAACTTCTGTGATAATAGGACTTGTTTCAACAATCGGTGGTTGGTTCTACAGACAGAAATCTAGGCGATCCTTTAAAAGAAATCTAACAAATATAGACTATACATACGAAATGTTGTCAAAAAACAACAAGGAAGAATGCATAAAACAACTAGAACAAATCCAAAGGGATTTGAATTTTTTGCATCGGAAGGGAAAAATTAATGAATCACAATTAGAATTCTTGGAGAAGAGAATTAACTGGTACATTAGTCGAGTTAATTCTTGAAATAAGAGCCATCGATGATAGTTAGAGAATTGTACTAGCAAAATAAGACAATATAGTGATAAAGTGGAATCAATAAATACTCCGAATCACTTAATGATGCCTATTCAGAGTCAAGGTTGTTATGCGAAAAAAGGAATCAAATTCAAACAAAGAAAGAATATTTCGATTTATACAAACAAATCCAGGTTGCTATCTACGGCAGATTAGAAACGAATTGGATTTATCAATGGGCTCAGTACAGTATCACTCATATCAGCTTCAAAAAGGTGGCAAGATTACTTCAACAAGGCAGGGTCTCTATAAGTTACACTTTCAATCTGGCGCTTTTCAAGAGAATGAGAAGACTCTTCTTCAAGTATTAAACCAAGAAACCCCTCGAGAAATAATTCTATTTATCGTTGACCAAAGATATCCCACACAAACAGATATAGTTAAAAAATTGGGTATCTCGGCACCTTCTATAAATTGGCACGTAAGGCGTTTGATTGATTTAAATCTAATAGACGAAGTGAGGGATGGAAAGTTCAAGAGATACAAGCTCCGTGATAATTCAATAGATTCAAGATACATAGTTGAACTTCTAAAGAAACACCATCCCAATCTTTGGAGTAAATGGAGCAGCAGACTGGTTGAAATGTTCCTGTCATTATCTGAAGCTGAAGAAAATACCTAGCGGTAGTGAGTAATTTGGAATCTTTTATTCTTGAGAATGGATTATTTGAGATAGTAGAAAGCATACTGTATGTAGTCGGCACCATCTTTGCCGCTATATTGATAGCTCTGTCTATTTCTGCTTACAGAAGCACACATTTAAGAAAACTCATATACGCTATTATTGCATTTTTTCTATTTGGTATATTTCTATTTTATGAGTACCTTGAACATAGCATAGCACTTGACAATCCATTTACCGACATCGTTTTACCCTCAATGGCTCTGTCTATCCTAGTACTATTCTTTTTGGCTATAATAAACAAGAGATAATCCATTGCAATTAGTTAACATCATGAGTATCCAAGAACATATCGGCTAAATTGCTCAAGTCATTTCCCAATGAATCTGTTGATAACATTCAGAGCACATTTCTAAATTGTCGGTATGATCACAAGTATATGTAACCTTTGTATCATTATTGCATCTGCTGCACTTTTGCATTCTTTAATTGATTCATAAAGGAATTTAACCTTTTGGCAATTAGCTCTAGATGGGATGTAGGATTGACTCTTGGTAACGGCCAACAATAACGTCAGCTTCCCCTAAGCAGTAACATATTTTATATGAAAAATTGCAGAAATCCAAGGATAAGATCAATCGATAGTTATTCAAATATCACCCATACACCGGGTCTAATTCGAAGTCACAAATATTTCCAATTTAACAGAGAAAAAAAATACCTTGCGATATCATGAAATATATTGTATCTAATCTAATGATGCTGTATTGAAGTATATTTTTACGTCTATCATATGCATAGTCACATTCATAATAATCGGTGTAATACTTTCACCAAAAATAGGATATCAGAACCAGGGAGTCATTCATTTTGACGAAGGAATTTCGTCTGTTCTCTTTAATTCACATTCCGCTATGATGGACCACTTTATGGTACTTTTGTCAACATATGGGCGAGAAATAGTTTGGGCAGCAGTAATTGTGTTTATGAGTATTTTTGTAGGGTGGAAAGGGAAAAAAATTGCTGTTATCATGGTAATTTCTTTTTTGATAATTATGCCTCTAAACTCATTATTCAAGTATCTTTTTGAACGACCTCGACCCTCGATTGAAATGCAGGGACTTGATATTCTTCCAAAGAATGATTTTGCGTATCCTTCGGGTCACGCTTCTATTGTCAGTAGCGGTGCAGTGATTTTGTTTTTATTGTATAGAAAGGAGAAGGAGCTATTATTTTCCTTAATATTGGCAACCGAAGCAGCATTGGTATGTATTTCGAGGATTTACGTAGGAGATCATTTTTTCTTTGACGTAGTAGGAGGTATTTTGCTCGGTGTTGGAATTTCGCTTTTATCAATTTCATTTTCAAGGTATCTTGATCCTGCAATTGTTAGAGTGCGCAAATATTTTGATAAGACTCCATGATATGAAGCCATTATCTTGAAAAGGGCTTCCCCTGAAATATACCGTCACTTACCCATTTCATGAATTTTTTATCAGATAGAGAGCCTTTCTTTTGAATTGAATTTTTAGCGTCCATTCCAATCACATATCTAAATTCGGGACTCTTAGAATTCAATGCATCAAGTATGGTATTTGCTACTTGACTGCTAGAAGTAGGGCTATTTTTCATTGCAGTTTTTAGGAATGAAACTCTTTTTTTCATTAATTCATAGTATGGCGAACTGGTATCAAGGCCATTTATCTTCAGGTTGTTAAAAAAATTAGTTTGTACGACTCCCGGTTCAATTACTATAATCTTTATGCCAAATTCCGCTAATTCATATGAAATCGATTCAGAAAGTCCTTCTATAGCAAATTTGCTTGACACATATGCAGCGTTAAGGGGAACTCCAAATCTCCCAACCATTGAACTAATGTTGACAATGGTTCCATTTCCTTGTTTCCTCATTATAGGAACTATTTCCTTAATAAGTCTGATTACTCCGAAAAAATTGGTCTCAAACTGTAGCTTGACATCCTCAGTTGTAATATCTTCAATCGGTCCGAACATACCGTAACCAGCGTTGTTAATTAGAACGTCGATTTTTCTTGAATCGTAAAGAATGTCTCGAATAGCATTTTGAATAGACTCTGAATCGTTTACGTCAAGAAGTATTATTTTCAGAGGGATTTTTTCTTTATCTATAACCTCTTGAATTTTTTTGGCTTTAGACAAATTTCTCACGGTACCATATACCTTAAAGTTGTTGCGAGCCAGTAAGAGGCAAGTAGAATATCCAATTCCAGATGAACATCCGGTAACCAGGGCCGTTTTATTACGATTCATACTTTAGGTTAAAGACATTGATTAAAAAATTTTCGGAAAACTAAATGCGTGGCTAAAATAAGTAAAAATGAATTTAGTAATTTAATTATACTACTTAAGACCAAATCTCAATGTGCAGCTAATACCAAAACTAGAAATAAAATCTTTCTCTAATATCATTTCTTTTCTCAATGAAGAAAAAGTTGGTAGAGTTGCATCTATTGATGAAAATGGCTATCCGCAGATAATACCAATGAATTTTGTGTATGTTAAGAACAAGAATAATCAGAATGATACTCAGTCAGATACTAAAAATTTTGGTTCAATATATATGCACTCTTACCCCATAGGAGAAAAAATTCAAAACATCAAAAGAAACTCAAGGGTAGGATTTGAGGTTGATTCTTACGTTTGTTTCTTGCCATCGTATTATTTTCATCCTACCGATGCTTCACAGGCTGATACCCTGTATATTAGCGTAGTTATCAAAGGTACGGCATCTGTGATTCAAGATAATGATGAAAAAGCAATTGCTTTGAACGCATTAATGGCCAAATACCAAACAGAGGGAGGCTATGAAACTCTTTCCTCAAATATGGGATCAGTCAAAGAAGTTGCGGTTTTGAAAGTTGTACCGACTGACCTCCGTGGTAAGTATAAGATAGGACAACATTGGATACCAAAATATAGGCTACACATGGCGAGGAACATTGTGGAAAGAGAAAGGGAGGCTGATGCCGAAAGAATCTTGAAAATAATGGGTATCGAAATGACGGAAGAAGGTGGCCTCAAAGTAGTTAAAGAACCCATTATGTAGTAAATATTCTATATTAAGATAATTATTAATATACGACTGATATAAAATTAAATCAAATATTCGAATAATTGCGAGAATTCCAGGGTTTTGATATTTATTAATAAATGAAATATCCTCTTTATCCCTATTACAAATATACGAGAGTTATCATCATCTCCGACTACGCATTTTGCAACTTGAAATAATCTCATAAATTTTATCTAAATATAAGTTACCCAGATTGACGGTAAATATATAACTAAAAAAGACGTATTATAATGTGAATGCACTCAACCGAAAATGAAGATCCATTTGTCAAGATAGCCAATCTAATAGGCGGGGAAGAATATCATAAAGTTGCAAGGGCTCTACTGAATACAGAAGATGCTACTGATGAAGAGATAGCCGGAGCCACGGGAATGCGAATTAACATAATCAGAAAGGTGTTGTATGATATGTTTGGTAAAGCACTAATTACTGGTATTCGAGTCAAGGACGAAAAAAAAGGATGGTTCGTATATCGGTGGAGAGCAAAGCGAGATCAAGCAGAAAACTTTATAGAAAATCAAAAAAAGAAGATTCTAGACCGGCTTCAGAAACGATTGGAATATGAAGAATCCTCGGAATTTTACCATTGTGGAAGTACAAACTGTCCAAGAATAAAATTCGATTACGCGATGGAACTATTTTTCAAGTGTCCAAATTGCAAAAATTCCCTGAATATGGTAAACAATGAAAAAGTTAAAGATGCTTTAAGATACAAGATAGAACAGATTTTGTTGGACATTAGCTCTAAGGAAGAAGTATCATCATAACCTATAAACTAAGACAATTTCTTTTTTGTCTTGAATACTAGATCTTACTAGATTCATTTTAATTGCATCATGTATGTAGGAAATTCCTACACCTTCAACTAATGTCTTTGCATCTCTTCCACCGACTACTATCGGTGCGATAGTAACTATTAATTCGTTGACAAGACCTAATTTTAAGACAGACCAGTTAATTTCTCCTCCACCCTCTACGAGTACCTTTTTGAAACCTAACTTTTCTAAGTGTTGGAATAAATTTATGATATTCACTTTTTTACCGCCTATGACTAATACCTTGGCACCTTTCTTTTCTATTTCTTTAACTTTCTGTAAAGAAGCATCACGCGTTACGGCCACAAATGTTGGAATTTTCTTTGATGACCTCATAATTCTAGAATCTAGTGGAATTCTTGCTTTTGAATCAATGATAATTCTTGCAGGATTCTTTACCGTTTTGGCATATCTTACATTTAACATGGGATCGTCTTTCAAGACGGTTGATATCCCAATCACAATACAATCAACAGTAGATCTTAATTTATGGACCCGTATCCAATCAATTTTAGAAGAAATTGATGAATCATATTTCCTAGTAGTAATCTTGCCATCTATTGACATTGCTGCGTTAAGGATTACATACAACCAAATTCATCTCCGTCTATAAATTTACCATTTATCATAACATTAAGAATAGAGTTTGCATTTGCCCTATGAATTACGGAAACATGAGGGTCGTGCATAGGTGAAATATCCAAATTATTTTTATCGATAAATAGAATATCAGCTGACTTGCCAGTCATTATGGCACCAGAATTTATGTGGAGTATCTTTGCTCCATTTACTGTTGCCATTTTCAAGATCTCTCTTGCAGGAATTGGTTGATCTGCCAATGTCCTGGATAGCTTCCAGACATAATCTAATTCACGGAACATGTCCGGAGAATTAATCATAATATTATCAGTACCAATACCAACACAACATCCTGAACTTAACATCTTGGCAATTCTTGGAATTCCAACTCCAAGTGTGCCATTTGCTCTAGGACAAACAACAATTCCAATTTTTTTCCTTGCAACAAGTTCAATATCATTATCAGATGCATGTGTTAGGTGCACTATAAAATTTGGCAAAAGTTTTGATACTATTCTTTGAACCTCGGTTTTCCCTGTTATATCAATTGATTTCTTTGTTGTTTCAATGGATTCAGCAGCATGGATACCTATCAAAAATTTTTTTTTCAAAGAATTTTTACGGATCAATTTTCCATACTCATTTAATGAATTATCTGTGTTCTCATTAGCCCCGCTTATGCCTAATCCATCACTTTTATTTGCAATCTTAGAAACAAGATCTATCACGTCTTGTGGGAACTTTGGATTTTTGACAAAATCTTTAGATATGTCCTGATAAAATTCTGGTCTGCCCAAAACAGTAGCTTTTATCGATAAGCCTGATATTGCATCTCTAAGTTGCTCTATTCCTTCAAGACTACCTTCTCTGAAATCTGCAAATGCAATTATTCCATTTCTCATCATTGACATTGCAGAACTTCTCATAAATTTTACTAAATGCGTCCTTTTGCTTTTTCGCAAGATCTTATTTTTGATACCATGAATAGGATGGATTCTTGCCTCAAAGGCCGAGTCAACTCCAATGTCCTTTCCGAGGGAATCACCAATGTGTGTGTGAGCATTGATAAATCCTGGAATTGCTAATATTCCTTCTCCATCGTACCTTCTTCCATCGGACCTTCCCTTATAATCACCTATACCAACACTTTCAATTTTTCCATCTTCCACTACTACATATCCTTTATCACCGTATTCAAGATTTTCACCAATGAATAGACTGATGTTACTAAATATCAGTGCCATTCTAATTCATATACTGGTTGAAGTATGCCTTTATCTCTAAGACTTCGGATTTTGTCCAAGGCCTCTGTTGCAGCTTGCACTGCTTTTCTACCGGTAGCGGCTTTACCTATTCCACAGTTTAGCTTGATGTTTTGAGAATCTTGGATTTTTTTAATAATTTCAGCTACTTTCTCTTTAGAAACTGTATTAGAAATAACCATAAAGTTATCACCACCGAGAAAAAATGTCATAGATTTTTGCTCAAGAAACATTTCAATAATCATTGAAAACATCGACATAATTCTTGCCGTAATTTCATAAGGTGAGAGCATATTACTAACTTTAGTGGAATTATCCACGTCGATGTGTAACACTTGAGCGAACATATCCATCGGTAAATTCTCTGAATTATTATACATAAATTGGATTTGTTCACTTGCATATACCAGCTTACTTTTTTTTACCAAATTATTGTTTTTACGTGAACTGTGTGCAGCAATGTTTGCATCCAAAGGAGTTTCACCTATTCCGATTGTCATTGAAATCTCTATACCTTTGTACATGTCATTAATTTCTTGCTCAATAAACAAGTGATCATCAATTGATAATCCATTAGTAATTGCAATCAGTTCATCAAATCTGTTAAAGTACAAGATACTATTCCTTTTGTTGAAAAGATTTTGCAAATCGCTATAGAATCTTGCTTGAAACATTTGTAACTGAGCTTCCCTATCGCTTCCCAATTTTAATGTCCATGGGCCATAACCTTCTATCTTTATTATGGTAATTTGAATTGTCATTATGAATTATCCCTTTTCACGCGGTCTTCCAATTCTAATAATCTCGTTACCATTTTATATGCTGCTTCTACGGCTCTCTTGGGGACAATTTTGGATCTTTGCTTTGCCTGTTTTAGTGTCATATCAGGACCTGTAATTCCGAGAGTGACTGGCTTTTGATACTTCAAAGAAAGATTAGAAAGCAATCTAGCGGTATTATTTGCTATAACCTGATCATGTCCAGTCTCTCCTTTTATGACTGCACCTAGCGTGACAACCACATCAATTTGTTCTTTTTTCAAGAGTTTTTCGACAACTAATGGCATGTCAAATGTTCCTGGTACGTGACATATTTTTTTAATGTCCATTTCTAACTTCTTTGAATGTGATATGGCTGTCCTAAGCATTTCATTTGTGATCTCTTTGTTGAACTCAGCAACGACTATAGCTAATCTTATTTTACTCAAAATATTTTCAATTCACAATTGATTCTTTAATTTGAAGGGATTCTATTAATGGGATGTTAACTCTTGAGGAATATTCCGTTGCTTTGTCAATGCTTAATGCGCCGCCTGTCTCAGAATCGAGCATTTCACAAATTACGGCTGTTGGAACTAAATTCGCCAGTTTCATTAACTGAATGGATAATTCTGTATGGCCAGATCTTTCCTTAAGTAGTTCGTTTGCAGCTATTAGTAAAGGTACATGGCCCGGAGATCGAAACTTCTCAAAAAAATCATGTCTGCCATAATTATCTATGTTAGAGCATACTTCTGCCATTTTCAGAATTGTAAGTGCTCTATCCTTATCAGTTATACCTGTAAAGGTATCAATATGGTTTATGGCTATTGAAAATGAGGGTCGGTCACCATACGGGGCAATTGAACTAATAATTTTAGACAAGGAAGAGTTATTCTTGGAAGCCAGATGTAATATATCGTGCATAAATATCAAATCTAATTTCGATGCGATTTCCCCTGAAATGGCCAAGCAAATAAGTCCACCAGCATCACTTCGCATTGTTGCAACATCTCGTGGATTAATGTATTGAGCGGGCTTCATCATATCAACTTCGTTTTCTCGAGATTCGCTGTCATGAATCAAGATAAATTTCCCTTCCTTTAAGGCCCTTATAGCATGCTCAATCGATTTCACGTGTTTCAAAACACTATCTATGATTAAAAAGGTTACTGATTTTCTGGTAATAACTAATAACGTGGTAATAATTTTGTAACATACTTGCTTAAAATGTCCGCCTCAATATTAACTTTATCTCCTTTCTGTTTATTTTTAAATGTGGTAACGGCCAGCGTATGGGGGACCAAGGCAATTGAGAACCTTATCTCTGAGACATCAACAATGGTAAAGCTTATGCCATCTAGGGCAACAGAGCCTTTCGGTACCAAATACTTTGAAATCTCCTTGTTGACATTTATCCACATTTTGGTCTCGGATGGACCCTTCTTGATTTCTTGTATTTTCCCCACGCCATCTACATGACCTAGGACTATATGCCCCTCAAGTCTATCGTTTACCCTCAAACTTCTTTCAAGATTGACATGATCTCCCACTTTCAAAAATCCTAATGCAGTTCGTTTCATGGTTTCTTTTACGACTTCAAAAAAGGCTACACTTTTCAAAATCCGTGTCGCCGTTAGACATGTTCCATTGACATTTACACTGTCACCTATTTCTAGACCCTTGCTCAGTTTTCCCAGATCTATTTCAATCCTATTGTCTGCGGCCTTATCATTTTCACTTATTTTGACCAATGATTTGATAATTCCAGTACCTTCTATGATACCAGTGAACATAAAGTATTGATAAACAATTGCCATCACAAATAAAAATATTTCATAATCTAAAGTCAGTCAGAATATCCATATTTCATCATATGAATATTATCCTCTCATCGATTAGCTATACTATAATAACTTCAACTTGCAATAATTTTCATGGAATTTATAGAGACCATTAGGGAGGACGAATTAGCCAATGGATCAAGCAAATTGATTTCTGTGAAGGGTAAAGATATTGCGTTATTTAAGATCGATAATAGAATAACTGCGTTGGGTAATAATTGCCTACATAAAGGTGGTCCACTTGCAAAGGGTAAGATAGAAAAAAAATACGATGGCTCTTATGTTACTTGTCCGTGGCATGGTTGGGAATATAATATCTCAAATGGCAAGGCACCTCCTGGATATGATGAACAACAATCTGTTTTTGAAGTTAGAATAATTAATGGAAAGATCTTTGTTTCAAGTCAACCTGTCGTTTATTCATCCAAGAAAAAATATGACAGTCCGTTGAAGGATCTAATGGAGCTTAAATACCAAACCACAACGAACTCATTAAACATTCTTGGAATATCTACTACAAATATGAACGATAATTTGGAAAGAGACTCTACTTCTGAAATATCACTAAATAAAGCATTGTCTTATTCAAAGGAAAAATACCAGGCATCTACAGTCTTCCTCAAATTGAGAGATCTTGAATTCAGGCATTGCGAAGGCTATTACAGCATTAACGAACAAGCATGTACGTGGCCTTGTTCAATTTCTGAGATGGATGAAAACGATGGTATGAACGAAGTTTATAGAAAAATGATACTATGGGCGGATATCGTTATTGTTTCTACACCAATAAGATGGGGTAATGCATCTTCATTATACCATAAAATGATAGAACGATTAAACTGCGTACAAAATCAGACTACGCTTCATGATCGTGTGCTTGTCAAAAATAAAGTTGCATGCTTTATTATTACTGGTGGACAAGATAATATACAACACGTTGCCGGAAATATGATGATGTTTTTCACGGAGCTTGGGTTTTCATTGCCTCCGTTTGCATTTATGGGCTGGAGTAGAGGTTGGAGCGCTGAGGATATGGAAAACAACGTAATTCAATTTTCAAAATCCCGTTACATAAACCGATCAGTAAAGGATCTTGTAGACAATAGCATAAAATTACTCCATCAAATTAAAACTGACCCCTGTAAAATCGTATCTTCTCCACAACCAAAAATTGTGGAGGCTTCATCAAAAACAAATCAGGAATAAGATTGAAATAATTTAATGTGATTCTTTTTTTGAATCAACAGAGTTGTTTCTATACTGACTATTCATTTCATCTTTTTTTGTATTAATATTTGATCTGTTCATGATTTTGGTTATTTTGTCTACCTCCTTATCATAGAGGGTTACTAAATCAGATATCGTAATTATTCCGATAACCTTGTTTTCTTCATTTGATAATACAGGCATTTCTTGAAGATCATTTGAAGATAGTCTCACTAAGGCATTGTGAAGCGAGTCAGAGCTATAAGCAAAAAAGGGATCCGTAATCATAATACTTTCCAACTTAACTGTCTTCCTGTATTCTTCGGGAAATTCAAATATCTTGTGTTTGTGTACTACACCAAGTAACATATTTTCGTCATTAACTACAAGTACCATTTTACTATTGTTTCGATTCATTATTTGTAGAGTCTCTTCAATCGAAACATCTTTTGGTAATTTATTTGTCGCCTCTTTAAGTATGTCTCTTACGAAAAGATCACTTAGGATCGGACGCTGGTATTCCATTCTGTGCGCGGGTGAATCGGATCTATTGAGTACCTGACTTCTAAATATTGAATTATGTTGCCCTGACATGATATATGCAATGAACGTAGCTAGCATCATTGGGGCCAAAAGGGCATATCCTCCAGTCAGCTCACTTCCCATGATAATGGATGAGATTGGTGTTTTTGCAGTCGCTCCAAAAAAAGAAACCATTGCCACAATTATAACAGATGAAACATCGATCCAAGTAAACAAGCCCATCATGTGAAATGCTGTGCCAATGAACGCCCCAACCAGCCCTCCTATTACCATCGAAGGTCCAAAAACACCTGCACTTCCACCTGAACCAATTGTCAATGAAGTAGCCAAAATCTTGAGAACAATTACGATGCCAAGAATGTACAGTGGTAACAAAGTGTAATTCTTGTCAATAGCAATTTGCAGCCATCCATATGAGGTACCTAGAATTTGAGGAAATATAATCCCAATCATTCCTACTAGAACGCCTCCCACAGCTGGTTTCAGATACCTTGGGATCCGAATTCTGCCAAAATAATCAGATATTAAGTAAAAGGACTTTACATAAACGACACTTACTGCAGCCGAAGCAAGTCCTACAATGGCGTAAAGAATGAGCGAAGCAGGATGAGTATATTTTACCAAATCAAGCGGAATCGAAAATAGACGATCCCATCCGAAGACGAATCCGAAAACAGTATAACCTGTTACAGACGCTACTAGTCCAGGAATTAAAGCCCTAACTTCAAAATCCCTTCTGTAGAAAACCTCCGCACTGAAAACTGCACCACCAAGTGGAATTTTGAATATACTTCCAATTCCAGCTCCAAGTCCGGCGGCTACTGCTATTCTTCTTTCATCTTCATCTAATTTGAATAGTTTACCAATCAATGATCCAAATCCTGCAGCAATTTGACCAGCGGGTCCTTCGGTTCCGCCACTCCCACCACTACCAATTGTTATGGATGAAGCGACAGCCTTTACAAGAGGAACTCTTCCCCTAATATTCCCTCTCTTGTGATGATACGCATCTATTACAGCATCTGTACCATGACCTTCAGATTCTGGCGAGAATCTCGTTGTAATCAATCCTACCAGGAGACCTCCAAGTCCACAAATCAATGGTATCAGCCAAGGTCTTTGGATAAACAAGTTGTACCCAAGATTGTCTTGGAATCCTCCAGGCAAAGGTGGAGAATATCCTGTTCCTATCTGGAGAAATAAAGCTGTGAAAAATTCAACCGAAAGATAAAGCGCGATTGCACCAAGACCTGCAACTACGCCTAGCAGAAAGCCTATTAGTATCCACTTTCTAAAATAACTAAAATCTAGATTCCATCTCATAGTTTTTAATGTTCTTATTATTGATACTACTTGAGAATAATAAGGCAGATCGGTTTTCACACAGCTAAACCTAAAATACAAATAATTTCCATTGCTTTATAACTGTTATAGCCTTAATAGCAAAAAGACGGAACTTATTCTAGCGTATCCTCATAACTCATATCAAAGCTGTAACCTAGGAATTTTTAATTGAAAGAATTCGGTATTATAACCCTCGTTGAACTATGTTACCTCAAGTTAATTAACTATATCTTTGGTTTGGAATGTGAGTGTGAAATGGACAATTTCAATAAATTCACGCAGAGGCCATCTTTTTACGATTGTTTCAGTCCAAATAGTTCTTTTAGCGATACTGTTGGAGCAGAAAAATGAAAAATTTGAGCTGGGTTCCCCTTAATCGACTTGACCAGAATGTAAATAATACAGTTTATGGTATTGGTGATCATGACGCAGTCTCAAGATGATAAAGGAAATACCAGTCCAAACAGTACTGATATTTTGAGTTTGATAGATGGTTTTATCGAACAAATATCTGGAATAAAGAGTATCCTCAAGGGTGTTTCTGTTTCTGCGCTGATATTAGCTCCACTCGCAATTGCGCTTTCTGCATTTTTAATAACTCATTCCTCATTTTTTACCATCCTTCAAAGAGAGTATGATTTTGGGTTTGTGTTAATAATATTACTGGGATCGGTAATTGCTATTTCTTCTGTATGGATAATTTCAGGTTTACGGCAATATCGTATGATTAGTGAATGGAATAAGAGATATGCCAACTATCTGACTAACAAAGAAGAAATCCGCAAGACCATCGAATCAGAATACAGCTTCAGTGAAGATTCCGAAAACTGATAAACATTCAGATTATAATTCAGTTAAAAGAAAATAGGAAAGAATTAGTGCCCGTTGACATCAGCCGGTCTAGGAAACAGCTTCTCGTATGGCTCTATAATACTTCTACAAAATTCCAACCCTTTTTGAGTCGCACTGTAGACAGTTACCGTTCTTTTACCTAAAGTTTTTTCCGTTCTAATTATCAAACCATTGAGTTCCATTTTGTCAAATATAGATCTATGCTTCTTTAGGTTCAGTCCACAAAAACTGACCAGGGCAGTTTGATTTAGCTGCCCATATTCAACAAGTTTCATAATAATATCTCTAACTATGTAGATTCTATCTCTATGTGATTGCGGACTGGACACTACATTAGATTGTAGCTGCTCAGTATATAGACTGTATTCTAAGAGCATCAAGAATCACTGAGACACTATACCTAAAGTCAATTTGATTACAACACTAAATCCAAGATCAGTTTTAATTCATTTATTTCAGTCTGGATTAGTTCAAGTTCGTTGTCGTCCCTTGCATATGCAATTAATTTCTCACATGCAGTTAATTGATTCAATAAAATATCTCTTTTACCTAAATAAGTAATCGAGTCGGCATTATCCAGAGTGTAGATTACCTTTCCAGATGTCGTATTTGACTTGCAAGTCTTTGCAATCATTAGTGATTCATATGAATTAGTCAATTATAAAATCACTATTCTCCGTTTTTGATTCGTTTTGGTATTTAATTTTTCTAAAATTCATCAACACTGATTATGTTAAATGAATTAATAAGCGTCGATTAACCTTGTTAACCCTTTAAAATTCTTTTTTGGATAATTTGCAAATGCTCTGAAAGAAATAACAACTTAGCTGACGGGATAGATTATTGATCTGCCGCCTTTAATACGGCCCTTGCCTGCTTGTAATGTACAGCATCAATCATTTTACCATCTAAAAGTATTGCTCCTTTTGGATTTCCTTTTTCGATAGAATCCTGGAGAGATGCTAACACTTTTTTTGCCCACTCTATTTGTTTCTTAGTGGGCCGAAAAATATCGTGAACAGGATTAATATGAGAAGGATGAATCAATGTCTTGCCAGAATAGCCCAGATTTTTTGCAACTTTAGCGTCCATTGCCAGGCCATCAAGATCGGAAACTTTTTGCCAAATGCCATCCAACGCATCAATTCCAGCAGCTTTTGCATCTACCGGAATTTTTGATCTTGCATAGTTGTAACTGATAGAATCATCATATTCAGAGTCAATATCCATGTCATATAAATAATCGAAAACACCAAACACCAAAGCTACCACGTCTTCATGGGCTGCAGCAATGGAATTGGCGTTAACTACTCCAATTGCTGTCTCTATAGAAGGAATGATCTGGATTCTTGAGGCTAATTTTCTTTTTGATGCAATAATGTGAATCTTATCAATCACTTGCATTACTTCCTTGCTATTACCAATTTTTGGTAAAACAATTCCGTCCAATTTATTTCCTAGAATGCTTTCAAGATCGCTGTCAATCATTCCAGAGTCTACTGAATTGATTCTGACATAAATAGGAGATAACTTGTTCTCTTCTTGAGATGCAAGTTGTGCTCCCACCAGACGCCTTGCGCCCTCTTTCTCGTTTGAGGGTACGGAATCTTCTAAATCATAACACAGTATATCTGGGTGAAGACTAGTTGATTTCTTTAAGAATCTATCATTGTTTCCAGGAATAAACAAGAGACTCCTGAACATTCTGAACTAAAAAATAAAAAGTTAGAGTTTTTGAGGTGTTGTCACAATCTTGCCTATTTGTTCTGCATTTGCCATCATGGTGTGTCCTTTTGCCATATCGGAGAAGGGAAGAACTGTACTAATCAATGGTTTAATCTTCCCTTTTGCTGTCCAGTGAATTACTTGCTCGAGTTCCGCCTTAGTGCCCTGAGTGGAGCCGAGAAGATTGGTACCCTTGAAGAATAAGTATCTTAAATCAATAGTAGAATCATATCCTGTTGTTGCTCCTGTAGCTACTAAAGTTCCTCCCATCTTGAGAAGGCCAACTTCCTGCGGGAAAGTTGATTTTCCAATATGCTCGAAAACGACGTCGACTCCTTGTTTTTTTGTTATTTCTCTGACTTTCTTATACCAGTCCGCCTCTCTGTGATTTACAACGTTATCCGCGCCCAATTCAATACATTTGTCCATCTTTTCTTTATTACCTGCAGTTGCAATCACATCGCAACCATAAAGTTTTGCAATCTGAATACCTGCCATTCCAACTCCACTAGTACCTCCCATAACTAGCACTGTTTGTCCCGGTATTATTTTGGCTCTTCCGACTAACATATGCCATGCTGTCATGCCTACCATTGAAACTGCAGCAGCTGCTTCATAGGATACGGAATCGGGAATTTTGGCGACATTTACTTCTGGTAAATGAGTATATTGACAGAAGCCCCCCCATAGAGGACCAGTTTGAAAACCCCAAATCAGTCGTTCATTACAGTCATATTCTCTTCCAGAAGTACACATATTGCAAACTCTACAACTCATGTTAGAATGAGAAACCACTCTGTCTCCCACTTTCAACTTTGTAACTTCATTTCCTGCTTCAACTACGGTGCCAGCTACATCACTACCTGAAATATGTGGCAATGGTGTCTTGACCGGATCACCCCATATTGCCCAAAGATCGTTGTAATTGTATCCCGCTGCTTCTACTTTTATCATAACCTCATTAGGTTTGATTTTGGGAGTATCAACATCGTCTATTTTCACAACTTTCAGAGGATCTTGACTATACTCTCTAAATACTGCCGCTTTCATGAATTTTTTGAAAAGTTCTTAGACTAATATAGTTATTTCTTTTAGGATACCCTTCTACGGTTGGTATGTGGAATTGATTGGTTTAAACCACTATACCTAAGGTTAACCCATGCATTACAAAATGACAGTTGAACGGTTGTTTTTAATGTCTAGGTAGATATGCAATTTTCATGATTTTTGTCTCTTTTCTTGAGAGGAGCTGGGCTTTGGAATTTAGACAATAAACTATGCTTATATTCGAAAGCCATCCTAATTGACTAATTCTTAGCTTCATCGTATGTGTTCAAAATAATTTTAACGGCGGCACGTCATCATAATAAAATTTTGGAAATCTTGAATTGTGAGTAGGACATGTCAAAATAGAACGTTATTCCAAAAGATATTTATGGTTTGAACGGAACGAAAAGCCGAGAGGGATTTGGCAATTCTAGAGATTAAGACGTTGTGCCTTATTGTTGTGTTTATATCACTATTTGCAATTTTTTCATCGAATTTGTTTGTTAATAAGGGGAGCTCCCAAGGACTAGGTAATTTTCTTGATAAACTCTTCGACGGTCACGACAACGGGAAGAATATGAAGAAAAAAATCGAAAAAGAGCTAAAGGACAAAGAGGATGACAAAGACAATAAGCAAAATTCCGAGACGGAAAGCTTTGCAAGTGAAGACTACAATTTTGCGGACGAAGGTGATATGAAGCGAAAGGACTTTAATTTTGCAGTAGCGGGTGATTTTGGATGTTCGAAAAACGCAGAAAACACTGTCAGCAATATGGAGGGCAAAAAACCGGAGCTCGTAATACCATTAGGAGATCTTTCATATAGTAAATCAGCCAACTGTTGGCTTGATCTTATCTCACCTTTTAGTGATAAGCTGAAAGTTACTCTAGGATATCATGACGTAAATGACGGTGCATCAAAATTAAGCCAGTATGAACAGACCTTTGGATTAAAGAAACATTATGATTCTTTTGATTACAGACACGTCCATTTTGTAATAATGTCATCACTGTCTGAACTTGGTAAGGGTTCAGATCAGTACAAGTTTATCAGTGAAGATTTGAAAAAAGCATCCGAAAACAAGGATATAGACTGGATAATAGTAACAAGCTACAGTCCATTTTACACATCACCATCAAAACATACAGCCGAAAAGGACATGAGGGATATCTATCATCCACTTTTTGAACAATACGGAGTTGATCTAGTCCTGCAGGCGCATAATCACAATTATCAGAGGACATATCCTATATCGTATAATTCTGCTGATAGTTCCAAACCAACAATATCAAATCAATTAAATACAGGTTATAATGGCCAATCTGGGGGCATTGTTTTTGCAATAGTAGGCACTGGTGGAGAAGGTTTCTATCCGCTAGAAAGTCAGGCAGCCTTTACCGCTACCCAATTTACAAGATTCGGATTTCTAAATATAGAGATTAGTAACGGAAATCCTCACAACACATTAACAGGTACTTTCTATGACAACAAGGGAGACGAAATTAGAGATCAGTTTACAATTGAAAAGGATATACAAATTAAGAAATTAGTTGGCAAGGGCTAGTTTAATTGGTAGACTTTCAAATATGCTGTAAGCGGAAAGACATCAAGAGATATTGAAAATCAAGCACGATTTATTCTAAATTGTTTTTTGGGTTGCTGAAGATTTATTAAAAGTTGTTTTAGCTCTTCATCGGATAAAGCCCTATTCAATTTTCCCGCTGAAGCAGCTGTAATTAAATAATTTTCTACTGCCATCGCTAATTCGGGTTTCACCATTCTGATGTTCATAAGCCTTTGTCTTGCATCCTGGTCTAGCAAAACCATTAATGCTTTTTGTCTCATCATTACTTCGGCCTCACGACGCTTTGCGTCTTCCTGATTATCTGATGGTGAAACAGACATTTATAGCCACAATTAATAATTACTAGCCGTATCTCTGAAGCTCTGGTCGTGAGCTTGCAAGATTTTTGTATATTTCAGTAGCCATTCTGTCGACCTTTTTCATACCTTCATCAGAAATAGTTCTGCCTTTGCTTTTTTTCGTAATATAACCCGCTCCTTCTAACTGTTGCAAAGCCTTCCTTACAATTGCACCACCAGCTTTCTTGTGATGTGCTAAATTGTAGCCAGATTGTTTCTTCCCTCCATACTCACTTCTAAGATCAGAAATACCAATGGGACCATTGATGTACACTTTCCTTAACAACGATGCACACCTAATATACCACCAATCTCTATTCTGCGGAATTTTTTCTACATGAGAGCCTGTCTTTACGAATTGGGACCACTGAGGAGCTTCAAATTTTTTATCCTTTTTCAAATTTTCTGCCAAATGAGTTATTAGATCATCGGCAGGAATATCATAAGCCTTAGCCATAAGATTCTATAACATTCTTGGAAATTCCCTTATAAATCATTTTATTCAAATTTCATCAAATACGCGGATTTTAGTTCCGTAATTAATCATAATTTTTTAGCATTCACAGATAAATTATCCCCACTCATATCGTCAGTTTTTATTTTATTTACCGAGGTCAGATTATTGATATAGTGATATGAATTTGCTCATAATCTTTGGGCTAGTAAAGAATTGAGTAATTAATTCTAATTATCAGCTTTTAGCGCAATGAAATTTATTTCATTAAATTAAACGGCAATTATTTTCCGATAAACATGATTGCATTTCATACAGGTAATTCTTATGGATTTTACCCTGGTTCTACCAATCCTAATTCTTGAATTAACTCCTGGGACAATGAATTGTTTACATTGCCTACAAAATAATTGGCGGATATAATATGGCATTCTTACTCTAAGGCGCATTCCGATTTTTAGAGCAAGCTTTGCATACATCTGAGATAATTTTTCATCACTATTTATTTCGTTCAAAGCATTCTGGATCAATATTTCTATTCTTTCAGCGGCTATTCTTTCAATAATCTTCTTATTCAATTCTATTCAATCCTCTAATTAACTTGACTAAATATTGCTTGCCAAGTTCAATTAAAATGCTATGAAAAAAATTTAATATTTCGATATTAATATTCTGTTAATTTGATTGTATTCACTCGTAATTGTTGAAGCAGCATTAGAACTAGTACCCCAAACTCTTAGAAACCATCCTTCTGTGAAAAGCCATTGCAAAAGAACGGGTAGAAATTCCAGCGAAATTCTCCTTGATATTAGCTATCATCATAGAGCTATGGTTGATCAAAACATTAAGCAATGGTGGAAACGAGGTAGACCGGACATAGTACATTTCGATCTGGTTGAGGCCCTATCGACTCCTCTATTTAAGGAGAAAAAATTAATGGTTTATGTATCTACATTTGATAACAAGTTGCTTATCATGAATCAAGATTTGAGATTACCGAAGAATTATCTCAGATTTGAAAGATTAATGATAAGTATCTTAAATAAACACAGAAGTAAGGAGGGTTCAGAGTTAATAGAGTTTAGAGAAAATGTGAGTTTTGCCGATCTAGTGCAGAAGATAATCAAACCTCAAGCAGTATTTGGGTTCTCAATAGAGGGAACAAAAATTAAATTAAGCGAGATTTTGCACAATAGCGATTCCACTTATTCAAAGGATTGCTGTTTTGTAGTAGGAGGTTTCCAACGTGGACATTTTTCCGAATCAGTTACTCGTCTGTGCAACAGTGTATATTCTATAAGTCCTATTAGTTTAGAATCGCATGTGGTAATTGCAAGATTGTTGTACGAGTGTGAAAATTATAGTTAGTGAAATATCGCATCCACCATGAATGCAACAAATAGCGCCGTCAGATAGGGGCTGGAAATTTTGAAAAGTAACCATGAAGCCTTCTCGCTTGGTTTCACCAATAACCAGAGAGATGTGATTATCATTATAATTCCTCCTGAAATTGCAGTAATAAAGTAAATTAACCCGAACTGATTCAAGAAGAAAGGTATTATACTAAAAACTACCATCATGAGAGTCGTTCCAGCTATCACTTGAACGGACCTTTTTTCTCCGGCAACTACCGGCAACATGGGAACACCAGCTTTTGTATAATCTTTCCTTACATGCAATGCCAAGCTCCAAATGTGTGTTGGAATCCACAGGAAAACTAAACCAGCCATTGCTAGTCCTATTTCTAAGTGTTCTGTCGTAACCGCGACATAACCTATTAACGCGGGAACACCACCCGAGAATCCTCCAAGGATAATGTTTGTCTGACTCTTTCTTTTTAGCCATTTACTATATACTATAATATTGTCAAAAAGCCCGAATGCCATGAGTCCTAAAGTAATGTAATTTATAGACCAGGCACAAAATAACGAAATAGAGGCCAAGAGCAAGCCAAAGATAAGCGCATTCCTAGGTGAAATTCTTCCTGAAGGGATGGGACGAGCCTTTGTTCTATCCATGATGGCATCTATATCACGATCATTGTACCCTGTTAACGCATCTGCAGCTGCAGATCCAGTAACAATCCCGACCAGAAGAAAAACCCACTGAAGAGGTGAGAGGAAAGTGTCTGTCGAATACGAAGCTGTTATCGCTGAACCAAAAGCAGTAAAAACTAAGAGATACCATATTTTCGGCTTTGTAAGTTCATAATAATTCTTTAACCGATCAGTTACTGTAACTTGTGGAATCAATGGTATGTACCCCGACAGATTTATGGTTAGAGGCAATATGAATGCTCATTTATTTAAACATGAATTTGTATAGGGCTTTTCAGTTGTACCTTTTTTCTACCAAGTAAAAACAAATTAGATCATAGATGCCTAGTAATTTGTCGGCCAAACAAAATTCCCGGTACATAAAAACTATGGATAAGGATTTGAAATTTCATTAAGATAAATTAATTTCGTCTCTTGATGTATTTAATATTGTAACTGAATTCATTTTTTCTAAAACTATAAAAGAGGCATGATAAAATCAAAGGTATTCTATTAAGGTGATATGTAAGTTGGAATCAATTCAAGCAACAGCTGGTGGAATGCCAGTTTTAATATTAAAAGAAGGAACTAAAGAAAGCAAAGGTAGGGAAGCACAGAGAAACAACTTCGTCGCAGCTAAACTAATTTCTGAAATGGTCAAAACTTGTCTGGGTCCTCGCGGTATGGATAAAATGTTGGTTGATACTCTTGGAGATGTTACGATTACAAATGATGGCGCGACTATTCTGAAGGAAATGGATGTTCAACATCCTGCCGCAAAAATGATGGTCGAAGTAGCCAAATCTGTAGACAACGAAGTAGGAGATGGCACTACATCATCAGTTGTTTTTGCTGGCTCATTATTGGAAAAAGCGGAGGAACTAGTAAGCAAAGACGTGCATCCTTCGGTTATTGTAGATGGTTATACAGCAGCTGCAGAAAAGGCTCTCGAATTTTTGCAAAAAATAGGTATCAAGATTGATGTAAACGACAAAATTGCCTTGACAAATATTGCAAGGACAAGCATGTATTCAAAACTTGTTTCTGACGATGGTCCTACATTAGCAAAAATGGTGGTTGATGCAGCAAGACAAGTTGCTGAAAGTGTAGATGACGGCAAGAAATTAAGGGTGGATTTAGATAATATCAAAGTAGAAAAGAAACCAGGTACATCAATTAGGGACAGTAAACTCGTGAAAGGAATAGTACTAGACAAGGAGGTTGTCCACTCGGGTATGCCCAAAAAGATAGAAAAGGCAAAAATTGCATTGATAAATTCTGCCCTAGAGATAGAGAAAACCGAGATGAGTGCTGAGATAAGGATCAACGATCCGGCGCAAATGCAAATGTTCCTTGAAGAAGAAAATAGAATGCTAAAAACAATGGTTGACAAAATCAAGGGAGTTGGTGCAAATGTTGTATTGTGTCAAAAAGGAATTGATGATTTAGCACAACATTATTTGGCAAAAGAAGAAATTCTGGCAGTGAGGCGAGTCAAAGAAAGTGACATGTCAAAGTTGTCTAAAGCAACCGGAGCCAGAATTGTTAATAATTTAGACGATTTCACATCCAAAGATTTAGGTTCAGCCGATCTTGTAGAAGAGAGAAAGGTTGAAACAGATAAGTGGGTTTTCATTGAGGGCTGTAGAAATCCGAAGGCCGTTACAATACTGGTCAGGGGAGGATCTCAAAGAGTTGTCGATGAAGCAGATAGATCAATCCACGATGCATTAATGGTAGTAAAAGATGTTTTGGAAAATCCTGTGGCCGTAGCAGGCGGTGGTGCTCCTGAAGCTTTTGTTGCTAATGAATTACGTCAATGGTCTAGCAACATGGAAGGCAGAGCCCAGTTAGCTGTTCAAAAGTTTGCAGACGCTTTAGATACAATACCCTTATCACTAGCGGTAAATGCAGGGATGGATCCCATTGACACAATGACAACGCTTAGAGCAAAACAGAGCAAGGGTTCTAAATGGACAGGAATCGATGTTATAAATACTGTAGTTGCCGATATGCAAAAGCTGAACGTTATAGAACCCATAGCAGTTAAGCAACAAATAATAAAATCCGCCACAGAAGCTGCAATCATGCTCCTAAGGATTGATGATGTAATTGCATCAAGTAAATCTAAGATGCCAGCCGGTCCTCCTGGAGGCATGGGCGGCATGGGCGGCATGGGCGGCATGGGCGGCATGGGCGGCATGGGCGGCATGGGCGGCATGGGCGGCATGGGCGGCATGGGCGGCATGGATATGGAGTAAGTATCTCTATCTCTGTCTCATTTCTAATTTTTTAAAATCACTTTCAAGAAATACTCAACTTCTTTTTTGAGTATAAAGACATTTTAAATAAAGAGCTGTGTATATACTCATTTTAGTAAATGTTCGAAAAATTAGAACAGCTCAATTTAGATCAAAAAGTTGTTGTACTTCCAGATTTCTTCTTGGATAGAATCATTAAGTTAAACTCCAAGGATGATTTTTTCAGAATGATAAATAGCAAGACAACGATCGGAGGGGGGAGCATAAGGGGAGTGGATACTTTTGATATTAAAGGGGGGAATGCTGTGAACGTTGCATATTGTTTGGCTAAATTGGGATTAACTGTCAACCTTTTTACCGTTGCAGATGATTTTGGAAAATCAGTCCTTAATTCAATCTTCTCAAAGTTTGGAAAAAATGTTGAATTAGAAATAAAAAATGGCAAACATGGGTCAACTACATCTTTTGAATTTCATGACAACGAAAAATTATTTGCCAATGTAATGATAAGTGATGTCGGTGACAATAAGAATTTTGGTCCAGATTTGATTAGTCAATCATCCGATCTGAAAATAATAAATTCTGCAAAAGCCATCGTTCTGACAAATTGGGGTAGTAACCTTAAAGGGACTGATTTGGCTAAATATCTTTTCAATAATTCGCCCAAAGCTTTTCATTTCTTAGACCCTGCGGATATAGAAACCAGAAAAGAAGAATTTAGAGAAATGCTAAAGGAGCTAAATCAGGTTATAGATGTGTTAAGCATTAATGAAAATGAATGTACTTCTCTTTTAAAGGCATGTAATTTTCATTCTGGTGAATCCATAGGGCCGTCTGATGCCGAAAGTATAAAAAATTGCGCAAAATTATTGTCTTCTGAGTTTGATCTAAACATCGATCTTCATACGAGGATTGGATCTGCATGGTCCGATGGTAAAGATGTAATATTTGTTGAATCGTTTAACGTAAATCCTAAAAAACTAACGGGGTCGGGAGATTGTTGGGACGCAGCAGATCTCGCTGGGTATTTTGCAGGTCTTGAACCATGGGAAAGATTATCATTCTCAAATGCGTATGCCTCATTGTACATTGGAAGAAGTGAATTTGAACCACCTACAATAGTAGAAACAATAGAATTAATTAGAACAAAGAGTGGGTAAATTATTGCGGTTCAATTGTGGCAGGAGGTTTACTTGAAACCGAGTACGTTACCCACGTTACGCCATTAACTTCATTAGTTATTCTGTTACTAATCTTAGATATTAAATCATAGGGTATTCTTGACCAATCAGCTGTCATGGCATCTAGTGATTCAACGATCCTTACTGTAACCATGTGGCCATATACTCTTTCATCGCCTAGGACGCCTACTGCCAAATCATCTCCCACGGCCGCATATGCCTGCCACACCTTATCATACCAACCTGAAATTAACAATTCATCTTCTACAATACTGCTAGCATGTCTGGCGATTCTTAATTTATCGTCTGTCACTTCCCCAATAACTCTCACCGCCAACCCTGGACCAGGAAAAGGGTGTCTTTTCAAAAATTCATTAGGGATATTTAACAAGGCAGCAATTTGTCTCACTTCATCCTTGTACAAACTCCTAAATGGTTCTAATACCTTCAAATCAAGCCATTCAGGTAATCCACCAACATTGTGATGTGTCTTTATGACTGCAGCCGGTCCTTTTGAGAAACCACTTTCAATTACATCCGGATAAAGGGTCCCCTGTGCAAGCCATTGAAATGGTCCATATTCTTTTGTTACCTCCGAGAAGACTTGAGCAAATTCCTCTCCAATAATTTTTCTCTTTTGTTCAGGTTCACTTATTCCTTTTAACTTTGATAAAAATCTGTCCTCGGAATTAATCGTAATAGTACTAATACCTAAGTGTTTGGTTATTAATTTAGGAACGATTGTTTCCTCGTTCAATCTTAGTAATCCATTGTTTACAAAAACACAAGTCAAATTCTTACTAATCGACTTGTTTAGAAGAACTGCCAAAGTTGTCGAATCAATCCCGCCGCTAATGGCGCATAGTACTCTGTCGTCGCCAACTTTACTTCTAATATCCTCTATGGAAAATTCAATAAAACTTTGCATTGTCCAATCTGGCTTTGCGTTGCTTATGGTTTGCGAAAAATTTGTAAGAATTCGATTTCCTTCCTCTGTATGTGATACCTCAGGATGGAACTGAATTCCATAAAATTTTCTATCCTTATTTGCTATCGCGGCTGAAAACGAGTTATCAGTATGAGCCAGAATCTCAAAATTTGTTGGTATTTTTTCAGCTGCATCAGCGTGGCTCATCCAGCATTTTATTTTCTTATTTATCCCTTTAAACAAATCTGAATTATCATCAATGACCAAGTCGGCATATCCATATTCTTTGTTGTCAAATCGTTTAATTTTTCCGTCGAATTTATCGACAATTAGTTGGTGACCATAACAAATTCCTAAAACAGGAATTCCCATTTCAAAAATCTTCTTATCAGGCTTTGGAGAACCTTTCAAATATACACTGGAAGGACCACCCGATAGCACAATTCCTTTTGGCTCCAACTTTTCAATCAAGCTGATAGGCGAGTTATATGGCAATAGTTCACAGAATACATTTGATTCTCGAATACGCCTACAAATCAAGTGACTGTATTGGGATCCGAAATCAAGTACTATAATCTTATCCATAACTACTTTAATTTCCTTTTTCTAACATTCTTGAAAATACCCAGGTTGCTGTATTAAAAATTTCATTAAGCCTTTCTTTTTCTCTGTAGTTTGTAATTGTAACGCTGGTAAGATTTCCATTCTGATCACTATCTACTTTGTAATCGATGACTTCGGAATCATCGATTTCGCCCTTTTGGGTCTTCTCTTTATCTTTCGACTTCATACCTTCCAAGATGCGATTTAAGAAGAATGACTTGAATGGAGGCGTGTTGATATTTAGATTGATCTCATCGACCAACGGTATTTTTACATATGTCGAAGTGTATTCGGCATTAGATATGAGAAGGTTATCTTTTACACGTTTTAGGGCCCTTGTCTCTACTGACTGATTGCTATTGTCATTAACATCGTAGTGAAAATCATAGTCGGCATTTGTTGATTTGGTATTTGACTCTAAACCCGGTCCACTCCTTGGAAGTTCTTCCTTATGATTTGATTCGTATTCTGTCTTAATTTTATCCTTTAAATTAGTACCAGGAGATTCAAGACTTGATGCGGTTATGAAGCTGGTTTTTTTTAGCAAAGAATCGACTATCGAAAGCGTATCACGAAGCTTATTGAGCTCCTCTTTCTTATTGGTAACTTCTTTAATCAGCCATTCTCGTACTTCAGCAGCACGACGGATATCCTCCTCTGAAAAACCGGACATGACAGGATTCAATGTATCAAAAACATATAATAGTTTTTCACATATTTGCAAGTGACTAATTTGTTTAAGTTGTCAAGCTAATTACGAAAATCTAAGTAAAACACTCATGGTTCAGATTTTATGCCTTTTATTCTCGTATTTGACTTGTTGATCAATTTGGATCTTGATTGCTTACCTAACATTTCCAGTAATCTCTTAGCAGTCATTAACTTCTTTCTTTTAATATCTGATTGATTTTCTTGATCGCCAGCTGCAAATTTTCTTGGCTTATCGTCCAAATCCATACCCACTAGAGTAATACTCTTTGCCTTCATTTCTTCAGCTAAAAATACACTCCTGTCACCGTCAGTAAAACCTCCAAAATTATACACATTCTGCGTTGGCATTACCTGTGTCGTTCCTATTATTTTTCTAAATTTAGGAACATGTTTTTGTAAATTTTCCATGTTATCACCATGCGCATGGATAATCATTATCGCTCCCATTTTTTCCGCCATCCTTAGATACTTTGGATTTCCATCAAGATCCGATACTACTATATCAGGCTTTATCTTTCCTTTTAATAGAATCTCTACCACACCATCGGCGGCTATCTTTATGTATTTTTTATTCTTCTTGATAAATCCAATATTTTTTTCTAGGCTAGGACCGGCTCCAATTACAAGCACGTGCTTTCCCTGAATCTTCTTTTGGAGTTTAGAGACGAGTAATGCGTTGTCCTTTATCATATTGCTTAGCATTTCAGCCGCTTTTTGATCTTTTTCGGTGCTATATCCAAACTCGGTTCTAATTTGCTGATAAAAAGGAAACCATTGTATGAATTTCACATTAAGAAATGAAAGAAGGTTATTAATAGATTATTTGATCTGCCAAAAAAGTCCAACAATCGAGCACGTTCAAACATTTTATCGATAAAGAACTACTAACCGAATCTAATCTAAATATTATTACTATTTTGATTACACTAAAAAAAGCTCTAACTATTTCCACGTAAAAGAATTGATGAGAAATGTCTATATTGCATATATTCACGGCTCTGGGATAATTTATTGGGATGTTTGTTGATTTTAGCTCTCTGGCTAGCTCTATTGGAATCGGAGGATTAGCTACATCCATAGGAATCGGGGGATTTTTAGGCTTTTTGATGGGTTACGCAATAAAAAAAATATTAAAAATAATTATCATTGTGTCCGGACTATTGGTAGGACTCATGTACTATCTTCAATACAATGGATTAATTGCATTAAATTGGCCAAAGGTGCAAGAAACCTTTGGGGCTGTAATGACAAATTTTAATGGATTTAATTTGAATACTCCTTTCCTTCCTGGGATCAGCGACCAGATTTTTAACGCGATCTCAAATTCTGGTATACCGCTCACTGGAGGTTTTGCGGCTGGGTTTGCCTTCGGCTTTAGTAAAGGCTAGGTTGTAGATACAATAGCGGTTTTTGAATACTTAATTTTCGTGTAACAATTATAACTACTTCAAATGTCATATCCTTGATATGAAAAACAAGACATCCGGAATGGTCTTTCCGGGTGAATACATAGCAGAGATTGAAGAATTCCAAGGTGGGAGTAATACTTTCACGCTTGATGGAACTATTAGATCAAGTGCTATGGGTAAAAAGGAATATGATTTTAAAAGAAGGGCAATTAAGATAGATTCAGTAAATTCGCTAGAGATACCGAAAATAGGGGATGTCGTTATGGGATATGTGGAAATGTTATTTGGGTCAATGATTTCAGTAAAGTTAATTTCCATAAATAACAAGTTATACAAATCTGGTTTATCTGCCATCGCTTCGGCGAGAACTGGAAATAATAAAGGATGGAATCGAGATCGATATAACAGAAAGCCAAAGTCGATTTATAGAAATGGTGATATTGTCCGCGGTCAAATTTCAAGTCTTATGAACTCCTCAATTCATCTTGCTGTAGATGGAACTAATTTTGGTTTATTGTACTCTTTATGTCTTAATTGTGGCGGAGATACGGTCAAAATCAACAATGGTATAAAATGTATAGAATGTAGCGCTTATGAGGAAAAGAGAGTAGCAAGTGATTATGGAACCAGTCCTCTTAAATTGATACACTAATCTTTATGGCAAATAAACATATCTAGCGGTGTGCAAAAAATCAAATTCGCTTTAGATAAAATTTTTAATAGCTTTTCTTTATCCTAATAGGTGAACGGCGCACATTCATTTACAGGGAAAAAGATTGACCCTCCAATAATAACTAAGAATATGACAATATCGCAGTTGGTTCGTTTTTTTGGATCAACAGGGTACAATGCGAGACGACTTTTCGAAGCTGCAAACATAATGAAAGAAATGATTAATAAAAAATGTACAACATGCTTGACCCTCGCGGGAGCTTTGACACCGATAGGAATGGGGAATACCATAAAAACTCTTATCGAAAATGGTTTTGTAGATTGGATAGTAACAACCGGTGCCAATGTCTATCACGATCTCCATTTTGCCTATGGTCTTCCGGTGAGACAGGGCCATTTTCAGGTTGATGATGATCTGCTTTACGCAAAACAAATTGTACGGATTTATGACGTATATATTAAGGAGATAGGAACTCTACAAGCGCAGGACATTATCGTTCAGAGAGAAATCAAGAATATTAAGAATAACAATAATCCTGAATGGTATTCTACAGCAGACATGTCTTATGAACTTGGTAAGGCGGCTTTTGATAATTCAAAATATCCAGATAAATCATTCCTTGTTTCGGCGTATAAGAATGGCATCCCCGTTTTCATTCCGGCAATAAGCGATTCTTCTATTGGCCTCAATATGCTACCTTTGATATTTGAAGATGTCAAAACCTTTCCAAACGTTATGTTAGATATAGCTGAATCAACAGCGATACTGTGGAAAAGTAAAGCATCAGGAGGTATCGAATTGGGCGGAGGGGTTCCGAAGAATTTTTTTCAACAAACAGGACCAGCCTTATACCAAATATTAAAACTAAAAGACGGAGGGCACGATTATGTAATACAAATTACTGATGCCCGACCTGACACAGGCGGCTTGTCTGGCGCTACAATACAAGAGGGGAAAAGTTGGGGAAAAATAAAGACCTCCCATAAGAACAATGTAATAGTTTATGGGGACTCTTCAATTTGCTTTCCGATTATTTCTTCTTACGTTTTGTCAGAATGCAAGAAGCGTCCTGGAAAGAGATTATATTCAAAGAAAAATAAGTGGGTCGGGGAAATGAAAAGAGAGTATTTGAAAAATAAATAAAATTGCGAAAAAAGAACTGAATATTAAATACAAAACAATCTTTCATATTCATTCAACATAGAAGGATGGCATTTTAATCAGTCGAGGTATTCATAACACCAATTACTGAATATTGTCAGCCTTTACCGTAATGTCTATGTTGAAAACCATTACGGTATCTTTTATTTCACTATTATCCTATATAACTATATACAAAATTAACTATATTGATGTATACTCAGTATTTTCTTTAATTACAATAAGCATCCATTAATGGACTAGAAATTAGATAAACATAAAGACCTGTCACAGTTTAAGGAAGAAAAGAACTTATGCTAAATTACTCGTATGTCAAGTTAGGAAAATGGGATCTTTCAGACTTAGTAGATGAGAGTCCAAGAAATGAATTCGCAGATTTAGTTGATGGTATTAAAAGGAACGTCAAGGAATTTGAAGATAGTAGGCAAGACTTAGAACCCGATCTCAACTCCTCGACGTTTGAATCATTAATTCACAAGATCGAGAATATTTTGGAAAAACTTAGCACAGTGAGTAGTTTTGCTAATCTTAGGTACGCCGCAGACACCGCATCCAATGAAGCGGCAGCCCTTATTCTTCAAACAGAACAATTAGGTTCTCAGATTAGTAACCAAATCTTGTTTTTTGATTTATGGTTCAAAAAGGAACTTGACGATGATAATGCACAGAGATTAATAAACGGTATTTCGTCCGTTTATGGTGAATATTTAAGGCATAAAAGGTTGATGGCAAAGTATTCGTTGAACGAATCAGAGGAGAAGATTATAAACACTCTAGAAGTAACCGGCCCTAGTGCTCTCGTAAAAATTTATGATAGGATGACAAATAATTTTGAATATTCCTTTATTAAGAAACGAGGAAAGAAGAAAACTGTTAAAACTTTTAACAACAAAGAAAAATTACTTTCATTAGTACGAAGCTCAAATGCAAATGAGAGGGAATATGCCTACAAGGCATTATTCAAAACATATGAAAAAAATAGTGGAGTTCTAGGTGACATTTACCAAAACTTAGTTACTCAATGGAGGGACGAGAATGTATCTATTAGAGGTTTCAAATCTCCAATATCAGTTAGGAATATTTATAATGATATTGATGATTCTACTATAGAGATACTGTTATCTGTTTGTAAAAAAAATGCCTCTTTGTTTCATGATTATTTCATGGAAAAAGCAAAACTAATAGGAGTTAAAAAATTACGACGTTATGATCTGTATGCACCGATTACAAAGAAGAATGCTCTTAAATTTAGTTTTAAGAACGCCACTAAATTGGTTTTGGATACTTTCAATAAATTCGATCCAAGATTTGTCGACCATACAGAGCGCTTATTTAAAGAAGGGCACATTGATTCTGAAATTAGGAAAGGAAAAACAAGTGGCGCTTTTTGTTATACCGTTTCTCCTCAAAGGACACCATACGTACTACTGAATTTTGACGGAAAGATGAGAGATGTTTCTACCATGGCACATGAATTTGGACATGCAATACATAGTATGTTCGCATCAGATAAACCCCTTTTGGTAGCCCATGCTCCTCTTCCATTAGCTGAAACCGCTTCTGTTTTTGGAGAGATGCTTCTAAATGAACAAATTTACATGAAACTAAATAAAGAAAAGAAAAAGATCTTCTTGGCAGAACAAATTGATGATATGTATGCGACTATTATGCGACAGGCATTTTTCACAATTTTTGAAATTGAAGCTCATAAATACATAGCAGAACAGAACGTTACTATTGATAATATATCGGATCTTTATATGAGTAATCTAAAAACCCAATTTGGAAATTCATTACGTATTTCAGATGATTTCAAGTGGGAGTGGCTTTATATCCCTCATTTTTTCCACACTCCATTTTATTGTTATGCTTATTCGTTTGGAAATTTACTAGTTCTTTCGTTATACCAACAGTATATTCAAGAAGGCAAATCCTTTGTTTCAAAATATCGCGAGATATTGTCTGCAGGGGGATCTGAAAAACCAGAAACCCTTCTCAAAAATGCTGGATTTGATATCAATGAGGAATCTTTCTGGCAACAAGGTTTTGATCTTGTAAAGACGAAAATTGATAAATTAAAAATAGCCGATGATTTATGAAATGTTAAATTTTCTAGATTTTATTTACGATGAATTCTTGAAGAATACCTAAAGAAAATGCATCAGTATTTGATTATTTTTTAATGTTCGATTGTTTACAATAGATGGCTATCTTTATAGATTAGTTTTTCGAATCAGAAACTATTGAAAAAGTTTTGCAGTATCTGCAGAAAGGAATTACCCTCAAATACTGAATATTATTTATGTGATAAATGTCACAAGGATTTAATTATTTCAGAGGATAAATTTGATCACATCGAGAATTCAAGACTCTATTATTGATCCAATTGAAAAATGAATCTAGCTTAAATTGACAAACTTTACCTCTTGGATGTGTTTCAATTACATCTATTTCCTATATTTGTAAAGGTCTGCATATTAGAATAAAATAACAAGTTTGACCTAGACCTGGGATTGTATTTCGTTGACCCTGCGATATATTAGAATCTAATAATGCAATGTTTCCGTACAATGTGGAACTAGACTTATATAAAATAGAAAACGAACACTAGTCTGTAGGTCATAATTTGTTGTTAGCAAAAATTGATGATGAATCAATCAAAAAACTGGATTTTGTAAAAAGGGGTGGACTAATCCCAGTTGTAGTTCAGGACGTAACTACAAAGGATATTTTAATGCTGGCTTATGCAAATAGAGTTGCAATAGAAAATACAGTCAAGACGGGCAATGCTTGGTTTTGGAGTGTTTCCCGCAATAAACTATGGATGAAGGGAGAAGAATCCGGAAATATTCAAGAAGTGAAGGATATCCTAGTTGATTGTGATCATGATTCGATTATCTATTTAGTTAATTCAAAAAATCCGGCCTGTCATACCGGAAATAGATCCTGTTTCCATAATAGACTATATCCCCAATAAATTGATGATAATCTGTCCAATTATGTAATATTTCTATAGATCTCTCAATTCTTAATATTTTTGATCTGATTAATATTTATTGTTTATAAAATTCTCAAGTGAAAAAATTAAGTAATACTAAAATTACGATTAGTGATATTTATTACTACACAATCGTTGATAGTTGAATATACATGGGTTCTATACGATTTCTAAAATGTAGGGAATGTGGTGCTGAATATACTCCGGTATTCAAATACATTTGTGAAGAATGTTTTGGACCACTGGATGTCATATATGATGTTCCTAAGGATTTAAACAAAGACACATTTTCATCAAGAACCGATAAAACATATTGGCGTTATTTTGAGCTTTTGCCAATTGCTGATAAGAATTGCATAGTAAACATCCATGCAGGTTTTACACCTTTGCAATTTGCGGAAGAGTTAGGAACACAAATTGGAAACCTTACGAATCTCTTTATAAAGAACGATTCTGTCAATCCAACTTTTTCATTCAAAGATAGACCTGCAGGTGTAGCCATTTCAAAATCAAAAGAAATCAAACTCAAGGCAGTTGGATGTGCGTCTACTGGAAATTTGGCCTCCGCAACGGCTGCCCATGCTGCTAAGGCGCATTTACCCTGTTATATTTTTGCCCCATTTGATATCGGAAAAGTCAAGATTGCGCAGGCACTATCATATGGTGCTAAGTTTGTTGCTGTTGAAGGAACGTATGACGATGCCAATAGAGTTGCGTCGATAATAGGTGATTCTAAGGGAATAGGCATTGTAAACATCAATATGCGACCATATTATGTCGAAGGGTCTAAAACATTGGCGTATGAAGTAGCTGAACAACTTAATTGGGAGGTTCCAGATCATCTCATTATTCCCGTTGGTAGCGGTGCGATGTTGAATGCAATTTGCAAAGGATTTGAGGAGTTGCACGATATAGGATTAATTGGTGATATCTCAAATCTTAGAGTTACTGCTGCACAACCTCATGGTTGTGCTCCAATAGTTGATGCATTTAAGAAAAAAACAGGCGACATCGTTCCTGTTGAGAGACCAGAGACAATAGCAAAAAGTTTGGCTATTGGAGATCCCGGAGATGGTGTATATGTTCTAAGAAGATTAAAACAATACGGTGGGGTTGCTGAAGAAGCTAATGATAATGAAATTATTGAAGGCATTTTGACTCTGGCAAAGACTGAAGGGATTTTTACTGAACCTGCTGGAGGTGTTTCGATTGCCGTTCTGAAAAAGCTAGTTGATGATGGATTTATAGAAAGAAATGAAAAGGTAGTGTGTTATGTTACAGGTAACGGATTGAAATCTACTGAAGCAATAACGAGTGCATTACCTAAACTTGATATTGTAAAGCCTGATGTACAAACTGTGTCTGCAATGATTTCATAGTGAAGAGTGAATAAAATGACAAATATTGAATTTATTATTCCATCTGTTCTCACAAAAGGTAGCGGAGAGAAAAAAATTCCATTAGATGCAATTGATCTGCAAGATGCATTTACTAAGGTAACTGAACAGCTTGGAGAAGATTTTAAACGCAAAGTATTGGACCTAAATGGAAAGCCAAGATCACTAATCAACATTTACATAAATGGAAAAAATATGAGATTTAGTAATGATGGTATGGCAACAAAACTCAACAAAGGGGATTCTATTTATATTCTCCCCGCAGTAGCAGGCGGTTCTGGTTCTGAACTTAAGAACGAAGATTTGCAACGATACTCCCGACAGATAATGCTCGATGAAATAGGCTTCGTTGGATTAGAAAAACTGAGGAAGGCGAAAATCTGTGTAGTTGGAGTTGGAGGCATCGGTAACCCTGTAGTAACACTTTTAACAGCAATGGGTGTCGGAAAACTGAAGATAGTAGATAGAGATATAATAGAAATCTCTAATTTACACAGGCAGCATCTTTATACAGAAAATGACATAGGCAAGGTTAAAGTTGAAGCCGCAAAAGAAAGACTAGAAAAAATAAATTCAAGTGTTGAGATTGAAGCTCTTCCAAATTCTGTTACTAAATATACAGCCGAAAGCATAATTAACGGATTTGATATAGTTGTAGACGCATTAGATAGTATTGATGCCCGATATGCATTAAATGACGCCTGCATTAAACTCAATATTCCACTAATCTATGCAGGTGCATTGGGAATACTAGGTTCCATTTGCACAATAATTCCCAATAAAACAGCTTGCCTTAGATGCATCTTTCCAGCGTTAGCAGAAGATGATATGCCTACTTGTAGCACCGAAGGTGTCCATCCATCAATTTTATACCTAGTGGGAGGTATTCAAGTTTCAGAAGTAGTCAAGATTGTACTTGGCGAAAAACCAACTCTAGAAAATAAACTCTTGTACATAGATCTGAACGATCTCTCAATGGAGAAGGTTGCAGTCTTTAGACAAGAAGAGTGTCCCTCATGCGGAACAAAAAGAATAGAAAAAGATGAACCTCAAGTACAGCAACTAATAATTGAAGAACTATGCGGTCGTGACAGAGGAAAGAGAACCTACACTGTTACACCCGCACAAATTTCCTCAACGATAGACCTTATTGGAATTGAAAAGAATGCCGGTAGGTTGGGTTATACAATCAAGACGAAAGGAGAATTAGGATTAACCATACTTAGTAATAATTCTGAATATCTTTCAATAAGCTTCATGACCAGTGGAGCGGCCACGATTGTTGGAGCTAAAAGCGAAGATGAGGCACTTTTAATTTACAAAAGCTTCGTGAAAGATATTAATTCATAATTATATAAGCATAGGAAACAAGATATTGTGAAAAAAGTAAAGGTTAAGATTAATCATTCATACTTTCGAAATGAAATCTGTTCCTATTCTTATTGATAAATGGAATTATCTTTTCCTTTATCATATCATCATAATTCTTTTCTTTATCTATTGTCAATAGTAAAAAATAGTCATTGCTTATGGGAATTGTAATCCTAGTTACATTTTCATATCTGCCAACAGCATAATTCAGTTTCCCAATCTTAGTTTGAAACTTAACTCTAGTTCTATATCTTGATACTGCAGCAGCGGCATATTCTTCACTTTCCTCTTCTGACATTAATGGTTCTAGATCTTTGCGTTGCTCTACATTAATTAGAACACCATATTTGTTTGAAATACCAATCCATCGTAAAGAATTATCTAGATTTAATAACTCTTCACTAAATGAGTAAACGAATTCATAGTCTATGGCCATAATATCATTTATCCTTGCTATTTCTAATATTTAAGCAAAATCAAAACAAAATTTGCCTAAAAGAAATAATCACGTAAGCTGCTCAATAATGTCATCTGTATACTTGTAAGTCTTTATCTTGGATTCTAACTGCAATTCCCGCAAGACGCTGTCCAGGAATTCATCAGCCACGATTGTCACATCATCAAATGAGTTATTTGATAGGAATTTTTCAAATGAATTAACAAATGTTGGATATTCATTCGAATTACCTAATTCGTATTTTCTCTTGGATATCAAATTGTGAGCAGCAGGATAAATATCTGAAATTTCAGCAGGAATGATTCCAATAAAAGGATTATAAGAGCATATTTGGTGATCCGAGAATTTCATCGACAATTTATGATATTCACGAGAACAATAAAAGGGAGAAACCTCAGTATCGGGATATAGAATAAGCTTTTTCTTATTGGTTCTAAATGAATTGAAAACCTTTCTTAGCCTGGATGCTTCTGGTCGATACTGATCGACAGAATCCATAAAAAAAATTGCTTTTTTCTTGAACAAGGGAGTGCCATCTTCCAAATATTCATAATTCATAAATAATTTGAAAGCTTCCATTAACTTTGGATGAGCACGTGCCTTTTGTCCTACATATTCCCAGAGTCTACCATCTAAAATAGCTTGTTTTACCGACAGAACTTCGGATCTTAAAATATACAAATTATGCTTTGCCAATTTATCTATCCTCTCTTCACGTTCCAAATCGAGAAATTCTTTAACTTTTAAATTAATACAAATTGGACATTGGCACGAAAGATATGTTAACTTGTCCAATTTTGACGTTCCATTAGGATGCATATATCTGTCGTCTCTTGCATAAAGCATGTATGATGCAGAATCAAATGTATCACAGCCTAACGCTACTATCAAGGGTATCGTTAATGGATGACCGGCTCCAAATAGATGTACGGGTTTGGATCTAACTATCGATTTCATTGCTGCTATCATTTCGGATAAAATTCCAAATTCATAGGATTCTAGTAACTGCACAGGGCTTCCCAGAGCCATCATTTCATATCCCATTTCATCAAGTAATCCCGCAGATTTCTTGACCAAATCAAGATGTTCAGCACCCTGAACCGGACCTACCCAAACAGAATTCCTGCTATTGTTACTCCTAGTAAGATTTAGTGTTTCTTGAGAATTTTTGATAGTTTCATTAACGTACATTTCAGCTACCTCATGCCTTAAGCCGTATCCAGTTGGTTTATCAAGTGGGACACAAATATCACTTTTAATATCAGACTCAAATTGGGCTATGAAGGAAGGCTCCGGTTCGATAGAACCGTATTCTAGAACTTGGTAACCGCCGGAATCAGTCATTATCGGACCATCAAAATTTATTATTTTGTGAATTCCTTTTTCTCGAGCACTGTCACCATATTTTTTCAACGTGATATACGCGTTTGTGATAACTGCTTCAAAACCTAATTTTTTCAAAAAGTTTATGTCTACAGATTGGGAAACGGGATGAATGACAGGTATGAACGCGGGAGTTTCGAAAGTCCCGCTAGGAGTCTTGATTTTTCCTATCCTTCCTGCTAGGTCAGAATATCTGACCTCAAATAACAAATTTACTTCTTGAACTCCCTCATGAATTCTTCATAAATTGATTTGACTCTATCAGCAGCCAAACCAGTACCTTCCTCTATCCCGTGTTCTGTTACTTTGATCTTATCCATCACAATTATAGCATTCACATCATCCCTGATTTTTACTAGCCCCGGAAATACTCTTGACAATCGATCTGCAAGACCCCTAAGATCAAAAGGTTTTTCCAAGAGTTTTATTTCTTTGACAAATGATCCATTTATGACGATTCTTAATATTCCCTGACCTTCTAGATTTTCAAGAACAGTATCCAGTCTTTCGTCTATGGCGCTTAACGTGCCACTATAGCTCTTATCATAAGAAGTCTCTATAGAAACTTTTTTTCCTACAAATTGGAGTATTTCTTCATAAAACTTCCTTATTGTTAACGCAGACATTTTTTCAACTAGGAATGTTTCTTAAAGTTCTATATATGAGTTTCAATAACGCATTCAGAGTTTAGACTGAACACTATTTCATTTTCTTGTTATAATTTCAAACAAATGACCAAGGTTAGCATAAATCAACTTTTTTTAGGGAACGTACGCAAATCATTATTTTTACACCTTAAACAAAGCCTTTCTTCCAAATTTCCAAGATAACATATGTAATAGCATTTACCACATTGTAGGCGCGAAATACCCTCTCTTAGTCTTACAAAACCATCTTTCCGCTCTAGGAATTTGCATGATATTAGATCTTCCAGTATTACTTTTAAAATTGAAGCAATATGCGCTGGTTCCGCACTTCTATATCTGAGATAGGTTTTGACCATGTTGTCAGCTATATCTTCAATATCAAACTGCAACACTCCTTTGTTAAAATTTCTAAACATTAAATCTCTAAAATACCACTCCGTTTCAATTAACTCTATATTGTTCATCTTACCGATTGTACAACCGATAGAAGGATAAGATTGAATATGTTTGCTACTATGTATTTGAGAAACTATTTAAAAATAATTAATTGATTAAGTAAGTGATTAAGTATGCAATGGAATTTGAATAATTTTACGAAAATAGCTTTTACCAAGTTAATTCAACCGTTTGGTGAAGACCTTAATGACGTTGTGAAGATTACCAAGGCTTTTGGCTTCGCGGCTAATGTTTATTCAGGGCTTTTCAGAAATGAAAGTGAGGAACCCTACATAAATCACGCCATGAAGGTGGCATTAATATTATCTGATGAGCTAAAGGTTCGAGACGTAGACACCATTTGTGCAGCTATCCTACATGATGCGATAGACAAAGGTAAGGATGTCAATGAAATTGTTGAAGAATTGAAATTGAATTTTGGAGAAGGCGTTTACGATACCGTCAGAAGCTTGACTGAACCAAAAACAAATGAAGAGAATAGAGAAAAATTACTTGTCAATTACTTTGACAGAATTTCAAAAGGTCCAAAAATGCCTCGATTTATAAAACTTGCAGATCGTCTAGACAATGCCCGATTTCTGAAGAATGACAGAAAAAAGGAAAAGGCACTGCGCTATAAGGAAGAGACGCAAAAATATATTTTGCCTCTAGCAGAAAAAACAGACGATACTATGGCATTGAAATTATCCATAGCATTGTACGAAATAAAATAATCTGTAATTCACTTTTCTTGACAACGTCCCTCACTATTTTTTTTATGGTTTAGCCAATGTCTTCCACAACCAAATAGTTTATGCTGTGTACAACCACATATCGGACACTTTCTCATGACATACTATTTGAGATTCGTGCTTATCAAACTTATCCAATAGTTTTTTTGCATTAATGAATTTATTTGCATCAAAATTGCAATTATCTGAGTGATGGAAAAATGAAAAGAAAGATAAAAGTACCCAAGTTGGGTATTTTATTGGATGACGGAAAATTCTGTTAGACACGTAAACACATTGAGAGAAATGGATTCGATGAAAAAAGAATATCAAATTAGGTGTAGCCATTATGAACTAGAGTTAATAAAAAATGAAAATCGAATTACCTGTGTGATATGTGGTAAAAATTGGGATTTTATTGAAGAAAGGGGCTATTCACAAAAGAAACAAGTATACTCTGCTGAGAGGGATTGAATAGGTTTTGTTTTTAAGACTTGCATTAGAACTTGGTTTATGATATTAAGGTGAATTAGATGAAGAAAAAATTTAGGACTGCATTGGTTCAAATGAAATCATCGGTTGATAAGAATTGGAATTTGAGTTATTCTCTAAAATTAATAAGTAGAGCTGCACAGAACAAAGCTCGTTTAATTTGCTTTCCCGAATTTCAGATGGCCTATTCTCCAGTTGAACAAAAGCCAGAAACACTACATAATATTGCCGAGAAAATAAACGGTAACTTCGTATCAGCTCTGTCAAATTCCGCCAAGGAAAATAAAATAAATGTAATAGCAACGATATTCGAAATTATCAATACCAATAAACAGAATCAAAAAGTTTTTGATACCGCTGTATTCATCGACGACCGGGGAAAAATACAATCCGTTTATAGAAAAATTCATCTTTACGATGCGTTGGGATTCAAAGAATCTAAGAAGCTGTTGGCTGGCAATAGTATTGAGAAACCAACTCGAACGTCTATTGGTAATCTTGGATTGCAAATATGTTATGATCTGAGATTTCCAGAAATATCCAGAATTTTGACCGCTAATGGCGCTAACATCCTCGTATCCCCGTCTGCTTGGGTAGCCGGATTTATGAAACTGCAGCACTGGGAAATTATGTTAAAATCCAGAGCGATAGAAAATGGCGTTTATGTGATAGCACCAAATCAACTTGGTAATATCTACTGTGGTCACAGCATGGTAATTGAGCCATTTGGTTCCACGCTCATAGATATGGGCAACAGAGAGGGGATGAAGATTTTGGATATAGATAATTCTAGAATAGATACTGTAAGGAGAACACTTCCACTCCTAAGGAATAGAAGAACAGATGTGTATAAAAATTATATCAAAGCATTTGATTCAGAGTCATAATGAGAGGCAAAATTATTCCTATTTTTTGAACAAATTCTATTCACACATATCGTCCACATTTTTCTTCTTGCAAATTTAATGCGTAAGGTTGGCCATCCACAATAGCAAGTGCTATCTTTTTTAATCAGACCTTTTTGGGGGAGGACCGCCATTGCATTACAACCTGTTACCCTAAATTGTGAACAGGCCAAGAATCGTTTTTTTGTTTTAGTTGATCTGATAATGATCATTTCGCCTTTTTGACATTTCGGGCATATTCCCAGTGAGATTCTATTATTAATACTAGATAACACATTCCTTATTTCGGTCCCAATCACGGATTGGTTTAATTTAAACTCATTTATGGGATTCGACAATGTTTTTTCCAAATAAAGACGAACATCATCAATTTCAAGAGCTCCTTCCTGTATTTTTTTAATGTTTGACTCCAGGAAGCTGGTCAATTTAGTCGAAATAATCTCCGAAGCAAACTTTTTCATTGTATTTAATATCGCAAACCCTAAATCCGTCGGTTCTATTCCATTCTTGTCTTGATATATGTATTTGCGTTTTATCAATAAATCTATTATTGCAGCTCGGGTAGATTTTGTTCCAATTCCTTCAGATTCCATCTTATCCAAAAGGCTGGCTTGATTATATCTGGCAGGGGGCCTCGAATAATCTTCAGATGACTTTATTTCACTAACTTTTATTGAGTCACTTATTTTAAGTTCCGGAAGATACGATTCATTGATACTAAAATAGGGTTCATAAAGATGAATCCAGCCCTTGTTCAAGACACAATTAGACTTGGCTTGAAAGTAATATCCATTTACATTTATCTTCACCTCGCTGTATCTTATTACAGCATTGTTTCCAAAGGTAGATACAAATCTCTTAACAACGAGATCTAAGATTTTTCGTTCGAGTACGTTTAGTTTCTTCTGTTTTACTCCAGTAGGATAAATCGCTGGATGGGCAGGATCTACTTCCTTACCCTGATGGGGAGACAAAGTATCTCTTTTCAATATGTCATTTACAATATTTTCATTTGTCTGAAAATAATTCACTTTTAGCTGCTCGAGTATTTGTCTATACCCTATTGAAGGTGGAAGTTTTTGACTTGAAGTACGTGGATATGAGATTAACGCTGCCAGGTAAAGTGATTCTGCTATCGAAAGCGTCGCGGCTGGAGAAATTTTGAAAATTCGATAAGCTTCCTTTTGAAGATTACTCACATTAAATGGTTCATGGGGATGAATAACTTTATCAAATTTTACAATATTATCAACAATGCCAGTCTGATTTTTGCAGACAGATAGTATCTTTCCTGTGTCAGATGAATTGTAAATTGACGTAATCAAGTTAGCTTTGAAGAAAGAACCATCTTTCTCAAATTTTCCTGTAATATACCACATAGGGTCGGGCACATATCCACTAATTTTTATCTCTCTATCTACAACAAATTTTAGAGTAGGACCTTGGACCCTTCCAATACTCAAGTTACAATACTTGTTATGGTAATTAGAAACGTTGACGCTACAAATAAGTGCTCTTGACAGATTTACTCCAAATATAAAATCTACTAGGTGTCTAGCTATCCCTGCATTAGCATTTCTCATGTCGGTAAGTTGTAGATTCCTAAATGAATTTATCAATTCATTTTCGGTAAGGGAGGAGAACTTGGCCCTTTTTGAAACTTCATACTTATTGTCACAAGCAAATTGAAGAATATTATATCCAATTAATTCTCCCTCAAGATCATAGTCACAAGCATGAATAAATCCAGAAGCGCCAGGTGAAATATCTGAGATAACCTGTAAGGTTTGTGAAATCCTTTTCTTCTCTTTTCGGACTTTTGAAATCCGAGGTGACCATTTAACATCGTATATTGGGTATTTTTTTCGATTTTTTTCTACTGGAAATAGACCGTACAAATGTCCGAACGCAGAGCAAACGACGTAACGTACATTATCATCTGAAATAACGTCAAAGATAATTACACCGGGCATGGGTTCTCTTTTTGTCAATTTTTTAGATCCTAGGACTTCAGATATTCTCTTAGCTGCAAGGGGCTTTTCGCAAATTACTACTTGATACTCTCCGGGCCCTAGTTGGAAGTCGCTTGGCAATTCCAGAAATACTTTAGAATCTTTATAATTTAGATTTTGGGTCATAAAAAATACGAATAGGTACGGATTATGGTCCTTAGTTGCTCATTCTCGTTTTGAAATCTTTATGTTTTCTCGAACATTTTTATATTCTCAAAGTAATATTTTTTGTATAAATGGTAAATAATGTATGCGTCCTTGGCGCTGGCAGTACGAAATATGGTAAACTAAGTCAAAGCGTTATTGAGATGGGACTAGATGCGGCGAAATACGCAATTGATTCAGCTGGAATTACACCAAAGGATATCCAGGCAGGTTATATCTCCAATGTATTTGGAGTTGCGGACAAACAAGTACACATGGCGCCGGTATTGATGAGTAACCTTGGAATTCCTCACATTCCAGGACTAACAATTGAATCTGCTTGCGGTTCGGGTTCCGTGATGTTTAGAGAAGCTTACGCAAACGTCGCTGCCGGCTTTTATGATTGTGTACTTGCAGTTGGTGTAGAAAAGGTAACTCATACTGGGACTTCTCTAAGTACTACTCTCTTTTCATATTGTTCGGACTTTTTCTATGAAGGTGGAAATGGTGCTTCCTTCCCTGGTTTGTTTGCATCTATTGCTAGAGCTTACTTGACAAAATACAAAGCAACTGAAGAAGACCTTGCACATGTTGCAATTAAAAATCATGAAAATGGATTACTAAATCCAAAAGCACACATTAGGAAAAAAATTACAGTAGAGGATGTTTTGAACTCTCCAGTAGTTGCGTCACCTCTAAAGGTTTATGATTGCTGTCCATTTTCTGACGGTGCTTCAGCTGTTATATTATGCAGTGAGGACTTTGCAAAGAAGAATGGTAACAATTATGTAAAAGTAATTGGTTCGGGAAGAGGCGGTTCGCCTGCTGCAGTACAATCAAGGGAGGATATCACGACAATACCAAGTACACTAATCGCTGCAAACCAAGCATACAAGATGGCGGGGGTTACTCCTAAGGACATAGATTTCGCAGAAGTTCATGATTGCTTTACCATTGCAGAAATTATTGATATTGAGGATTTGGGATTTTTCAAAAAGGGCATGGGAGGTATTGCTGCAAAGGAAGGAATTACTAGACGTAACGGTGAGATCCCAATTAATCCATCAGGGGGACTAAAATCCAAAGGTCACCCTATTGGCGCAACTGGCGTCGGACAAGTTGTCGAGGTATTCGAACAATTCACCGGAGGAGCTGGAGAAAGAACTGTAGAAAATGCCGAGATAGCTTTGACCCACAACTTTGGAGCTACCGGAGCAAGTGCCGCAGTTCATATCTTTCAAAGAGTGTAATTTTGGTGCAAAAAAGTGGACAAAAATTCAAGTACACATGAGAGATTCATTGAGACAGCAAAGAATGGAAAAATTCTTGCCAATAAATGTATGAACTGTGGTAAAGTTATGCTTGAGACAATGTATTATTGCAGTGGGTGCTCCAAAAGTGATTTTGAATTTGTTGAGTTTCCTGGCATTGGTACAGTAGTAACTCATACGATTCAGTCAGTAGCCCCGGAAGGTTTTGAAGATGTCAGCTCATATGCTTGGGTGGTCTTTAAGCTTAATGATGCTCCAATTTCAGCTTCAGGTTTTCTACCCGGAATTAAGATCCCGTCCGATTTACCGATAGGCTCGACAGTCAAGGTAAAAGGTTATGACGCCAAACATGGTCTTACTTTAGAAAAGCAAGTAGACTGACTTCGTATATTCAAAACTCATAATTTCTTTAGCCTAAAGAAGGTTTTAACATACTGCAGATAAATTAGATTAGCTTTATGTTACTTCTTTGTTGACAGACACTGACAATTATTCTTACATTCATGCAAAACAATATTTTTTTGATGCAGCCTAATACACAGCTTCAGAATGATCTATCAAGTGCTGCTCAAGTTATTAGTAATCAGATTACAAAATTAAGCAAACTCTCGAAGAAATTTGATATTATGGATACTCACTTTAGAAAACAAATTGTACAAAACATTAAAGTCGGGAACAATGTTCGCGCTAAGGCGTTAGCTAATGAGCTTGTAAATGTACATAGAATCCAACGCACCACCAAAAATATGGTAATGTCACTTGAAGTTGTAGCCCTTCGATCTACAATAATAGGTGAATTTGCAATCATCATGGATACGATAAATCCAACTATAGATTTGATAAAAGATATCGAGAGAGATATTTCAATGGTAATCCCCACTGCCCATGAGGTATTAAACGATGTCACAAACGCTTCATCTGAAATTTTAAATTTCAATGTCAATCCTGAGCTTAAACTATCTATACCTGTAGACGAGGAGGCACTAAAGATCTTGGGAGAAGTTGAAGAGAGTGTCGAAGAAGAGACTAGACAGAAACTACCAGATATACCTAATACAATTAATGTGATGAAAAATAGAAATGAATTAGAATCCCTATTAGAGGAAAATGAAGTTATGATTTAGATTTGATTTTCTAACATAAGTTGGTAGATTGATCAGTGGGTTAATAGTTTTGTACTGTTAGTCAATAACTATTTACGACCCAATTTTAAATTATCTCAAGATAATATCGGGTGAGATGGAGATAGAGGCAAGTCATGATCTAATAACTCAAACTGAAACTAAGCCTAGTGGCATTTTACAAGCAGCAAAAAGAGTTAGAATGATCTTCTCTGTTATGGCGAGTCCTAACAGAATCGACATACTTCGAATTTTGAATTCAAAAGGACCTCTAACTTATTCTGAATTAAAATCGTTAGCCGGTTTCAAATCTAAGAAAGAGTCCGGTAAATTTGCTTACCATTTAAGGAAGCTTTTGAGGCAATCTCTCGTCGCATTAAATAAGGCGGAAAGGAGATATACAATTACCAATCTCGGAAAACTTGTCCTAAGTCTGGCAAGACAAATCGAAGAAAGATCCATAATTGAAAGTGGCAAAATGTACGTACGTACTTCTAGACATTCAATAGAGGAATTTAATTCAAACAGAATAACTCAATCATTGGTCAGGGAGGCCAATATGCCTCTTGAACAGGCACATAAGATTACTGAAGAAGTGGAAAACAAAGTTTACAAATTCCAAACGGTATATCTTACTTCCTCTCTTATTCGAGAGACTGTTAATTCAATATTAATTGAGCACGGTTATGAGGAATTTAGATCAAAACTAGCAAGACTCGGTCTTCCGGGCTCTGATATCTCTGAAATGTTTAACAATCCTTTATATAGCAAAAATGGCGTGGAAGGAATTTTATCAGAAACATCTCTTGCAGTTTTTTCCGAAAATTTGCTTTTTAACATGTTACCTAAAGATATAACCGATATGCACCTGGCTGGCGAACTAAATATTTCAAACACCGGTCTATGGAACTTGGTGCCTGACACCGTATTTATTGATACTAGCAGTATCGTTGAAAATGGTCTAGATTTTAAAGGAAAATATCTGAATGTTTCAAGGTTGAAACCAATTCGGACCCTTGATGACGTTACAGAGGCTCTACCTGTATTGATTTCGGTCTTAAGCAGGGAAACTTCAAGGGAGATAATACTTGATAATTTTGTTTCTAGCATTTCAAAGAGGATTCAGGAGAGTAGTGAATCAATAGAGGCTGCGTTTTCCAGGGCGTTCATATCATCATCCATTTCAAGGTCATTTTCATCATCCGGTTTTCCAGTAGTTACTTTTCCCATCTATCTTGATGAAAGCTCCATAACCAGATCCATTTTGGCGGCATATGTAAAGTATTTGGATCACACTCCCATTCCAACAATTGCGTTATCTCTTGTTGGTAAGGACCAGGAATCCCTTGGAGCAAATTCGGATCTAATTTCTAGTATAGTCAAAAATGGTGGAATTCTGTCCGTATCCAAGAACTTTAGAAGCCACATGGGCATTGTAAAAAATGCCGCTGAAGAGAAAGCTAGTTCCGTTGTAAGCTTGCAATCCTTAGCAATAAATCTGCCAAGATTAGCCTATCAATCAAATAAAGATGAAACATATTTCAGAGCCAGATTAGCACTGATGATAAAGCCAGCCATATCAGCTCTGTTGGCGAGAAAGAATTCCATATTGGAAATGATTCGAAGAGAAATGCTTCCTGTAATGGCCAACATTACACAAATGATGCAATTAAGCAGAATGAATCTGGTAATTAACTTGACTGGAGTTAGGGAGTCGGTTTATAATATCCTGGGACATGAATTTGACGGAGAAGAAATAATTCAAAAGGTATTGCACACAGCTGTAGAGGTTGCTTCAGATCAAGGGAAACCTTTCCAGCACAGTGGGATCCGAAGCTTGGAATTCACGTGACTTGAAGTCGCG
>JADMIO011432763.1_pt1 | contig 52282 bp, 49 predicted proteins | sample 8958161 | NCBI WGS metagenome assembly JADMIO01 (sample SAMN16585339, study PRJNA669376) | soil metagenome | isolation source: Crop rotation soil | place: USA: Cullars Rotation, Alabama | collected 2011
GTCGTGTAAAATATCGAGTTCGCACATCTTGTTGTCTGATTATTGATTTTTCGCGAAACCATTTGATCATATGACAAGATGTGTATCCACCTTAACTTAATGATTTTTACCAAAATCATTAGGGGATTCATCAGTGCTCCGTAGTTGGTCAAGTTTACGATTTTGCCTTCGGCATTATCGCTGATCTTGTACTTGCGGAAAAATTCTGACCAGATATCAGGCTGCATCTGTTTTAAACCCAGCGAAAGTCTTTGTTTAATCGGATCGATTTCCAAAACTTTTACATCGATCTTTTCACCTTTCTTTACATACTCTGCCGGATCTTTCGGACGTTTGCTCCAGCTTAAATCACTAACATGAATTAAGCCGTGAATTCCTTCTTCCACTTCTACGAATACTCCAAAATCTGTGAAATTTTTCACGCGACCATGAAGTACACTTCCAACTGGATAACGATCTTTCAAAACCATCCAGGGGTTTGGTTCTGTTTGTTTTAATCCCAGTGAAATTCTTTTATTCGTTTTGTCGATGTTCAGTACAACTGCATCAACCCAATCGTTGATAGAAACAATCTTGGAAGGATGTTTAATCTTTTCACTCCATGACATTTCGGAGATATGGATTAAACCTTCAACGCCTTTTTCCAATTCAACAAATGCGCCGTAATCAGCAAGGTTAATTACACGGCCTTTTACACGTTCGCCAATTGGATATTTATCTTCAACAGTGGACCATGGGTCAGGCTGACATTGCTTATAACCCAGGGAAACTTTGTTATTGGCCGGATCATAATTCAGAATCACAACATCGATTTGATCGCCAACATTAAATAATTCGGATGGATGACTGATGCGTCCCCATGACATATCTGTGATGTGAACAAGTCCATCAATTCCACCAAGATCAATGAATGCGCCGTAATCAGTGATATTTTTTACGGTGCCTTTTACCGACTTCCCGGTTGATAATGCATCGTTCACTTCCTTACGCCGATGATCCAGTTCTTCTTCTACAACAATCTTGCGGGAAAGAACGATGTTCCCTTTCTTCTGATCTAATTTTAGAATTCGTACGCGGATCGATTGATTTACAAAATGATCAAGGTTGCGGATCGGTTTGATATCAACTTGCGAACCGGGCAAAAAGGCCCGCACTCCAATATCGACCGAGAGACCACCCTTTACTTTCTCAACAACTCTGCCTGTTAAGACCTGGTTGTCGCGATAAGCTTTTTCGATTTGGTCCCATACACGAATCCGTTCCGCTTTCTCACGCGAAAGCTTCAGATAACCATCTGATGTATCGTGATCTTCGAGCAGAACAGCGATTTCATCGCCGGCTTTTACCCGAATTTTCCCGTCCGAATCAACAAATTCATGAATCGGGATGACACCTTCCGATTTGTGTCCTATATCAACAATGACTTCGCCTGATGTAACTTTAATTACACGGCCATTGATGATATCTCCTTCTTCCAGATTCTTGAACTTATTGTCGTACTCCTGCAAAAGCTGATCATACAGCCCCGGCGCAAGATCCGTGTCTGTTTTGTGGGCTGGATCAATCCGTGTTTCACCTCCCGTGATGGAAGGATCCTGCCGTTTTGTTGTTTCAAGCATGTTAAGGTGGTACCTCCTTTGGTAAAGAACAAGCTAAAACTCTTAGCACGATTCTCAACGTTATTTGGATGCGGTGAGACCCGCGCTCTGAATTTCAGTGAGTGAGTGAGACTTTGTCGAACTTAAACTCCTGCGCCCCTAGCGGCTTCATTTTTGGATGCGTGCCGAGTCCACATCGTCGAACTTACACGCTTGTGAGGAAACGTCATTATATAGAGTTGAGCGCCCGAGTGTCAAGCGGAACATATTGTGTTTTCAATAGTTAAAGGTGAAAAAAGCATCTATACTACAGCGCATGCGATTGCGATTTATTGACCTTTCTTTGATTGCAATCTTGTTACTGGAAGTCATTCACTGCACTCCTAAAAAAGAAACTCGGGTAACAGTTCCTCGAAACGTTTACATCATCACCGCAACCGGAATGCGGCCGGATCATTTGAGCAGCTATATGTACCAGGCAATTCAAACCGTAGGCCTGGATTATTTTGCATACGATGGCATCCGATTTACTCGAGCATTTTCATCATCAACCGATTCGTTGCCTGCCCACTTGTCAATATTCACAGGATTAGATCCAACAAACCAATCGATTTCTGAGACTCACCGCTATTTTCAAAGTTTTACATCGGCAACTTTGCCTTCGATTCAAAACCTGCCCAGATTGCTTCACGATAAGGGGTATCGAACTGGGGCATTCGCTGCCGATCCTGAATTGCGATCTTTCGTTTTGCGTTCAGGCTGGTTTGATACAACTTATGCCGGCGATTCAGTTTTGACATCATGGCAACCTTCAGCCGATAGCAATCGTATCCGCTTACAAGCGACTGAATTTTCGTTGAGCAACAAGAACAAACCGCATTTTGTATTCATGAATTTTTTTGAACCGACACCGCCTTACCAACCGCCAGATCCTTACAACAAACATTATCCAACTCATCCTTATGATGGGGAAATTGCAGCTGTCGATGAACAAATTTCGCATTTTATTCACACCCTGAAACAATCAGGAATTTTTGACAACTCCATCCTGATCTTCACAGCGCCTTATGCTGAAAACCCGGAAGGTGTAGGACGTGCCGGTTCGCTGGATGACGAAAACCTAAAAGTTCCATTAATGGTTGTTGCACCGGGATTGTTGCCCCGACATGAGAATTATGGAACTGCAATAAGTTTGATTGATGTTTATCCATCAATTGCTGCACTTTTAGGTTGGGGTGAAGTTTCCAAAGTGAACGGAAAGCCCTTGTTCCAAAAAAATAACAATCAGCAAGTGGATCATGATTTTCTATTTGGTGGTTCGTTTTTCCCAACGCTTTTAGGAACGGATCCATATTGGTATGGATGGAATGATGGTTGGTTCTGGATGTCCAACAGTGGAGTTGTAAAACAGGAAGAAGGATTAACCCAAAGTACAGATCCGAAGTTGTTGTTACAAAAACAAAGGCTGATCAGTGAGGCGTTTAAGTCTAAACAAATTGGTGCGCATGCCAATGTGCCTGCGGTGACTATTCCCGAAGGAAGCGTCCTTCAACTTGAAGAAGCTTTGATCGCAGCAAGAAACGGCAAACTGGATGACGCCTTAAAATCAATCAGCGAACAATCATTTCCCCAAACCCCGGCTGTACTCAATTTGCAGTCGGAATTGGAAGAGGCTCGCGGAAACATTGACGCGGCAATGGCTATCTCGAAAAAGACAATGGAAAAATCGCAATCACCTGAGCTGCTTTTAAGGTTGGCAGACATGGAAATGAAGAAAGCGGATGTGGCTGCTGCAGAATCGTTGCTGAATAAATATCATGGAAACAGGTCATACGATATTTATAGTATTATGTCCGTAGTAAACAGAATGAAAGGGACCCTGGATAAAGCCCAATCCGATATTAAGACGGCGTTGCAGTTGAATCCTCGTTCTGCGGAAGCCCATCATCAGCTAGCGCTGGTTCATTTTGCGCGGGGTGAATTCGCAGAAGCTGAAGTTCCATTACGAAAGTCGTTAGAATTGCAGCCTGATAATAGAGACACCATCCTTGATCTGGCCGCAACTCTGGCCAAACTTGGGAAACGTGAGGAAGTAAGGCGTTTATGCGCGACTGTCCTGGTTCATTCGCCCACACCGGAACTACGTGAACGTGCCAGGGATATCCTGGCAAAATCGTTATAGCTCAGCGTGATGTTTCTTGAATCAAACGAGCCAGAGTAATCCGCTGTTCAGTAGATAATTCCCAATGAACAGCCAGACCGAATTTGTCGATCCCTCGATCTTCGAGCCTTACTACAACTCCCCTTCCGGTTACTTCATCGTCACCAGGCAAAATTAAATGAACTGTTACTTCTTGACCGATATTCAAATGTTTCGCAGTTTCGATCAGGATCCCGGTTTCACTTAAATTTACCGAAGTGCCGGTAAAGACGTCCCCGTTTTTCTTGCCTTCCATTTGTACACGGATAGGCGACCTTCTTGCTCTTCTCCTCTCTCCTGCCATGCTTTAAGTATACATCAACAAAAGCCAGGCCGTTTTCAACCCAAAGTCACAACAGACACAATTATTTTTTGATTAAGAAAATATCGTTTGAGCCTTAGTGTTGAACGATGACATTATCAGGATTTCAACACTTCCAGGATTTCTTCCTTGGCGGTAGAAATAATTTTGCGGATTTTTCTCATTTTTTCATCAGTCAATCCACGCGCATGCATTTTCATCCGCACGAACTTTTTTAAATCGGCAAGGTCTTCAAATAAATCATTCAAATCATCCATGCGGAAATGTTTCCAACGTTCGGCACGTTCTTTGAAACTTCCGATCCTTTCCTTCTGTTGTTTTAATTCGCCCCGCCCTTCATCTGTAATTTCGTAAATTTTTTTCCCATCTTGTTCTTTTGATTTGACGAAACCCTGATCCTCAAGCATCTGCAACGTTGGATAAACCGAACCCGGTGATGGTGAATAAAATCCGCAGAACCGGGCTTCGAGTTCTTTGATGATTTCATATCCGTGTCGCGGCTTATCTAAAAGAAGATCCAGGATTAAATATTTTAAATCTCCACGTTCAAACCATTGACCACGGAAAAATGGACCAAATCCTACGCCGCTATAAAATCTGCCAAAACGTACCATAGCACACCTCCGATGTGTCACGATATATCGTAATATTACTTGATAGTACTTTTCAAGGTCCGGTGACCGCTCCCGGCCTCGGCAGCGGGGCGCCTTTATAATGTTAGCCAATGATTTCATTCATCATCCCTGCTTATAACGAGGAACGGGTACTGGCAGCAACAATTACCAGCATTCACGAAGCAGCAAAAGGAATGAGTTACGAAGTCATTGTTGCGAACGATAATTCAACCGATCAAACAGCATCAATTGCGGAAGCCACCGGAGCATGGGTAGTGAACGTGGCACATCGACAAATCGCTGCTACACGCAATTCAGGCGCCAGAAATGCAAATGGTGAAATTTTCATTTTTGTAGATGCCGATACGCAAATAAATGAATCGGTAGTTCGAAAAGTATCGAAAGCCATCAATTCCGGAGCGGTTGGTGGAGGGGCATCAATAAAATTCGATGAACCCGTTCCGAATTATGCAAAAGTTTTATTACCGATCTGTTTATCGATGTTTAGAATTGCAAAATTTGCAGGCGGTTGTTTCATATTTTGCACGCGGGAAGCATTTGAAACTACGGGTGGATTTGATGAGACAATGTTTGGTGCTGAAGAAATTGCAATGAGCCGTGCGTTAAAATGTCAAGGACGATTTGTAATTCTGGATGAATCGGTCGTTACATCCGGACGCAAAATGCGAGCACATTCCGGCTGGAAAATACTTTCGACCTTTTTTCGATTGTTAATTCGCGGTCCAAATTCATTACGAAGCCGAAAAGGTTTGGAGTTGTGGTATGAAGATAGAGCTGAATAACCGGCGTAATTTTTTGAAACTGTGTGGATTCATAGGCACAAGTCTTTTATTAGGAGATTCAATGTTCGCTGATCAAACTTCCGTTGTTGACCACTTAGTTTTAGGGATCTCTGATCTCGATCAGGGAATTGAGTGGGCCGAAAAAAATCTTGGTATTCGACCGGCCATCGGTGGAGTTCATCCCGGAGTAGGAACACGAAATGCCTTGCTGTCAGTGGGAAACAAAAAGTATTTAGAGATTATCGCTCCTGACCCAAATCAATCGGAATTCAAGTTCCATCTTGATATGCGAAAACTCACGGAACCTCGCTTGATCACATGGGGCGCGGCGACCACTGACATTGAGCTGATTGCCAAGAAAGCAAAAGCAGAATCATTTGAAATTATTGGACCACGTGATGGCTCTCGCACTAAGCCTGATGGGAAAATCTTGAAATGGAAAACACTGGTAATTGAGAAAACATTTGGGGATGATGAAATCGAACCGCTGCCATTTTTCATTCAATGGTCCGCAGATTCGCTGCATCCATCAGAGGATTCACCAAAAGGTTGTGAACTAATTTCGTTTGAGATTGAACATCCTAAAGCAGGCGAATTAACCGATGCCTTCAAAAAATTCGGAATCGATATAAAAGTGAAAGAAGCAACGAGCATCAGAATGATTGCAAACCTCAAAACTCCTAAAGGCAGTATTACGTTATCTTAATTATGAGTCGCAGTGATCCGGGATCAAGCAGGTAGGTTGTACTCACTTCCAGCGTAGCTCCCACTCGGTCCATAGGTGATGAAGTAAACCTTGAACTAAACGCAGGCGTGCATATCGTCAAATTTATTTTGGCCGGGCCGCAGATCGAATGCGTTGTTATGAATTTGACCGAATCGCTGTCGCGTTTGTTAAGTAAAACTTTACAAGTCGGCTCTTCAACTTCCAAAGTGATACTTTAGCGATTTAGCCCAATTTCAATCTGAAATTTAATTCCGAAATCCGAAATCAACTCGCGTTGACTTCGCACTTAGCGTATAGTATCTTGACTCGGGCCAATCACTTGGCTTGCTAGAACAATCAACAAGCGCGCGACAAACGGGTGTCCGATATTCTATGCTTGAGTACATCTGGCTCATTCCAGTTTTACCTGCCATTGGCGCATTTCTGAATGGAATTTTCGGAAAACGGCTGCCTAAATCTGTAATTCACACCATCGCTTGTGGAACAGTATTTCTTTCATTCGTCATTGCAGTTGGATGTGTTGCTCAACTTGCAGGAATGGAACCTCGCGTTTACGAAAAAATTTTTTACAACTGGATTCCTGGCGGCTCAACAATTTTGAATAAAGGTCCGAACGTTGGACATACAGCAGAATTAAACGTTCCGCTTGGCTTTTTATTGGATCCACTTTCTTCAGTAATGATTCTGATAGTCACTGGAGTTGGATTTCTGATCCACGTTTATTCCATCGGATACATGGCGCACGAAGATGGCTATTACCGATTCTTCACCTACTTGAACATGTTCATGTTCGCAATGCTGCTGTTGGTTTTAGGCAACAGTTTTCTCTGCATGTTTGTTGGTTGGGAAGGTGTCGGACTTTGTTCCTATTTGCTGATCGGATTTTATTATGAAAAGAAATCCGCTTCAGATGCCGGTAAGAAAGCATTCATCGTAAATAGGATCGGTGATTTTGGTTTTATGCTTGGAGTGCTGGCGATCTTTTCCGTATTCGGAACATTGCAATTTACGGAAGTAATGCATCGCGCACCGGAAGTTTTTAAGTCTGGAGACTTTTTGGTGGCGATGATCACGCTTGCATTATTTGTTGGAGCGACTGGAAAGTCGGCGCAAATTCCGCTGTATGTGTGGTTGCCTGATGCGATGGAAGGTCCAACTCCAGTCAGTGCCTTGATCCATGCAGCAACAATGGTTACTGCCGGCGTATATATGATCGCGCGATGCAATCCCCTGTTTTCACTGGCGCCAAGCACACTGGAAATTGTTGCTATGATCGGCGCAGCAACTGCAATCTTTGCAGCTTCTATTGGATTAGTTCAAACAGATATAAAAAGAGTGCTCGCATATTCCACGGTCAGCCAGCTTGGATTCATGTTTTTAGCAATGGGAGTGGGCGCATACGCTGTTGGAATTTTTCATTTAATGACTCATGCATTTTTTAAAGCTCTGTTGTTCCTTGGTGCAGGCAGTGTGATTCATGCCATGGGCGGCGAACAAGATATGAGCAAAATGGGAGATCTCAAGGGCCGCATTCCAATAACATTCAAAACGATGTTAGTGGCAACCATTGCCATTGCCGGAATTCCTCCACTTGCCGGATTCTTCTCCAAAGATGAAATCCTCTGGCAAGCAGTTCAAAAAAGCTGGTACCTGTGGGGGATAGGAATTGCAGCTGCAACAATGACTGCCTTCTATATGTTCCGCTTAATCTTCCTGACATTTTTCGGAAAGCCGCGGATGGATCATCACACCCAAGAACACATTCATGAATCACCAAAATCAATGACCATCCCATTGATGATTCTTGCTCTTCTTTCAATTATTGGCGGCTGGGTTGGAATTCCAAAAGCGCTTCATGTTCCAAGTTTCCCTTTTGATTTCTATCACTGGCTGGAACCGGTAACAGGATCTCCGCACGCAGAAGAAGCCGCGCATGCTTCCCCATCACTGGAATACGGATTGATGGCAGCATCAGTGGCTGTAGCGATTTTGGGAATTGTTATAGCGCACCGGATGTATTTGCAGAAACCATACCTATCGGAATTGATGAAGGCAAGATTTCCATTGCTTCATCAAGTGCTTTTTCGAAAGTACTATATCGATGAAATTTACAATGCGGTCATTATTCAACCAATTAAACAGCTTTGCATCCTGTTGATGTGGTTTGATCAAAACATAATTGATGGAATTGTAAACGGCACCGCATTCATGACTGTAAAAACAGCAATCGTTTCAGCATGGGTGGATATCAACGTCGTTGATCTATTGGTGAATTTAGTTGGAGCAGTTGTTAATTTCTTAGGCGGAATTTTGCGAAGAATTCAAACCGGTCTTGTACAAAACTATGGATTGATCAGCCTTTACGCATTCTTCATTTTATTGGCCGTCTATCTCATGTTTTATTCTAAATAGGAGTCGAACGTATGCCTCAGAGTTATCAGTTCAGCAATGTTCTGAACTTACCGATTCTGTCGGTGATCACATTTCTACCGCTGGTAGGCGCCATCATTTTGATCTTTTTCATTCCAAAAGAAAAAGACAATTTGTTGAAATGGCTTGCAAATATTATTGCGTTTGCAGACATGCTGATCTCCTTTTATATGATTCCTTATTTCGACTCCTCAACTCTGAGCATGCAATTTGTGGAACGCCATAAATGGATTCCACAACTCGGAATTGAATATTTTGTTGGAGTTGACGGGATCAGCTACCTGCTGGTTTTACTAACAACCATCCTTGGGTTTATCGCGATTCTTTCATCATGGAGTGCAATCACAACACGGATCAAAGAATATTACGTGTTCATGTTAATTCTGCAGACCGGGATGATCGGCGTTTTTGTCGCTCTTGATTTCGTACTGTTTTACATCTTCTGGGAAGTAATGTTGGTCCCGATGTACTTCTTGATCGGCGTTTGGGGTGGGCCGAGAAAGCTGTATGCAGCAATCAAATTCTTTTTGTATACATTCCTCGGTTCCGTTTTAATGTTGCTTGGTATCCTGACACTTTATTTCTACAACCAGAGTGTAACTGGAAACTTCACATTTAATATTTTGGAACTGATGAAGCTGGGATTGCCTCGTAACATTCAATACTGGGTATTCCTGGCATTTTTCCTTGGATTCGCAATCAAAGTTCCGATGTTTCCATTTCATACCTGGTTACCGGATGCGCACGTGGAAGCTCCTACCGCAGGATCCGTAATTCTTGCAGGTGTGTTATTGAAGATGGGAACTTATGGATTTGTACGATTTGCACTTCCCTTCTTCCCGGATGCAACACTTGAGTTACTTCCCTGGATGCTTGCACTTTCGGTGATTGGAATTGTTTATGGTGCACTGGTAGCAATGATGCAGCCGGATATGAAAAAACTTGTTGCATATTCCAGTGTGAGCCATTTAGGATTTTGCATGCTGGGCGTTTTTGTTTTAAATGAACCGGGGTTACGCGGCGCAGTCATGCAGATGATCAATCATGGAATCAGTACTGGCGCACTCTTTTTGATTGTCGGTTTGATTTATGAACGCAGACATACGCGGATGATTAAGGATCTTGGCGGACTTTCCACAAACATGCCGGTTTATGCTGCAATTTTTGCCATCATAACAATGTCCTCAATTGGACTTCCCGGGTTAAATGGTTTTATTGGTGAATTCCTGATTTTGCAAGGCACATGGCTCCATCAACAATACTGGTGGCTTGCCTTCTTTGCTGCTACTGGCATGGTATTAGGGGCAGCATATATGTTGTGGTTGTATCAGCGTGTCATGTTTGGAAAACCGGAAGGCGAGAATACGGAGGTTCGTGATTTAAATTGGCGCGAAAAACTCACGTTGCTTCCATTGGTCGGCCTAGCTTTCTGGATTGGCATTTATCCATCACCATTGTTAAAAATCATTGATCAGCCGGTGAAGTTTATTGTTCAGCACTACGAAACAAACGGCAAACAATACATAGCTGAAAAATAGCATTTCACCACGGAGCCAGGGAGAACACGGAGTTTAAAATATGTTTATTATTATCTGTGTGTCCTTCGTGACTCTGTGGTGAAAATTATCGATGTTTAGGATTGATGGGCGCTGGCTCCGCGATAATGCCAATTACTTTTATATGGGATTGATGCTCCCATCATGCATTCTTGTTGGCGTGGCCATTGGTTGGACGATCGATCATTTCCTTCATATCGATCCATGGGGTAAAATTGCCGGATTCTTTTTTGGTGTATTCGCGGGATTTGTAAATTTCGTACGAGATTACAAAAATATACAGGGAAACAAGAAAAGTGAACCCAAGAAATATAAAAAAACTAGCTATAATTCTTCCGACAATCGCTCTGGCAGTACTGATCGTCCAACAGAATTATAACTGGATCTTTGGATTGATGATCGGATCAGCCCTGGCATTTTCGTCCTGTGAGCTAATTCAAAAAGCCGTGAACAACACTTTTGTACGACGATCAAATCGTTCCGGAATGTTTTTCCTGGTAGGATTTTTCTTGCGATTTATACTCTTTGCGGCTTTACTTTATTTTGCCATCGTCCAGTTCAAAATAAATCCTATTGCAATTGTTATCAGTTTCAGCATAATACAAATCTTCTATCCTATTTATCTTGTAAATTCACTGGAGAAACGGAATCAGCATGTTTGAACATGAACTCGGTTATGTAACGTGGCTAACGGAACATTTTTACGCATTCACCGATTCCATTGGACTTCATCTTCCGCATAAGCCGATGGATCATGTTTGGATGGTGCTCTTCATCGTAATTTTTTACACAATCTTCATGTTCATCTGGCGAAAAAAGTTCAACATTTATCCCAGCTTTGTTCAACAAGTCCTTGAAGCCTACCATTCATTTATCGAGGGTTTAGCCAGGGATATCATCGGACCAGAAGGAAAACAATATGTTCCGATTCTTGGTACGCTCGGATTTTTTATTTTGACCGGGAATCTCCTGGGATTAATACCGCTTTTTAAGTCCCCAACAGCAAGTATTAATGTTACTTTTTCTTGCGCACTCACGGTGTTCATTTACTACAATTACCAGGGAATTCGCAAACAAGGGCTCTTAAATTATTTGAAACATTTTGCAGGTCCGGTATTCTGGCTTGCACCAATTTTTATTCCGATTGAAATCATTGGTCATTTTGCGAGACCAGTTTCGCTATCTTTCCGATTATTTGGAAACATTTTTGGAGAAGATACAATCATTTTGATCCTGGCGGGGTTGGTTCCATTTATTGTGCCCCTTCCAATGATGCTTCTTGCAGTTTTTACAAGTTTGATTCAAACTCTTGTTTTCTTGATGCTCTCTTCTGTGTATATAGCTGGTGCGACTGCTCATGAGCATGCACAAGAAGAACATGAACATCATGAGCCGGAAATGGTTCCGGCCCATGCATGAAAACGTTTTTTCAATCTGAAATTTGAAATCTTAAATCTAAAACTGGGGGTTATACCTTGGCAAAAAAGCTCTTAATACTATGTTTCGTGGTCGCGTTGTTTGCGGTCGTTCAGCCGGCGATGGCGCAGGATGCGGCAGCACAACCACCTGTTAACATTAACAAGTGGATTGCAATTTCCTGTGCATTCGGACTTGGTTTTGCATCAGCATGTTGCGGTATTGCTCAAAGCATCGCAATCCGTTCTGCAGTTGATGGAATCGCAAGAAATCCCGGAGCTGCTGATAACATTCGTGGCGCTCTCATCATCGGTCTTGCACTGATCGAATCTTTGGTTATCTATGTTCTGCTGATCGCATTTATGCTGTATTTCAAATGGGTATAAAGTAAAATTGAAATTAGAGAATTGAGGATGGAGTATTGTAATTCTCCATCCTCTTTTCCTGGACGTTTATAGCTCTCCCCTCCTCTTCCAAAACAAAGCTCCAATCACTGGTAATAGGCGTGTAGTTTCTGCGTTTTGATTCTTTGAAGTTGTTTTAAATCACAAATTTGATTGGAGGCTCCAATGGATGCAATTCGCAAAGTTTTCAGTTTTCAACCACAAGTAATTTCGGAAGAACAACTGCAAAAAACCACTGCACAGAATGTTAATTTAGGAGTTGGCGGAACCGCTGATCAATTTCAAAATCCGCAAAATCCCGGAGTCATACTTGCTGAATCAAACAGCCTGCCATCTAAAGATCTACAATTACCTTGTCCTGAACTAACTATTGAGCCATCCAAAATATTTGAGAATTTAGCAGAATACTCGAGTACTGGGGCCAAGGCTAAAATCAAAACCGATCATTCAATCGCGAACAACACTCCATCTTCTGTCGCGGGAAAAGAAGAAGTAATCCCCACCAAAGAATCGGAAGCGATCACTCGGATGCAAAAGGAATTTAAGACTCAATTTGAGGCTCTGGCAAAAGATCCTGAAAAATTCCACGCTGCATTGCGAAATATTTATGGCAAATGGGAGTCAGATATTTGGCCCGGAGACAGTTCTCAAGTACCTGCAAGTTACAGTACCGAAAAGGCTGAAGCTTTGCGTCAAAAAGCACTTGCTGGTGATTATAGCTGGTTACCACAAGTTAAATTTGTTCCAGAAAAATCAGTTCTTTATAAAAATGGCGCATTTTCTGATGGTCCTCCCGCAACTGTATACCTGAATGAACAGCTGCTTAATAAAGATCCGGATGAGGCTACTCGAGCTTATATCCGCGGTGTGGGAAGACAATTGGATAATTTGACCAACAATCCAAATTACAACTCAAATATTGTTGATGAAGCCGCTATGAATTTGGTGGTGGATCAAAGAGAATCCTATGCTTATCCTGCTGCCGGGAGAATCGCCAATAAAATGAAAGGATTAACGGCTGAAGAGGACGAACGGCAAAAACTGGTATCGCAAAGTTTGGGTGAGCAGGTTAGAGAAGCTAAGGGTGATGAAGGAGAATTATTTCGAGCAATGCTTGCGGATGAACCACCACGGCGCGATCCTTATCCCGGAGGTTACGGATCTCCCGTGGATAGATGGCTGGATATTTCCCTTGATGGCAGACCGGTTCAAAGATATGAAGAGTTATAATACTATATCAATAGTATTACTGAATATTTACCCTCTATTGAACTAGCGGCTGAAGCCGGCGCACTTCGTTTTGATATTCGGTAACAAGATTACTGCTGATGGTGCTGCTATTTTCGCGTGCCGCCAGTTCCATATGCCAGTAACCAAACGCTAACTTAGTTGTAAACCGTAAAAATCTGCGGCGGGCATTCATCAATCTAGCATTACTCATTGCAGAAAAAATCCACGACATCCGTTTCCGCAGCGAAGTAACAATGTCATATTGCTCGCTAGTAATTACATTTTGATCCACCTGTGGAGCAAGCATCCGCTTGATAATTTTTTGTTCGCGCCGAACAACAGCGATAACAGCGCAAACGAAAATAATAAAGAGTGGCACCCAGACCATTGCATAAGCGATGTAGTATCCAAGGCCGCGAGTAGCAGTTGCAATCGCATTCCAGAATCCGTGAAGAATCATGGCTAAAACGTAACCTGCAGGCGGAGCTAACATCTTCAGTGTTTTGTTATGAGTTTCGCGTGCGATGCCACAGCCAAGTCCAGTCATAGAAGTAAATAAGGCATGAGAGAACGGAGCAAGAATTCCGCGCGTAAAAAAGTTTTGCACTAAACCGGGCACACCATAATCCAGAAATTGCCGGCCGTAATACAAAATGTTTTCGAACGTTGCAAAGCCAAGTGCGATCACCGAAGCATAAAAAATTCCATCAACAATTCCGTCAAATTCTTTTCGTAAAAAAAGCAAGAGTAGCAGAACAAAAATCCCTTTACTCCCTTCTTCGAAAATCGGTGCAGAAATGATCGTAGTTAGGGCATCCCCTTGCCGTTCCCCTGCAATTTGTCCAATGGCAGAACCGAAAGTGGTATTTAAAACCATGGATATCAGGATCGCGATCAGGCCGCCCCATGCAAATGAGGCAGCAATTGCCCAGCCTGGTTCAGGATCAAAACGATCGATCAAAAGTAAAGCCAATAAATAAAATGGTGCAGGAATAAATGCGACAGTAGCGCCTACAAACGCCGGAAAAAATCCAAGTTGTTGCACCATCATTGCCATCACAATGAGCAATAAAAAACCGCAAATCATTACCGTAGCTGCACACCCCATGAGCGTTCTCTGGCCTTCGCGTGTTTGTGTAAAATGTTGCAGCGAAAATCCTGATGCCGGATCCTGGAGTACGGCTGGTTGTGGATTTTGCGGAGGTGGAATAAATGGTGGCGGCGGTGGTGGAACCGGTGGCGGAGGTGGAAGCTCTGGTGCTTTGAATATTTCTGTTTTTTCGAAAGCGGGTTGATCTGATTCGATTGTAACTCGAATTTGTGGGCCATTTGGTCCTATTCGAATTACATCTCCGTCATTCAAAATTCCATCGCGCGTTGCGGTGCCATTTATCAGAGTTCCATTCGTACTCCGTTCATCAACTAATCGGAATTTCTCATCTTGCGCATAAATCACTGCATGCTTGGAAGAAACACCAGGATCTTTATGGAAATCAAATTTGATCTGCGAATCAGCACTACGCCCTAAATTGATTGAGCCCTGCTCTAATTCGAATTGTTGACCTGCAAGCGAGCCGCTTTCGACAAACAGTCGCAGTTTCAATACCTCACCCTCCGGTTGTTTGGATTATAGCATGTGAAGTTTGCAATTTTCATTCTAAAATGATTCGCAATATGATCGTAAGAACATTTCTGTTGTGTGTTTTACTTGCTGCCAGTTGGACCTCCGCAGCTGATTTACAGATCAATGCCAAGCGGATGGAAGATCGGATTGCTGCGTTATCGCAATTTGGTAAAAATCCGGAAGGCGGAGTCAGCCGTGTTGCGTTCAGCGATGCAGACATCCAGGGACGCAATTACATTCAAACCTTGATGAAAGCAGCAAAACTTCAAGTAAGAATTGATACTGCTGGCAACATCATTGGTAGAAGAGAAGGAAAGGATCCGTCACTGGCCCCAATTTTATTCGGATCGCATATCGACTCTGTTCCAAGTGGCGGAAATTATGATGGCGATGTCGGTGTAATTGCAGCGTTAGAGTGTATCGAAGTTTTGAACGAATCGAATCAAATTACTCAACATCCACTTGAGGTAGTTGTGTTTTCGGATGAAGAAGGTGGATTGGTTGGAAGTCGATCGATGGCCGGTGAATTCCATGAAAGCGCAATGGAAATAAGAAGTCACAGCGGAAAAACAATCCGTGAAGGAATCCGGGCGATCGGTGGAGATCCGGATCGGATTAACGAAGCTCAACGAAGCAAACGCAGCATCACAGCATATTTGGAGTTGCACATTGAACAAGGCGGGATCCTTGACTCCGAAAAAATCAATATCGGAGTGGTTGAAGGAATTGTTGGAATTAATTGGTGGGATGTAACGATCGAAGGTTTTGCAAATCATGCCGGAACAACACCAATGAATCAGCGCAAAGATGCTTTGTTAGCTGCTGCAAAATTAATTATGGCTGTGAATCAAGTTGCCACCAGTATTCCCGGACGTCAGGTGGCAACGGTTGGACGAATTAAAGCCGAACCGGGTGCGCCGAATGTGATTCCCGGAAAAGTAATCATGAGTTTAGAGATCCGTGATCTTTCGGCTGAAAAAATTCAAACGGTTTATGACAAAATTCAGAATGAAGCGAAAAAGATCGAACAAGAATCAGGAACGAAAATCCAATTTGCGGCGTTAGATACAACTGCGGTGCCCGCACCAACTGATGAGCGTGTACGCAAAATCATTTCAGAGGCAGCAAAGGAATTAGGATTGACATCCCGGTTAATGCCCAGCGGTGCCGGACATGATGCTCAAGATATTGCTGGCATTGCACCAATCGGAATGATTTTTGTGCCAAGTGTTGGCGGAATCAGTCATTCACCAAAAGAATTCACACGGACTGAAGATATGGCTAATGGTGCTATGGTACTTCTGCATTCCATTCTCAGGCTAGACTCTCAGTCTTTGCCGTAACAAACATTCCACGTTTCCGGCATTCATCTGCGATTTCCGAACCAGGAACAGCAAGTTCAACCGGAACGCCCCCCGGTGGTACTTTCCGCTGAGCAATGAATCGAGCCATGATCGCAAGATGAAATCCAGTTGTTCGTTCCATGGAAGTAAATCCTGTTTTCGGATCGTAGTAATCAAATAAATCCACGGTGGCTTGGTTCTTTTTTCCAATGCATTTTGCGCGGATGATACAAACATCTTCCTCACCGGCCTTGGCACGGATTTGCGGCTCATGAATCTGCTGTAAAAAATCACGCGGACGAATCTTGTTTCCATCGATCATTATCGGTTCCGTTTCTAATAGCCCGGCGTCATTGAATGTTTTCCAATTTTCATAGTGCCCTTTATATCGAAGGGTTTTGTTTTGATATGTTTTTAACTTACCAAGGAAAGTTCTTGGACCAGTTGATGTTCCGCCGGCAGTTGTAAACGCTTCAAGTTGTCCGATCGGATCTGGAAAATCAACGAGTTCGTATTCTTGAAAGCATGGAACATTCACAATTTTTCCATCGCGCAAAAACTCGGTGGTTCCAAAATATTCATTCACCAAACCTTCGAAATGAAAAGTCAGAATATAGTTCCATGGCGGTTTTGGATTTTTTGGAATTCCCCCATCCCACAAAAACACTTCTTGCGGCTCATCAACCAGGCCCATGGCATATGTGCACATGGAAGTACCGAGTCCGGGAACCATGCCGCAATCGGGAACAATGGTGATCCCTTTTTGTTTGGCAATTGAATCTAGCTCCAATTGTCGAAAAACAATTTCAGTGTTGCCACCAAGATCACACAATGATGTTTTTGCTTCAACCGCACAATTTGCAATTTCGAGATTGTGATAATACGGCACTGCGCTCAATGCCATATCTGCTGTTTGCAAAAGCGCTATCAACGCATTCCGGTCTGTAACATCAAGCGATTGTGGATTTGCCGCGGCACGTCCGGTTAGACGATTAATCCTGTTGCAGGAATTTTCTGCGCGCTCCCGCACCGCATCCGCAACGGTTACACTTTCGGTATCCTGTTGATTGCACAGATCGTATGCAGCAGCAGTTCCCTGACGGCCAGAGCCTAAAACTAAATAACGATAACCCACGGTGACATAATAAAATGAAATACGAATAACGAATAGCGATTTCCGAATTACGAACCGGAACTCAATTCGTAAATCGTAATTCAATATCGTTAATCGGACTTTAATTTAGTAATATTATGTAAAGAGAATGACTGAAGATTCGGATCTTAAGAAGGTCCTCAGCATCTTTAAAGAAGCAGAAGGACAAGCCCGCATCGATGTAGAAGGTCGTGCCTATTTCAATGGCATCCGGTTTGTGGATCATCCTTCCAATTGTGATTGCGGAAAATCCGCTATGTTAATGCGTGATCATTGCTGGTGCTGCGGATATTCCGAACTAGGATCGAAATGCGGATGTATGCCGGAGCGCGAACGTGGAATTTGCACAAAATGTGGAAGCTGTCCGGTTCATTGCGCGTGCGACCAATCAATCTCTGCCGCCGAAAGAATTCCTTAATTTAAGCAAGCTTCAATCTTTTCAGTAACTCGTTAAATCTTGGATCGGATCGGAGATCGTCCAACGGCGGATACGTTTTCATTGCACATAAACCATTCGCATGCTGCTCATAAGCTTTATTCAGCCACAAAAAAGCTTCATCTCTTTTTCCCATTGCCGTATACAGCGTTGCTAAATAAAATTCAGGAATATAAACATCTTTCGGTTCATTCAACAATTCATTCAAAATAGAATCTGCCTCTTTCATCTTTCCCACTCGCGCAAGACCAATTCCCAATCCTGTAAGTGCCACCGGTGCTCGATGAGATAACTCTACACAAGTTTCAAAAGCCTTCATTGCCTCGTCGTAATTTTTTCTTTCAAGATAAACAAGACCTAACCAGTAATAAGGGCTGGGATAATTCGGTGACATGTCATTCATAAGTTTCAGTTCCTGAATGGCAAGATCGTATTCACGCATCCAGTAATGCTGGATGCCAGTTGAGATGAGCGTTCCGGGAAATGTCCCTGGATCTAATTCCTTGAAGCGTTTCATTGAAGCACGAGCTTCTTCATTCCGGCCCAAGGAAATAAACCAGAAGGTTTTATATGTTTGAGTCAGCGGATCATTTGGATTTAATTCCAGGGATTTATTAAGTTCTTTTTCCGCACCATCCCAATCGTAATCATAATTTAAATGGATATGCCCCAAAATCCTGTGAGCTTGGGGCAATGAATCATCAAGTTGAATCGCTTTTAGCGCAAGCTCTTTTGCCTGTGGCATCACTTGCCTTGGTGGAAGGCCTGCAAGGATTGCACCGGTAATACCGAGATAGCTGTAGCAATCTGCTTTTCCATCATAGGCAAGGGCATAGGTTGGATCTTTATCAATTGCTTGTTGAAAAAAACTCATTGCTGTATTGATGCCTGCGGGAGTTCGCTGCATCAGAAAAAATTGTCCCTTTAAATAAAGTTGATACGCCTCTGAATCAGTGGTGTATTTTTTCGCTAGAAGATCTTCCTCTTTCTTGGTCAACTTTAATCGAAGTTGATTGGAAATCTCCTTGGAAATTTCTGATTGCATCGATAACAGATCCTGAAGTTTGCGCGTATACTGCGACCCCCAAACCGTTGCTCCATCGCGTGCATCAACCAGATTCACCCGAATGGTGAGTTTATCGCCTTGTTGAAGAAGCTCTCCGGTTACAACTCCATCCACTCCTAAATCTTTGTGAATCTGCCTTGGATCAACTTCCTTGTTTTTGTAATTGAAAACTGTGCCTCGCGACATCACACGGATTTGACTGAGCGGCGAAAGGTTATTGATGATGCTATCGGAAATTCCATCACTTAAATATTCTGATTGCGAATCTAAAGTCAAATTTCTAAAAGGTAAAACTGCGAGCGTATGAATCTCCAGGTTGTTACCAGGATGCGAACGATAATAAAACAATCCGCCGATCATCGCTGCGATTGCGAACAGGGCGATCGGGATCCAATAGCTGCGCTTGCCTGATGCTAAGGTTTTTGTCGTTGTGGGCGCAACTTGCTGCCTAACGTTTGAAGAATCCAGGTCACGCTTTAAATTTTTTAAGTCGATCAGGATGTCAGCTGCGGATTGATAACGGCGGTCTGGTTCTTTTTCCAGACATTTTCGAATCATCCGTTCCAACTCTTGTGGAACATTGTAATTGAATCGTGCAATCGATTCAGGTTGGGCATAAACAATTTTATCGATTATCTCGGTTGGAGTTGAACCGGTGAAAGGTTTTTGTCCAGTAGCCATTTCATATAACACAACACCCATGCTGAAAATATCGGTACGATGATCGATCCTTTTTCCTAAAGCTTGTTCAGGGCTCATGTAAGAAATCGTTCCGGCAATCACTCCCGGCCTGGTTTTAGTCCAGGTTTGCACCTGGCTGAACTCAGAAGTATCAGCTGTTTTTTGAATCCGTGCTAAACCGAAATCGAGCAGCTTCACATAACCTTTGTTGGAGATCATGATATTTGCTGGTTTCAGGTCACGATGGACAATTCCCCGGGTATGAGCTTCTGCAATTGCATCCATCATTTGAGTTGCGATTTGTAGAAATTCAGTAGTCTCCAGTGGTTTATTGTTGATTTTGCTGGCCAGAGTCTCCCCTTCAACATATTGCATCGCAATAAAGTTGATATCGTGGGATTGATAAATTTCGTAAACGTGAACAATGTTGGGGTGATCGATCGCTGAAGCGGCCTTTGCTTCACGAATGAATGCACTCATGCGCTCTTGATCCGATGCCACATTCGGAGGCAATACTTTAATGGCAACAGTGCGGTCGAGTTGAATGTCATCGGCCAAATAAATTTCACCCATGCCTCCGGCTCCCAGCAATTTGACGATCCGGTAATGAGATATCACTCGACCGATTAAATCTTCAGAAGCCATGAGTTGATTATACCCAGTGAAAGAATATGTACACGCCAGTGCCATTCAGCAATGATCTTGATAGGATTAATGTGAAATGAACGCGCCAAACTTCCTATTTTCAATGATCGGAGGATTACTGGTCGGTGGATTAATCGGCTATCTGATCTTCCGATTTTCGTTTCGGCGGAGTCAAACTCAAAAAACATTGCAGCTGAATGCACAAATGCGCGACTCGGCACGAACGGCGTTAGATATGTTCCAGCCATTTCATTGGGAAGTTCTTCATCTTGCCATCCTTTCACAAAGATTCAGGCAAAACGGAAATTCAAAAGAAGATGAATTTGGCAAAGAATATTTCAATACACTTTGTTCGTTGCCTGAACAATTCCAAACACTTCTTCGCAACCTCGACCCGCAGCAATTGATGAAGCTCGATACGATTTTGGAAATGAACATCCGCGATGAGATTTACAATTTAATTGTAACCCTGGGGCGCGCTTCCAAAATTTCTATTGAACACTCCGAATTAAGTGAATGTTTTAACCTGGTAGAATCGGCGTATCGTGATGCGTCAAGAGTGGAAAAATCGTTGCGATTACTTTACAGGAAGTATTATTGACTTAAGTCCGATCAACGAATATCGATTTCCAGTTTTATTCAATCTCTGCAGTTAAATCACTGAGTGGTGGTTTGTGATCCTCTCCAAAAATCTCAAAGCTGACCTTGCTGCCAATCTTTTCAACAACACCCGATTTTTCAATTATCTCTTGATACGTTTCATAGCAGCTCAATGCAGCATTCAAAACTTCTTTGGCATTTGAATCCAACAGCACTTCACAATCGATTAAATCGACAGCACTTTGCTTCATCACAAAATTTCCGGATTGCGAGGTCTCGGTAACTCTGTTAGGAATCGTTATGAAGGCAAGTCGTTTTAGATAATTTTCTCCTTCATCCCGAAGTTGAAGATAAACGCGCTTCACCACGGCGTGGGTCACAAGATGATCATGGAAACCGCTAACTCCATGAACTGGATAGGTAACCACCAGTTGCGGACCGATTTTCTTAATATGATCTGCCACAATATTTTCAATCTCGCGGGGATCCATCTCTTTTAATCCATCATCGGGCAAATCAAGAACGGTCATTCCTGTAAGCTGCAAAACCTTTGCAACATTCAACATTTCTTGATATCGAATCTCCCCCATTTGTGAGACACTGAGCTGTAGTTTTTTCCGGACCTGTGTGGCGCCTCCACGGGTCAGTGTCAGCAAAAATACTTCATGACCATGGTCAATTTGCGATTTAATAACAGGAGCCGGACCAAAGGATTCATCATCCGGATGAGGGAAAATATAAAGGATACGCATGATTTTTATTGCAACCCCTGAAAATAGTACAAATGATTAAAAAATTCACGCTGCTTTTGCTGTTAATGTTTTCGGCCGCCTGTTCAAAACAAGAGCAACCGGCCAGGTCTATGCAAAAAGAGGAGCCGGGTGATCTTGTAATCGTCTCCACCAATGATTTTCATGCTGCTTTAGATCGCGCAGAAGCATTGGCCCAGGTCATTACTGATTTAAGGAATCGTTACGGACAAAAAATGATTTACCTCGATGCCGGCGATCAATTTCAAGGCTCACTGGAAGGAAACATCAGTAAAGGGAAAGCAGTGGTTGGATTTTTTAATCTCATGCAATTAGATGCGGCGGCAATTGGAAATCATGAATTTGATTATGGTCCGGATGTTTCCAACCGTATCACTGTAGAGAAAGGGGAAGATGGAATGGGCGCATTAAAAGCGCGCGTCAGTGAAGCCACTTACCCATTCTTATCCGCGAATCTTATCGAAAATCCTGCGGTTACTTGTGATCCTGGAGAGAAATGCAATGCATTAGGACACAAAACCATATTTGAACCACACACAATTCTGGAACGTGGGGGCAAAAAAGTCGGCATCATTGGTGCAACCACCGCCACGGCGCGTTATCGTACCAGCCCCGCCTATTTAGGTGGAGCAACATTTGAAGATTTACTTCCGGTGATCCAGGCGGAATCAAAATTTTTGCACGAAGTTGCAAAGTGCGACTGGGTTTTGCTGACAGTTCATGCCGGATTGCGATATGAAAAGGATGGCAAAACATTGATGCCGACGGAATTACTTTCGATGCTTCAAAAAATGCAGCCGCCGCTTCTTGATGCTGTTGTCGGAGGAGATGCTCATAATTCAGCAATTGAAGTTGTTCATGGGATCCCTGTTCTTCAAGCAGGATACGGTGGACAACATGTTGGTGTTTTGCATCTTAAACACGTCAATGGGAAAACCGAACATCGATTTGATCCGTTAATTTCCGTTCCGGATATCGGAGTTTCTTTTAAGGTCACTGAATTCATGCGGCTCTACAGGACCCAGGCATTGCAACGGAAACGAGAGGCTCTTACCGTTGCGACCGCTGCATTTCCTTTAGAACAAAACAAGGAAATGGCCTGTGGCAATTTAGTGGCACAAGCTCTTTTAGATGGGTCGAAGCAAAAAGGAGGTGCGAATTTTGCGCTGGTCAATGCCGGAGCAATGCGCACTGGACTTCCTGAAGGCACGATTACTTACAGTCATCTTTTTAAATTTTTGCCTTTTGATGATCACCTGGTCATTGCTGAATTGACCGGAGCTGAATTGCGACAGCTTCTGGAAATTGCGTTCAGCGACACCACCAGAGTACCTGCCGTCGCCGGTTTGCGCGTAACACTGATCGAACCAAACGATGCCGCGGCTAGAGACTTAAATGCGGATGGAAACAAAGAAGAATGGGAACGGAACTTCATTAAGGATGTTCGCGATTCAAAAGGCGCTCAGCTCAGTACGAACAAAACTTACAAGCTGGCCACGCTTTCTTATCTGGCGGAAGGCGGCGATTATCAGAACTACATTTATGATCGTATTCCAACTTCCAGGATTCATTGGTATGGTGAAATGATGGTCCGTCAAATCATCGCTGATTATTTGAAAAAGAAACCAAAATTAAATCCTGCGGATTATTACAGTGAAAAAATGCCCACGGTTTTCAGAGTAAGTTCGGAATAGAAGTTCATACCCGTAATGCGCGAAGCAGTAGCTTTCAAGACGATTTCCTGGTGATGTAGGTTTCGGTAATTTTAGAAATAGCGTTGGTTCCGGCTAGTTGCATGATCCGCACAAGCTCGCCGCGCAATATCTCCAGAACTTTTTCTACCCCTTGTTGACCGAATGCCCCTAGCCCCCAGACATAAGGACGACCAATACAGATCGCTTTTGCTCCCATCGCCAGCGCTTTAAAAATATCGGTGCCGCGCCTGAATCCGCCATCAATTAATATCGGTATCTTCCCTTCTGCTGCTTCAACGATTTCCGGCAAACATTCCAGCGTACCGCGATTACTTTCTTCCTGCCGTCCGCCATGATTGGAAACGATGATGGCATCGGCGCCGTTTTCCTTGCATAACATGGCATCTTCATGGGTAACAATGCCTTTTATTACAATTTTCATTTTTGTATTTGCTTTCATCCAGGAAATGATGTCCCAGGTCATGGCCGGATCGGAAAGCCCTTTCCGCAAATCGATGTTTTTGAAATTTCCTAGATAACCCTGGTCGGATTGAAGTACTTTATTTAAAAAGCGAACTTGATTTTCCCTATTTCCTAAAACCGGAGTATCAACAGTCAACGCTACAACCGGACATCCCGATGACTCGGCACGCTGCAAAAGATCTTTGGCAATGCTGCGATCTGAAGTTGGATACAACTGAAACCATACTTTGCCGGAATGATTACTGGAAATTTCTTCAATCGAATAACTCGATACTGTGGATGCGATCATCAGATGTTTGTGGGAAGCGGCAGCACGCGCTACGGCCAGTTCCCCATCGGGATGGATCGCCCTTTGAAAACCGACCGGCGCAATCAGGATCGGAGTTTCCATGGGTTGACCCAGGATTTCAGTCCGGGTATCGATCTTGGAAACGTTTACCAATCTACGGGCCCGGATTTCAACTTGATCGAACGCATCACGGTTGGCCTGGATTGTCTTTTCATCATCGGCGCCCCCCGAAATAAAATCGTTTACATCTTTAGGAAGTTTTTTCCGGATCGTCTCTTCAAATTGAAAAACGTTGAGTGCTTGATCGGGCGCAGTAATTTCCGGATGATCCGGAAATGCCACCGATGCAAACAACGGAGACAATGCCAGGAACGTCAGGAAATGGCGGCGGTTGTAATTCATGGAATCTTATTTAACCACAGACACTGCCGGATTCGAATTGACATTGAAATTAGTTGTATATACAATCAATATCATGAAAAGACCGAAGGTGAATGAATGTTGCGCTGAAATTGCCAGCCATTGCATTGCCAGCCGGGTGCGCCAGCTGAACCGGGTGATGACCGGGCTGTACGATGAAGCATTGCGAAAAACAGGGATGACCATGAATCAGCTGAATGTTCTGGTCTTTGTTACGATGCACCGCTCCCCTACTGCCGGGGCATTGGCTACGTATCTTCAGATGGATAAATCTACAGTCAGCAGGACGATTGAACGGATGCGGAAAGACGGTTTGTTGTTGATCCGGGAAGGAGCCGATGCCCGGACCAGGGAACTGCGGTTATCGCCAAAAGGGGAAGAAATGATCGTAAAAGCGATCCCCTATTGGCGGAAAGCTCAGAAGCAGGCACAAAAGGTACTGGGAACTTTCCGGGCAGGAGCAATTGCTTCCGCAGTGCGAACCCTGCGAACTACAGATTTTAGCGCCTGATTTTTTTGGAGAGATAGTTGTATATACAATTAATCAATCTAAAAGGAGTTTTTATGAACGTAATTTCAAAAATGGAAACATTCACAAAACAAGATCGTGTTCCTTTTTCCGCAATGCGCCTGGTAACAGGATTCATTGTTGCTTTGTGGTTTTTAACGGTATTGATACTGGGTTCAAGACAGTGGTTTGTGAGACCGGCAGGAAGTTTACCGATTCCAATTTTAATGGCCGTCACGATCCCGGTAGTCCTGTACTTGAGTGCATTCCGAATTTCAGATCGATTTCGAGAATTCGTTTTGACCGCCGATCTGCGCTTGATCACAGGAGTTCAAGCCTGGAGATTTGGGGGCTTTGCATTCCTGGTCCTGTACGCGTTGAAACTGCTGCCCGCATATTTCGCCTGGCCTGCCGGATTGGGTGATATGGCGATCGGAGCCACTGCCCCTTTCCTGGTTGCAAAGTTATGGCGCGATCCTCATTATGCTGCCAGCAAAAATTTTCGGATCTGGAATGTGCTTGGAATTTTGGACCTGTTCACAGCCGTCACTCTAGGTGGACTTGGCCCGTTCTTATTTTCCAATGTCGGTCTTACTGCTGCACCATTGATGGCCCGTTTACCACTTTCCTTGATCCCGACATTCTTTGTGCCCTTATTTATCCTGCTTCACTTATCTGCGCTTTTCCGGGGGCGCAGGCTCTAAAGCCTGCGCTCTATACTTTCATCGGCGCGGATTACAAACCAGAGCAACGCTGCAATCATTGCAAACACACATCCGCTAGAAATTGCTACCACCCAGCCGAATTGTTTTGCAAGAACCGGGACCAAAAGCGCGCCCACTCCACCAACAGCATTTCCGCCGGTGTTCAACAATCCACCGGCAACCGAAGTATGCCTTCCGGCAATCGATGCAATCGCTGCCCAAAAGGATCCTTCCGTTAATTGCTGGCAGCCGAATGATAAACAAAAAAATCCAACAGAAAGATATGGATTCAGGCTTACAGCACCGATCTGCAAAAATACAGCAGTTAAAATCAAGCTAACAATTGGAGTGAGGCGATAACCCCAGCGCGGGCCAAGCTTTTTGGCAAAAGAATCACAAAGAAAACCGCCGAGCGTCGCACCGATTGCTGCGGCAATCCATTGCGCCGCGGTTAAGTAACCAGCTTCATGCTGGCCCACTTTCCGGATGTCGACCAGATAAAAAAAAACCAGTTGAACACCAGATAAAACACGTAGTTCGAACAAAAATAACTGATCGTTAACAGCACCATATTCCGGTCTTTCAACACCAGCTTCCATGCGCCCTTTTCATGAACAGTATGGAGTTCGGTTCGATTGGCATGAATCAGTTCCAGCTCTGCTGAATTTACGTTGCGATGCTGATCGGGAAAATCGCGCGCATACCACCACCATACTGCAGCAATGAAAAATGCCAGCGGTGCGGTTAAAAAAAATGAGCCGCGCCATCCCGCAATTCTCATCAACACCACCATCAATGGCGCTGCTGCTGCCGCCCCCAACGTCAGTGCAGTGCTTGTCAATCCGTTCGGAAGTCCCCACCCTGAAACTGGAAACCAATTGGCGATAATTCCACCGGTAACAGGAAAAATCGGAGCATGTGAAGCGCCGGTAATGAATCGCAACACAATAAAAATTAGAACCACTGTTGTGACTGAAACAATCGGCGGTGCAGGAATAATTCCGTTTAAAATTGTAAAAACTCCCCACAACACTGCAATCACGGTGATCGCTTTGCGCGATCCCAGCACATCACCAAAAACTCCGCCTGGAAATTGGAACACCGCGTAACCCCAGGCAAATGCGGCCAGAACCATCCCTAATTGAATTTCAGTAATTCCATAGGCAGAAATCATCGACTCTCCCACGATGGAAAGATTGGATCGCATTACGTAGGAAATGAAGCTGGCGAGGCTGATCAGGGTAAGAATGACCCAGCGAACAGTGGTGGGTTTTGACATCCGGGAGATGATAATACGTAATTCGTAAAACGTAAATAACTGCATCCGCATCATTTACGGCATCATTACGAAATAATATTTCGCGTATTCACTGAATAGTGAAATAATATGTTGCATTCTTCCCATATTTGAACTATTATTCCGTTTATGAAATTGGATGAAATAGATTTCCGCATATTGGCCCTTTTGCAGCGTGATGGACGGATCACGAACTTTGAGCTGGCAAAGCGGATCGGGTTAACACCTGCTCCTACATTGGCTCGCGTAAAAAAGCTGGAACTTGCGGGATACATCCGGCATTATGCAGCGCTGTTAGACCAGGAGAAGTTAGGAATGACAGTGACTGCATTTGTACAGGTAAACCTGGAATCTCATAAAAAGAAAACCACTATGGATTTCGTAAAAGCGGTAGAAAAAATGCCTGAGGTTCTGGAATGCCATCACATTGCAGGAGATGAAGATTTCCTGTTGAAAGTAGTGGCAGCAAATCCTGGAGAATATGAAAAATTTGTTTTAGAGAAACTTACAAAGGTTGACGGAATTGAAAAGGTCAAGACTACTTTTGTTTTATCTTCATCGAAGCTGGATACAGCGATCCCGGTGAAAGGAGGGTTGTCATCATGAAATTTATAAACACAATTGATCTTGATTTTGCATTTCTGGCCTTTTCTTCCTTGTTTTCGATTATCAATCCGATTTCTGCTGCACCGATTTTTGTTTCACTCACCGATGGTCCTGGAATGGATCGGAAAAAATCGGCATGGCGTACCAGTCTTTCTGCGGGAATGGCGCTGGCATTATTTGCATTGGCGGGTGGAGCGATCTTCGCGTTTTTTGGAATTACAGTGGCAGCATTTCAAATCGCTGGCGGCATTCTGTTTTCAATCATGTCGATCCAGGTTTTGCTCAGTGACAAGCCGGACAAAATGGAAGATAGTCCAGATGCAGCCGATCCTTCCATTGTTCCATTAGGCATTCCATTGATTGCAGGTCCCGGCGCAATTTCAACAGTCATGGTTCTGGTCGGTCAAGCGCGCGATGGTTTTCATCAAATCGCATTGGCTACTGCAATTTTGTTGAACATCGTCTTAACATTACTGGTTCTGTTAGCATCACCCTGGATTGTCAGCAGATTAGGAGCCACCGGACAAAGGATCGTAGCAAAAGTCATGGGGCTGATTACTGCCGTAATTGGAATTCAGTTTATTATCAACGGCTCAACAAAAGTGGTGGTTGATATTTTGAAATCCGTCAGAGTGTAATCAACTTCAGGTTAACACTTCAGTGAGATGGTTTTCCATTCAGCAAATCAAGAGCGTGAAACAAAACCGGTTTTAATACTTCAATCGAATGCTGCATGGCTTTGGGATTGCCGGGCAAATTAATGATCAATGTTGACCCGGCAATTCCGGCTTCAGCGCGGGATAGCCAGCTCAATGGGGTCTGCTCTGCTCCCCGATGCCGAAGCAACTCCGCAATTCCGACTGCACGGCGTTCAATCACATCGCGGGTTGCCTCCGGCGTAACATCACGAACTGCAAAGCCCGTTCCGCCGGTAGTCAAGATCAGATGAACATCAGGTCTGAGAACATATTTCTGCAGTAAGGTTGATATTTCACTCCGCTCATCAGGAACAATTTCTGTTGCAGCAACTCCGATCCCCAGATTGCGGAGTGCTGTAACTAAAGCAGGTCCAGATTCATCTTCTGTTTCGCCTGAAAAACAACGATCGCTGCAAGTAATAATGACGGCTGAATAATTATTTCCTGTATGTTCCACTCTTGCCACCTTCTTTTTCTAATAATTCAATCGGACCAATCACCATACCTTTATCAATTGCTTTACACATGTCATAAACAATTAACGAACCGATCGCCACTGCGGTTAAAGCTTCCATTTCAACACCGGTCCTGGCTTCAGCAATTACCTCCGCTCGAATTTTTAAATGAATGCCTTGCAGCTGAAAATCAACGCTGATGTTAGAAATTGGAATCGGGTGACAAAGTGGTATTAGATCGGAAGTTTTTTTCGCTGCCTGGATTGCACCGATCCGCGCGGTTTCCAAAACATTTCCCTTGGCAGTTGACTGCGATTGAATCGCATCCACAATTGGTTTTGTTAATCGAATCTTTCCTTCAGCGACAGCACGCCGCAATGTAACTGCCTTCGCAGAAACATTTACCATCCGGGTCTGCCCTTTTTCATCGATATGACTGAACTTCTTTTTCATTTAAGCTATTTTAACCGGAGACTCTCTGAGGTTAGAATTTATGCATGAGATACCTTATTCCAATATTCCTCCTCCTCTTAATTTCGGTTCCGGCAATGGCCCAGGTAGAACAGATCAATGCTACGATGAGCAAGATTCCTTCAGCAATCACTTTCAATTTGGGTATTGCCAGCCTCAAACAGATCGACGGTGTTAACAATGTTACAGCCGATATGAATTCCGGAAGAATTCAAATCAACACACGTGGCGGAGTTTCCGTTCGATCAGTGATGGATGGACTCCGTGTTACCGGTGGTCAAACCAGCGATCTTGAAATTGTGGTTCGCGGAAAAATGGAGAAGCGCGGAAATCGATTGGTGCTGGTTGCACCATCACAAAACGAGCTTTTTATTGTTGAAGCCAGAGCGCAAAATCAGATGGCTGCAAATATGGCCGAAAAACAAAATAAGGCACGAGTGGTTGCAGGACTTTCCGGTAGCGGCAATCAATACACTTTAACCGTTAAAAAGCTGCAGAAGAATTAAACCCGCGGCACTGTAGCATACTTTGAGGCAGGTGTTGCGCGGCCGAATGCCCAGCTTCGAATTTTTTTCATTTGATCTTCCATCGTTTTCGACAACGCCACCATTTTCGAAGTGTTCCTGGTAATGTCACCGATCTCAAACTCTTTTCCATTATGATACGCATCGACTCGAGCGCTGGCGACTGCTTGCTCTATTTCAGCGCCACTCCAACCTCTGGTTGCAGCCGATAAAAATACCAGATCAAATTTTGCTAAATCCGCTCCATGCCTTTTCAAATGAATTTCAAAAATCTGTTTCCGTTCTTCATCGTTCGGAAGATCAATGAAAAATACCTGGTCAAAACGTCCTTTCCGGATTACTTCGGCCGGAAGTGCATGAATGCGGTTCGCGGTGGCAGCGACAAAAACCATTGGCGGTTTTTCTTGCAGCCAGGTAAGGAAAGTGGAAAAGACATGGGTATTGCTTCCCGATTGCCCTTCATCCATTCCTAAACTGTTTTCAATTTCATCGATCCACAAAACCGCCGGCGCCATGGCTTCGATTGAACCAAGCGCCCTGTTGAATGCCAATTCAGGATTCCCATACATCCCTGAAAAAATCAAATTCATATCCAGCCGGAACAACGGAACTTTCCACAATGTTGAAATTGTTTTGGCTGACAAACTTTTTCCGCAACCGCTGATCCCCATCAACAGAATTCCTTTAGGCACTGGCATTCCTGCATCTAGCGCCTCTTTGCTAAATAATTTTTCACGTCTGATGGCCCAATCTTTCAGATTATCCAGCCCGCCTATTTGAGACATGTCATAACTGGGCGGTACAAATTCCAGGTAGCCGGTCTTTTTAATCATCATTTCTTTTTCAACAAAAATTTCTTTCAGCACGTCCGCTTGATCGATCTTTTTGCTGCGAAAGATTCTGTTCAAGGTATGTTGAATTTCGTTGAGTGTAAATCCTTTCAATGCAAAAGCGATTTGGCTTTGTACTTCAGGTGCCAATGTTATTTGCGGAAACTGTTGCTGCACACGTTTTAGTTGTTGAAGCACTTCGTCTTCATCCGGCAATCCAAGATCTACCAGTAACACTTCTTTTCGAAGGCTTTCCGGAATTTTTAATTGCGATGAAAGCAAGAACACAAATTTGTCTTTATTCTGCAAGGCACTGTAAGTATCACGAACCGCGCGCAGGACAAATGCATCGCTGAAGAATTCGGGAAAATCTTTCAGGATAAAAAATCCCTTTTCGGATGTGCCTTGAATTGCTTGCAACGCTTGTAATGGCTCGCGGGCTTCAGGGAGAGCGCCATTTTTAGAAAAACCGGAAATGCAAGTCCAGATATGAACCGGATGTTCTGGTCCGAATAACTTGGCAGAAAATCCTTCCAGAAGTTGTAAAGCTCGATTTTCTTCCCAGGTTAAAACGTAAATGATTGGATAGCGGCCTAAAATTGCGTTTTTTAAACTTTCAACTGCAGTTGCCATAATCCTCTTTCCCGAAATATTGTAACAGAATCCAGAAACACGCATCTCGCATCCCGCATCGCGCATCGTGGATGTTATAATTTTTAGCCTATGGCTCATCCTGAACATCTTCGATTGCTGATGACACCGGAGTGGAATGCCTGGCGCAAATCGAATCCCACCACAACTCCCGATTTTGTAGGATGTGATTTAACTGGTGCAGACCTGAGCGGTAAGGATCTTCATGGTGCCCATTTTTCAAAATCGACTCTTGTGAATGTAAACTTCGCAGGAGCAGATTTAACCGCAACCATCCTCACCGGCGCCAAGATTGAAGGTTCAAAATTTTTCAAAGCGCGAATGGAAAACATTCAACTGGACTATGCAGAGTTATCACAAAATGAATTTGCGGGCGCAAATCTGAAAAGCGCGTTGTTGCGTTATGCAAACTTGAAAGAAGTGAACCTTAGCGCCAGCAATTTATCTTTTGCTAATTTTGATGGTGCCGATCTGAGTAAAGCAAACCTTTCAGTGTCGAACCTGGAAGGAGCAATGTTCCGCAATGCAAAAATGCAAGAGGCAAATTTATTCGATGCCAATCTAAATCGTGCCAGCTTCGACAATGCAGAAGCTGCAGGCGCAAATTTCATGAAGGCTGATCTGACCGCAGCAGCCTTTACCCGCGCAAAGCTTCAACAAACCCGTTGGCAAGGAGCTAAGGTCCATCAAACTTTGATGAAGGGGGCGGAGCTAAGTGACGCCACATTTCGCCAGGCGGAAATTTCCGATTCAGTTTGGGATGGCGCGATTGCTCCTAAAATTGATTTAACAAATTGCCGCATTCAAAAAACTTCTTTCCGTAATGCTCAAATGGAACGGTTGAAAGTAAATGAATCGGAAATCAGTAATTGTGATTTTAGTGATGCGCTGTTGAGTAATTCCGATTTCAGATTTGTCAAAATCAAGGAATGCAATTTTTCACATGCCAGATTAGAGAATGCCTTATTTTTCAAACAGACATTGAAAAATACAAGTTTTGAAGGCGCAAATATTACCAATACAGATTTCAGGGAAAGCACCATTCAAGGTTCATCGTTCCGCAAAGCAATCATGGACTCTGCCACTTTTCGCAAAACCAGTTTTAAAGATTGTGATCTGGCAGGTGCCAGGGCGATTGCTGCCGATTTTGGAGGTACGCATTTAGCAACCTGTAACCTTTCAAAAAGTAATTTTGCGGATTCGGACTTGCGGTTTGCAGTTTTAATCGGCGCAAACTTGAAATCTGCAAGTTTAAAACATGCGAATTTAAATTGCGCTGATTTGCGAGAGGCTCAATTGACCGGGACAAATTTTTGGGGAGCTTCGCTCCGGCAATCAAAAATGGAAGGTCCGGTTAGAATTTCAATCCTGCCTTACACCTTGCTTGGCAAAGTTTTTTTCCCGATTCAAAGGCTGTTAAAGAAAAGGAAACAAGCGAAGGAAAAAGAACAGGCAGAACGAGTGCGCGAATTGATCCGCGAACAATCCGCGCGCCGTTCAAGATAGCTTTAAGTCTTTGCGGTTATTTTCTTGCTTTTTCGAATTCATCACCCGGACGCCAACCGGTTGAGCCTTGCATTTCTGCAACCTTCCAACCGATATAAACACCCAGACGTGCCAATTCTTTTGCGCCGCTGTAATCCCAATTCGGATCTACTTCATCCGATGGCTGATGATAATGTTTCTCGTTGTATTCCTTGTACGCTTTCTCACCGTAATCTGCAGGTTTTCCAACAATTGTGTTGCCAAGATCCAGAGAAAATGCCGGGACACCAACTCGCGCCATGCTGAAATGGTCCGATCGATAATAATAACCGGCTTCGGGATGTTCTTCAGGAACAATACTTACATTCATCGCCTTCGTAACTTCCTGAACCATGGGGAAAATGGAAGTTCGATCTGCGCCCGTCATGACAACATCAGTGGCTTCACCAAGCATGCTGATGCCATCGTAATTCAAATCGATCATTGTTTGTTTTGCTGGAACTGAAGGATGCAATCCGTAATATTCCGAACCTTTGAGTCCTCGTTCTTCAGCAGTAACGGATAAAAAGATTACTGAACGCGGAGGCTTGACTGATGATTCCGCAAAAACTCGCGCCAATTCAATCAATAATGCCGTTCCGGATGCATTATCAAGAGCACCATTGTAGATGTTGTCTCCATCAACGGGGTTGCCAACACCAAGATGATCATAATGAGCGCTATAAATAATCGCTTCATCTTTCAGTTTTGGATCGGAACCTTCCAGGATCCCGATTACATTTTGGGTATGAAGCGGACGCGTCTTTGCAACAATCTTTCCATCAATTTTCAAAGGCAATTCCACAGGCTTGAAACCTTTGGTTTTTGCTTTATCAAATAATGCATTCAGATCCATACCTGAAGCCGTTGCAATCTTTTTACCAATATCTTCAGTGATCCAACCTGCCATCGGCAAGGCATATTGGCCCGGAGGATTCGCCAGAAATGCTTGTTCACCTGACCAGGAATTACGGACGACATTCCAACCATAGCTGGCCATATCAGTATTGTGAATCAATAAGATTCCGGCTGCACCCTGGCGTGCCGCTTCTTCATATTTGTAAGTCCAGCGACCGTAATAAGTCATCGCCTTTCCGCCAAAAAATTTCGGATCTTGCGAAGGGGGATCGTTTACTAATGCCAGAACAATTTTTCCTTTCGCGTCCAGCCCTGCATAATCATTCCATCCAAATTCGGGAGCATTGACTCCGTAGCCAACAAACACCAGTGGACCACTGATCGTCTCTTCCGTTTTTTGACTATATGGATTTGCAACAAAGTCATCTAAATATTTCAGCTGAAGCGGTTCACCTTTGGCAGATGAGATTGTCAACGTGCTTTCTGGTTGAGCCGTGACACCGTTTAATGGAACTTGTTGCATGTAGGTTCCATTTTCACCTGCCGGCTTCAATCCCGCGATTTGAAACTGAGCAGCAATATAAGCTGCTGCAACATCGCCACCGCGCTGACCTGTTCCTCTGCCTTCCAATAAATCACTGGCAAGGAAATTCAAATCAGTTTTCATCCGGTTTGTATCAAATGAATCAGCAATCTTCTTGGCAGCTGCAGGAATTGTGGATGCTTTTTCCGCAGCTAAAAATGCTCCAGTTAATAGGAGCGCAGCTAGCGTAAGCTGCATGTATCTCTTAATCATTTACTTTGTCTCCCTGGGGATTTATTGATTCTTGTATCGTACTTGTAATCTTAAACGATTTACTTCTTTGGCGGAATCGTCAAATTTAATTTCACGATACCTGAACTTTGAAATGTTTGTCCGGGTGCGGTGAATTGGGCCAGAATATAAAATTGTGAAAAACGGAAGCCATTCAAATTTTTTGCAGCAGGAAGTGCGACCACTTGAGTATTCAGTGCTGTGTCATTACTTGCGGTTGTATCGACCTTCACCGGCCCGCCTAAAGGAGCACCAGTAGCGTCCAGAGGTTGAGCCCACATATTGGCAGCACCAGTTTCACTGAATGGATTTTCAACTGCAAGTAAAATTCCGCGACGCAAATTATTTACAGTTGTAAATGCAACTGAAGGAAACAGGAGTTTGCTGTTATTTTTTGGCGGCCGGAACGCTGTAAGTGGAGATCCGGTTAGATTTCCTGCAGCATCGATCTTGCGACGTTCAATATTGTTTGAGTCTACGAAATATAAAAGTCCAGCGGCATTCGTAGTAAAAGCGATTCTCGCGCCCCACGCAAAATTATTGGATAGTATCACAGGTGATGGATTCACCTGGGCAAAATTTGAAGAAGTAACTCCAGACAAACTTGGATCGAGTGTACCAAGTGCATAATCCGCCTGTGATCCTGAAGTTCCAGTTCTTATTTGAACATAAACAACTAACAACTTACCGTTGCCCGGATGAAATTGGACATCTTGCGGAATCGGTTCCCACAATCGACTTGATTCGATAACAGTCTTCTGCAACAAAAGGGGAGATCCATTCAACGTGCCGTTGGATGCTACTAATGCACCTACAAGACCATTGGTTCCATCATCGGCTTGCCCTTGATTGATTACTTCGCGAAGCCACAGAACAACATAGGAATTGTTGCGAGAATTAAACGCAACCTTCGTACTGAAATTAGCCATCGCGGTTGAAACTGAATCGGCGGTTATTTTAGTTGCGCCGCTCGCAGGACGTCCTTGAGCATTCAAGCGCATGACATAAATATCAGAATGTTTTAGTTGGACCTGCGGATTGTCATCGTAAGCAAGAAGAAATTCATTTGCGGTTGGATTGTAAACTATCGCAGGATGGGCCGCGTTTGGATCAGAAATAATTGTAAAACTCTCCTGGGCGGCAGCACCTCGATTATTCAAAATTCTTCCCGAAATCTGACGACTGCTTGCAGTAACTCGTTCGTAAATTACCAGAGTCATTCCGGTTTTAGTGTTCGTGGCTACGACATGGTTTGCATGAAAAGTATTGTCTTCTTTTGCAATGTAAGTACTTTTCTGAACTTGAATTGGCTGCGCATTGGCTGCCGCGGCAGAAATCAATAAAATAGCGAGAAGCACAAAGTATCGCTTCATGAATATCTCCTTAAACATAGGCCATTAATCTTACACTAAGCACCGGCTAAATATAGTGATATTTAAGACCTGATGCATTTCGAACACTAGGCCGCTTTCCCTTCAATCCAATCGTTCGTAATTTCCCGCAACTCCCGTGAGCTAACTCGAAGCTGTCTTGCCCTGACTGCGATATATACAATGGAGCCCATTATTCCCATGGCCAAATCTTGCATGGTATTTTGCAGGCTGATCTGGATGTTTTTTCCAAGTATTTGATCGGCACTAAACTCCGCAAACTCCCAAAAAACTGCTGCTGTTGTGGTAAGACTTCCAATCAGCAATAGCTCAAGTACAACACTTCGGCTTCTTTGAACCATGCCGCGCGGTAATTCTTGAAAACAGCGAGATACAAAAAATGCAAATGCAAAACCGCCCACGAAATGCATCGGGATGTCTATCGGCGGCCAGATGCGATAAGCATGGAACCCTTTACCTAATAAAATATGTATTCCAAATACTAAGAGCGGAGCCCATCCGCCAACTTTAAATATTTTCCTGAATGGTCTTATCATTACTGTCTCTCCTTTGTTAACAGCAAAACAGCAAATTGCTCGCCAGAGGCTCGTACTCATCAATTCCGGCGATGGCCCTACGCTCGTTAGTAGCAAAAAATTGAGACTTAACAGATTCTTGATGCTCAACGAAAAAGCTTGTATGATGTCGTTTCCTCACGGAGGTCAGCTTTCATGCATAAGGAATATCATTCCTGGCACAGCCCTATTCTGGGTATGACTATGCCTGTAGTGATTTACGGCCATTACGGCCCACCATTGCTATTTTTCCCAACAGCTGCGGCGGATTGCGAAGAATATGAACGTTTCGGGTTGATGGATTCCATTGCTCATCATATCGATGCCGGTAAAGTCAAAGTATTTTCAATTGATAGCATCAATCGATACAGCTGGATGAACAAAGAAATCCATCCGGCAGAACGTGCGCGACGTCAGGTTTTATATGATGCGTATGTTTATCAGGAAGTTGCTCCGTTTATTGAATATCAGTGTCAATCACCGGGAATCGGTATCGGAACAACTGGTGCCAGCTTCGGTGCTTTTCATGCGTTAAATACATTGTTGAAACATCCTGATAAATTTCGATGGACAATAGCGATGAGCGGCGCATATGACGTTCGAAGTTTTGCGAATGGCTTTTATAATGATGACATTTATTTCAACAATCCTGTTGATTACATGCCGCAAATGACTGATAACAATCTTCTAGAAATGATTCGCCATTGCAATATCCATATCACCACCGGCCAAGGTCAATGGGAAAATCCTGATTTCTCCCGCCGAATGTCGCAAACTCTTTGGGATAAAGGTATCTGGCACAACCTCGATTTATGGGGTCATGAATGGCCGCATGACTGGCCCACATGGAAAGTCATGATGGATGTCTATCTCCGCAAACTTTTTTACTAAAAATAATCGTACTCATACTCTTACTCGTAATCGTAATCGAAATTTCGAGTACGAGTATGAGTACGGATTAAGATTACGATTATTAGGAGCTAATCTATGGTAGAGCCGCTAAAAATTGGAATACTTACAGGCATGGAATGGTCATGGCCGCCGGCATTTATCGAAGAAGTGGCTAAACGGGATGAAGGTGTTATTGCTGAATTTGTACAGCTCGGTGGAACAGTAATGGATGAGCGGCCTGCTTATCGCGTGATTATTGATCGGATCTCACACGAAGTTCCATATTACCGATCGTATTTGAAAAATGCAGTGTTACAGGGTGTAGCAGTAATCAATGATCCATTCATGTGGACTGCTGATGATAAATTTTTTGGCGCATCCTTAATCACAAAACTTGGCCTGGCCTCACCAAAAACGATCGTATTACCAAACAAAGATTACATTCCAGGAATTGATCGCAAAAAGAGTTTGCACAATTTGACTTACCCATTGGATTGGAAAGCAATTGTTGATTACATCGGCCTCCCGCTAGTCTTAAAAGATGCCCATGGCGGCGGCTGGAAAGAGGTTTACATCGTTCATAGTATGGAAGAGTTGATGCATTGCTACGATCAAACTGGATTGTTAACTATGATTGCGCAGGAATTTATTGAATGGGACCACTACATCCGCTGCGTTTGTATCGGACAAGAAAATATTCTGCCGATCAAGTACAGCCCGAAAGAGCGAAAATATTATGTCGAACACGATCATATGAGTCCTGAACTGGGAAAGCGTGTAGTGGATGATGCTCGCACCATCTGTAAAGCATTTGGTTACAACATGAATACTGTTGAGTTTGCGGTGCGTGATGGAATTCCTTATGCAATTGATTTCATGAATCCTGCACCCGATTTCGATGTGAATTCGCTAACGCCGTTCTACTTTGAATGGATTGTTAAACAAATGGCAGATCTTTCAATCAGCCTGGCAAAATCAGATTACGCCACCGGTCAACGTTACGCCTGGTATAAAATGGCTAAAGATTATGAAAAAGGAAGCCGTTGAATATTTTCATAGCCTGCTAACCGATAATCAAGCCGCAGAAACTTACGGCTTGATGGAATCTCTGTTGTTGGAACGCAAACTCTTTTTTGGTGGACGTCCTCTTTGCGTAGTTCTGCGTCCGCATTTCTACACCAATTCCCAGTTTGGTTATTTGAAACGCGAAACCGAGATTATTCTCAGTGCATTTGCAAAAGCTCACAATGCCTCAATGGCCGATCCACAATTACGTGCCGATTTTTTTCTGGAACCATGGGAAGAAGAAATGCTGCACGTCCAAAAAGGATCGCAGGTTCCATGGTCAACTTCCCGGCTGGATTCTTTTTACAGTTTGGATCATGACACTTTACAATTCATTGAATACAATGCCGAAACACCGGCAGGTATGGCTTATGAAGATGTACTGGCTGAAACATTTCTGGATCTGCCAGTAATGAAAGAATTCCAGAAAAAGTTTCGGGTTCAACCGCTGAAAGTACGGCACCAACTACTGGATGCATTATTGCAAACTTACACAGATTGGCTTGGAAATACTCCACAACAACCGCCGCAAATTGCGATTGTAGATTGGGATGATGTGCCAACCCGAAATGAACATTGGCTTTGTAATGAGTTCTTTGAATCTCAAGGCGTGCGGAGCATTTTGTCATCACCGCAAAAAATGGAATATCGTGATGGCAAATTATGGGATGGCGACTTCAGAGTCGATTTAATTTATAAACGGGTACTGGGCCAGGAACTTTTTCGGGAAATGGGTAAAGACCATGCTATTTTCCGCGCCGTTAAAGATGGCGCAGTGTGTATTTCGAATTCATTTCAATGTTTGTTACTCTACAAAAAATCGAGCCTGGCTTTCTTAAGCGATGAAAATCATCATCACCTGTTCACTGCCAATGAAATTAAAGCGATCGGTGAACATATTCCCTGGACCAGGGTTGTAGCCGATAGGTCTACTTACTATAATAGTAGTACTATAGATCTAGTAGATTTCGTTGCGAAGAACAAGGATAAGCTGGTGCTGAAGCCCAATGATTCTTATGGCGGCAAAGGAGTGGTACTGGGCTGGGAAACGCCAGATGATGAGTGGACAGCCGCGATTAAAACAGCATTATCGGAACCTTACGTGGTACAAGAAAAAGTGAATGTAGCTAGCGAACCTTATCCTTTCTATACTGATAACAAGTTGGAAATTCACCGCATGTACGTTGATGCTGATCCGTTTGTCTTTATGGGCAAAAATGCGGGAGGAGTTTTAACCAGGCTTTCCTCCGCTGCATTATTAAATGTAACCGCTGGTCATGGCTCCGCTATTCCCAGCTTTTTAATCGAAAAAATATAGTGGAATTTTATGATGCCAATTGAAGCAGAATGGGAAATTAACCGGAACGGTTATCTTGAAATTGAATGGAAATTAGGACCAGAAGCGCTGGAATTCATCCAGGGTGTAGGTGAAATTCAGATTTTCAATGCTGGTGATCGCATTGTGTCGCAACATGAACCAGGAGATGCAATGTTCCTGATCATCGAAGGATCAGTCGATGTCATTCGTGACATCGGTGTCGGACAACAATTTATGGCAAAACTGGATCGCAACAGATCTTTTGGTGAAGTTGCGTTGTTAACCAATTCCCCTCGAACTGCCAGTGTGGTGGCGGCAACTAAAGTTCGTTTAATAAAAATTACTAAAGAAAACCTCGCTCATTTGAGCGCCGAAAATCCACGAATTGCCATGCAAATTTATCGAATACTCGCGGAATCACTCGCTCAAAGCCTTCGTCAAACTGGCACAATCCCTTCGCAGCTCCGATAATAAATCCAGCAGATATATGAAAAAATTCGTTCTACTATTCGCAATATTTTGTGTCTCTGCCGGTGTAGATGCTGGTGAGCTAAAAGTTTTTTCGAACGGCAATTTGCGGCCGATTTTAGTCGAGATTGGACACATCTATGAAACGCGAAATCCGGAATGGAAAGTCCAATTCGAGACAGGCAAAATTCAGGAACTCAAAGATAAACTGGATGCCGGTTCAAAAGCAGATGTGTTATTAGGTGATGATAAATTTTTTGAAGCGATTGAAGATTTAAATTTAATGGCCGCTTCATCGAAGACATTATTGTTCACTAACCCCGTGGTTGCAGTATCTACTGAAGAAAGCGAAGATGAAATTCCGGATCCTAAGGACATGAATGCTGACAATTTTAAAAAAGTAGCATTGGTCAGCGAAAAGTCTCCTTTGGGTAAGCTTGTTCGTGCCTATCTTGAACCGATGGGTTTTAATGATGTGCCGGCAGAAAAAAAAGTTGAAGTAGCCGATTCAAAGGCTGCAATGGATGCGGTCAAAAATGGTGATGCAAAATGGGCGTTAGTATATTCATCGGAAGCTTCAAAAAGAAAAATTAGGAAATTATTCCTGGTACCGGACTCAAAGATTCCTGCAGAGCCTTACTTTGCGGCACTGGTGGATCGCTCTGAAAATAAAGCGCAAGCAAAACAGTTCATGGAAATTTTGCAGTCCACAATTGGAAGTAAATTTTTTGAGAATGCCGGCTATTTATGGAAAGGTGTAGTTTCGTCAGGATCTCAACTTCCAACCCGACCTCAACTGGAAGCTCGTTCACAAACTCAACCTCAAACCGGACCTCAAACTCAAACTCAGACTCAAACTCAAACCCAAACGCAAATGGTAACCCAGACGCAAACACACACTCAGACGAAATCGCAAGCCCCAACAAAAGGTTCTGAAAAATCCAAGAAAAATAAAAAGAAGAAACCAAACTGATTGCCCATGCCTGCAAATAAATCTTCCGACCTTCATGGATTTGCTCCGGATAATAGTAAAGCGGCATTGATTCTGATTGATGTCATCAATCGAATGGATTTCCCCGGATCTGAAAAATTAATACCGAGCGCTGAGCGGATGGCAAAAAATCTTTTGCGTTTAAAGGAACGCGCTTCTAAAGCAGGAATTCCTTCTATTTACGTGAATGACAATTTCGGAAAATGGCGATCCGATTTTCGGGCGATTGTAAATTCTTGTCTTGAAGATGATGTGCCCGGAAGAAAAGTTGTGGAACTACTGAAGCCAGCTGAAGAAGATTATTTCGTACTAAAGCCAAAACATTCTGGGTTCTATTCAACTTCACTGGATTTATTGTTGCTTCATCTTGGATCGAAAAATTTGATTATTACGGGTGTTGCAACAAATATTTGTGTCTTGTTTACGGCGAATGAGGCTTACATGCGTGATTATAACGTCATTATTCCTTCGGATTGTGTAGCGGAAGAAGATCCAGAAGAAGGAAAAACTGTTTTGAAATTAATGAAAAAGGTATTAAAGGCAGAAATAAAAAATTCCAAAAAAATAAATTTGAATGAGCTATTGCGCTGAGCTTTGAAAAAAAGTTCAGCGTCCCACTGGGAGGAGCGGGACGCTGATTCCAAGGGAAGTGGAGGGGGACCTACTTATCCTTGTCAAACTTTTTATTTAATGTTTGCTTTTATCCCACCTTGACCGGAGGATTTATCTTTGTCTTTATCAGATAATTCCGATGAGAAAGTGGAGTCTTTCTTAAAATCAGAACCCCGATCTTCATCACCTTTTTTCACTCTGATTTGATTTTGCACATCTTTTACGCCTGAAATTGATTCAGCGATATCTTCGGCGCGGCGTTTTGCATTCCGATCATCCACCGTTCCAGTCAAAATAACTTCACCACTTGTGACCTGAACCTCAATTTCCCAGGCATCAATTTCAGGATCATGTGTAAGTCTTTCGTTGATGTCTTCCTTAATGCGATCATCGGAGCGGCGATAGCCTTTTGGACCGCGGCCTGAAAATTGACCACGTTGTCCGAACCCAGACTGTCCGCTCTGTTGCGAACCCTGGCCCCATTGTGAACCCTGGCCATATTGCGAACCTTGTCCGGAATGTGAACCCTGGTCATATTGTGAGCCTTGGCCGTATTGGCCTTGACTAAATTGGGAGCCTTCGCTCGATCCATATTGACCGCTTTGTCCGGTCATATATTGGCTGCCAGTGGAGCCTCCGCCCCAACCGCTCTGGCCGCCGTACTGTCCACGGCCACCGAATCCATATTCACCGGTTTGTCCGCCACCGTATTGTTGACTTTGTGAACTTCCGCGATGCGTTCTCCAATTTTCCTGGCCGTAATTTTGGAATTGACCTTGCTGCGAACGGCCTTGTCCAAAGCTCTGACGTCCCTGCCCAAAACTTTGACCGCCACCGCGTTGTCCATAATCTTCGAAATCATTGCTTCGGTTATATTGTCCGCCGCCGCCTTCTTGGCCCCAGTTCTGTCGGCCAAATCTTTCTGAACCTTGACCCGAAAATTGTGATCTCGTTCCGCGATTCTCACTGGAGCCTCTATACCGTCCTGATTCGAAATCAGAATTTTCTGGTTGTTCAGTCTCATACCATTCTCTTCCTTCTTGATTCCCTGACTCACGCCAATCCTGCGGCCCACCTTGTTCACGATTGCCACGGGATGTGTAATAATTCCTCTCCTCTCTATCACGATCATTAAATCGATTTGCCATGTTGAATCTCCTTTCTCTATTCACCCTTTGTAGAAAGAGTGGGCATCAATTTTTTTCAGTTTTCGGAAGCGTGAAATAAATATAAAAATCATCTCAGCTTGCTACTCAACGTAGTGCTCTCCGTAGTGCACTTATTATTTCTAACTCTGAAATGATTTTGAACAACTTCCGCTGGAATGCTGTGGCTGGCTAATGATTGCCAGCCTTTCCACAGTTGAAAATATTCCACATCTTGCTTATGACAAGACATCTTATTTGCGACTCTTCATCGCAATTTGAAATGATTAATCACCAAAAGGTTCTGTTGTACTAGCGAGCTCTTGTTCTTGTGATTCCATGTGCGACTTAAAATTTTCTAAGTCTTCCGCAATTTGTACTTTCGGATCTTCACCTAACAGTTTGGCGAAAGCATTTCCGATTTTTCCTGCAGGTGGTGCATATTTCAAAGTGATATCAATTTGTGTGCGATTATCGTTAATCGGCTGAAAATGAACTGAACCTGCATTATCAACATCTGCGGTATCTAACGATTTCCAACCAATTCTTTCATTCGGAAGATCATTAATTATTTCTGCATACCACTCTATTTTCATTCCAGCAGGACCTTTTACTTTCCAATAACTATTCCGGTCATCCAGCATTCGAACAGATTCCAAATGCCTCATGATTTGCGGCAAGTTTTCGAGATTACGCCAGAATTTATATACTTCGGCCACCGGGCGATCCACGATAATCGTCTCATCAATTCGAAGGCCGGTTTCTTCCGCCACACTCGTAGCTGGAGTGGCTTTTGGAGCAGTTCCAACTCCCAGAGATTTATATATACGGGAATGCCCAGTTGCGCCTCTATATATGAGGGCGCTGCCGGCGGCCAATGATAACGCTTTTGCAATTTTGGAACGATTTTTGAATCCAAATGCGATTAAGCCTGCGCCACCAATTGTAGAAATGATACGTTCAGCTTTACCAAGATTTTGCACTTCATGACCGGAGAAGGCAGTCTTATCTCCTTCGGTAATTCGTGGTTTAGATTGCATTAAACACCTCCACTTGAAACCTTTAACAGAAAATATAGAACTGGATCATTAAATGACCAGTAATCCATTATTCTTTTTTAGAAAATTGTTGCGCTTAGAATTTCGCAACCTAATTTCAAAACAAGAGAGTCAATCTAAATGTCATCTGTAGTACTACAAGATCAAGAACCCCGGCATTCTGCCAGACGCGCAAGACTGCGATACACATCTGATTTAGAGCCCGGAATTCAGCGACAAGTTGAGAACAAGACTTTTATCTATAAATATCCGAATGGAAAAGAAGTTCGGGATAAAAAGGTTTTGGAAAGAATAAAGAAACTAGTGATTCCGCCAGCATGGACCGACGTTTGGATTTGTATTGATCCGAATGGACATCTCCAGGCGACGGGACGAGATGCACGCCGGCGCAAACAATATCGTTATCATTCCAAATGGGCTGCGGTAAGAGATGAAAATAAATTCAGCCGCATTCTGGCATTCGGACGCAAAATTCCATCGATCCGAAAACGCATTCAAGAACATTTATCTTTACCAGGGCTTCCGCGCGAAAAAGTTCTTGCAACGGTTGTACAGTTGCTGGAAAAATCTTTAATCCGGGTTGGAAATCTGGAATACGCAAAAACCAATAACTCCTATGGATTAACTACCTTGAAAAACAAACATGTGAAAATCCAGGGTTCCGTTTTGAAATTTCGATTTCGTGGAAAAGGTGGAAAAGATTATGTGGTTGGCGTGAAAAGTGCGCGTATTGCCAGGGTAGTAAAACAATGCCAGGAAATTTCAGGACACCAGTTATTTCAATACATTGAAGATGGCGAAACGAAATCTGTATCTTCAACTGATGTAAATGAATACTTACGAACGATCGCCGGCGAAGAATTTTCGGCAAAAGATTTTCGCACCTGGGCAGCAACAGTGCTGGCAGCAGTTGAGTTGCAAACTTTTGACCAATTCGAATCAGAAACCCAAAGTAAGAAGAACATTGTAGAAGCGGTTCGTAGAGTTGCTCAGAATCTTGGAAACACACCTGCGATTTGCCGCAAGTCTTATATTCATCCATACATTTTGGAAAGTTATTCGACCGGTGAGATGAATGGACAGTTAAAATGCAAACCGCAAGAGGAATCAGATACTGAATCTATAAGTCTGTCACCACAAGAACGTGCCGTTCTGGCATTTTTGGAAAAGAAGTTAGAAAAGTCTGCCGCAGCGTAGCTGGTCAATAACGATCCAACAATTTGTGAATCATTGTCTTCATTTGATCTGATGATGCGTGCGCTCTTCTACCGTGACCAGGCAAAATCCATTCGAAATCGTAAGCTAATAATTTTCTGACGCTTTCCAGCTGATGTTCCCAGGAATACCAGTTGAAAGATTTCGAAGAATTCAATCCATCATAATTTTCTGACCACCAGATATGATCGCCTGTAAACAAAAATTTATGGCGATGCAAAAGAACCATATGCCCTTTGGTGTGGCCGGGTGTTGGAATAATTTTAAAAGTGTCTGCGAGCGGAACATCCGCCTGTCCTTCAATCAATAATTCAATTTGATTGCGCAATCGTCCTGCATCATCGTGGTGCATAATTCGATCAGCCTTAAAATGTTTTGCCCAAAGATCATGATCGGCAATGTCATCGCGATGAGTTAAGAAAATAAAACGGATTCCGCCAAGGTCTTCAATCCTTTTTACCAGTGGTCCTGCAAATCGTGGTGAATCAACCAGCATGTTCCCTTCAGGATGTTTAACGAAGTAGCTCGCAGCACCAAATGAAGATTCGGATGCGTATCCACAAAAATAAACTTCATCTTCGATCGGCTCAGGAAAATGAACTGCTGCCTGTGTGGCAAGCGGACTATGTGGTCCACCAATAGACGATGTAGGACATGTCACCAACGCTCGGAATGCGTTGAAAGACTCCTGCTCATTTTCCGGCTGATGATAAACGACCGAATAATCGCCAACATCTTTAAAAACTTCGGGCGTTAATTGACGACAAAGATCGCAATCAATGCAAGTCGAATCCACAAAGAATTCACCGGGAATATTCTCAGGAAGTTTTAATCCAATTTGCGCCATAGGTAAAAAGGATAAAAGAAAAGTCGCGGCCGCGCCAGAAATCGATTGAGTTAATTTGACATTCGTATATAGAGGTAGGTACTTTGCTTAGTATGGTCGGCCTCAGGCGCATTCTCCTATGTGTTTCTGCACTGCTCCTTTGCTCCTCACTTCACGCGCGCGAAACATATTTGCATGTGCGGATACCCATTTCAAATATTGCCGCATGGCAAAAATTAGGAAGCCTGGGATTAGCTCTGGAGGAAGGAGTTGAACTTCACAACCGTGAAATCGAAATGATTGTAAATTCGCTGGAGTTCAGCAAACTGAACGAAAATGGATTCGCTCCCATTATCGTTCAGCCGGATATGGAATCTTTTTTTCACAATCGATTATTAGCAAAACAATCCACGAACAATTTTGCATCTGGAAGCATGGGAGGTTTTTATACTTTCCAGGAAACTTTAAACCGGCTGAATTCTTTTCGCCAAAAATATGAAACTTTAATTTCTAAACCTGTAAAAATCGGCGAATCCATACAAGGCCGTCCAATTTTGGCGTATCGCATTTCTGACAATGCCGATACGAACGAACCGAATGAGCCAGAAGTTTTGTACACCGGGCTTCATCACGCACGCGAACCGGAAAGTCTAATGACTGTCCTGTATTTCATGGAAAAACTTCTTCAAGGTTATGGGAAAAATCCTGAAATTACTTATCTGATCAATCATCGGCAGATGTGGTTTATACCAATCGTTAATCCCGATGGTTATGTATACAATCAGCAAACAAATCCTGAAGGCGGTGGATTATGGCGAAAAAATCGCCGGCAAAATTCCGATGGATCCTTCGGTATCGATCTCAACAGAAATTACAGTCTTTTCTGGGGATTTGACGATTTCGGATCAAGTCCGCTTCCGGCAGATGAAACTTTTAGAGGCTTATCAGCATTTTCTGAACCCGAAACTTCAGCCGTTCGTGATTTCGTAAATGCTCACCAATTTCTGTTGGCATTAAATTATCATTCCTTCCGCAATTTGTGGATTTATCCTTGGGCATTCACAAACAAAGAGACAGACGACAAAATGATTTTCCGTGAGTACGCTCGGTATATGACACGCCAGAATAAATATCAAATAGGTACAACATTTGAGACGTTAGGTTATCTCGCAAATGGTGAAGCTGCTGATTGGTTCTATGGTGAATTAAGATTTGGTCAGCCGAAAATTCTTGCAATGACACCGGAGATCGGTGGCTTTACTGATAACTTCTGGCCATCACAAAATCGCATTCTTCCACTAGCACTAGAAAATTACAATGCAAATCTTGCACTGGCATGGCTAGCAGGCGGATACATCGTAGTCAGAAATTCTAGCATTGTGGAACTTTCAGGAAACGGCAATGGAATTGTTGAGCCAGCTGAGCAGGGATCATTGCGAATTGAGCTTCGCAATATGGGGCTGAAAGAAACAGTAAAGAAAATTTCTGTTTCACTTTCCAGCGCAACGGCAGGCGTAACTGTTATCACAAGTAATGCTAATTACTCAGATTTAAAACCATTTCACAATGCTGTACGAAACTTTGATTTTGTTCTTAACAGCAGCACGCCTCAGAATAAGCCTTTAGAATTTGAACTTACGATAAATTCAGAAGGCACAACATTGAGGAAGGAAATTCTAAAGATAAAACCGGGCAAATAGAATCTATTGATACGATGGCGTGAGTCCTACCCGATGAAGTGATCTTTCAATCATCCGCAAATTGGTGCGCTCTATATCCATTCGGATTATCGCCTGATGTGCAGCAGGTTCGAACTTTACTTCAACTACTCCCGGAATGTTTTGCAGACTTTGACGGGTGTAGAGTAATTTATGGTCGTCCCAACCTTCTAACCGAATACGCACAATCCGGATCGAATCCGAATTTGTACTGATATGGGTGTTTGCCTTGGTACGGTTTTGATAGATGTAAGAAAGAGCCATACAAAGAAAAACAACGAGGGCCGAAAAGATGATCATTCTTAGTTGTATCTTTGTTGACAATTTCCACCTCGAAAATCCGGATCCCTCCATGCCCCCCGTAAATTTTTCGACGCAACAACTCATTTGTTGCTCATCTATTTCACTTTCTTCCTTATAAATTATGCTTCGCCGAAAATTCTGCATCGTCAAATGTAAGTCCAATGCTTCATTCCCCTCGTCTTAACATTTAGAATATGAAGAAGAGCTCGTATCGGGCAAATAGAGTTTTAAATGTGGGAGGACCCATGAAAAAAGTATTTTTAATCGGATTGCCAATAGCGGCAGTTTTGTTTCTCATTGCCGGATTGGCGTATTCCAATCCTGAACCACAATCACCGCCTCCACCCCATAGACCATCCTGGGAAAGTTTCCCAAGAAGTGGCTTCCGGTTAGGAGTCGTATTGTCCGATGACAATGGTGATGAAAAAGGTGTTGCCATCGAAAAGATCCTTCCAGAAAGTCCTGCTGACAAAGCGGGCCTTCATGAAGGCGATATTTTGGTTCGTATTGATGGCGAAAGAATTCAAACTTCCAGAGACGTTCGCGAAATGCTTCGTAATTTGGAAGACTCCAAAAACTTACAAGTTGAAATTCTAAGAGATGGCCAACCTCAGACAGTCACAGTAATTCCAGAAAAAAGAGAATTTCCATCATTTCCTAGAATGGGCGGACGTTATCTTGGAATCAATTTGCAGAATCTAGATCCGGATCTTGCGGCATATTTTCAGGTTGATCCGAATGAAGGTGTTTTGGTAACTCGAATTGAACCGGATAGTCCCGCAGCTAAAGCTGGTTTTCATTCCGGAGATATCATCACCCACATCAATGGAAACAAAATTAGTTCAGCCGAAGATGTTTCCAAAATAATTTCAGATGGTGATTCAGAAACAGTTGAAGTCATTGTTCTGAGACATGGAACTGAACAGAAGCTGATTGCCAAACCTGAAAAAAGAGATTTCTTCAATCATCGTGCGATGATGCAGGACATGCATGATTTACCGCAACAGATGATGAATGATCCTGCTTTTAATTCGCAAATGGAAAATTTGAAGAATGAACTCCGCGATTTAAAAGATCAGCTTCAGGGAATGCGGCAAGAAGAGATTGATCAGATGCGCAACGAAATCCAAAATCAATTGAAACAAGAAATGGATAAGCTGCGAAGTGAATTAAAGGAAAAGAAGGAACTGTAATTTTCAGTAGTGGCGGCTTTCAAATCCGCCAGTTTTTTTTAAGAAACAGACGACCCCCGCATACCCGGGCAGGGGCGGTGCCTTGAAATGCCCGCCCCTGTTCCATTCACCAAAAAATACAGAATAAACACAAACGGAAAGCTTACGCCGCTTTCTTTAAGTATTTGTCTAAGAAATCCAGAATTGCTTGATAGCCGCGAAGTTGATTTTCCTTTTTTGTAAATCCATGACCTTCGTCATCAAACACAATGTATTCCACAACGCCATTGCGCTTCTTGACTGCATTCACAATGTCATCAGATTCCTGTTTCAGAACGCGCGGATCATTCTTACCTTGAAGTACCATCAACGGTTTTACAATCGCATCTGCATGAAACAAAGGAGATGTTTCCAAGAGCCTATCTTTTTCTTTTGCAGGATCACCAACTTCTTGATACAAGGCTTTGCGGAACGATTCCCAATAAGGTGGAATTTGCTCCAATGTGCGAACCCAGTTTGAAATTCCAAAAAGATCCACACCTACGGCGAATTCCTCAGGCTTCAACGTGAGTGCAGCTAACACCATATATCCGCCATAGCTTCCGCCCATTATTCCAATCCGATTTGGATCGACATATGGAAGCGATGCCAGATATTTTTTGGCTTCAACGCAATCCCACAAAGGCTCATGGCCGTGCTTTTGGTCGTCTGCTGCAAAAAATGTTTTGCCGTAGCCTGAACTGCCGCGATTATTCACACCCAAAATTACATAACCATGATTCACAAGATACTGAATCACATTGCTGTAACCTTTACGGGTTTGCCCGCCAGGACCTCCATGCACCCACACAAGTGCAGGAGCTTTATTTGCTGCATCCGCTTGCTGAGGTTTTAATAAGATTGAGGGAATTTCCAAACCATCAAACGATTTGTAACGCACGACTTCTGCTTCAACCAGATCCGCTGGGTTAATTTCAGGATTCTGGGTATCAGTAAGTTTGGTTAGCTTCTGATTCCCAAAATTGAAAACATAAAGATTCGATGGTGATCGATCACCATTAAAATAAAGCGACATTAGTTTTTCGCTATCTGAAATTGTAACGCTTGTAACATCGCCTTGAGGAAATTCCGGCAGCTTTAATTCTTTTCCGCTGGCTTGATCAAACACCTGGATGTGCGTACGCGCATCTTCATTGATAGCTACCACTCTGTATTTGCCATTGTGTGAAAACTGCGAGTACATGATGTCCCAAGGAGCGCTCTGAACTTTCGTAACTTTTCCAGTGGCAATGTCGTATTGATCAAGGTGAGTAAATTCACCGCCTTCATTGCTCAAAAAATAAAGCGATTTATTTTTAAGATCAAAGTCCTGGGGGTTGTAGTTAATATCACCTTGATGTGGCGTGAGATGCTTTTTGTCTTTTTTAGAAACATCATACAAAAAGATATCTGAATCATTGGTGGTATTCGTTCGAACGAGTGCAATGAGCTGTCCGTCCGCTGATATTGCGGAAACATCCAGACCTTCATTGTTTTCAAAAATCATTTTCTTTTCGTAAGTTTTGGCATCCATCTGATAGACATCAAAAAATTTTGGATCTCTTTCATTGCTTCTGTAAAAAAAGCTTCCACCATCATGAGCCCATGTCACAAAATCAAAACGCGCTTTTTCGGAGGGAGTTAAATCCTTTGATTGTCCATCGGGACTTAATACGAATATGTGATATTGTTCATTGCCGCCTTTGTCTTGACTGTACAGCACGCGATTATCTTCCGGAAAATATGAAATCGAGTTCGTTGTATCTTTGAAGTTCGTTAACGCTTTTGCTTCACCTCCGGTGACCGGGATGCTATAGAGATTGCGAATGCCAGACTTATTACTTGTAAAAAGAATTTGGGAATCATCAGGGGAAAAAGAACTTCCCGAAATGTTTGTAGTAGTTAGAAATTGTTCGATAGTGTATTGCTTAACTTGCCTGCCTTTTTCTGGTGTCTGAGCTCCCGCAATCCCGAAAAACAGAAAAACTAAAATTTGAAGTACCACTAAAATTTTCACGTAACGCATTTACTACCTCTTTTACGCTTCACGTTTTACGGATTAGGCTTCACGCCCACGTTCCAATTTTTAATCACAATTCTTCCATTATCGTGCGCAAGGGTGCTAATGGAGGATGTATCTAACATAAGAAGACGTGCTGTGGTTGGAGGAAGTTCAAGGAGGCAAGCTGTCAGAATCCGCAAAAAGTGGCCATGAGAAAACAGGGCCACATCTCCTTGAATTTTAGCTAATTCGGCGATGATGTGCCGGGCACGCTTGGCAACATCTTCTAACGTTTCACCACCAGGACAACCATGATCCCAAATTGTCCAATCTGGAATTTCTGCGCGAATTTCTTCCGGAGTTCTACCTTCATAGTCACCATAATCCCATTCCATAATTTCCGGTTTTATCTTCGCCGCGGTTGAGTATCCGGCCAAACGGCAAGTGTCTTGCGCACGGCGAAGTGGACTTACAAACACTGCTTGAAATGTTTTGCCGTTCAATAGCTGCTTCAAAGCCGAGGCATGTTTTTCACCAGCTTCAGTCATCGGAATGTCATTGCGACCGGTGTGTTGTTTGGATAGTGTCCAGGCAGTTTCTCCGTGCCGGATCAGCCAAAGTTCGTTCATTCGTAGTCTTATTGAGCCAAGCATTGTACCATGTATCCTTTTGATGAACCCGGGTTCCAACCCCTTTTCGCACTATGAGTAAAGACGCCGAACATCAATCAAAAATCTGGATCCTTCTTGCCTTGCTGGCAATTTTTTATCTATTCGGCTCTAACATTCTTCCACTGATCCCCCCTGACGAACCGCGGTATTCACAAGTTGCGCGACAAATGTTTGAAAGTGGTGATTGGATTACGCCACATTTAGGAAATCATCCCTGGTTTGAGAAACCAGTTTTGCTTTACTGGTTGATGTGCCTTTCATTTAAAATTTTCGGAGTCACTGAATTCGCACTTCGATTACCATCCGCAATATCATCTCTGATCTGTGTTTACGTGACATACAACATTTCCAGCACATTGGGATCCTAAGCTTAGAATTCCACGTGGACAAGTTGTCGCG
>JADMIO011189614.1_pt1 | contig 52281 bp, 51 predicted proteins | sample 8958161 | NCBI WGS metagenome assembly JADMIO01 (sample SAMN16585339, study PRJNA669376) | soil metagenome | isolation source: Crop rotation soil | place: USA: Cullars Rotation, Alabama | collected 2011
CGCGACAACTTGTCCACGTGGAATTCTAAGCTTAGGATCCCAATGTGCTGGAAAGTCTTTCGGATGGTCGAGGCGGACGTCCATTTTCATTCCGTTCGAGCGCGATGCGACGTACATCGCAATCGCCTCGATGTCCGAGCCTTCGGAGAGCGGCCGGCTGATCGCCGTCTTCTTGAGGTCTTCGAACTTGAAGCCCTGCAGGTTGATCATGCAGGTGACGATGCGCGAATCGAGGTCCTCGACCTTGTTCGTGTCGGCGAAGTAGCGCGGCAAGTGCGTGGTTGCGCCTTCGAGCTTGCCCGGGCCCATGCCGAAGTCGCACTGCTCGAGGGAGGTTTTCTTCGGCCCGCGCTTCGCTACAAACAGCTCCTTGCCCTTGTCGATGAAAAGCTCACCGGGGTTGTCCTCGGCGAGCATCTGGCGGCCGACGGCGAGACCGTTATCGGCCGCCTGCGCGGCCACGGCTGAGGTCAGGCTGAAAATAGCTACGAGCGCCGAGAAGGCGCGACGCATGAACATCCCCGAAGCTCCTCGTTTTCTCAAGCCGGGTCTTCGCCCGGTTTGCTTCATGAAGCCGCGGTGACCGCGGCCTCGTCGCTGCGCTTGTCGCCGTGATTGTCGGTCCACGTGACCGCAATCTTGTCGCCGACCTTCGCGCCTTTCACGCGCAGCCCCAGGAATGGGTCGCGCGAGATGGCCTGGCTCCATTGAGCGTCCATGACCGTCTTGCCGTTGAGCGTGACGATGACGCTCTGGATGAAGTGCATCGGAACGATGGAGCCCTTCGCGTCTTTCCGCTGCCCGGTTTCCATCGGATGTCGCATGAGTATGCGCACGTCGGCGACGTCGCCCTGCAACGTCGCCCTGATTCTCATTGGTTCGGCCATGGCCTCAAATCTCCTGGAATGGTCAGCCGCAGCCGCCGACGGTGATCTTCACTTCTTTCGCCGCCGTATAGAACTTGCCGTCGGCTTTTACGATGACGCGCACGTTCGCCGTCTCGCCCATCTTGATGCGCGTGGACGCATACGGCTCGGCGCCGTTCGAAACGTCGAACGTCGCGGTCAGAGGGAACGGGTTCTTCTCCGCAATGATCGAGATGGTCTGCGTGTTCGGGATCCTGCTCGTCACCGCGACCGGCACCACCGCGCCGTTTTCGGCGATGTCGGGCGCGGTGATCGCGATGTCGCGGCTCTCCGCCGCGTTCGAAGCGCCGAGGCTCTTCAGCGCGTCGTTCACCGCTTTCGACTCGAAGCCCGTCTTGTTCCACGCGGCCGCGGCTTCGCCGATGCGCGCGAGCCCCGCGACGACCAGCGCCGCGACGCCGCCCGCGAAGCGCAGGAAATGCCTGCGTGATTGTTCCATCCGGATTTCCCCTGGTTTCGCTTTGGAAACAGTCGAATATAGGGAATCGGGGCACTTATTTCAACGGCGGGAAAACGATGATCTTTGCTTATAAGGACCCGACATAAGATCCTGAACCGTGGCACTCCTGCGAGGCGATATGGTCCCCCATCAGATGCAGCAAACGATCGTGCGCTCACGCGAGCGCGCGCTCCTGAACCGCCTGCTGGGCGTCATGTCGATCGTGACGATGGTGATGACCATTCCCCAGGTCTGGATCATCTGGGTGGAGGAGCAGACTGCTGGCGTATCACTCCTCTCGTGGAGTGCCTATCTCGCTTCGGCGCTGCTGTGGTTCTGGCATGGCGTGCGGGAGCGCGACCGAAACATCTACCTCGCGTGCATCGGCTGGATCCTGCTCGATATCGCGGTGATCGTTGGCATAGTCGTCTATGGCTGAGAAGGATTACGCGCAGCCGTCCGTGTTCACGGCTGCAAACCTTCTTCGCGAGGCGCGTCGCCAGAAGGCCATTCCCGAGGGCAAGGTGCCGCACCTCTGCGTGCTCGATCCCGATGGCGACTTGTGGAGGTCGCTCAAACACTCCGGCGCGCGTCGCAATGCATACTGGGCCTGCTACCACACCGAGCTCTACGACCTCGAGGTGGAGGGGGCGACCGTCGGCGTCCTCGGTTGCGCAGTCGGCGCGCCCTTCGCGGTGCTCGTGGCGGAGCAACTGTTCGCCTCAGGCTGCGAGCTGCTCGTGAGCGTGACGTCAGCGGGACAGATCGTCGCTGCGGGCAAACCGCCGTATTTTGTTCTGATCGATCGCGCGTTGCGCAACGAGGGCACGAGCTCGCATTACCTGCCGCCGTCTGCGTACGCCCATATCACCCCACCGTCGCTCGAGATCGCGCGGAAAGCGCTCGCCGGTTTCGAAGGCGGCTCGTGGACGACGGACGCGCCGTTTCGGGAGACTGAAGCCGCGATCGCGCACGCTCGAAGCGAAAACCTGCTCGCCGTGGAAATGGAGGCGGCGGGCCTTTATGCCGCCGCTGGAGCGCGCGGCTTCGACATCGTGTGTTTCGCCCGCGTGACTAACCAGATGGCGGTGCACGGGGACGATTTCGAAAAAGGTGAGGAGATGGGGAACGCGAGCTTCGTGCGGCTGATCGCGGCTTTCGTCAAGGCGTCCCGCGGCTAGGCGAAGCGCACCTGCATTCGCCGTGAGCGCCGCATGAGCGTGACGGCAATCGTGAGGTTGAGCAGGTTCCACGCGATGCCGTTCACGAACGCCGCGTGATATGAGCCCGTCACGTCGAACACCTTGCCGGACATCCAGCCGCCGAGCGCCATGCCGATCAGCGTGCACATGATGACGAGCCCGCCGCGCGCGCCGGCTTGCGCCGGCGAGAAGTGCTCGCGAATGATGATCGCGTACGACGGCACGATGCCGCCCTGGAAGAGCCCGAACAGCGCGGCGATCACGTACAGCGACACGAGCGAGTCGAACGGCAGGAAGAGCAGCAGCGCGATCCCCTGAAGCGCCGAGCCCAGCAGAAGGGTGCGAACGCCGCCGATGCAATCGCAGATCACACCCGAGATGAGCCGGCTCACGATGCCGAAGCCCAGCATGACCGAGAGCATTTCGGCGCCGCGCGCCGGTCCGTAACCGAGATCGGCGCAGTAAGCGACGATATGAACCTGCGGCATCGACATCGCCACGCAGCAGGCGATGCCGGCGACGCAGAGGAGCGTCTGTGCCTGGCCTGGCGTGAGACCGAAGGGCCGCATCTCGGCCTGGATTGCATGCGACTTGCCGCGGCCGGCGGCCAATGACGGCGGCCGCCTGCGCATGAACAAAGCGAGCGCCATCATGGTCACACTGCAGAAGAGCGCGAGGCCGAGATACGTCTGGCGCCAGCCAACGCTCTCGACGAAATGCTGTACCGTCCACGGCCAGATCGCGCCGCCGAGATAGTTGCCGCTCGCGCAGATGGCGACGGCAATGCCGCGGCGGCGCACCCACCACAGCGACGTGTCCGCGATCAGCGGCGCAAACGTCGCGGACGATCCGAAGAGGCCGATGAGGAAACCGTGCGCGAGCCCGAAGGTCCAGATGTTTTCGGCGAAGGCGGCGAGCACGAACCCTGCGCCGAGCGCCACCGCGCCGATGAGAAGCGGCACCATGACGCCGAAGCGGTCCGCCAGTCGGCCCATCACGAGGCTGCCAACGCCGAAACCGATCATGGCGAGCGAATAGGGCAGCGATGCGTCCGCGCGCGCGATCCCGAACTCAGCCTGCACGACGGGGAGGATGACGGGGACGACGTACATCCCGCACGCCCCGATCATCATCAACGCGAGAGCGACAACCAGACGCACCGCGGCGTGCCGGGAATCGGCAACCTCGCTGGGCTGGGCTTTCGTCTGGGTCATGTCGCCGAGGCTACCAGCTCGCGACCACGCCGCAGTCGAAGGGGAACAAAGTCCGGCACGTTCTGTGCTCTTTCCGCGTCATGGATAAACGCAGCCAATGGAAATTCGATATCTCGCCCGGCGGATGGGACTGGTCTGTCGTGCATCCGGACGGATCGACGGAGGCGTCTAGCGCCTCCTGGCCCACGCTCAAGGAATGCGTCGCCGACGCCGCCGCGCGAGGGTATACGGCGTGGAAACCTGAAGAGGAACGGCGCCGCGACAAGATCCTGCCGGTCACCGAAATCCTGAACAAGTCCTAGTAGGCGCGACTCGTCCCGTCCCTGTCGTAGCGGGCGTACAGCTTTTCGCTTCCGTCCTGGAGCACCAGCACCACGTCGTACGCTTCGCGCGTGCCGCCTTCCATCCCCGGCGAGCCGCTCGGCATGCCCGCGACGGCAAGCCCGCGCGCCTTCGGGCGCTCCGCGAGCAGCCGCTTCACCTCACGCGCGGGAACGTGGCCGACGATTGCATACCCGTCGACGATCGCCGTATGGCAGCCGTCGAGCCGATCGGGAATTCCGAGCTTGCGCCGCATGACCGCCGGGTCCTTCACATCGATCGGATTCACACGGAACCCGTTCTCGCGCATGTAGTTGCCCCATGCGCTGCAGCAGCCTCACCCAGGGTCCTTGTAGAGGTCGACACTGGAAGCGGCGTGGGCCGCTGCGGCGACACACAGGAAAAGTGCGAGCAGCCGGCCGGCGGTGCGGATCGTCATCATCGCTGCAATATACCTAGTCGAGCGGCTTGCGGTAAACGATGAAACCCGAGCGGTCCGCGACCTTGTTGTAAAGGCGCATCGCGGTCTCGTTCGTCTCGTGCGTGTGCCAGTACACGCGCCCGGCGCCGGCATCCCGGGCGCGTGCGTACACCGCTTCGATCAATGCGCGTCCCACGCCCTGGCCCCGCGCGCTCTGCAGCGTGAAGAGATCCTGCAGGTAACAGATCGGCGCGTCGTGCGTCGTGCTGCGATGGAAGATGTAATGCACGAGGCCGAGAAGCTTGCCGCCGTCGTCGGCCACGAGCGCATGCACGGGTTCGCTCGAATCGAAGAAGCGCGCCCACGTTCGGTCCGTGATCTCGCGCGGCAGGGCGGTCGGTCCGGCGCGCTCATAGAACGCGTTGTAGCCATCCCAGAGGACCTTCCATTGATCGAAGTCCTTTCGCTCGACGTCCCGGATCGAAAGCGTCATCGTGTCCTCGCAGTAAGCTGGCCGCCGGCGGCGCCGATGACGAGCGCGATGATGAGCACGTAGTTCGCGGGATTCTCAAAACCCATCGCGTTCGCCGCCGCGGTGAGCGTGACGACGGCCGTGATCTCGGCCACGAGGATGAGGATCAGGCGCTGCCGCGCGAGCGGCGCGCCGAGGTTGCGCCGTCGATAGAACATCACGAGCGTCGGTCCCCACGTGATCAGCGCGAGCGCCGCACAGGCGAGAAGCGCCTGTGACCAGGCGAACTGGGATTCCATCCGGTGTCGGTTCCGATTGCGGAGCGCGGGTTGCGCCGAGGGCCGCTATCTTAACGTTTCGAGCAGCACGCGGGACCTCGCGAGCGGAATGCGCGCGCCGCTCAGCGGCCCGTCGATAGGCTCACTGGCGGTTCGCGCGTGCCTTGTTCAGCTTCACAGCCGCCCGAATGAGCGTCTTCAATGCCTTCTCGTCGATCTTCTCGCCTTCGCGTACGTCGATGGCGCGGCGGGTATTGCCTTCGAGGCTGGAGTTGAAGAGCTTCGACGGACCCGCGAGCGCGGCCCCGTGGAGGAACGTCATCTTCACGACGCCCTTGTAAGTTTCGCCGGTGCAGATGATTCCATCGTGCGACCACACCGGGACACTCCACTTCCATTCCTCGACAACGTCGGGATCGGCCTGCCTGATCAAAGTCCGAAGCCGCGAAAGCGTCTTGCCGCGCCAGTCGTCGAGCTCCTCGATCCGCTGGTCGATCAACGTGGACGCCGGCTTTCCTTTCGGAGACGTGCCCTTCTTCATGACTTACTCACGTTGCCGTGTCGTTCGCTCATCGTGCGGTTGATTGTCCCACAGGCACCGTCGATTGACGCTCGCGACACGGCGCTGCTACGCTTTCCTGCACGTGGGGATCGGCAGCCTCCCCGCTTTTTCAAGACGCTCCTGCGTCCAAGGCTTGCTCCGGCGGATCACGTCCATGAGGAGCGTGCTTTGAGACCTGCGCACAAGTCAGCTTTCCGAACGAGTCGGTCGATGACCGCGGTGCCGCGTTGAATCCGGGCGCTGCGACGCTCCGGCGCATCCTGTGGGCGAGGGCGTTGCGCGCGTTCGCCGACGGGTACGCAACGCTCCTGCTGCCGGTCTACCTTCTTGCGCTCGGCTACGGTCCGTTCCACGTCGGCGTGATCGCAACGACGACGCTGTTCGGCTCCGGCGTGATGACGCTGACCGTCGGTTTCCAGTCGTATCGCCTCCAATACCGTGTATGGCTTCTGCTGGGCGGGCTGCTGATGGCTGCGACGGGTATCGGCTTCGCGGCCGTCAGCGACTTCTGGCCGATGCTCCTGATCGCATTCGTCGGCACTCTCAATCCGTCGAGCGGCGGCGTGAGCGTGTTCCTGCCGCTCGAGCACGCGTTCATTTCCACCGCGGTGAAAGACAGCGAGCGCACGGCGGTCTTCGCGCGCTACAGCCTCGTCGGCACCATGGTGGCCGCGCTCGGCGCGCTCGTGGCTGGAGCTCCGGAGCTGTTGATCTCGAAGCTCGGCCTGACGATGAAAGGCGCGGTGCAGACGATGTTCGTGCTCTACGCCGCGTTCGGGCTGGGAGCCGCGGCGATTTACGCAACGCTCCCGCGCTCCCGCGGAGAAGAGGGAACGCCGAAGCGCGCGTCGCTGACGACTTCCCGGACGATGGTCTACAAACTGGCCGTGCTCTTCAGCATCGACTCGTTCGGCGGCGGCTTCGTGCTCGATTCGCTGCTCGTGCTGTGGCTTTTCCAGAAGTTCCAGCTCTCCACCGCCACGGCGGGCTCGATCTTTTTCTGGACCGGCGTGCTCTCGGCGCTGTCGTTCCTGCTCGCGGTTCGCGTCGCGCGCCGCTTCGGGCTCGTCAACACGATGGTCTTCACGCATCTGCCTTCGAGCGTGCTGCTCATACTTGTGCCGTTCATGCCGAGCCTTGCGTGGGCAGTGGCCCTGCTGCTCGCTCGGAGCGCGCTTTCCCAGATGGACGTGCCGACGCGGACGTCCTACGTGATGGCGATCGTTCCGCCCGAAGAGCGGGCGGCGGCGGCGAGTGTCACTTCGGTGCCGCGCAGCTTTGCGGCGGCGATTGCGCCGGTGCTGGCGGGCTCGCTGATGAGTGTTTCTTCATTTGGCTGGCCGCTGGTGATCGGGGGCTGCCTGAAGATCGGCTACGACCTGATGCTGCTCTATACCTGCAGGCACGTACGGCCGCCGGAGGAGATGCGGGCTACTGCGTGAGCTGGAGCATCACGGCCCGATGCCGATGCCGGCCGATTTCGCTTCCGGTGGAATCATGCTGTTCACGGTGACCGAGCCCGTTCCCGTGTTCGCGGAGCCGACCGGATCGCCGGGCGCTGCGCGCATGATTCCCGTGCTCGTATCGAAACCGCAACCCGCCGACAACACCGAAAACGCAATTGCGAACGCGATGGCTGTCCTTGACATGGTGATCTCCTGACGTGAGGTGCGGGACGGCATTATCGGGCCGCGTGGGTCTCGCCGCGGTCTCGGCGGAAAACCGCGCGGCCGGCCAGGAGTAGAGCTGGTCTGCCGCGCGGGTGAGTCTGCTCTCTACAGCCCGGCGCCGGGGTTCGAGCCCGCCGGAATCGTGCCGCCGACACTGACGGAGCCCGTGCCGCTGTTCGCAGAACCGACGGGATCGCCGGAGGAATCAGCCGTGGCGCGCAGCATGTCGGCGCAGCCCGCTGCGGTCAGCGCGAACGCGATTGCGAGGCTTGCGATTGCTTTACGTGCAGTCATTTCCATCTCCTTGGGTACGTTAAAGGCGATGGTGATTATTCGCAGGCTGCGTCGTGATGCCGTCTCGTGCGGATCGCGTTTTCCGCGTTCCGAGATCGCAAAACGATGGAGCGGCTAGAAATCCGCCATGTCTTCCGCGGACGCCTGCGTACGCTGCTTGTGGCGGCGGTGCTGCCACAGCGCGAATGCGACCGATGCGACCGAGAGAGCGAGCAAAGCACCCGAAATAGGACGCGTCAGGAAGAGCATCGGGTTCGAGTCGGTCATGATCGCGCGGACGAGGTTGATCTCGATCTGATCGCCGAGGATCACCCCGAGGATGAGCGGCGCGAGCGGCAGCCCGCCCTTCACCATGAGATAGCCGAGCACGCCGAAGAGCGCGAGCACGTAGACGTTCGACATCGTGTTATCGAGCGCGTAGGCGCCGATCACGCACAGCACGAGAATGACGGGGAAGAGCACGCCCTTCGGCACGGTGATGATGCGCAGGAACCACCGCACCCCGAGCAACATGATCGCGATCATGATGAAGTGCGCGAGGATGTACGCGGCGAAGATGCCGTAGGACAGCGTCTGATGCTGTGAGATGAAGAGCGGCCCGGGCTGGATCCCGTGGATGGTGAGCGCGCCCAGCATGACCGCGGTCACCGCATCGCCGGGAATGCCGAACGCCATGATGGTCACGAGCGAGCCGCCGACGTTGGAGTTGTTCGCGGCTTCCGAGGCGATGATGCCTTCCGGTGTGCCGGTGCCGAAGCGCTCGGGATGCCGCGAAAATTTCTTCGCTTGATCGTAGGCCATGACGTTGGCGGCGCTGCCGCCGATCGCGGGCAGCACGCCGATCAGGACGCCGACGAACGAAGTCCACAGCAGCATCACCGGCCGCGACAGGATCTCCCAGATGACCTTCGTGTGGGACACGACGATCTTCGGTGCCGCAAAGGCCTTGGAAAAATCCTCTCGTCCGCGGCCCATTTTCTCCACGTCCGACATGAGCTGCGCGAACGCGAAGACGCCGATTAGCACCGGCAGGAACGGTATGCCGCCTTCGAGGAAACGCACGCCGAGCGTGAGCCGCGGCGCGCCCATGACGGGGTCGCTGCCCATGATGGTGACGACGAGGCCGATCGCCCCTGAGAGAAGCCCCAGCGTGATCGACGCGCCCGTGAGGCCTGCGACCATCGATAGCGCGAAGATGAAGAGCGAGAAGTACTCCCACGGTCCGAACTCGAGCGCGATCGCGGCGAGCGGGCCGGTCGTGCCGACGAGGAAGATCGCGCCCAGAAGTCCCCCGAAGAACGACGCCCAGATGCCGAGCCACAGCGCTCGGCCCGGCTCGCCTTTCTTCGACATGGGGAAGCCGTCGAACATCGTCGCGATGGAAGAGGGCTTGCCGGGAATCCCCAGCAGCGTCGAGGTGATGAGGCCGCCGGATTCGCCGCCGACGTACACGCCGATCATCGCCGACAGGCCCTGCAGCGGCTCGAGACCGAAGGTGAAGGGCAGCACCATGATCACGGTCATGGTGTTGGTGATGCCGGGCAGCGCGCCGCCAACGATGCCGACGAACGTGCCGATCACCAGCGGCGCGAAATACTTCCAGTGCAGGATGTGCTGGATGCCTTCGAGGAGGAGCTCGTACATCTAGAAGTCCGTCCAGCGCCCGCGCGGCAGCAGCACCGCGAGGTAGTCCTGAAAGAGATGGAACGTAACGAACGAGGTCACGACGGCGACGACCAGCGCGACGATCCAGCCGCGCATCCCGCGGGGTGCCTCGAGCAGCGGCTGGAACGCGAGCATGAACGCGAACGTTGCGACCCGGTAGCCGAGGTATGGCATGGCGGCGATGTAGATGCCGAAGACCGCGAAGCTCGCGACGACGAGCGCGTAGTTCGGGCGCGTGGGCTCGGATGCTTCCGCTGACTGTTTCGCGGTCCGCTTCCGCGCGATGAAGGCCTGCACCACCAGCGCCGCCGACAGCACGGCGCAGATGCCAAGAACGATGCGCGGATAGAAGCCCGGGCCGACCGGGACGAGAAGCGACGGGCCCGGCAGGCCGATCGTGCAGGCGAGCAGCGCGAGGCTCGCGATGAGGCAGACGAGCCCGGTGATCAGGTCGCGCGTCATTGCATCGTCACCCGGATATGCGCCGGCATGCGGTTCGCGGTCGTGGCTTTGCGCCGCGACGACGAGCTCCGCATCAGCGCTTCAGCAGCCCGAGGTCCGTCGAGATCTGCTTGTTGAGCGCGTCGTTCTTCTTCAGAAACTCCGCGAAGCCCTTGCGATCGAGGTGCAGCGGCTCGGTGCCCTGCGTCTTCATCGCCTCGGCATAGGCGGGCTCCTTCGACGCGGCGAGACAGGCGGATTCGAGCTTCGCCTGGATGTCCGCCGGCGTGCCTTTCGGCACCATGATTCCGCGTGACACCGTGTACACGACGTTCACGCCCAGCTCCTTCAGCGTCGGCACGTTCGGAAGCTCCGGGCTGCGCTTCTCGGTGGCGATCGCGAGGAACTTGAGCTGGCCCGCGTCGACTTTGCCTTTCTGCGTGAGGTTCGAGTCGGTGAGATCGACATGGCCGCCGAGGATCGCGTTCATGCGCGGCGCGAGGCCTTCGTACGACACGTATTTGAATTTCACTTTCGCGGCTTTTTCAATGAGCGCCGGGAAGAAGTGGCTGGTCGAGCCGAGCGTCGCACCGACCGTGACCTGCCCGGGACGCTTCTGCGCGTCGGCGATCAGGCTTTTCAGGTCTTTCCACGGCGTCTTCGGGCTCGCCGTCAGCACCGACGGCGTCGAGGAGATGAGGCAGATCGGCTCGAAGTCCCAGTAGTTCACATCGGCAACGCCGGTGTAGTACGTCGAGTGGATGTAGTCATGAACGGCGTACAGCGTATAGCCGTCGGGCGGCGCCTCCTTCGCTTCCTTCGCGCCTTTCGTTCCCGATGCGCCGCCGACATTCGCGATGACGACGGTCGCGCCCGATCCGAGATGCTTCTGGAGCAGCGGCGCAAACGGCCGGAAGATGTTGTCGGTATCGCCGCCCGCGGCCCACGGGACGACCATCTTGATGGGGCGGTCGGGATAGGCGGCGAAAGCAGAGGCCGTGCAGAGAAACGCGACGAGCGTTACGAACGAACGCATGACTTCCTCCTGTTGGCGCAGGCGTGACGCCCGCTGTTTTGTAGTTTCCCGCGGGATATTACTTCAGCAGCAGACGACTTTGTAAGCGTCGTGGACGTCCTCGGGCAGGGGGAATTCGCGCCAGGACGCGCCTGCGTCCTCGGTGCCGAATACCTGCCCACAGCGGGAGATGCAATACACCTTCGCGGGATCGCCTCGGTGGACGGCCGCGGCCATCATCGTCGCCTCCGCCTTGATGCCGTGGTCGAACCGCCGCCAGGTTTCTCCGAGATCGCGGCTTTGCCAGATCGACCCCTCGTGGCTTCGCGCGGCGGGAGACAGGCACGCATACAGCACGCGCGGATCGTGCGGCGAGACGACGACGTCACGGCAATAGGTCAGCGGCGAATGGCGGCCGACCTGCATGTCCGCCCACGACGCGCCGCCGTCGCGGCTTCGGAAAAGCCCCATGCGCACGGCGAGGATCGGCGACGCAGGCTCGGCGGGGCTCACGACGATCGCGTGCGAGTCGAGCATGCCTTCGCTGTCGCGGTCGCTGCCGATGCGGCTCTTCAGGTTCGGCTGGCGCGCGAGGTCCATCAGCGCTTCCGAAAGATCGGTCCAGGTCTCGCCGCCGTCGCAGCTGCGCAGGACGCCGCTCACCTCGAGCGCCGCGTAGACGTCGTCCGGCCGGCTCTCATCGACGGCGAAGGCGATCGTGCGCGTGGGAAAGCCCATCGGACAGTGTTCCGGTGACGCGGCCGGCAGCTTTTCCCAGTTATCGCCGTTGTCTTCGCTGCGATAGAGATTGACCGGCGCAGTGCCGCAATACATGACGTTCGGCCGCGTCGGATGGAACACGAGCGACCAGACCATCGCCGCGCCTTTGGGAAAGCCGCAGCGTTCCCACGTGGTGCCGCCGTCGATGCTGCGATAGGGGCCGTCCTGCGTGCCGGCGTAGATGACGTCGCGGTCCTGCGGATGAACGGCAAGCGCGTGCGACTCGACGAGCTCGGGCAGGCCGTCCTCGAGCTCCTCCCACTCGCCGTCCGCGGCCGTCGTGCGGAAGAGGCCGCCGCGATACCCTTCCTTCGGCCAGTGCCCGGCCGCGGCGATGATGCGCGTCGGAGACGATGCAGCCATCGTGGTGCCGGTCAGTCCACTTTCGCGCCGGCGGCCTTCACGACCTTCGCCCAGCGGTCAGTCTCGGCACGCAGGTACGGCGCAAACTGATCCGGGCCGAGAGACATGATGAAGAGGCCCTGGTCTTCGAGCTGCTTCCGCAGCTCTCCGCCTTTCAACAGCCGGGCGGTCTCTTCGTAGAGCCGGTTCACGATCGGCCGCGGTGTTGCGCCGGGCGCCATGATGCCGTTCCACGTCACGATCTCGTAGCCGGGCAGTGCCGCCTCGGCGACCGTCGGCAGCGACGGCATCACGTGCGAGCGCTTTTCGCTCGTCACCGCGAGCGCTTTCAATTTGCCCGACTGAACGAACGGGATCATCTCCGGCAGCGGATTCACGAAGAGACTCATGCGGCCGGCGATGAGGTCGACGATCGCCTGGTTCGATCCCTTGTACGGCACGTGCACGATGTCGATCTTCGCGGTGCTCTTGAAGAGCTCGCCGCCAAGATGCGACGACGAGCCGTTGCCGGCGGACGGGAAATGCAGCTCGCCGGGCCGGCTTTTCGCGAGCGCGATCAGCTCTTTCACGCTCTTCACCGGCAGCGACGGGTGCACGACAAGGATGAGCGGCGCCGCCGAGATCAGCACGACGGGTGCGAGATCGCGCAGTGGATCGTAAGAAAGCTTCGAGTACAGGCTCGGGTTGATCGCGAGACCCGGGAAAGCCGTGAGCACGGTGTAACCGTCGGGCGGGGCCTTCGACACGATTTCGGCCGCGATGTTGCCGCCCGCGCCGGGGCGGTTGTCGATGAGCACGGATTGACCGAACGCGGTCGTGAGGTGCTGCGCGACGGCGCGCGCCACGATGTCGGTCGTGCCGCCCGGCGGGAAGGGCGCCACCCAGCGAATCGGCTTGCTCGGATAACCGGCGGCGGGATTGGTCTGCGCCGCAGCGCTCGCGGCAAGACACAGGGCGGCGCTCAGCGCGGCGGCGTGAAGCAGGGTTCTCATTGCTGGCCTTCGAATTCTTCGGGACTGCGCTCGTAGAGCTTCGCGAGCTCTTTTTTCGACGCAAAGTAGTTGGCGATGGTTTTCTCGTGGAACGCGCGCGCTTCGGGCTCGCAGTCCGCGCCCGGCCGGCGCTCCGGGTCGTAATAGCCGTAGCGATCTTCGCCGCGCACGTGCATGGCGGTCAGCCGGCGCGATCCGATGAAACGCGCGCGCGCCGGGATGTAGCTGATGCCGATGCCGATGCGGCGGTCGTCGGATTCGTTGCCTTCGGACCCGTGGATCACCAGCGTGTCGTGCATCGAGAACTCGCCGGGCTTCAGCGGCATGCTCGCGGCGATCGAGGTGTCGATGTCGCGCGTGACCGACTGGCTGCGCGGCAGCATGCTGCGCTTGCCTTCGAGCGTTCGCTCCGAGTGGTGGAGCAGCTTCCGGTGGCTGCCGGGGATCACCTTGACGCAGCCGCTGCGCTCGTCGGCGTTCGTGAGCGCAACCCAAACGGTGACCTGCTCCATCGGATCGAGCCCGAAGTACGACGCGTCCTGGTGCCAGCCGACGTAGCCCGGCGCGTGCGCCGGTTTGATCCACATCGTCAGCGTGTAGATGAGGATGTCCGGCCCGATCAGGCTTTCCACCGCATCGAGGATCGCCGGCTGGCGCGTCACCTCGTCGATCCATGGAAAAAGCAGGTGCGGCTTCGAGCCGTTGCCGCCGACGTTGAAGGGGCCGTAGTCGCGCTCGTTCGCTTCGAGCTTGCCACGCAGCGCGCGCGCTTCATCGGCGGTGAATGCGCGGAGCGGCGAGACGAAGCCGTCGCGGCGGTACTGCGCGATTTGTTCTGGGGTGAGGGATCCGGTCATGCCGCCATTGTAGGGCGGATGAATCCGGCGCCGGATGCTAGGAGGCTCTCCAGCCGCCGCCAAGCGCGCGCACGAGCGCGACACTCGCCGCCAGCCGCCGGTTGCGGATGTCGACGGCCGTGCGTTCGGCCGCGAGGAGTGTCGTCTGCGCGGTCAGCACGTTGAGGTAGCTCACGATGCCGGACTTGTACTGGTTCAGCGTGAGCTCGACCGACTGCCGCGCAAGCGCGACGGCATCCGCCTGCACGGCAGCCTCCTGCTCGAGGATGCGCAGCGTCGCGAGGTTGTCTTCGACTTCCTGGAATCCCGTCAACACGGTCTGGCGATACTGCGCCACGGTCTGGTCGTACACCGCGACGGCCTGCTCGGAGCGCGCGCTGCGGAGGCCGCCGTCGAAAAGCGCCTGCGCGAGCGTTGCGCCAAGCGACCAGAACCGCGATGGCGCGGAGAACAGATCGGCGAAGCGCGCCGCTTGGAAGCCGCCGGAAGCGGACAGGCTGAACGTCGGGAAGTAGGCCGCTTTCGCGACGCCAATCTGCGCGTTCGCGGACTGCACGCGCCGCTCGGCGGCGGCGACGTCCGGACGCCGCTCGAGGAGCTCGGAGGGCACGGCCACCGGAATCGGCGGCGGCGCGGCTGCCAAGGGTGCGCGCGCCAGCGAGAATTCCGCGGGCGGCTTTCCGATGAGCACGGCGATCGCGTGCTCGAGCTGTGCGCGCTGAACGCCGACCTCGAGCGCCTGCGCCTGCGTCGTGCGGAGCTGCGTCTGCGCCTGTACGACGTCAGCGCGCGCGACGACGCCGGCGTCGTAACGGTTCTGCGTGAGCTTGAGCGAGTCGGCGTAGGCGCGAACCGCTTCGTCGAAGAGCTGCTGCTGCGCGTCGAGCGCGCGGAGCAGGAAGTAATTAGTCGCGAGCTCGGCCTGGAGGGACAGGCGCACGTTCTCGATGTCCGCGAGACTCGCCTGTTCCGCGGCCACGTTCGCTTCCACCGAGCGCCGCACGCGTCCCCACAGGTCCGGCTCCCACGCGGCATCGAGCGCGACCTCGTGCACGTTGCGCGGGCCGCCGCCTACGGTCGTCGCCTGCGTGACACCGGTTCCGCGGCTGGCCTGCGCGCGCGACGACGAAGCGGAGACGTCGAGCGTCGGGAAATACGCCGCGCGGGCCTGCGCGACCAGCGAGCGCGCCTGCCGGTACTGCGCCTCGCTTTGGGCAAGTGTCTGGTTCGACGTGCTGACCTGCTCGATCAGCGAAGTGAGCACGGGATCGTTGTAGAGCGTCCACCAGTCGCCCTTGAGCTCGTGGTCGCGCGGCTCCGCCTGCTTCCAGCCTTCGATTTCCTTGAACTGCTTCGGCACCGGCGCTTTCGGGCGGAAGAAGTCGGGGCCGAGGAGGCCGCACCCTGACGGGAGGAGCGTGACCGCGAGCAGCGCCCCGAGCGTCATCCCCGCGTGAAGCAGGGACCGGGTCTGCCGTGTGAATTCCTGATGGCGGCTCACGCTACACCTGGCGCGGCAACCTGCGGCGCGGCACGCCGCCATTTCCGCTTTGCCCACAGGCGGAAGCGGTCGAGGTACAGATACACCACCGGTGTCGTATAGAGCGTCAGCAGCTGGCTCACGAGCAGCCCGCCTACGATCGAGATGCCGAGCGGCGTGCGCATCTCGGCGCCTTCGCCGAAGCCGAACGCGAGCGGCAGCGCGCCGAACATCGCGGCCATTGTCGTCATCATGATCGGCCGGAAGCGGAGCACGGCCGCGCGGTAGATGGCCTCGCGCGGCGCGAGCCCTTCGCGGCGCTCGAGATCGAGCGCGAAGTCGATCATCATGATCGCGTTCTTCTTCACGATGCCGATCAGGAGAATGACGCCGATCATCGCAATGATCGTGAACTCCGCGCCGAACATGAGAAGCGCGAGCAGCGCGCCGACGCCGGCCGACGGGAGCGTCGAGAGGATCGTAATCGGGTGCACGAGGCTTTCGTAAAGGATGCCGAGCACGATGTAGATGGTGAGCAGCGCCGTTAGGATCAGGATCGGCTGGTTCTTCGTCGTCTGCTCGAACACCCGCGCCGTGCCCTGGAACGTGCCGTGGATCGTCGTCGGTACCCCGATCCGCGCGAGCTCCGCCATCACGGCGTCGCGCGCCTGCGAGAGCGACACGCCTTCGGAAAGATTGAACGAGACGGTGGTCGTCGGGAACGTGCCCTGGTGCGCAACCGACAGCGGCGTATTCGTCATCTCGTAACGGCTGAACGCCGAGAACGGCACCTGCTGGCCATTGGGCAGGACGATGTAGAGCATTTTCAGCGCCTCGGGGCTTTGCCAGTACTCCGGCGCGGCTTCCATGACCACTTTGTACTGATTGAGCGGGTTGTAGATCGTGGAGACCTGGCGCTGGCCGAACGCATTGTTGAGCGCCGCGTCGATCATGCGCGGCGTGATGCCGAGCCGGGAGGCCGTGTCGCGGTCGATGACGAGGCTCGTCTGCAGCCCCTTGTCCTGCTGATCGGTGCTGACGTCCGCGATCTCCGGCAGCCGCGAGAGCGCCTGGCGGATCGTCGGTTCCCATTTGCGCAAGTCCTCGAGCTCGTCGGCCTGCAGGCTGAATTGCCACTGCGCCTGTCCCTGACGACCGCCGATCCGGATGTCCTGCACCGCGCTCAGGAAAAGATTTGCGCCGGGCTCTCTTTCGAGCTGGCGGCGCAGGCGCGCGATCACCTGATCGACGGTCACGTTGCGCTCGTTCCGGGGCTTGAGCGTGACGAACATCGACCCGCTGTTGCGCGCACTGCCGCCGGTGAACGCCACGACGCTCGTCACGTCCGGATCGTTCCGGACGATTTCCACGAAGCGATTGAGCTTCTGGCGCATCGCCTGGAACGAGATGCTCTGGTCGCCGCGGATGAAACCGGTCAGGCGTCCGGTGTCCTGCTGCGGGAAGAAGCCCTTCGGCACGATCGTGTAGAGATAGACGTTGAGTCCGATCGTGACGAGGAGGATCAGGATCATGATCGGCGCGAAGCGCAGCGCCCAGCCGAGCGTCTTCTCGTAGCCGCGGAGCAGCCACTTGAAAAAACGGTCGGCGCCGCGGTTGAACCATCCGCGATCCTCTTCGCGCGTCGGCCGCAGCAGCGCCGCGCACATCATCGGCGTCGTCGTGAGCGAGATCAGCAGCGACACCAGGATCGCGGCCGACAGCACCACCGCGAACTCGCGGAAGTAGCGGCCGACGATGCCGCCCATGAGCAGGATCGGGATGAACACCGCGATCAGAGAGATGCTCATCGAGACGACCGTAAAGCCCACCTCGCGCGCGCCCTCGAGCACCGCCTGCCGGCGCGGCATGCCGGCTTCCAGCTTCCGGGCGACGTTCTCGAGCACGACGATCGCATCGTCGACAACGAACCCGGTCGCCACCGTGAGCGCCATCAGCGATAGGTTGTTCAGGCTGTAGCCGCACAGGTACATGATCCCGAACGTGCCGAGGAGCGACACCGGCACGGCGACACTGGGAATCAGCGTCGCCCGCGCATTCCGGAGGAACAGGAACACGACCATGATGACGAGGCCAATCGAGATCATGAGAGAGCGCTCGACCTCGCGCAGTGAATTCCGGATCGTCGGCGTGCGGTCGAGCACGACGTCAAGATCGATCGCACTGGGAATCGACGCGCGGAGCTCCGGCAGCATGTCGCGCACGCGGTCGACGGTCTCGATGATGTTCGCGTTCGGCTGGCGGTTGAGAATGATCAGTACCGACGGCTTGCCGTTGGCCGAGCCGGCATTGCGGAGATCCTGGACGGAGTCGACGACCTCGCCGATGTCCGACATACGCACTGCGGCGCCGTGCCGATAGGTGACGACGAGCGGTATGTAATCGGCCGCTTTCTTCGCCTGGTCGTTCGCGCCGACCTGCCAGCGCTGCCGGTCGTCTTCGAGGAAACCCTTCGGCCGGTTCACGTTCGTGGCGTTGATGACCGTGCGCACGTCCTCGAACGAGATGCCGTACTTCTGCAGCGCCGAGGGATTGAGCTCGACCCTCACGGCGGGAAGCGAGCTTCCGCCGATCGACACCTGGCCGATGCCGGCGACCTGGGAGAGCCGCTGCTGGAGCACGGTTGCCGCGGCGTCATACATCTGGCCCTGCGTGAGCGTGCCCGACGTGAGCGCGAGAATCATGATCGGCGCGTCGGCGGGGTTCACCTTGCGGTAGGTCGGATTGCTCGGCAGGCTTGTCGGCAGCAATGTCCGCGCCGCGTTGATCGCCGCCTGCACGTCGCGCGCGGCGCCATTGATGTCACGGTTCAGGTCGAACTGGAGCACGACGCGCGCGTTGCCGAGCGAGCTCGACGAGGTGATCTCGTTTACGCCGGCGATGCGTCCCAGCGCGCGCTCTAGCGGCGTTGCGACCGTCGCCGCCATGGTTTCGGGACTCGCGCCCGGGAGGCTCGCGCTGACGGAGATCGTCGGGAAATCCACCTGCGGTAGCGGGGAGACGGGGAGGAGGCGGAAACCGATGATCCCCGCGAGTGCAATGCCCAGCGTGAGCAACGTAGTCGCAACCGGTCGCTCGACGAAAGGCCGCGAGATGTTCATTTAGAACACACCCGTCCCGTCGAGCGGGGGGCTCGAAGCGCGTCCCCCGCGAACGTAACATTCAGACGCGGATTAGAACTCACGTCCGATCCTGCGAGGGCTGCGGCAGAACGTCCGACACATCGTCGTTTCCAAAGCGCGCCTTCATACGCCGTGATACGCGATCGAAAGCGAGATAGATCACCGGTGTCGTGAAGAGCGTCAGCACCTGGCTCACGAGCAGACCGCCCACCATCGTGAGGCCGAGCGGATGGCGCAGCTCCGATCCGACGCCGGTGCCGAGCATGAGCGGCAGCGCCGCCAGCAGCGCGGCCATGGTCGTCATGAGGATCGGCCGGAAGCGCAGCAGGCACGCCTGGTAAATCGCCTCGCGCGGCGCTTTGCCTTCGTTGCGCTCCGCGTCGAGCGCGAAGTCGATCATCATGATCGCGTTCTTCTTCACGATGCCGATCAGGAGAATGATCCCGATCACCGCGATGATTCCGAGGTCGGTGCCCGAAAGGATGAGCGCGAGGAGGGCGCCGACGCCCGCGGTGGGGAGCGTAGAGAGAATCGTGATCGGATGGATATAGCTCTCGTACAGCACGCCCAACACGATGTACATGGTCACGACCGCCGCAAGGATGAGGAGCAGCGTGTTCGAGAGCGAAGCCTGGAAGGCGAGGGCCGCGCCCTGGAAGCGCGTGCGGACGCTCGCGGGCATCCCGATCTCGGCTTCCGCGTCGCGTATCGCCTTCACCGCCTGACCCAGCGAGGCGTGCGGCGCGAGATTGAACGAGATGGTGGTCGACGGAAACTGTCCGAGGTGATTCACGACAAGCGGCGTTCCGCGTTCGGTAATGCGGGCGATCGACGAGAGGCGCACGGGCTCGGGCGGCGACGATCCGCCGGGAATCGTCGCGTTCGTCTGGCCCGTCGCGGCCGATGCGCTCTGGTTCGACACGGTGCCGCTCGGCATCACGTACAGATCGTGCAGCGCCTCCGGCCCGGCACTGAACGCCGGCTGTACCTCGAGCACCACGCGGTACTGGCTCGACTGCGTGTAGATGGTCGAGATGAGACGCTGTCCGAACGCGTTGTACAGCGCGTTGTCGATCGCTGCGGTCGTGACGCCGAGGCGGCTCGCGGTGGCGCGGTCGATCTCGACGTACGCCTGCAGTCCCTTGTCCATCAGATCGGACGCGACGTCCGCGACCTGCGGCAGCTCGCGCACGCGCTCGACGAGCTTCGGCACCCACGTGCTGAGCTCGTCGGGATTCGAGGACTCGACGGTGAACTGGTACTGCGTGCGTGATATGCGGCTCTCAATCGTGAGGTCCTGCACCGGCTGCATGTAGAGCACGATGCCTTCGACGTGCGCGAGCTTGGTCTGAAGGCGTCGGATGATGTCGACGGCACGCGCGTCGCGCACTTTCAGCGGCTTCAGGTTGATGAGCATGCGTCCGCTGTTCATCGTGACGTTGCTGCCGTCGACGCCAATGAACGACGACAGGCTTTCGACGGCCGGGTCTTCGAGCACGACGCGTGCGATGGCCTGCTGGCGTTCGGCCATCGACGCAAACGAAACGGATTCGGGCGCCTCGGTGATGCCCTGGATGACGCCGGTGTCCTGCACGGGAAAGAAACCCTTCGGCACGACAATGTAGAGCATCACCGACAGCGCCAGTGTGCCGATCGCGATGAGCAGCACCAGCGCCTGCCGGTCGAGAACCCAGGTGAGCATCTGGCCGTAGCGCGCGATCACGCGATCGAACCAGTCCTGGCTCCAGCGGTAGAAGCGGCTCTGGCGCTCGGGCGGCGTGTGCTTGAGCAGCCGCGCGGACATCATCGGCGTCAGCGTGAGCGACACGAGCGCGGAGATGAGGATCGCCACCGCGAGCGTGATCGAGAACTCGCGGAAGAGCCGTCCCACGACGTCCCCCATGAAAAGCAGCGGGATCAGCACCGCGATCAGCGAGATCGTGAGCGAAATGATGGTGAAGCCGATCTGCTCCGAGCCTTTGAGCGCAGCGACCATCGGCGGATCGCCCGCCTCGATGTAGCGCGTAATGTTCTCGATCATCACGATGGCGTCGTCGACCACGAAGCCGGTTGCGATCACGAGCGCCATCAGCGTGAGGTTGTTGACGCTGAAACCCGCGAGATGCATGAACGCGAACGTGCCGACGAGAGAGACGGGCACCGCCACGCTCGGGATGATCGTGCCGGACGCGGTCCGCAGGAACAGATAGATCACCAGAATCACGAGCCCGATCGCGAGCATCAGCTCGAACTGCACGTCGTGCACCGACGCGCGGATGGTGACGGTGCGATCGGTCAGGAGCGTCAGCTCGAGCGCGGCGGGAAGGCTCGCCTGCACCGTCGGCAGGAGCTCCTTCACGCGGTCGACGACTTCGATCACGTTCGCGCCCGGCTGGCGCTGCACGTTGATCACGATCGCCGGCGCGGTGCCGGCCCACGCGGCGAGCTGCTGGTTCTCGGCGCCGTCGATCACTTCGGCGACGTCGATGAGCCGGATCGGCGCCCCGTTCCGATACGCGATGACGAGGTTGCGATAGTCGTCGGCGTTGCGGAGCTGATCGTTCGCGTCGATCGTGGACGCGCGCGTCGGACCGTCGAAGCTTCCCTTCGCCTGGTTCACGTTCGCGTTGGCCACGGCGGTGCGGAGCTGCTCGAGGTCGATGTTATAGGCGGCGGCCGCCTTGGGATTCACGCGCACGCGCACCGCGGGGCGCTGGCCGCCGGAGAGCGAGACGAGGCCGACGCCGGGAAGCTGCGAGATCTTCTGCGCGACGCGCGTGTCGACGAGGTTCTGAACCTGCGTGAGGGGCAGCGATCGCGACGTGACGGCGAGCGTGAGAATCGGCGCGTCCGCCGGGTTAACCTTGTTATAGAGCGGTGGGGTCGGCAGATCCTGCGGCAGGAGGTTCGATGCCGCGTTGATCGAAGCCTGCACCTGCTGCTCGGCGACGTCGAGCCCGAGGTCGAGGCTGAACTGAAGCGTGATGACCGACGCGCCGCCGGAGCTCGTCGACGACATCTGGATGAGGCCCGGCATCTGCCCGAACTGGCGCTCGAGCGGCGCGGTGATCGAGGAAGTGACGACATCCGGGCTCGCGCCGGGATACAGCGTCACGATCTGGATCGTCGGATAGTCGACCTGCGGCAGCGCGGAGAGCGGCAGCACGCGATACGCGACGAGGCCCGCGAGCAGGATCGCGACCATGAAGAGCGAGGTCGCGACCGGGCGGAGGATGAAGATGCGTGAGGGATTCACGCGTTACTGCGCGGCAGCGCCCTCACGTTTCTTACGCAGCGCCTCGCGCTCCTCCGGCGACATGGCTTCGCGCTTCTTGCGCCACGCTTCGCGTTCTTCCGGCGACATGCTTTCCATCTTCTTGCGGAACTCTTCGCGGCGCGCGGCGCGCTCGGCATCGGTCAGGCCTTCGCCACCGCCGCGCTTCGTCTGCGAATCGCCGGCTGCGGGCGGCGGCGCCGCGGCACCTTTCGCTGCGCCGGGCGGCGCGCTTTTCCCTTCGGCCGGCGGCTGACTCTTCGCATCGCTGCTTTCGCCTTTGGAGGCGCCGCCTTCGCCTTTGCCGCCTTTGCCCTTGCCTTTCGCGCGCTCCGGCCGCGGCGTGCGGTCCGCCGTCTCGACTTTCTGGCCTTCGCGCAGGCGGTCCGCGCCGTCCGTCACGACGGTCTCGCCGGGCGCGACGCCCGATTCGACCGCGACGACCTCGCCCTGCGTCGGGCCGAGCTTCACGACACGCACCGTCGCGGTGTTGTCCGCCGTCACCACGAAAACGAACGTGCCCTGCACGCCGCGCTGAACGGCCGCGGTCGGAATGACCGTCGCGCCCTTGAGCGTGTCGACGAGCATTCGCGCGTTCACGAACTGATTCGGGAAGAGCGCGAAGTCGTCGTTGCTGAACGTTGCCCGGAGCTTGACCGTGCCGGTCGCGGGATCGATCTGATTGTCGACGGTGGCGAGGCTGCCGCTCGCGAGCTTCGTTTTTTCGCCGCGGTCCCATGCTTCGACGGGAAGCCTGTCGCCCGCCTTGAGCCGCCGCATCACCGTCGAGACGTTGTCTTCCGGGATCGTGAAGATCACGCTGACCGGCTGGAGCTGGGTGATGACGACGATGCCGTTGGTATCCCCGCTCCTGACGATGTTGCCCGGATCCACCTGCCGCAGGCCGATGCGTCCGCCGAGCGGGGCCGTCACGCGCGAATAGGTGAGCTGGAGCTTCGCGTTGTTCACGTTCGCCTGATCGGCCTTGATCTGCGCTTCGTACTGGCGCACGAGCGAGGCCTGCGTGTCGAGCTGCTGCTTCGCGATCGAATCCTGCTTGAAGAGCGTTGCGTAGCGCTCGAGATCGAGCTGTGCGTTCTTGAGCAGCGCCGCATCTTTTGCGAGCGTGCCCTCGGCCTGTGCGAGCTGAACCTGAAATGGACGCGGATCGATTTCCGCGAGCAGCTGTCCGCTCTTGACGACTTCGCCTTCGCGGAACAGCACGCGCATGAGCTGCCCGTCGACGCGGCTTCGCACCGTGACGGTCGCGATCGGCGTGACGGTTCCGAGTCCGGACAGGTACACGCCGATGTCGGCGGTGCGCGCCGGCGCGGAGACGATGGGCACCGGGCGATTGCGGTCCACACCGCCGCCTTTACCTTTGCCCTTGCCTTTACCTTTTCCGCTGTCGTCCGCGGCCGTCTCGGTTGAGGACGTTTTTCCGCCGCCGAAGTAATGCCAATACACGCCGCCGGCGATCGCGATCACCGCCAGCACGAGCACAACGATCACGATGCGGCGGCGTTCGCCGCGATAAACAGCCATAGGATTGCCTGCGTAGGGCGTGAAATCGGATTGCGCAAGCGAGCGACGTGCCGCGCGCGCAAGCTGCGTTTATAGCCCGGCGGGGCGCACCGCCGCAAATTGCGTGTGTAATTGTTTGTAAACGTCGTCGCGCACGCCGGATTCCGAGACGCGGCCGCGACGATGCCGCTTAATGCAAATCGATTCCCACGATGTCGTCGGGCTCGAATTCGTCGGGGATCGTGCCATCACCGATGCCCGTGACCATCGCCGCCAGTTTCTCGCTTTGCTTCACGAAATATTCGGCGCTGATGGGATCGTAGAAGCGTTCGCCGATGGCAACGTCGGCGAACTTGATGCGGCGGCGGGAAGGAGGCGTTGCCATAAGAGAGCGGGTCGCGGGGTTAGTAGCCGACGGCCTGTCCGTCGGTGCGGCGCTCGGACGCCGCGCAGTAGCCGTCTTCCATTTTGTAAATGAGCTGTGCGCGGCCGAAGTCGGTCGACCAGCGGTCGGCGATCGGCATATCGTGACCGCGGGCCCGCAAACCTTCGACGGTCGTCGAGGCAATGCCGTGCTCGACGCCAACTTTGACGCCGGTGTCGATGCGCCAGCGCGGCGCGTCGGCCGCCGCCTGCGGATTCTGGTGATAGTCGACCATGCGCACCATCACCTGCATGTGACCTTGCGCCTGCATCGAGCCACCCATCACGCCGAAACCCATCAGCGGCTGTGCGTTTCGCGTGACGAATCCGGGAATGATCGTGTGGAAGGGACGCTTCTTCGGTGCGACGACGTTTGCGTGGCCGGGCTTCGTCACGAAGCCGTAGCCGCGGTTCTGGAGGCTGATGCCCGTGCCGGGGACGACGACACCCGAGCCGAATCCCGAGTAGTTCGACTGGATGTACGAAATCATCATCCCGGATTCGTCTGCCGCTGTGAGGTACACCGTGCCGCCTTTCGGCGGCGTGCCCGCGCCGGGCGTCTTCGCCTTCTTCATGTCGATCAGCTTCGAGCGCTCCTTGAGATAACCCTTGTCGAGGAGCTCGGACGGTTTGATGCGCATCGTCGCCGGGTCGGACACGTATTCGTAAATGTCGGCGAACGCGAGCTTCATCGCTTCGATCTGAAGGTGAATGCTGTCGACCGAATCGACCGGCATTCCCTGCACGTCGAAGTTCTCGAGCATGCCCAGCGCCATCAGCGCCCCGATGCCCTGACCATTGGGTCCGATCTCGTGCAGCGCATAGCCGCGATAGTCGAGGCTGATCGGCTCGACCCAGTCGTTCTTGTGCTCGGCGAGATCGCTCAGCGTGAGCGCGGCGCCGTGCTGTTTCGCGAATGCGGCAATCTTTTCGGCGAGATCGCCTTTGTAGAACGCTTCGCATTTCGTCTCGGCGATTCGCTGCAGCGTTTTCGCCTGTGCCGGAAAGGAGAATTTTTCACCGGCTTCGGGTGCGCGGCCGCGCGGCATGAAGGCATCGGCGTAGCCGGGCTGCGACTGAAGCTCAGGGACCTGCTGCGCCCAGAGCCGCGAGATCGTGGGGCTCACCATGTAGCCGTCGGCCGCATATTTGATTGCCGGCTCGAAGAGATCGGCGAAAGGAAGCTTCCCGAATTTTTCGGAGAGGTCGCGCCACGCCATCACCGCGCCCGGCACGGTCACGGAGTCCCAGCCGCGCACGGGCATCGCGGGTCCCTTGAAACGGTCCGGCGTCCAGCCCGCAGGCGAGCGGCCCGAGGCGTTCAGGCCGTGCAGCTTCTTTCCGTCCCATAGAATCGCGAACGCGTCGCTGCCGATGCCGTTGCTCGTCGGCTCGAGCACCGTCAGCGAGATGGCCGTGGCGAGAATGGCGTCGACGGCGTTGCCGCCTTTCAGCATCATGCGCAATCCGGCCTGCGCGGCGAGCGGCTGCGAAGTCGCGACGCAGTTTCGCGCGAGGACCGGCATGCGTTGCGAGGCGTACGGGAACTGCCAATCGAACATTTGTTTCACGGTGGGAGCTCGATGCGGGAAAAGGGCAAAAGTATAGCAGCGCGCCTATTGCGGCCCTGCGGGGCGGCGGCGCTCTTCGCGCTTGCGGTCGCGCTGGGCTCCTGTGCGAGCTCGCAGCCGGCCGGCACCGTTCACGTGACGCTCGCGGCAATCAACGATTTCCACGGCTTTCTCGAGGCCCCGCCCGAGCAATTTCCCATGCGGGGGGCGGGCGTGCCGCCGAATACGCTGGTCGACGCGGGCGGCGTCGCGCACCTCGCGACGCTGGTGAGGACGATGCGCGCGGCGAGCCCCAATTTCGCGTTCGTTTCGTCGGGCGATCTCGTGGGTGCCACGCCGCTGCTTGCGTCGATGTTCGACGACGAGCCCGTCATCGAAGCCATGAACGCGATCGGGCTCGACATCCACGGGGTCGGCAATCATGAGTTCGACCGCGGAGCGGCGCATCTCAAACGTCTCGCCGCGGGCGGCTGTCCCGAGAAAGGGTGCCGTCCCGGCGCGCAGTACGAGGGGGCGCGCTTTCCGTTTCTCGCCGCGAACGTCTTCGACACGGCCGCGCACAGCACGCTCTTTCCCCCGTACGTGGTGAAGACGTTCGACGGCGTGAAGGTCGCGTTCATCGGCCTCACGACGATCGAGACACCCGCGGCGCTCACCAAGCAGGCGTGGGCGGGGCTCGAGTTCCGTGACGAAGTCGAGACGGTGAATGCGCTCGTGCCTGAGCTGCGGCGCAACGGTGTGGAGGCAATCGTCGTGCTGATCCACGAGGGCGGGCTCAACTCGGGCGGTCCGAACGAATGCGTGAACCTCGGCGGCCGCATCGGCGCAATCGCGAAGCGCATGGACCCGGCCGTTGACGTCATCCTGAGCGCGCACACCCATCACGCCTACAACTGCACGCTGAGCGGCAAGCTCGTGACGAGCTCCGGCTCGTATGGACGTTTCGTTACGCAGGTCGATCTCGAGATCGATCGCCGCTCGCGCGATATCGTCGTCGCGCGCGCCGAAAATCGTCTCGTGAATGCCGACATTGCGGCGGACCGCGCTTTGTCCGACCTGCTGGAGCGTTATCGCAAGCTGTCAGGGCCGATCCAGCGCGTGGTCGGTAAGGTGACGGACGTGATTTCGCGCTATCCCAACCGCGACGGAGAGTCGAAGCTCGGTCAGCTCACCGCCGATGCGCAGCTCGAGGCGACGCGCAGCGCCGGCGCCGTCGCGGCGTTCATGAACCCGGGCGGCATACGCTCCGCGCTGCCTTTCCGGAACGGCGGCGACATCACGTATGCCGACGTGTTCACCGTGAATCCGTTTTCCAACACGCTGCTCACGATCACGCTGAGCGGCGCGCAGATTCTGCGGCTTCTCGAGCAGCAGTGGGCGGGGACCTACTGGCGCGTGCTCCAGGTATCCAGCGGCGTCAGCTACGCGTGGGACGAGAGACGGCCAGTTGGAGAGCGCGTGGTTCCCGGCAGCGTCACGATCGGCGGCAAGCCGCTCGACCCGGCGGCCGATTACCGCATCACCGTGAATAACTTCATGGCCGGCGGCGGGGACGGCTTCACCGTTCTGCTCGAAGGGCGCGACCGCGCGGATGGGCCGCAGAATCGCGAAGCGTTCATGCTGTACCTGCAGAAACATTCGCCCGTCTCGCCGGGCCGCGAACGCCGGATCGCTCGCGCCGAGTACTAAGTCACTGCGGCTCGATCGCCGCGTCCTTCGCGACTTTCTTCCACATGTCGATCTCCTTGCGGATCGACGCAGTGTGCTCTTCAATCGTGCTGCCGACGGGCTCCGCGCCGCTCGCCACGAGCGCCTTGTGGTTCTCGGGGTCGCGAATCGCAGTGGCGAGCGCGCTGTTGAGCTTCTCCGCAACCGGACGCGGCAGGTTCGCCGGGCCGACGAAGCTGAAGAGACTGTTCACGACGAAGCCGGGCAGGCCGGACTCGATCATCGTCGGAATCGTGGGCGCGGACGCGGCGCGCTTCTCGCCGGTCTGCGCGATCATCCGCAGTTTCCCGGCTTTGACGTGCGCGACGAGCAGAGGAATGCTCGCGAACTGCAGCTGCACCTGACCTGCGATGAGGTCGATCACGGCGGGCCCCGCGCCCTTGTAGGGGACGTGCACGAGCTTGATTCCCGCGGTTGAGTTAAGGAGCTCGGCTGCGAGGTGACCGAGCGTGCCGCGGCCGGACGTCGAATAGAAGAGCTGGCCGGGCCGCGCTTTCGCGAGCGCGATGAACTGTTTCAGGTTCGTCACCGGCAGCGACGGATGCGTGACCAGCGCGGACGGGACGTCGACGATGATGCCGAGCGGCGTGAAATCCTTCGCCGTGTCGTAGGGCATCTTGCGGATCATCGACGGATTGATGACGAAGCTCGCGGCCATGATGCCCGTCGTGTATCCGTCCGGCGCCGCGCGCGCGACCGCTTCGCCGCCCACCGTGCCGCCGGCACCCGGGCGGTAATCCATGACGATGGGCTGGCCGAGAGCGTCGCTCATCTTCGGCTGCAACAGCCGGAAGAAGATGTCGCTGTTGCCGCCGGGCGCGGCGGGATTGACGATGCGGACGGGCTTGGTGGGGAATGTCTGCGCGTGTGCGTTAGAGATCAAAAGCATCACCGCCAAGGACGCCAAGGAAAAGCTTAAAAGCTTTGACGCGAAGGACGCGAACAGTGTTCGCGTTTTTCTCCGCTCTTTCTCTGCGTCCTCTGCGTTATTGCTTTTAATGTCGATCTCCTTCGCGTCCCTGGCGGTAAAGCTGTAAGTCACTCCGGCTGGATCCCCGCCGCCTTCACCACCTTGATCCACTTCGCGATCTCCTCGCGATTGAACTTGTCGTGCTCTTCCGGCGAGCTTGCGACGACGTCCGCGCCCTGCTCGGTGAGATTCTTCTTCACCCCCGGATCGTTGAGCGCCTTCACGAGCGCGCCGTTCACGCGCTCGATGATCGGACGGGGCGTGTTCGCCGGCGCGAACATCGCGAAGCCGCTCGACACGACGAAGCCCTTGAGACCCTGCTCCTGCATCGTCGGAACGTCCGGGGCCGCGGGCGAGCGCTTCTCGCCGGTCTGCGCAATCATGCGAAGCCTTCCGCCGCGGGAGAACTGGAGCGCGGCAGGCAAGCTGGGAAACTGGAAGTGGATCTGGCCGGCGACGACGTCCGTCAGCGCAAGGCCCGCGCTCTTGTAATGCACCGGAATCATTTTGATGTGCGCGATGGAAGCGAGGAGCTCCGAGGCGAGATGCGCCACGGTGCCGCGGCCGGCGGTGGAGTAGGTGAGCTCGCCCGGACGCGCTTTCGCGAGCGCGACGAGGTCCTTCACGTTTCGCGCGGGAACGGACGGATGCACCACGAGTCCCGTCGGCACGTCTGCAATGATGCCGAGCGGCGCGAAATCCTTGACCGAGTCGTAATTGAGCTTGCGGATCATCGCCGGGTTGATCGTGTGCGCCGCGGACACCGTGAGCAGCGTGTAGCCGTCGGGTGCGGAGCGAACGGCCGCCTCGGTGCCGATCGTGCTGCCTGCGCCGCCGCGGTTGTCGATGATGACCTGCTGCCCGAGAAGCTCACCCATCTTCGGCGCGAAGACGCGAGCGATGATGTCGGTGTTACCGCCGGGCGCGAAGGGCACGATCATGCGCACGGGTTTCGCGGGGTATTGCTGCGCCTGGGCTGACGCCGCGATCGCGATGACCGCTGCGATGCCACTCAGCCACTTTATCGTGGTCATGTTTGGGCTCCTCCTCGTTTGAGGCGTGATATTACAATGGCCCAAAAGCAGAACAAGCAGCCCGTTTATCCATCACCCGAAGGAGGTTGCCATGGCCGGTGTTTCCATTCATCCATCGATCGACAAGGGCCTGAAACCCGCATCCGCGAGCTTCGAAGGCGGCACGCTGTCCTGCAAATGCGGCGATAAGAAGGTCGCAGTCACAATCGGCGGTCAGATCGCCTACAACCACGCGTGCGGCTGCACGAAATGCTGGAAGCCGTCGGATGCATTGTTCTCGATGGTTGCTGTGATCCCGCGCGACAAGGTCAAGGTCAGCGCGAACGAGGACAAGCTCAAGGTCGTCGATTCGAACGCGGTCATCAAGCGTTACGCCTGCAAGGATTGCGGCGTGCACATGTACGGCCGCATCGACAACACCAAGCACCCGTTCCACGGCTTCGACTTCATCCACCCCGAGCTCTTCAAGGAGCAGGGCTGGGCGCCGCCGGAATTCGCCGCATTCGTCTCGTCGATCATCGAAACGGGCGCGGATCCGAAGAACATGGGCGCGGTGCGCGCGCGGCTGAAGGAGCTCGGGCTCGAGCCTTATGACTGCCTGTCGCCGGGGCTCATGGATGCGATCGCGACGCACACCGCCAAAGCGTCCGGCAAGCTCGCGAGCTAGGGCGTGGCCTGCTGCCATCACTACTTCGCTTCGACCGCGGAGGGCGATAGCGCTTTCACGATAGACGCATCGACGCTCACGTTCGGCGCCGGCTGTCTGGCAGAGGCCGGCGACCAGGCCCGCGCGCTTGGCATGAAACGCGTCGGCCTCTATACCGACAAGCGCGTGCGCGGGCTGCCGCCCGTCGAGACCGTGACGAGGTCGCTGAAGGCGGCCGGCATCGACTACGCAATTTACGACGACGTGAAATGCGAGCCGACCGACGAGTCGTTCACGGCCGCGTCACGGTTCGCAATCGAAGGTCGGTTCGACGGCTTCGTCTCGATCGGCGGCGGGTCCGTCATGGACACCGCGAAGGCAGCAAACCTCTACTCGACTTACCCGGCCGATTTCCTCGCGTACGTGAACGCGCCGATCGGCGAGGGCAGACCGGTGCCGGGCGTGGTGAAGCCGCACATCGCGTGCCCCACGACGTCCGGTACGGGGTCGGAGGCAACGGGTATCGCGATCTTCGATCTGCTGTCGATGAAGGCGAAGACGGGGATTCAGTCGCGGTGGCTCAAGCCGACGACGGGTCTCGTGGATCCCGATGTTACGAAGACATTGCCCTCGACGATCGTCGCGTCGACGGGATTCGACGCGATGTCGCACGCGCTGGAAACGCTGACGGACATTTCGTATGCGCGGCGCGCGCGGCCTGCGCGACCCTCGCTGCGGCCGCCGAGTCAGGGGGCGAACCCGTTCAGCGACATGGTGGCGTTCGAGGCGCTGAAGCTCGTCGGCCAGTATCTGGTGCGCGCCGTGAACGATTCGTCGGACACCGAGGCGCGCGCCGAGATGATGTACGCCGCCACGCTCGCCGGCATCGCGTTCGGCAACGCGGGCTGTCATCTGCCGCACGGCATGTCATACGCCGTGTCGGGCCTGGTGCGTGAATACCGCGCGCCGAACTATCCGCAGGACGAGCCGTTCGTGCCGCACGGCATGTCGGTTGTGCTCAATGCGCCGTCGGTCTATCGCTTCACCGCGAGCGCATGTCCGGATCGCCATCTGGATGCCGCGAAGACACTCGGCGCGGACGTGCGCGGCGCAATTCCGGACGACGCAGGCGAGGTGCTCGCGAAGCAAATCGTCCGCTTCATGCAGGATACGAAATTTCCCGGAGGGCTCGCGACGATCGGCTTTTCGGAGCGCGACGTCGATGCGCTCGTCGAGGGCACGTGGCCGCAGCAGCGGGTCATTCGCAACGCGCCGCGGCCGGTCACGAAAGACGACTTGCGGGAGCTCTTCAAAGGGGCAATGGCTTATTGGTGATCCCGCGCGTCCCTGACGCACGGCACGAGGCCATGGCGCTTTCTTTGGCGCCTTTCAATGACAAGCTTTGATTACATCGTCGTCGGCGCCGGGTCGTCAGGATCCGTGCTCGCGAACCGCTTGAGCGAAGACGGCCGGTCGTCCGTGCTGTTGCTCGAGGCCGGCCCTCGCGACAACTACCTGTGGATCCACATCCCAATCGGCTACGGCAAGACGATGTTTCACCCGGTCTACAACTGGGGCTTCTACACCGAGCCCGAGCCGGGAATGAACGGACGCCGCATCTACTGGCCGCGCGGACGCGGGCTCGGCGGCTCGTCGTCGATCAACGGCCTCATCTCCGTGCGCGGGCAGCACGAGGATTACGACCACTGGGCGGAGCTGGGCGCGACGGGCTGGAGCTGGAACGACGTGAAGCCGTACTTCCTGAAGCTCGAGCGCAACACGCGGGGCGCAAGCGAGCATCACGGCGCCGACGGACCCCTCTGGTGCTCGGACATCGCGGAAAAGCACGAGCTCATGGAGGCGATCATCCGCGCCGCAAACGAGCTCGGCGTGCCGCGGAACGACGACTTCAACGGGGCAACCCAGGAAGGCGTCGGTTACTACCAGCTCCAGACGAGAAACGGGCTGCGCTGCTCGACGGCCGCGGCGTACCTCGTCCCCGCGCGCAAACGGTCCAACCTCGACATCGAGACCGACGCGCATGCGACGGGCATCGTGTTCGACGGCGCGCGCGCTTCGGGCGTTCGTTACCTTCGCGGCAATCAGCCGCAGCACGCAACGGCCAATCGCGAAGTGATCCTGTGCGCAGGCGCAATCCAGAGCCCGCAGCTTCTCCAGATCTCAGGCGTCGGTCCCGCCGATCTGCTTCAGCGTCTCGGCGTGCCGGTCGTGAAGCACCTGCCGGGGGTCGGACAGAACCTCCAGGATCATCTCCAGCTTCGCCTGATGTTCAAGGTGTCGAAGCGAATCACTACGAACGACGACTTGAACTCGTTCTGGCGCCGCATCGGCATGGGCGCGAAGTGGTTGATGTCGCGCACCGGGCCGCTCGCAATCGGCATCAACCAGGGCGGACTGTTCACGCGCGTCATGCCGGACGCGAAGACCCCGGACATTCAATTCCATTTTGGAACGTTGTCCGCGGATCTCGCCGGCGGCAAGCCGCATCCGTGGCCAGGCTGCACGTTCTCGGTGTGTCAGCTGCGTCCCGAGTCGCGCGGCACGATCGCGGCGAAATCGCGGGACGCAAAGGACGCGCCGGCGATCCAGCCGAACTACCTCACGTCGGAACTCGATTGTCGCGTGGCGGTGGAAGGCATGAAGTTCGCGCGCCGCCTCGCGCAGGCACCCGCGCTCGAGCCCTACCTGTCAGAGGAATACCGGCCCGGGAAGGACGTTAATACCGACGACGAGTGGCTCGACTTCGCGCGGAGCCACGGCGCGACGATTTTCCATCCGTCAGGCACGTGCAGGATGGGCAGCGACGATCATGCGGTCGTCGATGCGCGCCTGCGTGTTCGCGGCGTCGCGGGCCTGCGCGTGGTCGACTGTTCGGTGATGCCGACGGTGACCTCCGGCAACACGAACGTTCCCGCGATCATGATTGCGGAGAAAGCCGCCGATCTGATCCGCGAGGATTCCCGGAGCGAGACCCCCGCGGTCGCCTGACTTCTTTCTCCGTCTGCTTCGCTTCGGCCACGGTGGCGGGCGCCGGCACGTCGGCCTTCTTCTGGTCGCGCCGCGAGCCATACTCGTTCGCGTACACCCACGTGAATTCCGCGCCGAACAGAAAGATCTGTGCGGAGTAGTAGACCCACAGCATCAGCAGGACGACCGACCCGAATGCACCGAAGCTCGACGCGACGCTGCTTTTCCCGAGGTACAGGCCGATCAGGAACTTGCCGATCACGAACAGCAGCGCCGTCACGCCCGCGCCGACCCACACGTCGCGCCAGGCCACGTGCACGCGCGGAATCATTTTGTAGATGAGCGCGAACATGAGCGTCAGCACGCCGAAGTTGAGCGTGAGGTCGATGGCGTGCGCCAGCACTTCCCATGCAACGAAGCCGCCCCACCATTTGCCGAGTGCCGACAGCGCCGCCGACGTAACCAGCGAAACCGTCAGCAGAAAGATGAAGCCGAGAATCATCCCGAAGGAGAGCAGCCGCGTGCGCACGAGCTTCCACATGCCCGAAAGCGTTTCCTCGGCGGGCCGCCGCCAGATGCGGTCGAGGTCGCTCTGCAGCTCGTTGAAAACAGTAGTGGCGCCGACGAGAAGGCCGATCACGCTCACCACCGTCGCGATCGCACCCGTCGAGGGTTTGCTGGCGCTGGTTAGCATGTCCTGGATCGCTGTCGCGCTGTCGCTGCCGAGCAGCGACGCGAGCTGGGCGAAGATGACGCCGCGCACCGCATCCGCGCCGAAGAAGAGGCCCGCGATCGCGATCACGATGATGAGCAGAGGCGCGATCGAGAACAGGGTGTAGTAGGAGAGCGCCGCGCCCATGCTCGGCGCGTAATCCTCGGCCCACGAGCCCATCGTCTGCTTCGTGAGCGCCCAGATCTGTTTCGGTTTCATGTGCTGCCTGCGGTCTTGATGATGCCGGACCGCTGCAAGGCGCATGCCCTTCAGTCGAGCGAGCGATAGATGAGAAAGCCGATGGTCGTGGCGAGGGCCACCCATCCGGTCGTAAGACCGATCTTTCCGGCTTGCGGCAGGCGCTTCCAGAGCCTGATCACGCCGGGAAAGCGGCGGCGGAAACGCATTTCGGCCCAGTCGAACGCGCGCGCTCCGCGCGCCGAACCCTGCGCGAAGATCGCGATGCCGACCAGGATGATGATGTCACTCGGAATGACTGGAATCGGATACGTGACGACACCGGCCGCGACAACGAGCAGGCCGATGACCAGCAGCACCCAGTTCATGACGCCGCCGTGCGTCGACTGCTGGCGCTTGCGATACAGCCGCTGAAATCGTTCGCCGGGCGGCGCTTGCTCGAGCGCGCGCAACGCCTGCCTCGGACTTGTTACGGACGTCATGCGCGCCGCGGCTCCTGTCGATGGGGATCGACGGGAACCGCAGCAAGGCCTATGCCCTCAGCGCATGCACAAGTGCCCGAGCAAAACAGCGATCAGGCAGGCGGCGCGCTGACGCGCGCGGCGGCCGCTCGAGTCGAGGCCGTCGCTGATTTCCTCTCGTTCGAAGAGCTGCGACGCTGCTCGGACCAGCGGTGCAGGGCGCCGCGGTCGTCGACGACGAGCTTGCGCCGCTCACGCCGGACGAGACCGCGCGCGACGAGATCTTTCATGACGCGGCTCACCATCTCGCGCGATGCGCCGACGATCGCGGACATCGCTTCCGCGCCGACCTCGACGTGCCACACGCCGTCACGGTCGTGACCGCGCGTGAGCAGGATGTCCATCACGCGGGCATAGACGTCGTCGTGCGCGAGGCTGCCCATCTTGCGATACGCGCTGCCGAGACGCTTGGCGAGCGCGGTCGCGATGAACATCGCGGCGGCGCAGTTCTGGTTGAGGATCTCGCTCAGCGCCTTGCGCGGCACGAACAGGATCTCGCACGCGCGTTGCGTTTCGAAAGTCTGCGGGCTGATCGTGGCCTGGAACAGCGCGAGCTCACCGAAGGTGTCGTTCTCTTCGAGCCCGTCGACGATCACTTTGCGGCCGTGCTGATCTTCGAGCGCGACGTTCACGCGTCCGGCGAGGATGAGGTAGAGACCGTCGGCGCTTTCCCCCGTCCGCAGGATGATCGCGCGGGCCGGGTAGCTGCGGATCTGCGTCCACGGCTGGACGGACTCCCGCTCGGACTCGGACAGCGAGGAAAAGAGCGGCAACGCCCTCAACGTGGCGGTGCTACATGAAATCTGCATCATTGGCGGCTGTAACCCTGTGTACGGAATCAGCCAATTTAGAGGAGCCGCCGGAAAAATCGTTGTGAAAAAGGTCTCCGTTTTTTGTAAATCTTTGTGTCGGAGGGGGGTGGCAGACTACTTCCGGCCGTCTGCCAGGGCGAGGTGTGACAAATCTAACGGTTGTTGTTCGAGCTGGAGTTTGCCGTTCCAGTCGCACCCGTCCCGTAGTTTGTCGAGTCGGCCGATCCGGGGGGCGCCGTCGAAGACGAGCCGCCGGGTTCCGCGCCATACAACATACATCCCGTGAGCGTTGCCGCCAGCGACGCGGCTGCCACCGCCATCATGAGCTTGCGCATTGCGTGCTCCCGTAAGTGACGTGTCCCAAGACACTTGGTCTTCACAGAGCAACGGGTGTGCCACGCACCCCGGCGGCTGGAATGAATCCGACTAGAATGAGCGCCTTCAACGACGTCCGGCGCCCGCCGGGCGGCCACTTCCCGAGGACGCTATGGCCAATCGCATGAGCATCATGGGTACGCGGCACGTCATCTCCGCCGGCCACTATCTCGCCGCCCACGCCGGCTTTCAAATCCTGGAAGCGGGCGGGAACGCCATCGATGCCGGTGTCGCTGCAGGCATCGCGATCGGCGTGCTCCAGACCGACAAGGTCAACTTCGGCGGGGTCGCACCTCAGATCGTCTATACGGCGAAAGATCGCAAGGTCCACTGCATCGATGGTCTTGGTGTGTGGCCGAAGGCGGTTACGCCGGATTACTTCATGACGCGTCACGGCGGCAAGATTCCGCCCGGTGTCGAGCGCTGTGTGGTGCCGGCTGCGCCGGATGCGTGGATCACGTCGCTTTCGAATTTCGGCACGATGAGCTTCGGCGAAGTCGCGTCGTACGCGATCCGCTTCGCGACCGAAGGCTTTCCGATGCACCCGCTCATGTCGCAGTTCATCGGCGAGAACATCGAGGATTACCAGCGCTGGCCGTCGACGCGGAAGGTCTATCTCAAGAAGGGCCAGCCGCCAGTACCGGGAGAAGTCTTCGTGCAGGCCGAGCTGGGCCGCACGCTGCAATATCTCGCTGACGAAGAGCGGAAGGTCGCACGCAAGAAAGGCCGCAAGGCGGGGCTCAAGGCCGCGCGCGATGCCTTCTACAAGGGCGACGTCGCGCGCGAGGTCGACCGCTTCATGCGCAAGGAAGGCGGGCTCGTGCGTTACGAAGACTTCGCGTCGTTCAAGGTGAACTTCGAGCCGACGGTGAAGACACGCCTCGACGGCATTGAGCTTCATGCGTGCGGTCCGTGGTCGCAGGGCCCCGTGCTGCCGATGGCGGTGAACATCGTGAAGCAGTTCAACGTAAAGGCGATGGGACACAACTCGCCCGAATACATTCACGTCGTCACCGAGGCGCTCAAGCTCGCGTTCGCGGACCGCCACATGCACTTCGCCGATCCGAAGTTTCGCAACGTGCCGATCAAGGACCTCATGTCGGAGCGCTATGCAAAATGGCGGCGCTCGCTCATCAGCGCCGAGAAAGCGTGGCAGGGGATGCCGCCCGCAGGCGATCCGAAGGCGCTCAAGGAGCTCGAGAACCGCTGGATGCCCGAGCCGAAAGGTCCAGAGGAGCCGGGACCGGGCGATACGTCCTACTTGTGCGTCATCGACAAGGACGGCAACGCGTTTTCGGCGACGCCGAGTGATGGATCGAACAAGACGCCGATCATTCCGGGCATCGGCATTCTTTGTTCGGGGCGCGGCACGCAGTCGTGGGCGGACCCGACGCATCCCTGCTCGGTCGAGCCGGGCAAGCGTCCGAGGCTGACGCCGAGCCCTGCGCTCGCACTCAAGAACGGCAAGGCGTACATGCCGTTCGGCACGCCCGGCGGCGACGTGCAGCCGCAGGCGATGCTGCAGGTGCTTCTGAATGTCGACGCGTTCGGCATGGACCCGCAGGCCGCGATCGAGGCGCCGCGGTTCGCGACATACAGCTATCCCGGCTCTTTCGAGCCGCACGCGTACTACCCCGATCGTCTTTATCTCGAAGGGCGGATCGAAAAATCAACCGCGGATGAGCTATCAGACCGCGGACATGCCGTGCACTGGTGGCCGGAGTCGACGTGGCTCGCGGGCGCCGTGTGCACCATCGTTGCCGATCACAAGAATGGAGTGTTGCATGGAGGAGCGGATTTCCGTCGGCCAGCCTATGTTCTGGGTTGGTAACGTCAACAGCTTTGCCGTCAAGGACGCAAAGGAAAACAAGATCGAGTTAAAAAGCTGGAACACGGAGGGCGCAGAGAAGAAAGAGGGCGCAGAGGTTTTCCCTCAGCCGAACGTCGTTCGGCTTCCCCTGAAAAAGTCGTTCTCTGTGTCCTCCGTGCTCTCCGTGTCCTCTGCGTTAAAGCTTTTGACGTTTCTCTGCATCAGCCTAAACGCCGCCGCTCAGACTTACCCCACTAAACCGATCCGCTGGATCGTCGGCTACACGCCGGGCGGAACCGCCGACATGCTGGCCCGCGCCGTCGGCCAGAACCTCACGCAGGCGTGGGGGCAGCAGGTCATCGTCGAGAACCGTCCCGGCGCCGGCACGAACATCGGGACCGAAGTCGCCGCGAAATCGCCGCCCGACGGCTACACGCTATTCATGCCGACGGTTGCGAACGCAATCAACCCGACGCTCTATCCGAAGCTCAACTTCGACATCCTGCGCGACTTCATCCACATCACCGACTTCGCGAAGGTGCCGGGCATCGTCGTCGTCCATCCGTCCGTGCCAGCGAAGAACGTGCAGGATCTGATCGCGCTGGCGAAGGCGCATCCGAATCAACTCCGCCACGGGTCGACCGGCATCGGCAGCCCCCATCATCTCGCCGGCGAAATTTTCAAATCGATGGCGGGCGTGAAGATGGTCCACATCCCCTATCGCGGCGCTTCGCCCGCGATCGTCGACGTCGTCGCCGGTCACATCGAGGTTTATTTCGGCGCGATGGTCTCGACGCTGCCGCACGTGAAGAGCGGCAAGCTCCGCGCGCTGGGTGTGACGACGCTGAAGCGCGTGCCCGCAGTGCCGGATATCCCGACCATCAGCGAGCAGGGCCTCAAAGGCTTCGAGACCGGCTCGTGGTTCGGTGTGTCCGTGCCGGCCGGGACGTCACCTGAGATCGTGAAGAAGCTTCATGCGGAGACGACGCGGATCATCAGGCTGCCGGAAATCAAGGATCGCATGACGCCCGAAGGCGCGGATTTCGTCGGCGACACGCCGGAGCAGTTCACGGCGTTCATCAAGAGCGAAATCGCGAAGTGGGGGAAAGCGGTCAAGGCGTCCGGCGCGAAGCCTGAAGGCTAGGGCTTCTCTCCCACGATCCGCATGTCTCGCGGCTCGCGCAGCTTGAACTGCGCGGGCTCCTGCCGCAGCTTTTCCAGTCCGGCCTCGTGCATGAGCGCGCACAAGCTCTTCGGCGTGTAGCCCCAGCGATGGACCATGAGCGGGTCCTGCCAGGCGGGGTCGCCGTAGAAAACCCACATCGAGCGCTGGCCTTCAGGACCCGGACCTGACGCGGCGTCGGGATCTTCGAGAAACGCCTCGCACGCGGAGATGAGATTGGGGCATTCGAGGATCATCACGCCGCCGGGCTTCAGCACGCGCACCCACTCCCGCAGGACGTCAAGCACTTCCCAGCGCCAGAAATGCTCGACGACGTGCACGGAAAGAATTTCGTCGACACTATTGGACTCGAACGGCGTCAGCCGGTGAAGGTCACAGATGACGTCGGGTGCCTGGCCGCCGCGGCTTGGCGCAACATCGACGTTCACGTAACCCGGCAGTATCTTGTCGCCGCAGCCGAGGTTGAGCCGCTTCACTTCTGATTTCGTGCCGAAGGCATTACGTAACATGCTGAACATGCGCCTACTATATCAATCGCTCCTCATCGCCGTGCTCGCGGCCCTGTGCGGCATCGCCGGCGCTGCCTATCCGGATCGTCCGGTGCGGCTCGTCGTCGGTTTTCCACCGGGCGGCGCGGCCGACATCCTGGGACGAATTGCGGCGGAGCAGCTCTCGCGCGCGCTCGGCCAGCAGGTCGTCGTGGACAATCGCGGCGGAGCAGGCGGATTGATCGCCACGGAGATCACCGCGCGCGCGAATCCGGACGGTTACACGCTGCTCTTCACGTCGATTCCGCACGTCATCAATCCGCATCTCTATAGCAAGGTCACCTACGACGCGATCCGCGACTTCGTCCCGGTCATTCAGTTCGTTGCCGTGCCGCTCATGATGGCGTCGAGCCCATCGCTTCCCGCAAAAACCGTGAAGGAGGTCATCGCCGCCGCGAAGGCCGCGCCGGGCAAGCTCGCATACGGATCGGGCGGGAGCGGCTCGTCGAGCCATCTCGCGATGGAGCTTTTCAAGTCCATGGCCGGCGTCGACATCGTCCACGTCCCGTACAAGGGCACCGGACCGCTCATCACGGACATGCTGGGCGGGCAGATCGCGATTACTATCGCCAGCGCAGTGCCCCTCACGCCGCAGGTCAAGAGCGGCAAGCTCCGCGGCCTCGGCGTCACGGGACCAAAGCGCTCGCCCGCGTTTCCTGAGCTTCCGGCGATCGCCGAGACGGTGAAAGGCTACGAGGTTGTGAACTGGTTCGGCATCGTCGCGCCGGCGGGCACGCCGAAGGCCGTCATCACGCGCGTCAATGCGGACCTCAACAAGGCGCTGCAGTCGCCCGATCTCGTCAAGCTTCTCGCCGGGCAGACGGCGGAAGCCGCCGGCGGGACGCCGGAGGATTTCGCGAAGGTGATCCGGAACGACTTTGCGAAGTGGGCGCGCGTGGTGAAGCAGTCAGGCGCGCGGGTCGACTAGGGCGTGATTTCTGGCGGCGCGTCCGGCGCCATCAGGAACCCGGCGATGCAACTCCCCGATCCCAGGCGCTACGGTCCCGGCGGCCATGCTTTGCTGGAGCTTCCGCAGCCAGAGCTCGTCACCGCGTTCCGCGAGCTCGCGCTCGCCGGCGACGACGCTGCAATACGCAAGGCCCTGGCCGATGCGCCGGATCGCGAGAACTACACGAAGCTCTTTCGCGCGCTCGCCGCGGCGATCGAAAAACCCGCATCCGAAGACACAGTTTCACCGCGCGGATTCGCGATGCCATGGATCATTGTCTGCAGCGCGACCGGCGAGGCCACGGTCGATTGCGTGCTCCGGGATCTTTCCCCACTCACGGGGATTTTTGAGCAGCACGGCGTGTTCGGTCCGAGTCGGAACGTGGGGCTGAGCAACGCGCTTTGCTCGATCGAGACGCTCGATGCGCTCGCGCCGAGCGCGGTAATGAACTGGGCGGAGGCCCACGAAGCCCGCGACATTTCGCCGGCCCCCATCGTGCTCGCGCGCGGCGACGAGACGATTCACGTTCGCTTTCTCGTGGGCGCCGCGGTCGTGCCGGCTCACGCGCCCGATATTGCGGAAACCGGCGCGAACGTCGGCGCCTGGGGCACGCCTGCACTTCACGCGATGGCCGCCCAGCTGGCGACGCCGAACGTTCAGGTGCTGCCGATGCCGCGGCCGCCGGCCGGCTTGTACACGTCCGCGTACGTCGGGCGGCGTGCCGGTCTCGAAGCGGCGCTCAACCTTTTCATGAGCAAATCGGTTCGCGCGGCGCGGCTGCGGATCGGCGATCCGTCACTCACCCTCGCTGCGCACGAAGGCGGAGAGATACGCGTGACGATCTGGTGCGCGCTCGACGACGAGCTCGTGGAAGGTTTCCGATGGCCGCTGCATCCGGCTGATGACATCGCGGAGATCGAGCAACTCGTCACCGCTCTCGCAGAAGAGTGCCGGCTCGGCGAGCCGATTGTTGTGCCGCGCGTGCTGGCCGCTCGCACAGGCACCGGCGCGGTTCTCTTCGCGACAGCGGCGTGAACAGCCACTATCTCGCGGCGCTGTTCGAGCCCGAATCGGTCGCGATTATCGGCGCGACGGAGCGGCGAGGCGCAATCGGCGCCGTGCTGATCGAGAACATGCTTGAGGTGCCGTACTCCGGCAAGCTTTTCGCGGTCAATCCAAAGCATCGCTCGGTACGCGGCGTGAAATCGTATGCGTCGGTCGGCGCCATCCCGCAACGCATCGATCTCGCCGTGATCGCGACACCGCCTGCGACCGTCCCGGGCGTGGTGGAAGAATGCGGCCGCGCGGGCACACGCTTCGCGGTCATCATCACGGCCGGGTTCTCGGAAATCGGAGCGCAGGGCGCGGCCCTCGAGCGCGCCGTCGTCGAAAACGCGAAACGCCACGGCATGCGGCTGCTGGGCCCGAACTGTCTGGGCCTGATGCGCCCCGAGATCGGCCTGAACGCGACCTTCGCGCACGGCAATGCATTGAGCGGCTCGCTCGCGATCGTTTCGCAGTCGGGTGCGATCTGCACGGCGATCCTCGACTGGGCGCGGCCGAACGGCCTCGGCTTCTCGAGTGTCGTCTCGCTCGGCGGCTCGGCCGATCTCGATTTCGGCGAGATCGTCGATTACCTGAGCTTCGATCCCAGAACGCAGCAAATCGTGCTGTATATCGAAGGCATCCGGAGCGCGCGTGCATTCCTCGGCGCGCTGCGCGCAGCGGCACGAACGAAGCCCGTCGTCGTGATGAAGGCGGGACGCCATCCGGGCGGCGTGCGGGCCGCGGTGTCGCATACCGGCGCACTCGTCGGCGCCGACGACGTGTTCGAGGCCGCGATCAGGAGGACGGGCGCCGTGCGCGTCACCTCTATCGCCGAGCTTGTCGCAGCCGCGCAGGCGCTGTCGGCGCGCGTGCAGCCGGCTGGCGACCGTCTGGCGATCGTGACGAACGGGGGCGGACCCGGCGTGCTGGCCGCGGATCGTGCAGCCGATCTGCAGCTGCCGCTCGCAGAATTTGCGCCGGAGACAATCGCATCGCTTTCCCGCGCGCTTCCGGCGAACTGGTCGCAGGGAAATCCCGTCGACCTCATCGGCGACGCGGACGCGGAACGTTATCGCGCAGCGGTCTCGGCCTGTGTCGCCGACCCGAACGTCGACGGCGTACTTGCGATCCTCACGCCACAGGCGATGACCGCGCCGGCGGACGCGGCCCGCGCGGTCGTCGCGGCGCGGAAAGGATCGCGGAAACCGCTGCTCGCGGCGTGGATGGGCGAGGAGCAGGTCGCGGAAGGTCAAGCGGTGCTGCGAGCTGCGTCGATTCCCGTCTTCCGCACGCCCGAGCCGGCGGTGGAGATGTTCGCGCACGTCGCGTCTTTCTATCGCAACCAGCGGATGCTCCTGCAGACACCGGGGCCGCTGGCCGCGCAGCAGCCGCCTGACCTCGAGGCCGCGCGGCAGGTGATCGAAGCGGCGATCGCGCGCGGCGTTCAGGTGCTGTCCGCCGCCGATTCCAAGGCCGTGCTGAGCGCCTTTCACATTCCCGCCGCACTCGCGGCGAAAGCGGCCACGCCCGATGAAGCCGTCGCGCTCGCGCGCCGCATTGGTTTTCCGGTCGTCGTGAAAATCGATTCGCCGGACGTCACGCACAAGACCGAAGTCGGAGGCGTGCGGTTGCGGCTGGGCGATGAGGCGGCCGTGCGCAGCGCGTTCGACGCCGTCACCGGCTCGACTAAGAAGCTCCGGCCGGACGCGCGCATCGCGGGCGTGACCGTGGAAAAGATGATCGGCGGCCCGGATGCACGCGAGCTCATGATCGGCGTGCTCACCGACCGCGTGTTCGGACCGGCGATCACCTTCGGCGCGGGCGGCACTGCCGTCGAGGTGCTGCAGGACCGCGCCGTCGGGCTGCCTCCGCTCAACGCTTTCCTCGCGAACGAAATGATCCGGTCCACCCATGTCTCGAAGCTACTCGGACCGTTTCGCGGCATGGCCCCGGCAGACATGGCGGCCATCGAGCACACGCTGCTGCGGGTGTCCGAGCTCGTCTGCGAATTCCCGCAGGTACGCGAGCTCGACGTGAACCCGCTGCTTGCCGACGCCGACGGCGTCATCGCGGCCGACGCGCGCATCGTCCTCGGTGCTGAGGTGCCCGGCCGCCGCTACGCGCACGTTGCAATCCCGCCCTATCCGACGCATCTCGTTTCGACCTGGACGCTTTCGGACGGCAGTCCCGTGACGATTCGCCCGATCCGGCCGGAGGATGCCGAGATCGAGCGCGAGTTCGTGAAAGGCCTCTCGAGCGAGGCGAAATACCTGCGCTTCATGAGCGCGCTTAGAGAGCTCTCGCCGGCGATGGTGGCGCGCTTCACGCAGATCGATTACGACCGCGAGCTGGCGCTGATCGCCGTCGTGAACGAGAACGGACGCGAGGTCGAGATCGCGGTCGCGCGTTACATCATCGATCCGGACCGCGAATCTTGCGAGTTCGCGATCGTCGTCGCGGATCGTTTCCAGGGCCGCGGCCTCGGCCGGCATCTCATGATGCAGCTCATCGACAACGCTCAAGCGGCCGGCCTGCGCGTCATGAACGGGCACATTCTCGCGAGGAATACCCAGATGCTGTTGCTCACGGAGCGGCTCGGATTCACAGCCGAGAAATCGCCCGACGATCCGTCCGTGATGCGGGTCAGGCGGATATTGCGGGATTAAACTCGGCGCGATGCGTATCGACGGGCGGTGCCACTGCGGCAACATTGCGTTCGAGCTCGACTGGCCTGACGGCGAGAACGAGATTCCGGCCCGCGCCTGCGATTGCACCTTCTGCACGAAGCACGGCGGCGTCTGGACCTCGCACCCTGGAGCGCGGCTCCGCGTCTCGATCGACGGCGCGGCCGATACCACCGGCTATGAATTCGGCACGAAGACCGCGCAGTTTCATGTGTGCCCGGTATGCGGTGTCGTTCCCGTTGTAACTTCCCGGCTCGATGGCCGCGTGTATGGGGTGGTCAACGTGAACACGCTCGCTGCGAACACCGCGCTTCCGTTGCGGCACGCGGCCGCGAGTTTCGACGCGGAAGACACGGCATCCCGCCTCGCTCGCAGAACGCGCAACTGGATCGCCGACGTGCAGTTCGTTCGCGGCGGCGCGACGTCATAAGGGAGAGACGACTGATGAAAGTACACGAGCTGGTCGCGAAGTTCGCCGAGGCTGCAGAAGCGCCGGACCCGATGGCTGCCGCGCGGCAGGTGCTGGAAGGCCTGCGCCATGATGTCGCCGATATCGACCGCACGCTTGCTTACGTGTCGGGTGTCGGCGGCAACGCGCGGCAGGTTTTCTATCGCTCGCCGACGCTCACGCTCCTCAAGGTGTGCTTTCCGAACGGCCGCCGCACGCCGCCTCACGACCACGGAACGTGGGCGTCGATCCTTCTCCTTTCCGGAGAAGAGAAGAACACGCTCTATCGCCGCGAAAACGGCACGTTGCGCAAGGCGGGGCAGTCGACGCTCGAGAGCGGATCCATCCTGACGATGCGCGGCGAGACGGTCCACGTCGCCGAATGTCTCGGCGGGAAGCCCGCGATCGGACTGCACGTCTACGGCGGCGACATCTTCGAGCTGCCGCGGCTCATGTGGAACCCGCAGACGCTTGAAGAGCATCCGCTGGACTGGACGCTCTACGAAAGCTTCGCCCGCATGGCGTCCGCGGCGGAGAGCGCGCCGCTCGCGTGAGGGCCTTCCGGGCGTTCGCGATCGCCGCCGCCTGCGTCCTCGCGCTGCAGGCGCCGCGCGCCGCGGCTGCGCCGGTCGAGATTCCGATCGCCGTCAACGGCGCGAGCACCGGTCTTGCGGCGCGCGACATCGCGAGCTACCCGGCTGCGATCGACGCCATCGTCCGCGTTTTCTCGCAGGATCTGAAGCTGCCGGTGCCGCCGCACACGATGCGCATCTACGCGACGCGCGAAGAGTTCGAGACGGCGCTCGTTCAATACCTCGGGCTCGAGCCCGAGCTCGCGCACTCCACGGCGGCCTTCGCAAAAGCCGCCGTCGGCAGCGCTTCCGTTCTCGTCAACGCCGTCCAGGTCGACGACACGAGCTGGCCCGACCGCATCGAGCTGCTCGCCCACGAGCTCGGCCACTCCGTGCAGCTCGGGCTCACCGGCGAGCGTCCGCTCAACCGCCTGCAGTGGCTGACCGAAGGTTTCGCCGAGTGGGCGGGATACGCCGTCACCGACCGGCTTGGCCTCGATGCGTTGCCGCGCGTGCGCACGCGGCTCGCTGGCAAGCTGCGCGAGCGCGCCGCACCGCTGCCGAAGCTCTCCGAAATGAATACGTTCGCGCAGTGGATCGCCGCGCGCACGAAATACGGGTTCGACGCCACGTTCTCGCAGTCGTTCTTTGCGGTCGAGCTGCTCCGCGAGCGCTACACGCCGGAAAAAGTGCTCGACTACTTCCGGCAGTTCCAGACGTCCGGCAATTACGCCGCGAACTTCAGGTCCACGTTCGGCGAGAGCGTGAGCGCGTTTCAGAAGGACCTGGACACGCATTTGGCGCGCGTGCTCGACGGATCGAACAAATAGGCGAATATCCCGTTCGCTTCTTGTCATTCACGAAAAGGGCGCCATGAGCGCAGAGAAACGCATCAAGGAGCTCGGCATCGCGTTGCCGTCGGGCACGTCGCCGGCCGCGAATTACGCGAATGCCGTGCGCACGGGAAACCTGCTTTTCATCGCGGGCAAAGCCCCGCTGCCGGAAAGCGGCGCGTTGCCTAAAGGAAAGCTTGGCCGCGAGTATTCGCTCGACGACGGCTACCGCTTCGCGCGCTCGGCCGCGCTCGACCTGATCGCGGTCATGCGCGCAGAGCTCGGCTCGCTCGACCGCGTTGCGCGCGTCGTCGAGGTGCAGGGCTTCGTCAACGCGACCGACGAGTTCGAGGAGCACGCGAAGGTCCTGAACGGCTGCTCCGACCTCCTGGTCGAGGTTTTCGGCGAGCGCGGCGTGCACGCGCGCTCGGTGTTTGGCGCAAGCTCGCTTCGCGGCGGGCTGCCGGTGATTCTCAAAGCCGTCGTCGAAGTCATCTAAGGAGGGCCCATGCTCCAGAAGTCCCGCATGTATACGTACATTCCCGCAAAAGACGTTGCCCGCGCCCGCGCTTTCTACGAAGTGATCGTGGGTCTCGAGCCGAAGCAGGAGCTCAACGGCGGGGTCGTGTACGAGTTCGCCGGAGGCACCGCATGCTTCCTCTATCCGACGCCGAACGCCGGCACCTCTAAGGCGAGCCAGGCTTTCTGGGAAGTGGACGACATCGTCAGCGAGGTGGCTGACCTCAAGAAGCGCGGCGTGCGCTTCGAGCGCTATAACGTGCCGGACATGAACATGGACATGAACGACATCTCGACCGCGGGAGGCGTAAAGGCAGCGTGGTTCAAGGACAGCGAGGGGAACATCATGGCGCTCGTCGAGCCGCTGTCCAAAGCAGGATGAAGACCGTTCTGCTCGTCATCGCCGTGTTCCTGGGGCTGTGTGCGGCGGTGCTGGGCTATGCGGGCTACGCGAACTACGCGGCGGAGCGGTCCGCTCAATCCTTCTGCGATGCGACCGCGGCGGGGTCCACGCTCGCGGCCGCGCTGTCACGCGCGGGGGAGCGCGGCGCGCGCCACCGCGGGCCGATTACGAACGACGGCAGGGAAGAGCACAACTTCGAATTCCCGGGCTGGGTGTTCAACGTCGGCGTCTGCCGCGCCGTCGTGGCCGACGGTCGCATCGTCTCCGTCGCGGCGCTGATGGAAGGCGACTAGATTTCGCCCGCCAGGGCGAGAAGCCTCACCTGCGCTTCGAGCAATGCTGCGGCGAGATCGCGGCGTATCTGCAGGAGCTCGTAACGCGAGCGCGTCGCGTCGAGGAGCTCCAGCACCGACCCGCGGCCGAGACGATAGGCGTCCTCGGCCATCTGCTTGATCGGCGGAAGCCGCGAGCCCGCGTCCGCTTCGAACTGCTCGAGCGCCGCTCGCCGCTCGCGTACCGCCGCGGCGAGGCGCTGGAGATTGGCCGCAGTCTCCGCCGCGACGATCTGCCGGCGCGCCGTCGCAGCCTGCGCGTCAGCCTGCGCGCGCATGAGCTGGCCGCGCTTCGTATCGAAAATCGGGATCTCCACCGTCAGTCCGAGGAACGTGGACGCGCCGTAGGGATCGCTCGTCCACGTGTGACCGACGCCGACTGCCGGGATGGGCCAGCGCTCGCGCCGCGCGAGCTCGATGCCGCTCTGCGCGGCGACTTCGTCCTTGACCGCGGCGACCACGGCCGGCGTCGCGTCCGCACGCTCGTTCACGAGCGCGAGCTGCGCGGGGGTCATCGTGATCGGCACGAGCGCGCCGGCCGCGAGGGGCCGCCAGCCCGGCATCGCGAGGAGCGCGGCGAGCGTGCCGGATTTGTCGGTCACGTCGGCCTGCGCGTCGACCTGCTTCGCGCGCAGCCCGCCGAGCTCGACCTCGATGCGGGACACGTCGTAGCGGCTCGCGACGCCGCTCGCCTGGCGGCCGCTGATGATGTCGCGGAGCCGCGCGACTTCCTGGTTCGCGTCGGCGAGCATCGCCGCCTTGTCCTGTGCCGCGAGGAGCGCCACGTACGCGGCCCCGGCTTCGGCGGCGAGCGAGCTCGCCCCCGCGGCGACGCGCGCCCGCGCCGCATCGATCGCCCTTTCGGCGCGTTCGACACGCGCCTCGCGCTGTCCGGCGACGAGGAGCGGGACCTGCAGCGACGCCTGGTTCTGCAGCCGCGCGTCGAAGTCCGTGCGCTGCCCGCCGGTCGGCCGCGCCTGACCGACCGCGACAGTCGGATTCGGATAGACGCCGGCGGACACGCGATCCGCTTCGGCCTGCGTGATGCCGATCCGCTCGACTTCGAGCCGCGGTCCCTCGCGCACGAGGCGCATCACCGTCGGGAGATCGATCGTCTGCGGCGGGGCGTCCGCCGCCGGCGCGCTCAGCGAAACCGCCGCGAGCGCGGCAAAGCACATGCGGCCAATCATCACGTGTCCTCCTCCTCCGGCGTCAGCAGACGGTCCGGCGTGATGTAGCTGTAGAGCACGGGCAGGATGAAAAGCGCGACGAGCAGCGTCGTAATCATGCCGCCCACGACGACGAGCGCGAAGGGCCGCTGTGTCTCGCTTCCCACGCCGGTCGAGAGCGCCATCGGCAGCAGGCCGCAGAGCGCGAGCAGCGAGGCCATCAGCACCGCGCGAAGCCGCTCCGCCGCGCCTTCGGCGAGCGCGGGCACCAGGGCCTGGCCTTCGCGGCGGCGATATTCCGCGGCACTCAGCACCAGCACGCCCATCAGCGAGACCTGCCCGAGGAGCGCGATGAACCCGACGGCGGCGCTCACTGAAAGCGGCACGTTCGCGGCGAGCAGCGCAAAAGCGCCGCCGGTGAGCGCGAACGGAATCGTCGCGAGAATCGCGAGCGCGCTGCGCCCGCCGCTCATCGCGCCGTACAGCAGTGCGAGGACGAGCAGGATCGCGATCGGCACGATCAGCTTGAGCCGGCTCATTGCGCGCGCCTGGTTTTCGAACTCGCCGCCCCACACGAAGTACGTGCCTTCCGGCGGCTTCACGTGCTGGTTCACGGTCGCAATCGCGTCCTTCACGACCGAGCCCATGTCGCGGCCTTCGACGTTGAACTTGAGCGCGAGATAACGGCTGTTGCCTTCGCGCGTGATGTTCGCGAGGCCTTGCGTCACTTCGATCTTCGCAACCTGGCGCAGCGGCAGCCGCGCGCCGGACGGCGTCGAGATCTGGATGTCGGCGATCTTCTCCGGCTCGTCTCGCGCCGGCCGCTGGAGCAGCACGCGGACTGGAACCGGGCGCTCCTTCTCCCAGAATTCCGTCGCAACTTTTCCGGCGAGCGCGGTCTCGATCGTCTGCTGGGTTTCCTCGACCGTGAGACCCGCGCGGGCCATGGCGGCGCGGTCGAGCTGGATGCGAAGCTGCGGCACCGACACGTCGCGGTAGAGGTCGAGATCGGTGATGCCGGCGACGGATTTGAGGCTGGTCTTGGCGGACTCGAGCGTTGCGCGCATCGCAACGAGGTCGGGCCCGAATATCTTGAGCACGACCTTGCCGCGGACGCCGGCGACCGCTTCTTCGACGTTGTCCTTGATCGGCTGCGAGAAATTGAAGCGCACGCCGGGAATTTCGGAGAGCTTCGCGCGCATCGCCTGGATCAGGTCTTCCTTGTCGATGCCTTTGCGCCATTCGTCGCGGGACTTGAGCCGCACGAACGTCTCCGACATGTTCACGCCTTCGTTGTCAGTTCCGTCCTCGGGCCGTCCGTTCTCGCTCAGGACGTTCGTCACTTCGGGGAACGTCAGAATGCGCTTGCGTACGTCGACGAGGATCTCCTGCGCGCGCTCGAGCGCGACGCTCGCGGGCATCTCGACGAAGATCAGGATGTCGCCTTCGTCGAGCTCGGGCAGGAACTCGGTGCCGAGACGCGAAACACAGAGGCCGCCCAGCGCGAGGAGGCCCGCCGCGGCGAGCAGCGCGAGCGGGCGGCGGCCGAGGATCCCGGTCAGCGTCGCCTGGTAGCGATCACGCAGGCGCTCGATCCAGCGCGGCTCGCGCAGCTTGGCGTGATGGGGCCTGAAAAAGAGCGCGCACAGCGCTGGCACCAACGTGATCGAGAAGACCAGCGCGCCGAGGAGGGCGAAGGCGTAGGTGAGGGCGAGCGGCCGGAAAATGCGGCCTTCGACCGACTGCAGCGTGAAGACCGGAACGAGCGCAGCGATGATGATGAGCATCGCGTAGAAGGTCGGGCGCCCCACCTCGATCGCGGACTTCACGACCTGCCGCAGCAGCGCCTTCTGGTCCGCCGGCGGATCGTGGCGCATCGAATGGATGACGTGCTCGGCGAGAACGACCGCGCCGTCGACCAGGATCCCGAAATCGATGGCCCCCATCGAGATGAGGTTCGCTGGAAGCCCGAGCGCGTACAGGCCGAGGAAGGCGACGAGGAGCGACAGCGGGATGACGACTGCGACGATCGCCGAGCCGACCGCGCTCCGCAGGAACAGCCACACCACGCCCACGACGAGGATGAAGCCATGCAGCAGGTTCTCGTGCACGGTCGAGAGCGTGTGGTCGACCAGCGTCGTGCGATCGAAGAACGTCTCGATGCGCATGCCTTTCGGCAGGATCTTGTCGTTCAGCTCCTTGATTTTTTCGTGGATGCCGTCGAGCACGATCGAGGGGTTCTGCCCGCGGCGCATGAGGACGAAGCCTTCGATCGCTTCTTTCTGATCGTTGTAGCCGATCGATCCGCGCCGCGGCGTGTTGGAGAGCACCAGGTCGGCGACATCGCCCACCGTGATCGCCGTCCCCTGACGGCTCCTGAGCACGATCCGCTTGATGTCGTCGGCGGACTCGATGTAGCCCACGCCGCGTACCGTGAGCTCCTGGTCGCCGTGGCGGAGGAATCCCCCGCCGACGTTCACGTTCGCTTTCGACACCGCGGTGGTGAGATCGGCGAGCGTCAGCCCCGCGGCATAGAGCTTCGCGGGATCGACCTGGATGTGAACTTCCTTGATGAAGCCGCCGAAGGGCACCACGTCGCCGACGCCCTGCACCTGCTTCAGGACGCGCGTGATGTTCCACTGGAGCTCGGCGCGGAGCTCGTAGAGATCGTGGCGGTCGCTCGTCACCCGGAACTGGTAGATCTCGCCGAGCGGTGTCGTCTCGGGATTGAGCGTGGGGGTGATTCCTGGCGGAAGCTCGGCGCTTCCCATGCGCTGGGCGACGAGCAGGCGGGAAGAGAACGCGTCGACCTTGTCTTCGAAGATCAACGTGATGAGCGAAAGTCCGAACAGGCTTTCGCTGCGCATGAGCGTCGCGCCCGGCGTGCCGTTCAATTCGCGCTCGAGCGGCACGGTGATCTGGCGCTCGATTTCTTCCGGCGCGGCGCCGGGCATCTGCGTGATCACGGTGACCTGCGCGTTGGTCACGTCGGGAAACGCCTCGATCGGCGTTTCGAGGTAGGCGCGCAGGCCGAAGATCGCGATGACGGCGGTGATGAAAACCGCCGCGACGCGGCGGTGCACGGATGCTTCGATGAGCCAGGTGAGCACTGCCGGTCCTAGAGGAGCTGCTCCGCCGCCGTGTCGAGGAGCAGGCCGCCTCTGACGACGACGCGCTCGCCGGGCTGGAGGCCTTCCAGCACGGCTACGCGGCCGCCCGTGACGGGACCGACACGCACCTCGCGCGCCTCGAAGCGGCCGTCGCTTCGCTGCACGTAGACGATGCGGCGCTTGCCATCCTTGATGAGCACCGCGGTGACCGGCAGCGTGAGGTTCTGCTTGTGCTGCGGAAAGCGGAGCTCCGCATACATGCCGGGTGCGATGCCCGAGATGTCGCCTTTGAGCACGACGTACATGGGGAGGCGGCGCGTTTCCGGGTCGATACGCGAACCGAGGCCGTCGACGGCGCCTTCGAGCTGGCGGCGCGCGCTCGGGATCGAGACCGACGCCGCCTGACCTTTCGAGAACAGCGCCGTGTCCGTTTCCGCGACGTCGGCGACCGCCCACAGCCGCGACGCATCGCCGATCTCGATGAGCGCTTCGCCGCCGGGCGCGACCATCGCCCCAACCGTCGCCTTAATGGACATAACGACGCCCGCGGCGGGCGCGCGCAGCGTTACCAGATCGCCCTGCCCACCGCCGAGCAGCGCCGAAGCGCGTCGCGCGCGGTCGAGCTCCGCGCGCGCTTCGCGTGCGCGTGTTTCGGCTTCGAAGCGTTCGAGCTCGAGGCCGACGCCTTTGGCGATCATCTCGTTCTGCCGGCGCAGATTTTCCTCGGCCGCGGCGGCGCGGGCGCGCGCCTGCTCGACCGTCGCACGCGCGCCGGCGGCATCGGCGCTTTGCAGCGTGAGCAGCGGCTTGCCGGCGGTCACGGCCTCGCCTGGCCGGACCAGCACCGACGCAACGCGGCCGGCGGTCGGCGCGCCGAGGCTCGAGCTCGCCTCAGGACGCAATGCGATGCGCCCGGGCACGGGTCCATACATCGCTGCGGAATCGGACATGCCGGCCGCCTCGATCGTCAGGTACTTCACGCTCACGTCGGGCAGCGCAACGCCGGCGTTCTTCTTGTCCGCCTTGGGCACCTCAGGCTTCTCGGTACCGCGATCGCAACCGCTGACGGCCAGCGCAGTGAGCGCCGCGAGGAGATAGCGCATGGTCGAGGACCGCGTCATTGCACCGCTGCCGGCTCGCGCATGATGAGCGCGTAGAGGGCCACCATGACGGCCCAGCACAACAGGCCTGCCCAGAGCACGTGACTGACGAAGTGCGCGCCCTGGAGCACGCGGCCCCATCCGAGCAGGAGGCCGGCGATGATGGCCGCGGCGAGCGCGGCGCGGGCCGCTTTTGCCATACGTTGTGCGTCTTTCCAGCACAGTGGGATCCGAAGCTTGGAATTCACGTGACTTGAAGTCGCGGC
>JADMIO011227174.1_pt1 | contig 52277 bp, 43 predicted proteins | sample 8958161 | NCBI WGS metagenome assembly JADMIO01 (sample SAMN16585339, study PRJNA669376) | soil metagenome | isolation source: Crop rotation soil | place: USA: Cullars Rotation, Alabama | collected 2011
ATCAGGCGCGGCCCGCGGCGGAGCGCGGGCCCTACCGAAGGGGATATCGAGCGGGTAGGGACGGCGCTCCGTCGCCGTCCGATCCGAATCGGACGCGGCCCGCGACGGAGCGCGGGCCCTAGCGAAGGGGAATCGAGCGGGTAGGGACGGCGCTCCGTCGCCGTCCGCTGAAGCGCGGGCCCTGCCTGGAATTTCCAGACGTTGGAATTATTTCCGGCGATTTTTCCAATCGTTGGAAAAATCAGGTTTGCTCGACCGGAATCTCCGGCAGTTTCCGTTTCCGGTACCAGAGATAGCCGACCAGGTCGAAGGCGGTTTTGGGCAGGCGTTTCAGGTTCGTGTACTTCGACGTGCCGAACTGGCGGTGGCGGTGGTCGACGGGGATTTGTTTGATGCGGCGGCCGTTCAGTTTGAAGTACGCGCCCATGAAGCGGTGGGCGCCGTTGACGGGGGGGATGTCTTTCGCGCATTCCTTCTTGAAGGCTTTCAGGCTGCAGCCGGTGTCGATGAGGCCGTCCTGCGTCACCCAGTTCCGGATGCGGTTGCCGATGCGCGAGCCGACGCGGCGGGACCACGAGTCTTTTCGTTTCGCGCGGTAGCCGCAGACGACATCGCAGTCGCCGTTCTTCAGCTCCGCGACGACGGCGGGAATATCCGCGGGATTGTTCTGCAGGTCGCCGTCGAGCGTGACGAGGATGTCGCCGCGCGCGTGTTGAAAACCGATGAGCGTCGCGGAGGTCTGGCCGCCGTTGCGGACGGAGCGGATGCCGCGCAGGACCGGGTGTTGCCGGGCCAGGTCCTGGATTTTTTTCCACGTGGTGTCCGTGCTGCCGTCGTCGACGAGGAGGACCTCGAGCGAGGGGATCTGCTTTTCCAACGGGACGAGTTCGGCCGCGAGCGGGCCGATGTTGTCCTCTTCGTTGAAGACGGGGATGACGATGGAGACGTTCACGAGGCCAGAATATTTAAGTGCGGGCGAATTGGAAGGGAATTCACCGCCGCCGTAGCCGCGGCGGTAACGCCGTGGCAGGACCGGAATAGCCACCGCGTTACCGCGGCGGCTACAATCGGTTACGCGTTGACAGCCCATGACGCGGCAAGCAACATAGCCGTCTCAATGCCGACGGCTTCCGAAATCGAATTGTCCATCGTCGTCCCGGTGTACCAGGAAGAATCGACGATCCCGATGTTTCTCGCGCGGCTCGTGCCCATCGTCGAGAAGATCACGCAGGACTACGAAATCATCTTCAGCATGGACCCGGGCCGGGACCGCACGGACCAGGTGATCCTCGAGGAGATCCTCAAGAACAAGCGCATCCGCCTCCTCGTGATGACGCGCCGCTGGGGGCAGCCGGCGTCGACGATGGCGGGCATCGAATCGTGCAACGGCAAGGCGTGCGTCGTGATCGACGTCGACCTGCAGGATCCGCCAGAGCTGATCGCGGAGATGTACGCGAAGTGGAAAGAGGGCTTCGACGTCGTGTTCGCGCAGCGGACGAGCCGGAAGGGCGAGACGCTGCCGAAGCGCGTGGTCTCGTACATCGGCTACTGGGTCATCAACCGCATCTCGGAGGTGCCGATCCCGCGCAACACGGGCGACTTTCGCCTGATCGACCGCAAGGTGATCGAGGGCCTGCGCGCGTTGCGCGAGACGCACGGGTTCCTGCGCGGACTGGTCGCGTACGTCGGCTACCGCCAGGCGTGCATCCCGTACGATCGCGACGAGCGGAAGGCGGGGAACTCGAAGTACAGCCAGATCACCGGCTCGCTGCGGATCGGGCTCAACGGCGTCGTCGCGTTCTCGAGCAAGCCGCTGACGCTCGCAACGATGACCGGGTTCGCCGTCGCCGGGTTCAGCGTGTTGCTCGGCTTGTTCTACGTCGGCCGGAAAGTCGTCCTCGGCCAGAGCATGGAGACCGGCATGGCGCCGGTGATCCTCATGATCAGCTTTTTGGGTGGCGTCCAATTAATTTGTCTGGGTATCATGGGCGAATACATCGGCCGCATTTACGAAGAAGTCCGCGGTCGTCCCAAATACATGGTCGCCCGGAAGGTTAATTTCCAGGAAAACGTATGAAGGCATTCGTCACCGGCGGCGCCGGTTTCATCGGAAGCACGCTGGTCGACCGCCTGCTGCAGGCCGGGCACCAGGTCACGGTGTACGACAACCTTTCGACCGGTTTCAAACAGCACCTCGACGGCGCGGGCAAAAATCCCGCGTTCCGTTTCGTCCAGGGCGACCTGCTGGATGCGGCCGCGATGAGCGCGGCGATGAAGGGCGCGGACACGGTATTCCATTTCGCGGCGAACGCGGACGTGCGGTTCGGCACGAGCAACCCGCGGCGCGATCTCGACCAGAACACGATCGGCACGTTCAACGTCCTCGAGGCGATGCGCCAGAACAACGTCGCGCGCATCGCGTTCTCCTCCACCGGCGCGATCTACGGCGAGTGCAAGGTCATCCCCACGCCGGAGGATGCGCCGTTCCCGATCCAGACCTCGCTCTACGGCGCCTCGAAGGCGGCGGGCGAGGGGATGATCCAGGCCTACTGCGAGGGCTTCGGCGTCCGCTGCTTCATCTTCCGGTTCGTGTCGATCCTCGGCGAACGGTACAGCCACGGGCACGTGTTCGATTTTTACAAGGCGCTGCGCGCGGACCCGACGAAGCTCACGGTGCTCGGCGACGGCACGCAGAAAAAGTCGTACCTCTACGCCCAGGATTGCATCGACGCGATTTTCACGGCGCTGGAAAAGGCGCCGGGCAAGGTGAACATCTTCAACCTCGGCACCGAGGAGTACTGCGCGGTGAACCAGTCGATCGGCTACATCTGCGAGCGCCTGAACATCAAGCCGCGGCTCGACTACACCGGCGGCGACCGCGGCTGGGTCGGCGACAACCCCTTCATCCTGCTCGACGCCAGCCGCATCCGCGCGCTGGGTTGGCGGCCGAAGCTCAGCATCCGCGACGGCATCCTCCGGACGCTCGAATACATGATCAAGAATCCCTGGCTTCTTGAGTCGCGTTCGTGAAGCTAAACGACCGATACGCCATCGTCACGGGTGCCAGCGACGGGCTGGGCGAGCAGATCGCCCGCCGCTTCGTGGCGGAAGGGGCGGGCGTCCTTCTCTGCGCGCGCCGCCACGGCCCGCTCCAGAAATTGCACGACGAGCTGGTCGCGAGGAGCCGGCCCGGGCAGCACGTCGTCATCATGCCGATGGACGTGACGAAGGAGACGGACGTCCGCTCCATGGTCCAGTGCGCCGCGGATCAATTCCCCCGGATCGACATCCTGGTGAACTGCGCCGGCGTCGCGGGGCCGCGCGGGACGGCCGACACGAACGACTGGAATGAATGGAAGCAGGCCATCGACATCAACCTGAACGGCACCGTCCTTCCCTGCATGCTCGCCGCGCGCGAGATGAAGAAGCACCGGTACGGCAAGATCCTAACGATGTCCGGCGGCGGCGCGACCAAGCCGTTGCCGCAGCTGAGTTCGTATGCCGCGGCGAAGGCGGGCGTCGTGCGCTTCACGGAGACGCTCGCGGTGGAGCTGAAGGATTTTCATATCGACGTGAATGCCGTCGCGCCGGGCATCCTGTTCACGAAACTCGTCGGCGACTTCCTCGACGTCGGCCAGGAGACGCTGGGCAAGGCGTACTTCGACGAAGTGGCGAAGCAGAAAAAGGACGCCCAACCGTCGTTCGACATCGCGACGTCGCTCTGCGTCTACCTCGCGTCCAAGGAAAGCGACGGCATCACGGGCCGGCTCATCAGCGCGGTCTGGGATCCGTGGGAGGACCTCCAGAAATTCCGGGCGGACCTCGACGCGACGGACATTTACACCCTGCGCCGCATCGTGCCCAAAGACCGGGCCAAAACGTGGGGGGACCGGACATCATGAACGAGGAGTACCAAGCTGGAGGGACGCGCTTCGTCGCGTCCGCATCGGCTTCAAACGGCCACGACGAAGCGTGGCCCTCCAGGTACGGCGCGACCATGCGCGGCAAGGTGAGGGCATGAACATCGGCATCGTCGGCTGTGGGCTCATCGGCTTCAAGCGCGCGCGGAACGTCTCCGCGCCGCACAAGGTCACGCTCGTGACTGACCACGTCCGCGACAAGGCGGAATCGCTCGCGCAGGAAATTCCCGGTTCGCGCGTCACCGACACGTTCAAGGACCTCGTGACCTCGCCCGAGGTCGACGCGGTGATCGTCGCGACGACGCACGACTCGCTGGCCCGGGTCACGATCGCCGCGCTCGAAGCCGGCAAGCACGTGCTGGTGGAGAAGCCGGGCGGACGCAATCCGGAGGAAGTGCGCGCCGCGTACCGCAAGGCGAAGGAGATGAATCGCGTCGTCAAGGCGGGTTTCAACCACCGCTTCCACCCCGCGCTGCAGAAGGCCTACGAGATCCACAAGTCGGGCGTGCTCGGCCCCCTCATGTACATCCGCGGCCGGTACGGCCACGGCGCGCGGCCGGGCTATAATAAGGAGTGGCGCGCCGACGCGAAAATCTCCGGCGGCGGCGAGGCCATCGACCAAGGCGTCCACCTCATCGACCTCTCGCGCTGGTTCCTCGGCGAATTCGTGACGACCTCCGGCTATGCTCCGACTTATTTTTGGGACATGAAGGTGGAGGACAACGTGTTCCTGCTCCTGAAGACGAAGATGGGGCAGGCCGCGTGGCTGCACGCGTCGTGGACGGAATGGAAAAACATGTTCTGCTTCGAGATCTTCGGGCGCTACGGGAAGTTACAGATCGACGGGCTTGGCGGAAGTTACGGGACCGAGAAATTGACCTACTATAGGATGCTGCCGGAGATGGGTCCGCCCGAGACGACGGAGTGGACGTATCCGGGCGCGGACGAATCGTGGGCGAGAGAGTTTGAGAATTTTGTTGCGGCGATCGACGGCACAGCGGAGGTTTGCGGCGGGCTGCGGGACACGCTCTCGGCGCTGGAGATCGTCCACCAGGTGTACACGCAGAGATAGGATCGTGAAGCGTTAGAGCGTTCGGAGCGTGCGGCCAAAACGCTCCCACGCTCTGACGCTCCACGCTCCCACGAAAAAAGACATGGCGACGACATCTACCAAGGGCCTTAGCACGATCATCGTGCCGGTGAACCAGCTTGCGCGGCGCGACCAGGTCGGCAGCGGCATGCGGTTTCTTTTCTGGGCGATCCTCGCCGCGGCCGTGTGCAGCCGCATCTTCTGGCTCGGGCACGCGTCGTACATGATCGACGAGATCAACGTGGTGCGCGATGCGGCGCACGCCAAATCGTATGCGGATATCTGGAACACGGAACTCGAGCGGTTCACGAGCTACCACCGCCTGCCGATGCTGATGATGGTGCTTCGCGCCTCGATCCACGTCTTCGGCGAGCAGGGCAAATATTTCCCGTCCGAAGTTTCGACGCGCTTCCCGCTGGCGCTGTTCGGCATCGCGTCGATCCTCCTGCTGTACCTGCTCGGACGGGAAGTGAAGGACCGCCGGCTCGGCCTGTGGCTGATGTTCCTGGCGGCTTTCAACACGTTCCACGTCTACTACTCCCGCGAGGCGTACGACTACATGATGGTCGTCTTCTTTTCCACCGGCGTCCTCTGGGCCGGCGTGCGGCTCCTGCGGCGCTGGGACCTGGAGCAGGCCATCGCGTACCCGGACGCCGCGGCGTACATCTTTTTTTCCGCGGGCCTTCTGCAGGCGCATCTCGCAGGACTGCTTTTCATGGGACCCTGGTCGGCGCTGCTCGCGGCGAACGTGATCTGGGATCGGCAGAAGCGAAAGGAATTGAAGGGCCCGGTGCTCGGGCTCTGGGTGGCGACGCTCGGCGCGGGGTTCGTGCCGTTTCTCCCGTTTCTCTTCCGCGTGTTCGGGTTCAAGACGACCGAGGCGGTGACGGCCAACCGCATTTCGCTCGCGGTGTTTCCCGAGGTCATCGGCCACATGGGGTGGGGCGAGGGCTGGTGGTCGCTGCTGCCGTTCGTCGCGTGCCTCGCGCTCGGCATCGTCGCCGCGCGGCGGTCGCCGGACCGGCGCCTGTTCATGTTCCTGGGCCTGGCGACGCTCGGCTATTTCCTCGTGCAGACGTTCATGCTGCGCGTGAGCCGCTTCGAGGTGCGCTACTACTCGGCGATGTTCCCGTTGATTCTCCTCTGTGCCGCGCTCGGCCTCGATTTCCTCGGGCAGTGGATCAGCGAAAAGAGGAAGCAGATCGCCGGGCCGGTGCCGCACCTCCTCCTCGCCGCGCCGCTGCTCGCGTGGATGCTGCCGTCGCTCTGGATGGTGGAAAAGATCGAGTGCCGCAGCCAGAACTACAAGGCAATCGCGGACTGGGTGAACCAGAACATGCCGAACAACGGGATCTATTCCTATTGGAACGGCTACGAGGCGCGCGGGGTCCCGGCGGTTTACCAGACGCCCGGCCGATTCGTCGCGTACCCGACGGTGTGGAGCACCGCGGAGGACTACATCCGGCTGCAGGTGCGCCAGCGCATCACCTCGTTCTTCCTGCGCTTCCCGCTCGCGTGCTACATCGAGCTGACGCCCGACGATCTCCTCGCGCCGTCGCTCGTCCACAACGACCCGCCGCCGCGCGACAAACTGTTTGCGAACCAGATCTGGCTGACCGATCCGGCGTACGAGTGGCTGGTGAAATGGAAGACGCTGCCGCTCGGCGAGGCGCAGTGGTACACGGGGCTGATGGACCACATCCACGTCTGCTACAACAAGACGTCCGACCTGCCGAAACTGGCGCAGCAGCGCGGCAAGATTCTCTACCATTATTTCGGCGAGGAGTGGTCGTACGGGAAGGACCCGCAGGACAACGACTGGCTGATCACGCCGAACGCGGGCTCGTTCTTCATCGGCAACATCGCGGGCCGCCCGGTCAACGTCACGATCAAACTCAGCGTCATGTCGCCGCCCTCCGGCTGCGAAATCAGCATCTACGCGCCGAGCGGGGCGAAGGTGCTCGAGCGCGCCGCGGTGCCGGGCAGCTTCAGCGAAGTCGTCGTTAGCAACCTGGTCATCGGCGCCGGGACGACGCAGTACCAGCTCGAAGTCCTGCCGACCCCCGCGTCGCTGAATCCGCAGTTGTTGCTGTACGCCCTCCAAGTGGATGAAGTGAAGTGAGCAAGGACAAGCGCACGAAAAAAGGCGGGCCCGCCGCACGGCCGGCCGCGCCGGAGAACAAAAGCGCGAACGCTGCCGCGACGCCTCTTCCGAAACCGCAATCGATCGCGGGTCACCTGTGGATTTCGCTCGCGCCGCGGCTCGCGCTCCTGGTCCTCGCCGAAGTCGCCGCGCATTTCATCCCGGGCGACCTGAACACGAACCGGTTCTTCTACGTCGCGGGCGGACACCAGGAATATTTCGGGACGACCAAGCTCGATATCCCGTACCGGCTCGTCCCCCCGTACTACTGGCTGCCGGTCCCGAACACGCCGATTACGAACAACAAGGGTTTCCGCGGGCGCGACTGGGTGGAGGAGAAGCCGCCCGGCGTCATCCGCATCGCCAGCCTGGGCGACTCGTTCACCCTCGGCGGGCAGGAGTCGTACTCGGAACGCCTCGACCGATTGCTTCGCGAAGCGCTCGGGACAAACAAGTACGAGGTGTTGAACGGCGGCGTCGGCTCGAGCAGCACGTACCAGATGCTGCAGATCCTGGAACAGCAGATCATGCCGATGCATCCGGATTGGGTCGTGGTGTCGATGGGCTGGAACGACCGCTGGATCCACGACGGGCGCCGCGATTCCACGCATGTGCTGCCCGACGCGAAGAGCCGGGAGATCCAGATGATCCTCGGCAAGTCGCGGCTCTACAAGGCGATCGTCTTCTACATCGACAAGCTGCGCAGCCACAAGATGGAGCAGCGCGTGCCGCCGGAGGAATTCAAGCGCAACCTCCGGACCTTCGTGCGCATCTGCCGCGAGCACCACATGCGCCTGGTGTTCACGACGCCGCCGGACGGTTGCCTCGAGAGTGCGATCCGGAATCGCTTCAACGACCAGAAGAATCCGCGCGATTGGGACAGCGATCTCTACGACCTTTATAAGGATAAGGCGGACGGCCCGCTCGGGGTCTGGAAATATCTCTGCGACCTCTACAACAATGCGATGCGGGACGTGGCCAAATCGGAAAACATCGAGCTGCTCGATCTGTACGAGGTGATGCCGCAGCGCCAGAAGCTGTACCAGGAACCGCCGCACTTTTTCTACAAGGACGGCATCCACCTCACCGAATTGGGCCTGCAGGAACTCGCGAACCAGCTGGCCTTGCAACTCATGAGCGGCGAGGAAAAGCAGAAGGTCGAAGCGTACCTGGAGTCACCCGAGTACTACGCGCGGAACGCATATAAATTTGCGAGCGAGTACCAGTATGCCGACGCGAACCTCTTTGCCTCCGAGGCGGAAAAGCGCGGCCTGCAACCTCCCCCGAATTGGGGCGAGTTGAAGGCGCAGATCGAGAAGGAGGAGCCGTTCTTCGATCTTTTCAACGCGGCGCGCATCGGGCGCTCGCAGAAGGTCGATCCGGCGAAGACCATCGAACTCTACAAACAGGCGCTGGCGATGCGGCCCGACGACCAGGGCTGCCGGCTGGACCTCGCGGAGTACGCCAAGGAGCGGGAAGTTGCGCAGTATGAACTGAGCATCAAAACGGCCGTGGGCAGCAACGTGCAGTACACGCCGGAAAATTTGAGCCGCGCGTTGTGGGATGGGGTGGAGGCGGCGAACGAGATGGGGCGCGGCGACCTCGTCGGACAGCTGCTGCAGGAGATCCTGCGCCGCTTCCCGAACGACCAGCGCGCGCAGCAGATCATGGCGAACGCGGCGAGACGATAGCACATGGTTTTCAACTCACTAAATTTCGCGATCTTCTTCGTGGTCTTCTACGCGTTGTACCTGATGCTGCCGCATCGCGGGCAGAACCTGTTGCTTCTCGTCGCCAGCTACGTCTTCTACGGATTCTGGAACTGGAAATTCCTTTCGCTCCTGCTGCTGTCCACGACGGTCGATTTCGTCCTCGCGAAGATGATCGAGGCGGAGCCGTTGCAGCGGCGGAAGAAGGGGCTGCTGTGCATCAGCCTGGTCGTCAGCCTGACCGTCCTCGGCTTCTTCAAGTACTTCAACTTTTTTGCGGACAGTCTCGTGACGCTTTTCCAGGACTTCGGCTGGAACGTGTCGGTCCATCACCTGAACGTCATCCTGCCGTGGGGCATTTCATTCTACACGTTCCAGACGATGAACTACACGATCGACGTGTACCGCGGCCATCTCAAGGCCAGCCGGAATTTCCTCGAGTTCGCCGTCTTCGTCTCGTTCTTCCCGCACCTGGTCGCCGGCCCCATCATGCGCGCCAGCGTCCTGCTGCCCCAGGTGCAGCAGAAGCGCACGATCACATGGGAGCAGTTGCGCGCCGGCGCGTGGCTGGTGATGTGGGGACTGTTCAAGAAGGCCGTCGTGGCCGACAACCTCGCCGCCACGGTCGACGTCATTTTCAAGCCGGGCGCCGCGAACGACCTCGGGACGGTGTTGATCGGCGTGTATTCGTTCGCGTTCCAGATCTACTGCGACTTCTCGGGCTACAGCGACGTCGCGCGGGGCATCAGCAAATTCATGGGCTTCGAGCTCATGATCAATTTCAGCCGGCCATATTTCACGGTCAACCCGAGCGACTTCTGGCGCCGCTGGCACATCAGTCTCTCCACCTGGCTGCGCGATTACCTCTACATTCCGCTCGGCGGAAATCGCAGGGGTCCGGTCCGGACCTACATCAACCTCATCGTCACGATGCTCCTCGGCGGCCTCTGGCACGGGGCGAATTGGACGTACGTGTTGTGGGGCGCGTTCCACGGCGTTCTGCTCGCTGTCCATCGTTTCGTGGTGAAGGACCGGGTGGGCGAGGTCAAACACGGCGTGATCACGACGTGGCTCTGCCGGATCGGCATGTTCCACGCGGTGTGTTTCGGCTGGCTCCTGTTCCGCGCCCAGTCATTCGCGCACATCGCCACGCTCCTGCACGACGCAGTGGCGCATCCGGTGCTGGACGCGACGTTCTGGGCCGGCCTGAGCGGCCTCGCGCTGGTGTGCGCGCCGGTTTGGTTCTTCGAGTACCTCGAAGAACGCGCGAACAACCCGCTTGTCGTGCAAACCTATTCCTATGCGACGCGGACCGTCATCTACGCGGGCGTGCTGGTGATGTTGCTGATGCTGTGGAGCACGGGCACCCGGACCTTCATTTACTTCCAGTTTTGACGGCCGCCCCCGGGCGTCAGAATCTTCTTAGCAGTTGATGGACTTCTGGTTACATATCCGTTGACCAAGAAAGGGGCGTTTGCCAGAATCCGAGCCATGGACTTTATCGAACAATTCTTCAACGAAGGCATCGAAATCCTCAAAACCATCTCCCGCCCGAGCGTGCAGGGCATCGTGGACATCCTCGCGGCCGCCCGGGCCGCGGAAGGCCGCGTATTTGTGCTCGGCGTCGGCGGCAGCGCGGCGACCGCGTCGCACATGGTCAACGATCTCCGCAAGATCGTGCACATCGAGTCCTACTGCGCGACCGACAACGTCGCCGAGCTGACCGCGCGCACGAACGACGAGGGCTGGGAAAACAGTTTCGTCGGCTGGCTGCAGGGCAATCACCTCAAGAGCAAGGACGTGATTTTCGTCCTGTCCGTCGGCGGCGGCGACGCGGAGAAGAACATCAGCGCGAACCTCGTGAAGGCCATCGACTTCGCGAAGCAGGTCGGCGCGAAAATCGTCGGCATCGTCGGCCGCACCGGCGGCTACACCGCGAAAAGTGCGCACGCCTGTGTTATAGTTCCTACCGTGAACGCGGACCATGTAACGCCACACACCGAATCGTTCCACTCCGTCGTCGGCCACGCGATCGTGACGCATCCCGGATTGAAGGCCGAGCAGACGAAGTGGGAATCCGCGACGGGCGGGAAGAAGTATTGAGTCCCTGTCATTTGTCCCTTGTCCTTTGTCATTCGCCCGCACCAATGACCAGTGACCGATGACCCATAGCACTTTAGGAGGTTACGATGCCTGAGAACGAACGCGTTTTGAAACTGAGCGAGATGAAGCTCAAGATCTTCTCCGACGGGGCGGACCTCGATGCGATCATCGACGCCTACAACAAGAAGATCGTCAAGGGCTTCACGACCAACCCGACCTTGATGGCCAAGGCCGGCATCACCAACTACATGACCTTCGCGCAGGAAGTGCTGCGCGTCGTCACGGACCTGCCGATCTCGTTCGAGGTCTTTTCCGACGAGTTCGACGAGATGCGCGAGCAGGCGCTGAAGCTCGCCGCGCTGGCGGACAACGTCTACGTCAAGATCCCGGTGACGAACACGAAGAAGATTTCCGCCGCGCCGCTCATCAAGCAACTGTCACAGCGGGGCATCAAGCTCAACGTGACGGCGATCCTGTCGCTCAAGCAGGTCCGCGAAGTCGCCGCTGCGCTGAACCCCGCCGTCCCGTCCGTCGTCTCCGTCTTCGCCGGCCGCATCGCCGACACCGGCCGCGAGCCGCTCCCAATCATGCAGGAGTCGCTCAACATCCTGAAACCGAACGCAAAAGCCGAACTCCTCTGGGCCAGCCCCCGCGAGGTCCTCAACATCATGCAGGCCGAACTGATGGGCTGCCACATCATCACCGTCACCCCGGACATCCTCGCAAAGGCGGCGAAGTTCGGCATGGATTTGGAAGAGCTGTCGCTCGATACCGTGAAGATGTTTTACAACGATGCAACCAAGAGCGGATTTAGGATCAGCTGAGGAATGATTTTCACAGGAAGATCGCAAAGTTCGCGAAGAGGATCGGAGCGCAATGCTTCGCGACCTTCGTGATCTTCCTGTTCAAGTTCGGGAGGTAAGGACTTTCATATGATTATTACTAGAACACCTTTTCGCATCACGCTCGGCGGCGGCGGCACCGACCTGCCTTCTTTCTACGAGAAGCACGGCGGCTACGTCTTCACGATGGCGATCAACAAGTACATGTACGTGATGTTGAACCGCCGGTCCGTGGCGGACCGCAAGATCGTCATCCGGTACAGCCAGGTCGAGACGGTGGATTCGATCGAAGAGATCAAGCATCCGCTCGCGCGCGAAGTGCTGCGCTTGCACGGCGTCCGCGAGAACATCGAACTGACCAGCATCGCCGACATGCCGGCGCGCGCCGGGCTCGGCTCGTCGGGGTCGTACCTCGTGGGACTGCTCACCGCGGTCCGCGCGTTCAAGCAGGAATCCGCGTCGCGCCAGGAGATCGCCGAGGAAGCCTGCCATATCGAGATGAACATCCTGAAGGAGCCGGTCGGCAAGCAGGACCAGTACATCGCGGCCTACGGCGGGTTCCAGGTCCTCGACATCGGCAAGGACGGCAAGGTGAAGGTCGAGAAAGTCCCCGTCGATTTCGTCACCATCAACGAGCTCATGTCCAAGACGCACATTTATTACACGGGCGTGCAGCGTTCCGCGACGGCGGTGCTGAAGGGGCAGGACGACGCGACGCGGAAGAAGGACAGCACCGACCACCAGCGCGTGGTCGATTCGCTGCTGAAGATCAAGGACATCGGCGGCAGGATCAGGAAGGCGTTCGAGGACCGCGATCTCGACCGTTTCGCCGTGCTGATGGATGAGCACTGGCAGAACAAGCGCGCGATGTCGAAGAGCATCAGCCTCTCGTCGATCGACCAGATTTATGACCAGGTGAAAAAGGAATTCGGCGTGCTCGGCGGCAAGATCATCGGCGCCGGCGGCGGCGGCTTCCTCATGCTGTACTGCCCGGTGAAGGGCCGCGAGCTCGACGCGTTCATGGCGAAGCACGAGATGCCGAGGGTCAGCATCCACCCGACCCTGAACGGCTCGCGCGTCGTCAGCGACATGTCGCCGATGGACGACTTCGACCAGTAGACGTTCCGACGATTGCCCGCCCCGATGGAATCGGGGCGAGGCCTCGCCCCGCTGCGGGGCGGGGAAATTTTTGATGGCATCAACTCTAGAACGCAAATATTTCGTGACCGGCGGCGCGGGCTTCATCGGCTCGCATCTCGTCCACCGCCTCCTCGCCAGGACCTCCGGCCAGGTCACCGTCTTCGACAACTTTTCCACGGGCCGACGCTGGCACCTCGGCGACCGCGCGGACGACAAGCGGCTGCGGATCGTCGAAGGCAACGCCCAGGACCAGGCCGCGATCGCGAAGGCGATGGAGGGGCATGACACGGTTTTCCACCTCGCGTCCAATTCCGACATCGCGCGCGCGGCGACGGAGCCGGACATCGACTTCGTCAACGGCACGCTGCTCACGCACAATACGCTCGAGGCGATGCGGAAGACCGGCCTCAAGCGGATCATCTTCACGTCCGGCAGCGGCGTGTACGGCGAGGTCCCGCCCGTGCCGGTGCCGGAGGAATACCCGAAGATGGTCCCGGTCTCGACCTACGGCGCCTGCAAGCTCGCGTGCGAGGCCTTGATCAGCGCGTACAGTTTCATGTTCGACATGCGCGGCACCGTGTTCCGGTTCGCCAACGTCGTCGGCCCGAACCAGACCCACGGCGTCGCCTACGATTTCATCGTGCGGCTCAGCAAGGAGCCGGCGAAGCTGCTGATCTACGGCGACGGGACGCAGAGCAAGCCGTACATCCACATCGACGACGTGCTCGACGCGTTCATGCTGCTCGAGGGCGAGCGGGCGCCGGGCTACGATTATTTCAACGTCGCGTCGCAGGACCATCTCACCGTGCGCGACGTCGCGGACATTGTCGTCGCGGGGATGGGGCTGAAGAACGTGAAATACGAATTCACCGGCGGCTCGCGCGGGTGGAAGGCGGACGTGCCGGTGTACCGGCTCGACACGGCGAAGATTCGCTCGCGGGGTTGGGCGAACGCGCGCAACTCGCGGCAGGCGGTCGAAGCGGCCGTGCAGTCGATGATCGCCGACGTTCGCGCCGGGCGGATCAAGACGTAGCAACCGGAAGGAAGGCCATGAGTTTTCGCACGGAGAAAGACCAGTTCATCCTCGACCGCTGCCGCGGCAAGCGCGTGCTCGATGTCGGCTGCGTGAACCACACGCTCGAGGCGACGCTGCTGCCGGACTGGCGTCACGGCCAGCTCAAGGAAGTCGCGTCGGAACTGACCGGCCTCGATTACAATGCCGAGGTGGTGAACCAGCTGCGGGAAAAGGGATGGAACATCCTGGTCGGCGACGCCCAGAATTTCGACATCCGCGACAAATATCCCGGGGGCTTCGAGGTCATCGTCGCGTCGGAAATCATCGAACATCTTCCCAATCCCGGATCGTTCCTGGTCTGCCTGCAAAAACATCTCGCGCCCGGCGGCGTCGTGTTGCTGACGACGCCCCACGCGTACGGGTTCGGCTTCTTCCTCGAGATCCTGGTGTTCGGCGAAGAGGTCATCAACGACGACCACGTCAGCACGTTCTCGCGCAAGAACATGTACTGGCTCATGAAGAAGTCCGGGCTGCAGGTGAAGGAATACATCTGGCTCATCCAGGACTCGTCGTCGATGGCGATGCACAAGACCACCTGCGCGCGCGTCGCCGCCAAAATCTTTTTCTGGCTCCAGTGCATCGCGGCCACGTTGCGCCCGGGCTTTTCCAAGGAAATGATCGTCATCGCGGAGTCGGCGTAGCCCCTATGTCCACACATGCTCCACTGCTGGGAACGAGTGTCCGAAAAATCTTCCTGACCGGCGGCTCCGGTTTCATCGGCAGCCACATCGTCGACCGTCTCCTCGCGGACGACTACGAGGTCACGGTCTACGACAACCTGTCCAACGGCCGTAAGGAATTCATCGAGCGCCACCTCAAGAACCCGAAGCTGCATTTCGTCCACGCGGACATGATGGACCTGGACCGCGTCACCGCGGAATCGAAGGGCCACGACCTCGTCTGGCACATGGCGGCCAACACGGACATCATCGGCAGCCACACGCAGCCGGACCGCGACCTGCGCGATTGCGTCGTCGCCACGTTCAACATGGTCGAGGCCATGCGGCGGAACGGGATCAAGCCGATCCTGTTCGCCTCGTCGGGCGCGGTTTACGGACAGCTCTGCCTCGACGACCACGTGAACGAAGGGGCGGGGCCGCTCATGCCGATGTCGACGTACGCCGCGGGCAAGATCGGCAGCGAGGCGTTCATCTCGTGCTACTGCCATTTGTACGGGCTGCGCGGCTGGATGTTCCGGTTCGGCAACGTGCTCGGCTCGCGCGTGACGCACGGCGTCATTTTCGATTTCATCAACAAGCTGAAGAAGGACCCGACGCAGCTCATGATCCGCGGCGACGGGACGCAGGAGAAAAACTATTTCCTGACCGAGGAATGCATTGGCGGCATCGCGTGGTCGTTTCAGAACATCAAGCTGAGCGATGAGAAACCGTGCGACGTGTGGAACCTCGGGACGACGACCGTCACGCGCGTCACCAAAATCGCCGAAATCGTCATCGAGGAGATGGGGCTCAAGGACGTGAAGGTGACCATCGAGGGCGCAAAGAAGGCTTGGGCGGGCGACCAGCCGCGCGTGCATTTCACCGTCGACAAGATCAACAAGCTCGGCTGGAAGTGCCAGCGCAGTTCGGACGAGGCGGTGCGAAGCGCGATCAGGCGCGTGCTGGGCAAAGAGCAGGGATAGTTCATGCGCGTGTGCGTCATAGGGCTGTGGCACCAGGGCGTCGTCGGCGCGGCGTGCCTCGCATCGCTCGGTTACGATGTCATTGCGGCGGACCACGACGCGGAGCGGGTGGCGAAACTGAGCAGGGGGAAGGCCCCGATCTTCGAGCCCGGGTTGGATGAGCTGCTGCAGAAGGGCATCGCATCCGGACTGCTCAAGTTCACGATCGACATCCCCGGGGCGGTGCGCGGCCGGCACGACGTCCTGCTCATGTCCGATACGCCGGTGAACGAAAAGGACGAGAGCGATCTCACGGACATTTTTCGCGTGGCGCGCGAAATTGCGCCGATCCTCGAGAGCGACACGCTGCTGTACGTCACGGCGCAGGTGCCGATCGGGACGTGCGACGCGATCGCGACGACGATCCTCACCGTCAACCCGAAAGCGAATTTCGGCATCGGGTACAGTCCCGAAAATCTTCGGCTCGGCCAGGCGATCGAGCGCTTCATGAAGCCGGCGCTGCCGGTGATCGGCGCCGACAACGACGCCACGCTGAACCGCATGGAAAAACTCCTCGCCCCCCTGGGCGCCAGGTGGCAGCGGGTCACGCTGCGCACGGCGGAAATGACCAAGCATGCGCTCAACGGATTTCTCGCCGTATCGATCACGTACGCGAATGAGCTCGGCAACCTCTGCGACGAAGTCGGCGCGGATGGCCGGCGGATCGCCGAAGTCTTGCGGCTCGAACCGCGGGTCGGCCCGAAGGCCATGCTGTTTCCCGGTCTCGGCTTTTCCGGCGGCACGCTCGCGCGGGACATGCAGACCCTGCGCGGCATCGGCGACAAACACGAGCTCGACACGCCGATGCTCGACGGGCTTTGGACCTCGAACATCCAGCAGAACCAGCTCGTGCTGCGAAAACTGAAACGGCTTTACGGCAGTCTCAAGGGACTGCGCGTGACGGTGCTGGGCCTGACGTACAAGCCGGACACGAGCACGCTGCGCCGGTCCGCGTCGCTCGAAATCATCGCCGACCTCGCGCGCGAAGAGGCCGTCGTCCACGCGCACGACCCGAAAGCGGATCGCGCTGAATTGGCCGAGTACAAGGGCTTCACCTTCAACGAAGATGTCTATGCCGCGGTCGAAGGTGGTGAGGCCCTCGTGCTGATCACGCCCTGGAACGACTACAAGCAGCTCGACTTCGCCCGCATCGCCCAGGCGATGGCGCGGCCCGTCATCATCGACACGGCCAACATGCTGGACGCGGACAAGTTGACCTCGCTAGGATTCACCTACCTCGGCGTGGGACGCGGCAGATGAAAATTGCCATCATAGGATCGGGCCTGCAGTGCAAACGGCGCGCGCCGGTCATCAAGCAATCGCCCGAGGACAGGCTCGTCATCATCGCCAGCCCGAACCGCGCCCACGCGGAAGGCGCGGCCGCGGCGTTCGGCTGCGAAGCGGCGACCGACTGGCGCAAGGCGGTCGAGCACAAGGACGTCGACGCGGTCATCGTCAGCACGCCGCCGCACCTCCACGCCGAGATCAGCATCGCCGCGATGCGCGCCGGCAAGAACGTGCTCTGCGAAAAACCGCTGAGCCGCACGCTCGCCGAATCCCAGGAAATGCTCAAGGTCGCGCGCGAGACCAAGCGGGTCCTCAAGTGCGGTTTCAATCACCGCCATCACCCCGCGATCTGGGAAGCGAAGAAGACGCTGGATCGCGGCGACCTCGGCAAGCCGATCTTTGCGCGCTGCCGGTACGGCATCTGCGGTCGCCCCGGGTTCGAGAAGGAATGGCGCGCGGACCCGAACCAGGCGGCCGGCGGACAGTTCATCGAGCAGGGGACCCACGCGATCGACCTGTTCCGCTGGTTCATGGGCGACATCGTCGAGGTCGCGTGCATGACCACGCGGAGCTATTTCACCGAACAGCCGATGGAAGACAACGGCATGGCGATGTTCCGGTTAAAGTCGGGCGCGACCGCGGGCCTGCACACGAGCCTCACGCAGTGGAAGAATCAATTCTCGTTCGAGCTCTTCGGGTCGGAAGGGTACATCGTGGCCGACGGGCTCGGCGCCAGCTACGGAACCGAGACGCTCGCGATTGGCAAAAGGGATTTCGACGCGCCGTTCCAGGACCGGATCATCGAATACCGCGGCAGCGATACCTCCTGGCGCGACGAATGGAAGGAATTTTCCGCGGCCATCCGCGAGGGCCGGGAGCCGCTGGGTGGCGCGCGCGATGGACTCGAAGCCATGCGCGTCGCGCTGGCCGCGTACGACGCGGAGAAAACCGGGCGGGTCGTCCACGTGTCCTCGGCCGGAGGCGCGTAATGGTCTCGCTGGTCACCGGCGCATCCGGTTTCATCGGTTCCCACCTCGTCGACTATCTTTCCGACCGCGACCATGCCGTGGTCGAAGTTTCCCGCGGCGGTAAGCGTCCCATCGATTTGCTGGACAAGGCCGCCGTGCAGGATGCCTTGTCCGCCGCGCGACCCGACTGGATTTTTCATCTCGCCGCGCAGAGCCTGCCGGGCGTTTCGTGGGAGGATCCGGACGGAACGTTTCGGGCGAACGTGGACGGCACGGTCAATCTTCTCGAAGCCGTACGCGCGGCAAAGCTCAACCCGATCCTGGTCGTCGCGGGTTCGAGTTCCATCTACCGGCCGCGCACGGACGGCGCACCCCTGCGGGAAGATGCTCCCGCGGGACCTTCCAGCCCGTACGCCGTCAGCAAGCTCGCGGAAGAACACATCGCCCGTGTGTACGGATCGAAGTACGCGATGCGCGTCATCGTCGTGCGGCCTTTTTTCCTCATCGGTCCCCGCAAGAAGGGCGACGTCTGTTCGGATCTTGCGCGCGGCATCGTGGCCATTGAGCGAGGGACGGCGGGCACGCTCTCCATCGGCAACACGAAAGTCGTCCGCGATTTCCTGGACGTGCGCGACGGGGTGGAGGCGCTGGCGCTCGTGGCGGAAAAGGGGAAGGCGGGGGAGTCGTACAATATTTGCTCGGGGCGCGGCCTGGCGATTTCGGATATTCTCGCGCGGTTCGAAACGCTGGCGAAAAAGCCGTTGGTCAGGAAAGAAGACCCGGCGCGGATGCGGCCGATTGACGAGATGGTGAAAGTCGGCGATCCCACGAAGCTGCGCGACCTCGGATGGAAGCCGGAGCGCGACATCGACGCGACGCTGGCGGAGATTTTGGAGTATTGGCGAAAGGAGCCGGCCTGACGTGCAGATGGTGATTCTAGCGGGTGGACTCGGGACGCGGCTGCGCGCGGTGGATCCGACGCGACCGAAGGCATTGATGCCGGTCGCGGGAAAGCCCTTTATCGATTGGCAGTTCGAGCTCCTCACCCGCAGCGGCATCCGGGATGTCGTCCTCTGTATTGGATTCCAAGGCGACCAGATCGAGCGGCACGTCGGCGACGGAGCGCGGTTCGGCCTGCGCGTGCTCTACGCCCACGAGCATCCCGACAAGTTGATGGGAACGGGCGGCGCCTTGTTGAATGCGATGCGGCACCTCCAGCCGAGTTTCATGGTGATGTACGGCGATTCCTATCTGCCGATCGATTACGCAAACGTCGCAGCCGTTTTCGAACGACTGAAAGCCAAGGCGTTGATGACGGTCCATCGCAACGAAGGCAAGTGGGACAAGAGCAACGTCCGCGTCGAAGGCGATCGCGTGGCCTTTTACTCGAAGGCCGCGAAGCCGGGTGAGGCGGACTGCATCGATTACGGGTTGTCCGCTTTCCGGAAGTCCGTTATGGAAGCGTATGCGAACGAGCCTCTGCCCCTGGACCTGGCGAGAGTGCAATCGGAACTGGTCGCGCGCGGTGAACTCGCCGCGCTCGTGGTGGCGCAACGTTTTTACGAAATCGGCAAGCCCGAGGGCCTTGCGGAGCTCGATGCGCTTCTAAGGAAGAAGGAAATGTAGGGTCGCCTGTCCACAGGCGAGTCGGCTGGGGACAGACGACCCTACACATGCTGATATGAAGAAGGCCATTTTCATCGATCGCGACGGGACGCTGAACGAGATGGTTTACGATCGGACGCACGGGACGATGGATTCGCCGCGGCGTCCGGACCAGGTCGCGCTCATGCCCGGCGCCGCGGAGTTTCTCAAGCAGCTGCGGGACGCGGGTTATTTTCTTGTCGTGGTGACGAACCAGCCCGGGCTCGCGAAGGGCACGCTCACGATGGAAGAACTGGAAGCCGTCAACGCGCGCATCGCGAAACTCCTCGGCGCGTCGGGCGCGAGGTGGGATGACCTGCGCTTTTGTCCGCATCATCCGGATCCCGGACCGGGCGGCAATCCCGCGTACACGAAGAAGTGCGACTGCAGGAAGCCGCTGCCGGGCATGCTGTTCGCCGCGGCGGGGGCGCATGGCCTGGATCGAAAGGAAAGTTGGATGGTGGGCGACGGGCTCGTGGATGTGCAGGCGGGGAAGGCGGCGGGGTGCAGGACGGTGCTCGTGGCGAAGCTAAAGGTTTCGCAGGTCGAAAAGTTTTTTGATACCGATGGTGGCGAACCGGATGCCGTGGCGGGAAGCCTGGTCGAAGCGCTCGATATCATCCTGCATGGCAAGGGATCGAAGCGTCGCAAGGAGTGACGATGAAGAAACTGTCCGTCATTGTGCCGTTCCTGAATGAAGAAGAGAACCTGCCTCTTCTTTACGAGCGTCTGGTGAAGACGATGGAAGGCCAGCCCGAGTCGCTCGAGATGGTCTTCATCGACGACGGCAGCTCGGACAGTTCCCCGAAATGGGTGGCCGCCAAGGCGCGCGAGGACGGGCGCGTGAAGCTGCTGCGCCTCTCGCGAAATTTTGGCCACCAGATCGCCATCACCGCCGGCATGGATTTTGCGAACGGCGATGCCGTCGTGATCATCGACGCCGACCTGCAGGATCCGCCGGAGACGATTCTCGACCTGCTCGTGAAATGGCGCGAGGGCAATGACGTCGTGTACGCGGTGCGGGAGAGCCGCGAGGGCGAGACGTGGATGAAGAAATTCCTCGCGAAGACGTTTTACCGCGTGTTCCACCGCATGGCCAACATCAACGTGCCGATGGACGCGGGCGATTTCCGACTCGTCGACCGCAAGGTCATCGAAGCCCTGCGCGAGGTGCGGGAACTGCACCGTTTCATGCGCGGCCTGACCTGCTGGGTGGGCTTCGTCCAATGCGCCGTGTACTACGAACGCGCCGCGCGCCACGCGGGCCAGACGAAGTACCCGGTGTGGAAATCGCTGCGCCTCGCCCTCGACGCGATCACATCCTTTTCCGGCGCCCCGCTGCGCATGATGATGGGCGCCGGCGTCGTGGTCTCGGCCGGCGGCCTGCTGCTCGCGATGAAACTGATCATCTCCAAGATCACCGGCACCGCGGAGACGGTTCCGGGCTGGACCTCGCAAATGTCGATCGTCCTCCTGCTCGGCGGCATCCAACTGGTGTGCCTCGGTTTGTTAGGGCAATACGTAAGTCGGGTATTTGAAGAAAGTAAGAAGCGCCCGCTTTACTTCCTTAAAGAGAAGATTGGACTCTGAGCTCAGCTGTCCGTCGGGTCAACGCTGATGGGCTTGTAGGCATCCGCTTACACTGAATTCAATCGCCTCTAGCGCTCTCCCGGTTATCCTTATGTCTAAGGGCAACGTAGGGGTCATCTCATGAATAAGTCTTCCTTAGTCACCTGCACAATCGTCTCTCTCCTGAGCGCAAGGCTGATGGCACATGCCGCGCTTACACTCCAAGGCGTTCCCGCCGACGTGACGGTTGAATGCGGACAGGTACCTGTGGCCGCCAGCGTGACCGCGACGAGCGGATGCGCGGGTGCGTCGTTGCCCACGGATGGACTCATTCTTTACTATCCGTTTGATGCGCAGGAGACGACCCAGATTGTGGATCGAAGCGCCAGCGGCAATGACGGCTTGGCCGATCCCGGCGCCAGCTGGTCAAGCACGGGGGTGGTGGGCGGCGCCGAGTTCTTCAATGGATCGGGGGCCATCGCGGTCCCCGGACTAACCGAGGTCGACGGCGCTACACAACTTACATTCGGCGCGTGGATCAAGCCCGAGGGTAATACGGGAAGCCTTGGGATCATGGGGAAGACCTTCGCTGGGGATGAGCACTTCGGCGTCCTGGCCTCGCCCTCCGTGAATCAGCTCGCGGTGGGCGTCGGCAGGCCCGACACGTATATCATTGTTTCCACGAACGGCGTCCTGAACCAGTCCGCGTGGCAACACGTGATGTGCACGTACGATGGAACGCAGGTCAAGATGTACAAGAACGGCCAGCTCATCGGGAGCAGCGCGATCTATGCACAGGGCTTGATTCGCTCCAACAATGTGACGACCGCGATCGGCGATTTTGGTTACGGGCGTGGATGGCATTTCAAGGGCTTGATGGATGAAGTGAGAATCTACAACCGCGCCCTGTCCGCGAGCGAAGTGGCCGCACTGTATGCCCAGAGTCCGACCACGCCGACCGTGACGATGCAACAGACGGTGACGGGCACCTGTCCCGGCACGGTGACCCGGACATGGACGGCCACGGACGGCTGCGGCAACAGCACCAGCGCCACGCAGGTGATCACGGTCAACGCGTCCGCGCCGCCGCCGCCGCTGTTCCTTCTCGGCGTGCCTTCCAATATCACGGTGGAATGCGGGCAGGCTCCGGTTGCGGCTACGGTGACGGTCACCGGCGGCTGCAACAACATCTCCGGCACGACGGCGGGCCTGCTTCTTTACTACCCGTTCGATATTCCCGAGACGACGCAGATCGTCGACCGGAGCTCCAATGGAAACGACGGCGCGGCCGATCCGGGCCTGGCCTGGTCGAGCACGGGCGTCGTGGGCGGCGCGGAGTTTTTTAGCGGCTCCGGCGCGATTGCCGTCCCCGGTCTGACCGAGGTCAACGGCGCCGCGCAATTGTCGTTCGGCGCATGGATCAAGCCGGAGGGCACCGGCAGCCTGGGCATCATGGGCAAGACGCAGTCGGGCGACGAAAACTTTGGCGCAGTGGCGACGCCCTCGCTGAACCAGCTGGCCGTTGGCATCGGCAGGACGGACACCTACATCATTCTCGGCACGAACGGGACGTTGAGCCAGGGCGCCTGGCAACACGTGATGTTCACCTACGACGGAACGCAGAGCAAAATATACAAGAACGGGCAACTGATCGCGGCCAGTGCCGTGTATACGAATCGCGCCCTGCGGAGCAACAACGTGACGGCGGCGATCGGCGATTTCGCGTACGGGCGCGGCTGGCGGTTTAAAGGCCTCATGGATGAAGTGCGGATCTACGACCGCGCTTTGTCGGCGAGTGAAGTGACGTCACTCTACCAACAGACAGCCAGCGCCCCCACGGTCGTGCTGCAGGAAAGCATAACCGGCACGTGCCCCGGCACGATCACGCGCACGTGGACGGCGACGGACGGCTGCGGCCAGAGCACCAGCGCGACGCAAGTCATCACGGTGAATGCCGTGCCGCCGCCCGGTCTGGGATTGGTCGGCGTGCCCTCCGATGTCGCCGTTTCCTGCGGGCAGATACCCACAGCGGCCAGCGTGACGGCGACGGGCGGATGCGTAAATGCCTTGTCCAACGATGTCGTCTTCTCCGAAACTGTCTCGGGCGCCTGTCCGATTACGGTGAAGCGCGTCTGGATCGCGACGGATGCGTGCTCCAACTCGGTGGGAGCCACCCAGCTGGTGACGGTGGTCGATACCACGTCGCCGATCCTGGCGATCCCGGCGGATGTGAGCGTGGCGTGCGGTGCGCCGACGCTTCCTTCCGGCACCGGTGCAGCGACCGCGTCCGACAATTGCGGCAGCGTTACGATCTCGTACGTCGATTCGGGCGGCGGCTGCGGACAAGTTCTTCACCGCACCTGGACGGCGACCGACACCTGCGGCAATCACACCAGCGCCACGCAGACTATTTCGATCTCGATGAACGGCACCGATGCGGACGGCGATGGACTCGCCGACGGCGTTGAGACCGGAACCGGCACGTACGTCTCTCCCAACAACACCGGCACCGATCCAGGAAAATTTGACACGGACGGCGACGGGTTCGGGGACGGATACGAAGTGCGCGTCGGGACGGATCCGAACAATGCCGGCTCCCATCCGATTTCGGCCGTGCGCAACGACTTCGATGGCGACGGTCAATCCGACCTCGCCGTCTACAGCGCCAACTCGGGGTTGCTCAAAGTCCTGATCGGCGCTGACAAGAATCCGACCGTCTATCATCTCGGCAAATACGGACGGGCCGCGTGCGCGGACTACAACGGCGATGGGATCGTTGATCCGGCGACATTCTCGAGCGCCACCGCCGAGTGGACCATCCAGGACAGTTCACCGGCGAAGAAGAACGACAATGGAAACGGCAATGGGAACGCCAACAAGCCGCGCGTGGTGCAGTTCGGGACGGCGGGCTCCGTGCCGGTGCCCGCCGACTACGATGGCGACGGACGCGCCGATCTTGCCGTGTTCGAACCGTCGACCGCCAATTGGTACGTGCTCGGCAGCTCGACGGGCATGATCACGTTCCAGATGGGTTTCCCCGGCGTGAAAGCGTTCGCCGCCGATTTCGACGGCGACGGGATCGCCGACGCCGGAGTCTACGAAGCCGCCAGCGGCCAGTGGTACATCCTTGAAAGCCAAGCGGGCCTCCAGACGTTCCAGTTCGGCTTCAATGGCACCGTGCCGTTCTATGGAGATTTCGACGGCGACGCGCGGATGGATGTCGGCGTCTATCATCCGCAGTCAGGTCGGTGGTACTTCCACATGACCACCGGCGGTGACAGTGTCCTGTCATTGGGCAGCAAGACGACCACGCCTGTCGTGGGTGACTACGATGGCGACGGCGTCAGCGATGTGGGCGCCTTCACGTCACTCCGCGGCGGCCAGTGGTCGTTGTACGAAAGCACGCTGGGTTATCAGGTGATCCGTTTCGGGCAACCCCGGGCCACGCCCGTCGGCGCGATCCCTTAAGCCCCGAGCTTCCGGAAGAGGTCGATGTAGATCCGCGCCGTGCGCTGCCAATCCCACGTTTGCATCGCGTAGTCGGAGATCGCCTTGCGGTTTTTCAGCCATCCGATCTTCCCGTCCGCCGCCTCGGTCAGCAAGCCGGCGATCTGGTCAACCTCGCGGTGACACACAAGAAATCGCTCGCGGTCCTGGTTGAAGCCCTGGAAACACTCCTCGGAAATCAGGCAGGCCAAACCGCAAGCCATCGCCTGCGGTACCACGGCCGGCCACCCTTCGCCGAAGGAGGGCATGATGAAGAGGTCGTGCGCGCCGTACAGCTCACGCAGTTCCTCGTTGGTGACGAAGGCGACCACGTTGACGTTGGGAAGATTCCACGCGCGGGGATCAATCGGTCCGCCGCCGACGAGGGTGAAGCGGACGCGCGGCAGGCGCTCGGCGATCGTCCGCAACAACGGCAGGCCCTTCTTGTCGTAGAAGCGGCCGACGAACAACACGTTCAACGCCGCGTCGTCGAGACCGCGTTTGCGCCGCACGGCCGCGCGCTCGACATCGTCGACGAAGTTGTACGTCGCGTGGTCGATCCCGGCCGGCGTCATGAACACCTGGCTTTCGAGAATTTTTGCGTTTTCAAGGAACCATTCGCGCACGGCCTTGCCCACGAAGGTCAGGAGCGCGCCTCGTTTCAGCGCCCACTCGGCGGAGTGCGTGACCACGAATTTCTGCAGCGCGCTGAGGAAACGGGAGCCGAGCGGAATGATCCCGACGTGCTGCGTGACCACGGTCGGCTTGCCCGCGCGGATCGCGACGTGCATCGTCATCGAGGCGAGTCCAGGCGCGAGGCTGTGCACGTTTACCGCGTCGTGCTGCAAAACAAGCCGGCGGATGGCGGGCCAGGACGTCGGGCAGGGCAGGGGCGAGTTGATCTGGAAACGCGTCTCGAGAAAATTGGCGGCCCACATGCGGACGTTATCCGGCGTCGAGGGCCGTCCGCCCGGCGGCAGATCCGTCGTCAGCCACGTCACCGCGTGCCCGTCCTTCTGCCAGCACGACTTCAGCGACTGCGCGGCGAATTCAATCCCGCCCATGTGGGGCGGCTGGTAGTTGGAGACGAGGAGTATCCGCACAAATTCCAATCGTTGGAAAATTTTGCGCCGATATTTCCAATCATTGGAAATATCGGGCTTTTTCGATCAGTTCATGCTGCATGGAGATGACACGCAGGCCTTCGGCAGGGTTCATGCCCTGGAGCGAATCCTCGCCGCGGATCGCGCGGTAGAAACGCGAGACGACCTCGTCGTTGCCGTACAGGTGTTTGCCCGAGAGGTACCGCAGTCCGCCGCTGAGGACGCCCGCGAAGTGCTGGCCGGCGCCGGTGATGCTCGTCCAGAGAATATCTTTCGCGGTGTGCACGCCATCGTTCGGCAGCCGGACGTAGACATCGCGCCAGACGTCGATGTCGGCGGTGGCGTCCTCGCCGCAGACGGTGACGTGCCATTCGGTCAGGCAGGACTCGAAATTGATGTGGAGGAAAACGGGGAAGCCCGCCTGCGCGAGGTACTCGCCGCTGACCATCCGTGGCGTGTTCTGTTTCTTGGTCGGCTTCCAGACGCTTCCGCCCATCCACGTGAGATCGCCGCCGGCGAGCGACCGGAACAAATAGTAGAAGTGCGGCGACTCGTCGTAGAAAAGCCCGAGCGGCAGCTGGTCGCACCACGCCGGAATGTTGCGCGCGTGGTTGCAGAGCTGGACGCCGTAGATGCCGGTGATCTTGCCGATGCGTCCGGCCTGGAGGTCCCGCCGGAACGCGTGCGCCGCGCGGCTGAACTGGAAATTGTGGACCACCGCGAGCACGCGCTTCTTCTCGACCGCCAGGTTCGCCAGCTCCTGGGCGTGCTTGATTTCGACCGTCATCGGCTTTTCGGTCAGCACGTGTTTCCCGGCCGTCAGCGCCTGTTGCGCGATGGTGTGGTGGACGTGGGGGACCGTGCCGATCATCACCGCCTCGGCCTCGGCCTGCCAGCCGGAGGAAAAGTTCACCTCGGTCGCGTGGTTCGGAATGTGGAATTTCCGCGCCGTGCTTTCCGCACGCTGCGGATCGTTGGACACGATGCCGATGACGTTGAAAAGCCCGGACTGCTGGAGGGCCGGGATGTGGCGGTTGTTGACGACCCACCCGCCGCCAATGCTGACGATGTTGATCTTTTTCTGGTCCGGCATCGGCTCGTGATCTTCTACGTTGCTGTTTGAAAAATCGTAGGCTACTGTACACGGCCCATGAACGCAAGAGATTCAAAGCGTGAGGTTTCCACCGCTTCCAAGACCTTGCGTCCGTCGACTCCCCTTCCTCCATCCAAACCGTCCGAGCCCGCGTTTCTCGCGCGGCGTTACGTGATCGCCGTCCTGCTCCTCGTCATCCTCGCCGGAGCTACGTGGTTTCGTTTCAAGGATTTGTCGATCACCTCGTACCGCGGCGACGAGATCGTCTTCGTCGGCATCTGCAGCCAGCCGATCACCGCAGCCGCGATCTTCGAGCGGTGGATGGAACTCATGGGCATCACGGGACAATTCCCGTTTCCGATGGCGTTCACGAAGTGGTTCATCGACACCGTGCATCTCCCGCCCACGGCATTCGGCCTGCGATTTCCCGCCGCGCTGTGGGGCGTCCTGACGGTCTTCTTTGCCTACTTCGCCGGACGCGAGTTGGATGGGCGCGCGACGGGTCTCGTCTTTTCGGCCCTGCTCGCGGTGAATGCGTTTCATATCCAGGTGAGCCGCGAAGCGTACTACTACCCGCCGCTGCTGGTCGGCGTGATGCTCTTGACCTGGGGTCTGTTCTGGACCCTGAACCATGTTTTGCGTGGCGATCCCATCACGCCGAAATTTTACGCCATCCACGGCATCGGTTTCTTTCTGACGACGTGGAGCCAGCCGACCGGGTGGCCCTACGCGCTGGTTGTCGCGGCGACGACGCTCGTGCTGCTGGCGCGCCACGTCTGGCGCGGAAAGCACAGCCGGATTCCTCTGGTTGGTTTGATCGTGGCTTATGTCATTGTTGGCATACCGCTTCTGTTCGCGAGCTGGGCACTGAAGCATCTCATCCTCAATGCGTCCGGCGCCACGAAGGAGGCGGCAGCCAAGGCGATTCCCGTCGCGATTACCACGGCCGCCACGTTGCCACTGAAGGCTTTTGTCGGATTCACCTGCGGCGCCACGCCGCTTCGCGTGGCCGTGTCTCTCGTATTGTTCATCGGCGGACTCACCTACATTTTATCGCAACGGCGCCGGGACCCGCGCTATCTCTATGTACCGGGGCTGATCCTGGTCACGTACTTCTTTTTTCTGTTGTCCCGCAGCGGTTCGGCCGCCATGTTCGAACTGCGTTACATCGCCGTCATCCTGCCTGTGTTTCTGTTGGTCCTCGCCGTGGGCGCCACTCGATCCGCCGAGGTCGTCGCCCGTTTTCGCCCGGCGTCCGCCGGCGTTGGCCGTTACCTGCCTGCGGTCCTTGTCGCAGCCTTCCTCGCGCTTTCCGTCCCTCCGGCCGTGTTCTGTACGCAATTGACCGGCAATCCTGTCCCCTATAGCAGGATCGTGGAGTGGACGGACTCGCATCTGCCGAAAGGGACGCCGGTCATCGTGGATCGCTGGTTTGAGCCGTGGAATGAATTGAAGTATGCGCCGTCGACGAATGTAATCTTCACCTTCACGATTCCCAACGAGCCGATCGACACCTTCATCAGGGACAGGTGGCGGGAGACAGCGCAGAGTTTTTTCATGAAATATCCGGACGCGGCGTACATGGAACTGGCCAAACAATACTGGCAAGTGCCGGGCGTCGGGCCGTGGGATTGGCCGCGACAATTCTTTGGGCAGCATGCAGCCATTACAAATGAAGCCGGCCTCCAGCTTCGCCGCCTGGGGCTGGCCTCGCGCAGCGACTACTACGCCGACAACACGAACCGCGTCATCGTGGACATTTTCTACAACAACCAGGATGACATCATTCGCAAGCTGCGCGAAGCGGGCGTGGCTTTGTATCCGTTGTACGGAGATGGCTGGTCCTTCACGAAGACGCAGGACTACCGGGATTGGCGCGTGCTGCAGGACTACGCAACGTTGAAGCTGCTGAACCTCACGCAGGCGCCGGTCACCGTGGAATTGAACATCCGCGCGGTTGCCATGAAGAGTTCCAAGCAGGTCCAACTCACGCCCGATATCAAACACACGTTTGCGTCGGGCCAGCTAGGGCAGTGGACCACCGAACCGATGGAACTCAGGCCGGGCATCAACATCCTGCGCCTGGCCGATCCGCTCTGGGACCTTGCTCAAGCGCCGCTCCTCGTCGAACAGATCCAGATGCGACAGGTGTCGCAGCCGCCGCCGGCCGCCGCTGCGACCAATCAGCCCCCCGGCGGCGGTTGAGCGTGCCTCCGATGTAGCGTTCGTTTACCCCGCGTCCCGCGGGGAAACGAAGAGTATTCGAGCACGCTCGGTTTCCCCGGCAGCGCCGGGGTAAACCGACACTACATTTCGGCAGCAAAATGGGCCACGATCCGAAATTCAGACCATTGTACTTTTGGCGAACGTTGCTAACATGCCGCGGCCATGAAGAAACGAGACAAGATTCCAGCCCCGCAGCCGGTTGAACCGACTCCTATTCCCGCGCCGCCGCGCCGGGAACTGCCCATTGGCGACCGCACGCTGTTCCTCATTCTTTTCACGCTCTTCGCCGTCTTCGTCTTCCGCGAAGTCCTCGCGCCGGGCCGCATCCTGTTCACGACGGACGACAATATCGGGGCGCTGGCCAATCGAAAATTTCCGATGCCGCACGCATTCTTCGGATGGTGGGACGACTCAATCCTGATCGGTCACCCTGGGCTGCTCAGTGTAACCTGGTCCAATCTTCTCCTGTGGCTGCTTCCCGTTAACTTTTTCTCAAACTGGATCCACGCCATCGACCTCGCCGTCGCGTCCTTCTGTCTGTGTCTTTTCCTGCGGCTGCGCCGGCTGCATCCGGCGGCTTGCGTGCTCGGCGGCCTCACCGCGTTCTGGCTGGGCAGCACGTTCTTCCTCGTTTACGCGGGCCACCTCGGAAAATTTGGCGCGGTGATGTTCGCCGCGCTCTACATGTGGCTGTCCGAAAAGGCCGTCCTCACCAAGAGTCCCGCCTACGCGATCCTCGCCGGCGGCGCAATGGGCGGCTTGATCCTGGAGCAGGTCGATGTCGGTTTCTTCTTCGCGATGGTGCTCGGTCTGTGGACGGTCTACTCGATCATTCGCGAATACGGCTGGAACGTGAAACTGCTCACGCGCCTGCTCGTGCCGGTCGTGTTCTTCTTCGCCGTGCTGTCGTATCAGCCGATCATGGCCGCCATGGGCTCGTTCGCCCTCGACAAAAAGGAAGCGAACGTCCAGGACGCGCAGGAAAATTGGGAGTACTGCACGCAGTGGAGCTGGCCGCCGGAAGAGACGATCGATTTCATCGCGCCCGGCTACACCGGTTGGCGATCGGGTGAACCGGACGGGCCGTACTGGGGGCGCATGGGCCGCTCGGCGGGCTGGGAAACGACGAAGCAGGGGTTCCAGAATTTCCGGCTGGAATCGTTTTATCTCGGCGCCATACCGCTCGTGTTTGCCGTCTGGGCGCTCCTGCTCGTTACGTTGCGGCGCGACACAGACGCCGCCATGCGACGCGACGTGTGGACGTGGTCCATCATCGCCCTGGTCACGTACCTGCTAGCGCTCGGAAAATTCTTCCCGCTATACGCGCTCTTCTATCATCTGCCAGGGATGTCCTCGATCCGCAACCCGGTGAAGTTCATGCAGGTCACGCAACTCGCGCTCGCGGTCCTGGCTGCGTTTGGCCTCGACACGTGGCTGAAGCACGCGCCGGCGATGGCGGATCAGGCTGCGAGCCGGAAGCTCGTGCGCCGTTTCGCGGTGGCCGTTTTGATCCTGGGCGCCCTGTTTCTCGTCTGGGCCTCGGGCATGTCCTCGTCACCGGAGAAAACGGCGAATCGCTTCACGGCCGAGGGGTGGGGTGGCGCCGGGCAGGTCATTGCCATGACGATGATCGCCGCCCTCCAGCACGCCTCGATCATCACCCTGGTCGTCGGCGCCGCATTCGCGTTGATCGCGTTTGTGCCGGCGATGCGCGCTCGGAAAACGATGGTCCTGCTTGCGTGGCTGCTCGTGGGCTGCGCCGCGCTGGACCAGTTGTCCATTGCGCCACGCTATGTCAGGACCGTCGATTCCACCGGCTTCATCTCGGAGAACGCGGTGGTCAAATTTCTCCGGCAGGAGCTGAAAGGCCAGCGATCGTACATTCTCAGCCAGAACGATTTTTACAACCTCTGGCTGACCTACACGTTCCCGTACTACAACTTCTCCACGTTCAACGTGACGCAGATCCGCATGACCGACGACTACAAGAATTTCCTGACGGCGATGAACGGACAGATCTTCAAGCTGTGGCAGGCTTCGGCGGTGAACTACATCATCGGCCCGGGCAATGCCCTCCAGCAGCTCCAATCGGATCCGCGCGCCAAAGACAAATTCAACGTCGCGTTTGCCTTCAACGCCTACCCCTCGATGGGCGGCGGAGTTGATGTCGTTCCCGGCACGCAATCCAGCCCAGGGCAGCACGGCATCCTTCGCTACAACGTCCCCGCGGCGCGCTACCAGCTTGTCAGCGGGTGGCAGGTACTCAGCGATGAGGCCGCGCTCCGTTTGTTGCCCTCCGACGACTATAAACTGTTTTCGAGAGTGATCGTCTCGGAGGGAACCGGAAAAGATCTTCCCGCATCGGACAGCGAAGGTCCCATCGGCTCCGCAGAGATCACGTCGTACCGCTCGGGCCACGTCGAATTGAATGTGTCGGGCGAACGCCCGGCGATCCTGCGCGCGGCGGAAAAGTTTGATTCCAACTGGAAGGCCTACGTGGACGGCAAGGAAGCACAGATCCTGCGGTGCGACTACATCTTTCAGGGCGTATTCGTCCCGGCGGGCATTCATCATGTGGTTTTTAACTACGCGCTGCCCAGCGGCTCGTTCTGGGTGGAGATGGCGGGCCTGGCCGCGTGCCTCGGCGCGCTGGTCACCGTCCTCCCGCGGCGCCGCGCAACACGTCCCGAACCCGCGGCAGAACTTCCTTCATCGCCGAGTCCGTAACGCCGAACGCGGCGCACTTCCTGGCCAGCGTGCTCCCGAAACGGGAGACCGCCGCGGCGATCGGCGGACTGACTTCGATGACGATCGGAATGTTACGTGACGCCAATTCCGGAAGGATGGCGTGAAAATCCGCGAGGGACGCGGGCAAGGCCCTGGTGCGAAGAAGTTCGGCGAGCTCGGCGCCATTGTTGGGCTGGAAGTGAACGAGGGCGACACGATCTCCGAACGCCCGCCACGTGCTCGCGATGCCACCAAAAGAAATGTCGCCAGGCCCCGCGACGGGCGGCGCCATCTCCGTCTGCCCGTTCACGTACAGCCGCACGCGGCGCCGGACATGATTCGTGTCGAGAACGACCGGATAGTTTTGACGCACAATGATTTCCTTCACCTCCGGCAGCGGCAGGTGAGAGCCGTCCGGACCGAGATCGCAGTGGACCTGGACCGCCGCCCGAGGGTTTGAATAGCGGCGGCGCGTGACCGGACTTTCCAGCTGCGAGACCACGGTGGTTCCCTCCGCGAGATCGGCCAGGGCGAAGGCCACCTTTTCGCTGATGTCGCTGTTCGCAAAAAAGAGCGTGTCCATCGGGTAGGGCACCATGCCGCGACTTTGCGGGATGCGGCGCAGGATACATCGAATCTCGCTCGCGAGGGTCTCGCGCGGATTCCACACCTCGTGCGAAGAGACAATAAGTCCGGCCACGTCACGGAATGCGCCCCTCTGGTACGCGCGGCAGACGGCGCGGGTGACGAGCACTTCCACGCCGGCAAAGTCGTTCGACGTCGCGAAATCGAAGACGCGTTGAATCGCCCTCCCCGATAGGGCGGTCCACGGAAGAAAGCTCGCGGTGGTTACGGCAAGACGCAGATCGGACATATCACTTGAGGGTGCGAGCGCACTGTTCCAGGACGGTCACCACTTCCACGCCGAGATCGAGCGACGCATGGTCGGTCTTGTGGGCCCGCACCTTTTCGCAAAATTCCTGCACGGCCACGGTGAGTGGAAGGTCCGTTCCTATCGGGATCGGGCGCGCTATGCCTTGCCGGAGCGGCCGGGAGATGAGCTTGTTGATATTCAAATCGTCGAACTCGAGCGACGCCGTGTCGAAGTTGACCAGGATCATGCGCACCTTCTTCTCCAGGAGGTTGGAGAGGCGGATGTGCACGGCGGCGTTCTTTGGAAACACGAGTTCGATCGAGACCGTCGAACCTTCGCCGTCCGGGGTTTTTCGCGATTCTTCGATCCGCGCGGCGACCTTGCTCGGCATGTCCTCCATGAGCTCGAGGCACATGGCAATGTCGTGCGCGCCCCAGTCCCAGAGTATCGGAACGTCTTTGCGGAAGGGACCCCAGTTGCCCGCCATCGAGGTGATGGATCGGATGGCGCCCATCGCGGTGGAGATTCGTTTCATCGCGCGGAACGCGGGATTGAACAGGTGCGTGTGCTCGACCATGACGAGCACATCCCGTTTGACCGCCTTCTCGCGGAGCTGCCTGGCCTGCTCCAGATCGAGCGTGAGGGGTTTCTCCACGAGCACCGGCAAGCCGGCGAGCACGGCGGCCTCCGCCATTTCGGCGTGACATTGCGGAGGGGTCGCGATGATGACGGCGTCGAGATCCCGAGCGCAGGCGACGGACTTCCAGTCGGTCGTCAGTTCCGTGCCGGGTGGAAGGAAGTCGACCGGTTGGGCAGACCGCCGCGCCACGCGGACGAGTTGTGTGTCCGGCACGGCCGCGATCGTTTTGACATAGGCGCGGGCCCAGCGGCCGGCGCCGATCAGGCCAAGTCTGAGTGGTTTCACTGCTTCCCGGTGTACGTCGTGTCCGACCACGCGAAGAAACGGCGCAATCCTTCGTCGAGTCCGACCAGCGGTTCGTACTTGAGCTGAAGCTTTGCCTTGCGGATGTCCGGGCAGCGCCGCTGCGGCTCGTCGGCCGGATAACTGTCCGGGTACTGGGCCGCCACATAATTGACCTTCTTGCCGAGCACCTTCTCGATGCGCTTCGCGAGGTCGAGCATGCTGATTTCCGGCTCGGGGTTGCCGATGTTGTAGGCCTCGCCCGGCACGCCGCGCACCAGCGTCTGCAGGAAACCGACGATCGCGTCGGTGATGTAGCAGAACGTGCGCGTCTGCACGCCGGACCCGTAAATGTGCAGCGGCAGGTTGCCCTTGATGCGGCTGGCGAAATTCGGCAGGACCCGGTAATCGGTCTCCTGCATGCCCGGCCCGTATACGTTGAATGGGCGGACGACGCAGACGGATACGCCGTGCATCGTGTGGTAGATGTAGCAGAGGGTCTCGCCCAGCCGCTTGCTCTCGTCGTAGCAGGCGCGCGGCCCCTGGCACGCGACGTTGCCGCGGTAGCTCTCCTCGATAGGGACGAAGCGCGGGTCCGGGTCGCCGTAGATTTCACTCGAGCTGAAAAACAGGATGCGCGCGCGCGACGACTTCGCGAGCTCCAGCACGTGACGCGTGCCGGACACCGCCACTTCGAGCGTCTCCAGCGGGTAGGCTCGGTAGTAGAACGGGCTCGCGATGCCGGCGGCGTGCAGGATGTAGTCGACGTGGCCTTCGTGCCAGTACGGCTTGATGATGTCGTGCTTGATGAAGCGGACGTTGGGCAGGTTCTCGTCCTTGCTGCCTTCCTTGCCGGCCGTGATGAGGTTGTCGAGCACCACGACCTCGCAGGGCTTGTCCATCGTCTCGTTCATCTTCGCCAGCGCGCGCGTGAAGTAGCGACCGAGAAAACCGCGGCCGCCCGTGAGCAAGACCGTCTTGCCGCTGAAGGCGGGGGCAAGGTCCTTCAACCGCGACGCCATCTCATCAATATCGGTGGGCAGCATGGGTCAATGTACCTCCAGCTTCGGGATCGGCACGATAAAATGTCCGCCGGCGTCCCGGTACGCCTGGTGCTTCTTCATGATGGGCTCTGCAAAATTCCACGCGAGGATTACGACGTAATCCGGCTTCCGCTCGTACAGCGCGGACGCTGGCACGACGGGGATATGGTAGCCGGGCGTGAGCAGGCCCTGCTTCAGCGGACTGTCGTCGATCACGAAGTCGACCAGGTCCGGCCCGATCTCGAAATGGTGCATGAGCGTCGTCAGTTTCGCGGGCGCGCCGAATCCGGCGATGCTCTTGCCTTCCTGCTTGAGGCTCTTCAGGAGCTTGTTGAGTTCCTGCTTGAGGTGATTGATGTTGGCGCCGAATTTCCGGAACGTCTCGGCTCGGTCGAGCCCCAGCTTCTCTTCCTGCGCGACGGCGACTTCGACGGACTCCCCGACGCGGTGCGGGCCGCCCTTGAATTGCGCCATGCCGCGCAGCGAGCCGCCGTGGCTGGAAACGCGCTGCGCCTCGATCAGCTCCATCCCGCGGGAGTTAAAGAACGTGTTCAGCGGCTTCACGGAATGATACGCGAGATGCTCGTGGTAAATCGTGTCGAACAGCGTCTTCTCATAGACGTCGACGAGGTACGACACCTCGAACACGAACACGCCGTCCGGCGCCAGCAGCGTCCGGACGCTTTCTAGGACGCTGTGCAAATCGTCGATGTGCGCGAAGACGTTGTTTGCGGTCACTACCCGCGCCGGGCCGTATTTCTGGCGGATCTCGCCCGCGAGCTTGGGCGTGATGAACGCGGCCATCGTTTCGATGCCGTTCTTCGTCGCTTCCTCGGCGATCTTCTTCGCCGGGTCGATGCCGAGCACGCGCATCCCGGCCTGTTGGAAGAAGCGAAGCAGGGTGCCGTCGTTGGACCCGATATCGAGCACGAAGCTGCCGGGCGAAATATTGAAACGTTCCATGACGTCTTTCGCGTAGGCCTCAAAGTGCGCAACGAAGGCCGGTGAGGTGCCGGACACGTACACGTAATTCTCGAAAAGGATGCGCGGATCGACGATGTCGAGCATCTGCAGGTGGAAGCATTCCTCGCAGAAGAAAATATCCAGCGGATACTTGTCCTGCGGCTTCGCGGCATCCTCTTTCGAGACGAACGCGTTGGCCGGGGGAGTGGGGGCTAGTTTCAGGACCTCGGTGAGGCGTTTGCTGCCGCAGAGCCGGCACGATGCCCTGCGGCGGCAGGGCGGGACGGACCGGGAGGGAGTTAACGCCGTCTCGGTCAAGGCTTCACCAGTTCCGTCCTGATGAGGTCTTCTTCGTAGTGGGCCTGGTCGCGTTTGTTGCGCGACAGCGTGAGGAACACGGTGTCCTCGAGAAATTTCATCGCGTGTTCCACCATCGGCGGCGTGAAGAACAACTGGCCCTGGCGGATGACGACCGTCTGTGCTTTTTCCGAACTGCCCTGCGGCCGGTGGTGGTACTCGATTGCGCCGGAGATCACGTAGCAGTAGTGCCAGTCCGACTTGTGATAATGGTTCGCGCGCACCGTTCCCTTTTTCGAGCTGATGAGCAGCGCGCTTTTCATTTCGACGTCGATGATCGGCTGGATGCTGCCGCGCGCGTCGATGAAAGGCTTTTCGAGGGGAACGATCACGTCTTTGGGCCAGGGATGATCCTGCGGAGGCTGTTTCATGTTGGAAATCTCGTCAAAAGAGACACTTAGTATCAAGAAGAAAACGCTCGCACGACTTCATGTGGTCGGTATCTTACCCCGTTGTGACCGAACAGGAGCAGAAAGAAACGAACCGGATTGAGGCGTTCAGCGACGGGGTTTTCGCCATCGCGATCACCCTGCTGGTCCTGGAACTGAAAGTTCCGCACATGTCCCACGAGGAGGGCTCGAACTCCGAATTGATGTGGGACCTCCTCGAGCTCTGGCCGTCGTACATGGCGCTCCTGGTCAGCTTTGTCACCATCCTCATCATGTGGATCAGCCACCACCGGCTCTTCGAACTGATCCGCAAGACCGATTCGGTATTCATGCTCCTGAACGGGTTCCTGCTCATGCTGGTCACGGTGGTCCCTTTCCCGACGGCCGTTCTCGCCGAATATTTCGGCCACGCGGGTTCACGGCTGGCGTGTCTCGCGTACTGCACCCTCTTTCTTTGGATCGGCATCGCCTACAATTTGATGTGGCACTACGCCGCGCGGCGGCATCGCCTGCTGAAGCAGTCGATCACGCCCGCCCAACGGAAACGCATCTCCCTGAGCTATGCGCTGGGTCCGATCGCCTATTTCGTGGCGTTGGGCAGCGTTTTCATCAGTGAACAATTCAGCATGGCGACCATTGCGGCGATCGCCATCTTTTTCACCTTCATGTCGTACGAGGATCCGACGCAAAAGGACGCCCATGCCTGACAAACCTTCCATGTCGGTGGTCATTCCCACGATGGGGCGGCCGATCCTGATCAAGACCCTCGAGTCGTTGATGGAGACGGACGGCCACGAACATCTGGAGATTTTTGTCGTCGGCCCGATCCCGCCCGGCGAGTGCCTCGACAAGTTGAACGAATTGATCCGGCGATTCGCCCCGCAGATCAAACACCTGCCGGTTTTTTTCAAGGTCGGCGACGCGAGCGAAAAGCGCAATGCGGGTTGGCGCGAGAGCGCGGCGGATATCGTCGCGTTTATCGACGACGACGTGTACGTGCCGCCGCACTGGACGACGAAAGTGCTGGAGGCGTTCCAGCCGCACGACGTCGGCATGGTCAGCGGCCCGTCGCTCGTGCCCACGGACATCTCGCCCGTAGCGCGGCTCGCGGGATTGGCGCTGTCGTCGAAAGCCGCCGGCTACGTCGCCGGGCGGTACCTGAAGGGGACCGACATGGTGCGGCGCGTGAAATGGTCGCGCACGATCGGCTGCAACATGATCTTCCGTCGCTCGGCGTTCCAGGAGTTCGGCGGCTTTAACCCGGATTTTTACCCGGGCGAGGAAATGATGGCCGCGGTCGCCGTCACGCGAAACGGCCACGCGCTCGTGTTTCATTCCGACGCGTATGTGTATCACTATCCGAAGCAGACGTTCCGCGGATTCTGGCGGCAGATTTTCCGGTACGGCGCGACGCGCATCCGCCTCATCCGCGCGGGCCTCGATGTGGAATTGACGCCGCTCGTCCCGGGCGTCTGGGTTGCCTCGCTCGTCGTCCTCGGCCTCGCCTCGCCGTTTTCCACCTTCGCCGCGTGGCTGCTCGCGCTGGACCTCTCGCTCTACGCGCTCGCCGACCTCTGGATGACCTTCAGCGTGGTCGCGGAGACGAAGCGGCCGTTCGATGCGCTGCTCTTCTTCATCAACCCCTTCATGCACCTCAGCTACGGCGTCGGGATCTGGTACGAAATTTTGCGGCGCAACAAGGATCTCGGCGACCAGGTGGGGCGGCCGACGACGTAAGAGAAACCTGAAACTCTTTCCGAAACTCAGGTTTCAAGTTTCAGGTTTCCTTCACAAACTCTTCCATCGCCTTCAACCCCTCCGGCGTTCCCATGTCGTAGAGCGGCGGGGCCGCAGGGAACGCGCGCAGTCTGTGCAGCGCAGCGAGAGCGGGGAAGATGTCAGTTTCGATGGAGAGATTGCGGCCGGGCACAATATTCGACAGCACGGAGCGCGACATCAGGTAGACACCGCCGCTGATCCAGCCGTTCTTCCGATCCGCCTTTTCCAGGAATGTCGTGATCGCGCCGGACGCATCGAATTCCACCGTGCCATAGCGCCCGGCCTCTTCGATCTGTGTGACGGCCAGCGTCGCGGGCGCCTTGGAGGCCGCATGTTGCTTCGCCAGGTCGGCGAACCGCAGGTTCGGCATCAGCGTGTCACCGTTGATCACAAAGAACGGATCGGTCCGCAGATAATTCTCCACAAACTTGATGCCGCCCGCAGTGCCCAGCGCTTCGGGCTCCACGGAGATCGTGAGCCGGCCCGGTTTGCGCGCATAGTCGTGCTCCCACTTCGTGAGCTCGCCCGCGAGATGGCCCGCCGCGATGTGGACATCGGTAATGCCTTCGCGGAAAAGCCATTCGATCTGGCGTTCGATGAACGGGCGACCTGCGACCGGGACCAGCGCCTTGGGCCGATCGGGGAACTTGGACTTGAGCCGGGTGCCTTTCCCGCCGGCAAGGATGATAGCCTGTGTATTCATGACGTGCGGACGAGACGGAGCGCGTCCCTCCCGTTCTGAATGAAGGGCCACGCTTCGTCGTGGCCGGAATATCTTGCGATTATCATCGATCGAGCCCCGTCATGATCGGAGCGAACGTCGGCCATCCTTCGATCGGCATCGTAAACTTCAACCGGAAGTATCCCGTGTCGCGGTAGTAACCCCAATCCTGCGCGGCGACCGCGTAGGCTTTCGACTGCATGAGAACAAACGCATTCGGTACGCCGCCAAGGTACGGCGCGTCCGGCACGCCGCGCGGGATCTGTTGCATCGTGACAGGCAGCCATGTGTCCTGCTCGGGGTTGGTGGTCCAGTCGGACTTCAGCGTGCGGCTCGACTCGGTGCCGGGGCCTGTGCCCACGAGACCCGACTGTGTCCGGATCGCAGCGTGCATCCAGGCATCCTGGCGCTGGTACGTGACCTGTGCCGCGAGTATGTGAGGACCGCCGCCGAGTTCCACGCCGTTCACGAACAGGTTGAACGGGTGATCGCCCGCGACGATTTCCTTGCCGTCGATGAATAGTTTTCCGCCGCCGTTGGAATTGAGGCCGACGAGCGCGCGATTCGGCGCGCCGTACAACCACGTCAAGATCTTCGCCTGCTGCGCCGCGGCCGCGCCGAATTTCCCGGCGACGAAGGGCTGGTACTCTTCGGGCGCCACCGCTTCGCCCAGGAGCCGCCGATACTCGAGGCTGCGGAGTTGGTACACGCCGTTCTCCTCCGCGCCGGGATAGCGCTCGATGTACTCGGCGATCAGGTCCTTGGCCTTCTCGAAGTTGTTGATCCGTTCCAGTTCGAAGAGCTGGAGCATGAAGGTCTGCCGCGAAAAATTGTCGGCGACCGCGCGGCGATCCTTCCGGTCCTGGGGACACGCGGCGACGGGCGAGGGCTGGGCGAGGTACGCGTACGCGACGCTTTGGAAATGGCCGACACTGACGTTCTGGTCGCCGCGCTCGATCTCCAAGTGAAACGAGGTGTTGAATTTCACCGGGTCGATCAGCTGGTGGCGATACATCATCACGCGGAACGGCGAGCGGTCCAGGATTCCGTGCAGCGCGGCGAACGCGGGCCCACGGTAGTACCAGCCGCCGTTGTAATAATCCTCCAGGCCCGTGCCATGCCAGGACGGCTTGGCCTCGCCGTCGACGAAGGCATACTCATCGCCCTCGAGAATCCACCAGCTGTTGTCCTGCCCGGTCACGCCGAGAAACGTCCCCACGTATTTTCCAGCGCCTTTGAAATCGGCTATGACGTGCGGCGTGCCCTTATCGGGCCCCGAGCGCCGCCATTCCGCATGTAGATACCCGACATGGCCCGAGGGATACGCGCCGCTCTGCGTGCGGACGTGGACGGCGACCGGCTTGTCCGCGCCGTTCACGAGGTTGACGCGGATCGACTTCGCGAAAGGCATCGGCATCGCGCAGTGAAACACGTTGCTGTTCACGCCGATGAGGAGCGAGCCGTAGTACCGTTTGCGCCAGGCGTTGCCGAAGAAATCCCCGAGCGGCGAGTCGATGCTCGGGAACGAGGCGTCATCGTAGGAAACTTTCAGCACAACGTCCTGCAAGAGGAATTCCTTGTCGACCTGGCTCCACGCGCTCGCGTCCTGCGGCTGCACATCGAGGTCGAGCGACGACAGCGTCGCGGGGCCGCTCGCTTCGTAAACCGACTGCGTTGCGCCGGGCGGAATGACGATTCCGCCGGCCGTATCGAAATTCCCTGCGGGCCACGCGACGCTCTCGCGCCATGCGTTGCCCACGCGGGCGAGGGTGGCCTTGTCCTCATCCGTGAATTCTTTCGGGAACGACTGCACCGCCTGTCCGGCCGCATACGTCTCGTAGTTGATCTGGAAGAACAGCCGGCGCAGGCCCCAGAACGGATGCGTATTCGGGGCTTTGCATTCGATGCGGATCGACTTGTTGAACGTCAGCGGAATGTATGAGTACCAGCAGTAGTTGAAGTAGTGTGCGAGCGGTTTCTTGAAAGGCTCCACGCCGCCGCAGAGGTCATCGACCGTGCCATCGAACTGCGGTTTGCGCGCGCCGTCGATGTAGATGCGGAACGCGTGCCCGAAATCCTCGCCCGTCGTCCAGAAACGGCGAATGCAGCCCGGGCCTTTCAGTTCGGTGAGCAACACCCAGCCGGCTTCCGTGCCCGGTCCCTCGAAATTATCGAAGTCGTCATTGCCGCCTTTGCGATCCCATGAGGTAAGGACGTGCGTGCCGGCGACGTCGAGCGACGCAAACTGCGCCGTGTTCGTCAGGTCCTCGACGAACGCGCGCCACGGACGACCCGTCGCGGATCCGTCGTCTGGACGTTTGCAGCCCGCCAGAAGAAGCAGTCCCGCGGCGATGAGGAAGGATTTCTTCATATGAATTCACCCCGAGCGAGTTTTAACAGCGGCTCGATCTGCCGCTGCGTCATGCGGCCCATGTCGAAATAATCCCGCGCGTCGGCCAGCGCCTGCGCGCCCAGCTTGTCGCGCAGCGCGCCGTCGCCGACCAGCCGCGACAGTTTTTCCTGAAAGACCTTCATGTCGCCAGCCGGAAATAGCAGCCCGTTTTCCTCTTCGCGAACAATTTCGGCGATGCCGTGCAGGTGCGCTGCGAGCACCGGCAGGCCGCAGGCCATGCTGTGGACGAGCGCGCCGGTCAGGTGAAAGTTGTCGGACTCCTCGCCGACCCGCATCACGAGCCCGATGTCACCGGCGTTCAACGCCGCGTTGACCTCCTCCAGCGTCTTGAGCCAGCCGGTGAAGACCACCTTGTCTTCCAGTCCGAGTTCTCGCTTGAGCGCAACCAGGTTCTGCATCTCCGGTCCATCGCCGACGAGCAGGTACCGCAACTGCGGGTGCGCCGCGGCCAGCGGAACGAGGGCGCGCAGGATCCGGTCGTTGCCCTTGTTGGGGTGCAGGATGCCGTGGTGGACGAGGACCACGCTGTCGGCCGGCAGGTTGAGGCGAGCCTTCGCGGCTTTCCGGTCCATCGGATGATAGATCGAAAGATCGCACGGGTCGTACACCGGATAAATGTGGTCGGCGCGAAAACCCTGCGAGACGAGATAGTTCTTCGTGCTCTTCGCGCGCGTGATGACCAGCGGCAAGCGGCGCCACGTCCACATATCAATGCGCCGGATCATCTTGCCGAGAGCGGTGACGAGTCCGGGTTTGGCAAAATAAATGCCGGTGAAGAAATCGGCGACGGTGATCGCCACGTTGCGGCCGTAGAAAATCCGCGCGAGGATCGCCGTGAGCGGGATCGTTTCATCAAGATACACCGCCTCGATACCCATGAGCCGGCAGCGGAGGCTCAGCCACGGCACGCACACGAGAATCCAGAGCAGCGTCTTCAAAATCTTGTCGCGCTGGCGCGTGCGGTCGACGGTGAAGGGGAGCAGGTGCACGGTCGCGTGGCGGGCGAGGAGTTCCGGGACCGGCGTGGGCGAGCGCAGCCCGAAATAGTGTACCTCGGTGTGCTCGGCCAGGCCCGCGATGATGTCGGGGAGGGCGTGCAGCAATTCCGTGTGGTCGCCGGGGCCGTAGCGAAAGAGAAACGCGATCCGGGGTTTGTGCGGCGCGTCGGTCGTCGTCACGGTTATTTCCGTTCCATCGCGCCGTCGAGCCATGCGACCGCTTCGCGCAGCCCGTCGCGCACGGGCGTGGTTGAAAAATCCGGGAGCAGGCGGAAGAGCTTGTCGGTGACGAGCACCTTGCGCCGCGCGCCGACGTAGCGGGTCGTGTCGTACTGGATGAGCGCCGGGTCGTAGCCGACGATCTGGCAGATCATGCCGGCAAATTCGCGGATCGTGTGCTCAATGCCGCTGGCGACGTTGACCAGGTCGTTGTCCACCGTCGCCGCAAGCCGCGTCATCGCGCGCACGAAATCGCGCACGTGCATGATCTCTCGCATCTGGTGGCCGTCGCCCCAGAGCACGACCGGTTCGCCGTGCTTTTTCGCGCGGAGGATTTTGCGCATGAGGTCGAAGATGAAATGCATCTGCCGCGCGTCGAGATGGTAGTCGGGGCCGTAGAGCGTGGAAGGGACGAGGCAGATGTACCGGTGCCCGAACTGTTCCTGCAGCGACGTCATCCCGTTGTAAAGCATGCGCTTGGTCATGCCGTACGTGAACAGGCTCTCGATCGGCTTGCCTTCGAGAAAATTTGCTTCCTCGCAAGGAAATTCCGGGTCATAGCAGCAGCTGCTGCCCATGGCGACGAGCTTGGCCTGGCCCTGATGCTCGTGCCACCACGTGAGGACGTTCGTGTTGATCTGCTGGTTGATGATCCACTGCTCGCCCTTGTGCGTGAGGCAAAAGTCCCCGGCCTGGGTCCAGGCCGCAAGATGGTAAATCTGGTCGAGCGGCCCGGTCTTGAGGCGGCGCAGGTTGTCGGCCGCGCGCAGGTCGCAGTTCTTCGAGTTCAGCTCCGTGACCGTGTGGCCTGACTGTTTCAGGTCGGCGCAGAGGTGTTTGCCGAGAAAACCCGTGGCTCCAGTGACGAGAATCTTCACGAGGTTTGCTTGGGGTTGATGGGGAACACGAATTTCACGCCATTCTTGATGAGGTCGGCGTAGCGCTTCAGGATTTCCTGTTTGAAATTCCACGCGAGTACGAAATACACATCCGGCGGCCGCTCCAGCTCGTCCTCGATGCGGATGGGAATATGCATGCCGGGCGACACGAGGCCGCGGCGCAGGGCGTTGCGTTCGACGAGGCACTGCAGGTGCTTGGTGCCGACCTTGAAATAGTTGAGCATCGTGTTGCCCTTCACCGGGGCGCCGAGTCCGTACATCACTTTCTTCTGCGCGAGGTAGCCGTCGAGTTCCGCGACGACGCGCTTCTTCAGTTCCGCGATGTTCTTGCCGAACGTTAGGTACGCGCCGAGCGTGTTCGTCCCGGCGGCGTCCTCCTGCGCGAGCAGGTCCTTGAGCCGCTCCGTCGGCTCACGAACGCCGGCGTGCCCGGCCATGAGGACGATCGTGCCGCCGTGGATCGGATCCCAGTACGCGTCGAATGCCTGCAGCCCATGCCGCGCCAAGAGGGCGCTGATCGTCCGGATCGTGTAGTACAGCAGGTGCTCGTGGTAGATCTGGTCGAAAGCCAGGTTCTCCAAAATGCTCTTCATGTACAGGAATTGGACCACGAACACGCCGTCGCGCTCGAGCGATTCGCGGATGCCGTCGGTCACCGAGTGCAGTTCCTCGAGATGGAAGAAGACGCCGGAGGCGTTGATGAGGTTGAATTTGCGGCCGATCTTCCGCGCCGTCTCGAGGTTGAAGAACGCGGCCAGGGTCGACACGCCCTGCTTTTCCGCCATCTCGGCGATCGGCGCGCACGACTCGACGCCGAGCACGTCGAACCCGATGTCCTTGTACTGCTTGAGCTGCGTGCCGTCGTTGGAACCGATGTCGAGGACGCTCTTGGACGCGCGGCCGGCGAGGAACAACTTGTCCATCGTCTCCGCGGTCTTGCGGAAATGGTTGCGCAGCGTCTCGGTCGTGCCGGAGAGGTACGTGTGCTGCGCGAACATGACCTCTTTGCGGACAGTGTAGTCGAGCTGCGCGCAGCAGCAGCGTGGACAATAGACTACGCGCAGGGGATAGAAGGGTTCTTTGCCGACGTCTTTCGGCTCGAGAAAATTATTCGCCCACGGTTGCTCCCCGAGGTCGACGGCCAATTCGAGGCGGTCATGGTCACATACCCTGCAAATCATTCGAAAGTTTCCTTTGAAGGCTTGGCGGACGCGACGGCAATCACTGCAAGATAACCTGCGACCCGGGAGCGTCCAACTGTATTTCGATGATCTCGTACTGCGCGAACGCCGCATGCAATTTCGCGTGGCACTCGGGCGGCGCGAGCACGAGCAGGAAGCCGCCGCCGCCGGCGCCGAGCAGTTTGCCGCCCCAGGCCCCGTGGTCCAGCGCCACCTTGTACATGTCGTCGATCTGGCTGTTGGAGATGTCGGCCGCGAGCGAGCGTTTCAATTGCCACGATTCGTGCAGGAGACGGCCGAACGCTTCGAGGCTGCCGGTGCCGCTGAGGATGTCCGCGCCCTGCACGACCATGTGGCGCATCTTTTTCAGCACGTCGAGATTGTCCGGCACGCGTTTGATCTGCGTCGCCGCGAGGTCGTGCGCGCGGCGCGTGATGCGGGTGAAGACGAGGAACAGGTGCGACTCGAGTTCCTTCAGCCGCGCGGCCGGGAGGCGGAGCGGGTGCACGGAAATATTGTCCACGTCGCGGAACTCCACGACGCTGAGGCCGCCGACCGCGGCCATCGTCTGGTCCTGGCAGCCGACGTTCTCATGCAGGACTTCGCGCTCGACGTGGATCGCCTCGTACGCGAGTTCGATCGGCGAGACGTCCTCGCCGCGAAATGCGTGCAGCGCATGGAGCAGGCCCACGGTGAAGGTGGACGACGAGCCGAGCCCGGTGAACGCGGGCAGGTCGGCGACGTTGTGCAGTTCGATGTCCTTGAGGATCCCGGTCTTCTTCAGGCACTCGCGGAAAACCCGGTGCTCGATCTCCTCGACGGACTTGACCAGCTCGACTTTGCGGTAGGAGACGCGGACGCTGTAGTCGAAGAGCTTGCTGAGAAACGGCGACGCGGTGATGTAGGAAAACTTGTCGATCGCGGACGCGAGCACGGCGCCGCCGTGTTTGCGAAAGTATTCCGGATAGTCCGTGCCGCCGCCGAAGAAGCTGACGCGCAGGGGGGTTCGTACCAGTTTCATACGTTGGAATACTGGTTCCGGCGGACGACCTGGTAGCCCTTGATGAGCTCGGAGATGCCGGCCTGGAGCGTGACCTTCGGCTTCCAGCCGGTCTTCTCGAGCTTCTCGTTGCTCACGATGTAATTCCGTTTGTCGGGGTCCTTGCCGACGGCCGACTCGAGGATGTGGAACTCGGGCACGAGCTTCTTGATCTCCTGGCAGAGCTCCATCTTCGACAGGTTCGCCTCGGTGAGGCCGACGTTGTACGCTTGGTTCTTCATCTTGTCCCAGTTCGCGAGCCCGTGCATGAATGCGCCGGCGATGTCGCGGACGTGGATGTAGTTCCGCTTGAAGTGCGCTTCGAACAGGACGACGAAGCGGTCCGTCACCGCGCGGTACGTGAAGTCGTTGACGAGGAGGTCGACGCGCATGCGCGGGCTGACGCCGAACGCGGTCGCGAGTCGGAACGAAATCGCGCGCTGCGAATCGAGCAAATACTTTTCCAGCTCCACCTTCAGCACGCCGTAGAGTGATACGGGCTTGAGCGGCGATTCCTCCGTGCAGAACATCCCCGCCTCGCCGATGCCGTAGCCGCTGTTCGTCGTGGGGGAGATGAAAATCTGGTCCTTGCCCGTGAGGTCCACGAGCATCTTGATCGCGTCGAGGTTGATCGACCGCGCCTCGAGCGGCCGCTGCGCGCAGATCGGCGCGCCGACCAGGCAGGCGAGGGGCATGATCACGTCGGCCTTCGCGACCAGCTTCTTCATCAGGTCCGCATCGCGCACGTCGCCGCGAACGATCGTCAGCGCGTCGTAGTTGCAGACATCGAGCAGCGAGGACTGCCCGAAGGAAAAATTGTCCACCACCGTGACGCGATGTCCGGCGCGGAGAAGTTCGGGAACAAGGACGGAACCGATGTAGCCGGCGCCGCCGGTGACGAGGATGTTTTTCATGGCTGGGGTCATGGCGGAACAAAGTACCTGTGCGTAAGTTACGTGTCAACGTGCGGCGCGCGGGTAGTGTCCTGATTTGCCGTCGATGTAGCGTTCGCTTACCCCGCATCCTGCGGGGAAGCCAAGAGTATCCGACGACTCTCGGTTTCCCCGATCCGATCGGGGTAAACCGACTCTACATCTCGGCGGCAAATCAGAACATTGACTGATTTCCAATGATTGGAAAACCACTCACCGCATTTGCACGTCGACTGTGTGGTACGAGGCGGCGCGCTCGAGTTCAGCCTGGATCTCGACCAGCAACTGTTCGTCGCTGATGGCCTTCACTGAATGCACGGTGATCGTCCGATTCCTGGTCTGCGTGCCGGCTACATCGAAGTGGCGTTCCACGATCGAGCGAGGGTACACCTCGTCCGATCCGCCGAAGTCGCGGCATTCGACGACGTCGCGGCCCCTGGCGTCGCTTGTTTCTTTGGCGAGGAGCCATCCGTCGGCGCGATCGAAGGTGAAGGCAAACAGGATATTGGTCCTCGTGCCGATCTCGATGCGAAACGCTGGCCGCGCGTCCACGGCATCCTGCTTGCACGCCAGGCGCGTTCCCTTCGTGAACATCTCGAAGCCGCCGTCGCCGGCCTCGCACACGTGGTCGGCCAGCGACGCGGCGTGCTGCCCGCTCATGCCCGCCCACGCCAGTCGCAGCACCGCGGCATCCGAGCGCGAAAGGCACCCGTAGGTGAGAAACGATCGGTACTCTTGCGGCATGGCGTCGCCGGCGTACCGGCGGACTGCCTGGGCGTCGTGGTCAATCGTCGTCACATTGTAAAGGACCTGGGACTTCACCCGGGCCGGCAGGTCCGTTTTCGTCCCGGCGATCACGTGATAGTGATTCCCGTACCTGTCGAATCGGTTGGACGACACGACCAGGAAACCGTTTGTGGAAATCAGCAGGCGGTAGTGGTTCGTTTCGGCGAGGCTTTCTTCCACCCACATCTCAACCGCCGACCGCTTGCCGGCCTCGAGTGTCGCGGCGACCCGGGCCACGCAGTTCGAGTCCTCGGCCGCCGCACGCTGAAAGGCACATGCCGCCACGATGAGAAGGAGGAGAGCTTTGTTTGCGATCGCGCGCACGGTTCGCAACAGACTATGTGCGCGCAAGTTATGTGTCAACGCGGGCGCGCGGCTGCTTTCTTCGCTCCGGATTTTCACTTTAGGGGTATGTACTGCAACGAGGGCACGTGCATGAGGAATCATGAAACAGCAGTCCACATGGGCCATGCACGCCGCCGTCCTCGCACTCCTGCTCGCCGGCGCGGCGTTCGATAGCGCCCATGCGGCTTCCTGGACGAAGGGACACAAGCGCGTCCTCGTCATCCCCGTCAAATTCACCGACCGCGCCGGACCCACCGATGCGCCGGATCCGAATGGCCTGTCGGGCTGGGGCAACATGACCAACGGGATCACGCCGGCCGTGGACAGCAACTTCTTCGTTCGGCAGTCGTACAACCAGTTCACGGTGGACTACACGATCCTGCCCGAGGTCGACCTCGGCGTCCCGACGAGCTACTACACCAATTACTATCCCGGGACCACGTACCAGAAGTGGTCGGAGTGGGGACTGCCCGGCTCGCTCGCGGACGATGCGCGCGCGAAGGCGCGGGCGATCGGCCTGACCAACGGCCAGGCGGCCCTGTACGAAAGCGACAACTACGACCTCGATATCATCGCCTGCGGCTACAACACCTACCTGAGTGGCGCCTCGTCCGACGGCGGCCGGACGGTCATCGCGTTCAACTTCAATGCGCTGGCGCACGAATTGTGTCATTGCCTCGGACTGCAGCACGCGAACGGCACGTCGCGCGCGTCGATGTACTCGCCGGTCAGGCGCGATTCGTACTTCTCCTATTTCTATGACGCGTACGGCGACGTGTACGACCTCATGGGTTACAAGATGAACACGCGCACGGCGTCGCCGCCGCCGAGCCGGGACATCAATCCGTATTTCAAATATGAACTCGGCTGGCTGACGGACTACAACATCAGCACTCCCGGCGGCACATCGGGCACGTACCGGATCTACGCGTTCGACCAGGGCTCGACGGAGACCGGCAAACTCTACGCGCTGCGAATTCCGCGCGACGCATCCTACACCTACTGGTTCGACCTGCGGCGGGATGTCACGAACCTGCCGGACTCGAAGTGGTCGCAGAACGGACTCGAAGTCCATTTCGGCGGCGAATCGGTCCGCGCCACGAGCGGGACGACGATGCTGTGGGACACGACGCCGGGGAGCCGCGGATACACCGGGACCAACTTCGTCTCACCGGGTTCCCTCATGGCCACGATGCACGACGCGCCGCTCCAGATCGGGCGGACGTACAGCGACGCGGAGGCCGGCATCCACGTCACGCCGATCAGGAAGGGGGGCACGACACCCGAGTCGCTCGACGTCGTCGTCAACCTCGGGACCTTCCCCGGCAACGTGGCGCCGACGCTCTCCGTTTCGCCGCCCGCCGCCACCATCGCCGCCGGCGTCACGCAGACGTTCACCGCCGTCGCCTCGGATGCGGATGGCGATACGCTGGCGTATTACTGGGAGTTCGACGACAACACGACGCTCGGCGGCACGGATTTCGGGGGCTTGAATGGCGACGCGCGGTTCGCCACCAACGGCGCCCACGCGTGGACCCAGAACGGGGAAAATTTCGTGCGCTGCACCGTGACGGACATGAAGGGCCACTCCAAGACCGTGTCCGCGACGGTGACGGTGACCAATGGCACCGTCACCCCGATCACCGTGAACGGCGTCGTGAAAGATGAACTGGGCAACACGCTGGAAGGCGCCGTCGTCAACAATTTCAGGTCGGGCTTCTGGTACGGACACACGAACTTCGCCGGCTCGAGCATGACCGCCGCCGACGGAAAATTCCGGATCGCGGTGCCCCGGACGAATTTCACGTACGTCCTCTCCGTCCTCTACAAGGGCTACACGTTCACCAACACGCAGGGCGGCACGGTCGGCGTTTTCAACGCCAGCATCTCCAACGTGAACTTCACCCGCGTCCGGGCCACGCGAACGCTCTCGGGCGGCGTGATCGTGGGCGGGCGGGGGTACGATTCGCCGACCGACGGGAACCTCTGGATCAGCGACGGCACGCAGAGCAACCTCGTCGTGGGCGGCGGCTGGCAGTTGAGCGTGGCGGACGGATCGCTCGTTACGCTGACCGCGTTCTCGACCAACCCGAACTGTATCGTGTCGTCCGATTTTCCAAAACCCTACCTGGTGGTGGACGATTGTTTCACGCTGTCGTTCTTCGTCGATATCCTCGGCGCGGAAAAGCCGCAGGCGGGATTTGCGTCAACCGGGACCAACACCGACGATACCGCCGGCTCCGTCACGATTCCCGTGTACATGAACCTTCCGACGGGGATGACCAACTGGCCGTCCGACCAGTGGTTCTCCTACAAGATCGATGAGAGCAGCACGGCCGACTACGGGGTCGACTACAAGTCGCACGGCGGCCAGATCGTTTTCTTCGGCAACGGTTCGCGGGCGCCGTACCCGATTCCGCTCACGGTGATCCATGACGGCGTGCCCAAACACAAGACCGTGGTCTTCACGCTCGAGCCCGCGAGTTCGGTGGTCAGCGTGGGCCCGATCATCACCTTCACCTACACGATCTTCAACCCGCTCGCGAAGACGCACTTGTCCCGCGCGGCGTTTTCGAACGGCGTGGTGTCGTTTTCGATTTCCAACCTCACCGCCGCGGCAACCAGCTACGTCCTCCGCTGCACCGACCTGGTATCGCCGTCGTGGTCGACGGTCCAAACCTTCACGGGCATGTCGGGTGAGACCAACTGGTCGGAAACCTTCAGCAACGGCTGGCAGCGCGTTTTCTACAAGATGGAAGGTCAGTGACGGGGGACCGTCGCGACATCTTCCGGCGACGTGTTCGCCACCTTCAGCTCGTCGCTCATCAACCAGTCCAATTCGGCTTCGATGAGGGCGTTGTCGGCATCGTTCGTGTGGCCGAGTTGGAGCGCGTCGCGCGTTTCGCGCAGGGCCGGCCAATCGGCGAGGCCGAGCACGATGTGCTCCAGGTGGGCGGGGTGGGTGGCGGAGGCCTGCAGGAGATCCACGTCGATCAGTTTCGAAAGGCGCATGACCGCGCGGTCCGGGTTTTGCAGGCGCAGGTCCTGGAGCACGCGGAATTTTTCTCCCGCCGACGTCAGCGAGTAGTTGTACGCGACCTCGCGCACGGCCTGGATCTGGCGCGCGGTGCCGCGATGGGTTTGGTGGGCGACCCCGGCGAGGAATGCCAGGACCGCCACGACGGCGATGAGCCCGACCAGGATGATGTACTGCCTCATGGGGCAAAACGTACCCCCGGAACCAAAAGACGTTAGGGAAAGCGCCGCGGCCGTACTTTCTCGGCCAAATCGTTGACGCGCTGCCGCCCAAGTGCTACTCACAGGCATGAGAATTTACCTTCGATTTTTTGCCCTCCCGGCGTTGCTCGCGGCCCTGAGCCTTTCCTCCGGCTGCAATGGCGGCGCCGCCAGCCGTGACCAGCGCGATGAGCGCGATCCCACGATGAAACGGGCCGAGGCCAAGAAACAGGCGCACGACGTGGACGGCGCGATCGCGGAGTTCAACAAGGCGCTCGACCGGAAACCCGACATGGCCAAGGCCCACCTCGAACTGGGTCTCCTCTACGACCAGGACAAGGAAGACTTCGTCCGCGCGATCTATCACTACCAGCGCTACCTCGAACTGCGCCCGGACGCGGAGAAGAAGGATATCGTCCTCGACCTCATCCGCCACGCGAAACTCTCGTTCGCCGCGTCGCTCCCGGACCAGCCGTCGGAAGCCGTGCGCGAAATCAACATGCTGAAAGGCGAACTCGCGGCCCTGAAGGAGCAGCTGGACGCGCAGCAGGCCGCACGCAACGCCACGGCCACGACGAATGCGCCGGTCGCGGCCAAGGCGACGCCGAAGGGCGCCGAAAAGACCCCGCCGCCCGCCCCGACCGCCACCGCGGCGCTCCAGCCGGCGCCGGCCCAGGCCGCCGTGGATACGTACGTGGTTCAGGCGGGAGACACCTTGTCGCGGATAGCCGGGAAGGTGTATAAAGACCCATCGAAGTGGGAGTCCATTTACAACGCAAACCGCGCCACGCTGCCGAGTCCTCAGAGCCTGAAGGTCGGACAGACGTTGGTCGTGCCGCGGTCCTAAATGAAGGTGGTTGGCCATGCCGAATACTGATTTCTTCGACGACGATCTCATCCGCCAGCACGATGCGCCGAAGCGCATCAAGATGGGGCCGGCCGACGAGCCGGTCGAAACGCTGGGCGAGGGCATGGCGCCCGACGAGGCGCCCGCGCGCGCGATCGGCGAACTGAACCTCACGCGCATGGCGCGGCACCGCAAGCAGGTCGACGCGCAGGCCGCGACGGCGCTCCAGGAACTCGATCGCCTCAAAAAACGCCAGGAACAGCTCGAGCACGAGAAGCGCGACCTCGAGGAATTTCGCCGCAAGCACGACGAGTTCGATCGCGGCCGGCGTGAAATGCTCGACCACCTGCGCCGCAGCCTCATCACCCTGGAACGCCAGGAAGTGGAGGCCGGCCGCCTCGCCGAATTGCTCGGCGCCACGCGGAAGCGTTTCAAGGGCCTGCTCGGGGAAATTGAAAGCATCGATCCCGAACTTTCCAGCACAGTGGGATCCGAAGCTTGGAATTCACGTGACTTGAAGTCGCGGC
>JADMIO011113518.1_pt1 | contig 52263 bp, 61 predicted proteins | sample 8958161 | NCBI WGS metagenome assembly JADMIO01 (sample SAMN16585339, study PRJNA669376) | soil metagenome | isolation source: Crop rotation soil | place: USA: Cullars Rotation, Alabama | collected 2011
GACTGAGCCTTTCGTTTTATTTGACCATGTTGGTATGATTTAAATTAATACGACTCACTATAGGGTCAGTGCGGCCGCGACTTCAAGTCACGTGAATTCCAAGCTTCGGATCCCACTGTGCTGGAAAGTGAGGATGCTGCGGGGCGCCCGCTTCACCTCACAACTCGGCTTCACCATCGCCGCGCCGACCGCCGCGGCCATGGTCGAACTGGCGCCCCGCATCGAGATCGTGAGTGTCGAGCGCATCGCGGACGAGTTGTCGAAACTGCTGCTGACGGATGACCCGGTGCCGGGCATCCGCGTGCTCGTCGATTCCGGACTCGCGGCCCTCGTGCTACCCGAAGTGCCCGCGCTTCAGCTCGAGGTCGACGAGCATGCCCACCACAAGGACGTCTACGAGCACTCCCTCACCGTGCTGCGCCAGGCGATCGACCTCGAGAAGCGTCGCGGCCACTCGCCCGATCTGATCCTGCGCCTCGCGTCGCTCCTGCACGACATCGGCAAGCCGTCGACGAGGCGGATCGAGGGCGGGGGTGTCGTGACCTTCCACCACCACGACGTCGTCGGTTCGAAGCTCGCGGCCAAGCGACTGCGCCACCTGCGCTTCGACAAGGAGACGATCACGTCGGTCGCGCGACTGATCGAGCTGCACCTGCGGTTCTTCGGCTACTCGGAGGGCGCCTGGACCGACTCGGCCGTGCGACGCTACGTGCGCGACGCCGGCCCGTTGCTCGAGCGGCTGCATATTCTCACCCGGGCGGATGTCACGACGCGCAACGTGCGCAAGAGCGACCTTCTGAGCTTCGCCTACGACGACCTCGAGGGCCGGATCGCCGCGATCGCGGAGGCTGAGGGCATCGCAGCCGTGCGCCCCGATCTGGACGGCGAGCAGATCATGGCCCTCCTTGGCCTGCCCCCGAGTCGCGAGGTGGGCGAGGCGTACAGGTTTCTTCTCGAGCTTCGGCTCGATGAGGGACCACTGGGAGAGGACGAAGCGGAGAAGCGCCTCCGTGAGTGGTGGCGTTCACGCAATGGTTGAGACTCAGGCCCGAACCCGACTACACTAGGCAGGTTGCCCGGGTCTCTTTCAGAGCTCGAGCACACGTCAACACCCTCCTGCTACAGATCGTCTGTAGCCGTTCTAGTCCGAAGGAGGTGGGTTAGTGACGCATCAGTACGAACTCATGGTGATCCTCGATCCAGAGATCGATGAGCGAACCGTGGCTCCGAGCCTCGACAAGTTCCTCAACGTCATCCGCAACGATGGTGGATCCATCGACAACGTGGATGTCTGGGGACGTCGCCGTCTCGCATACGAGATCAACAAGAAGACCGAGGGCATCTACGCCGTCGTCAACTTCACGGCAACCCCTGCCGCTACGACCGAGCTCGACCGCCAGCTCTCACTGAGCGAGGCAGTCATGCGCACCAAGGTGCTCCGCGCCGAAGAGGGCTTCGCCCAGGTCGCAGCCGCCAAGAAGCTTGCCGACGAGAAGGCCGCCCGCAAGGCAGCAGCTCCCGCCAAGCCCGCAGCGGCCGAGACGGCAGCAGAGTAGATCATGGCAGGCGAAACCGTTATCACCGTGGTGGGTAACCTCACCAGTGACCCCGAGCTGCGGTACACGCAGAACGGGCTGGCGGTTGCGAACTTCACGATCGCATCGACTCCTCGCAACTTCGACCGTGCGTCGAACGACTGGAAAGACGGCGAAGCGCTGTTCCTGCGCGCAAGCGTGTGGCGCGAGTTCGCCGAGCACGTCGCCGGATCCCTCACCAAGGGCTCTCGCGTCATCGCCACCGGTCGTCTGAAGCAGCGCTCGTATGAGACGAAGGAAGGCGAGAAGCGAACGAGCATCGAGCTCGAGGTCGATGAGATCGGCCCTTCGCTCCGCTACGCGACGGCTCAGGTCACGCGCGCTGCATCCAACCGCGAAGGCGGCGGGGGCGGCGGATCGCGTGGCGGTTCACAGGGTCAGGTCGCAGACGAGCCGTGGGCGCCCAGCGCTCCCGCCGACTCGTCCGGCGGCAGCGACGTGTGGAACACGCCTGGCAGCTACTCCGACGAAACGCCTTTCTAACAGGCACTCACTCTTGGCTTCTCGCAAGCCTCAAATCTCTGAAAGAAGAAACCCATGGCAGGAAAGAGCAGCGGCGACCGCCGCAAGCCCATCCGCAAGGGCAAGGACGGCAAGAACGCCGCTCCGGCCAAGTCGATCCGCGTTGGCGTCATCGACTACAAGGATGTCGCAACCCTTCGCAAGTTCATCTCTGAGCGTGGAAAGATCCGTGCTCGTCGCATCACGGGTGTCTCCGTGCAGGAGCAGCGCCTCATCGCGCGTGCCGTCAAGAACGCACGCGAGATGGCACTCCTCCCCTACGCCGGCTCAGGCCGTTAAGGAGCCCCGATATGTCAAAGCTGATTCTCACGCACGAGGTCACCGGCCTCGGTGCTCCCGGTGACGTCGTCGACGTCAAGAACGGGTTCGCTCGCAACTACCTCATCCCCCAGGGCTTCGCTGTCGCGTGGACCCGCGGTGGAGAGAAGCAGATCGAGTCGATCAAGGCGGCTCGCGCAGCGCGCGAGCACGCAACGCTCGAGGACGCACAGGACCTCAAGGCCAAGCTCCAGGCTGCGACCGTCACGCTGACGGTCAAGGCCGGCGAGGGCGGACGCCTCTTCGGTTCGGTGAAGACCTCGGACATCGCCGACGCAGTCGCCGCGGCGGGCCTCGGCACGGTCGACAAGCGCAAGATCGAGATCACGGGCGCCATCAAGGCAACCGGCGCTCACGAGGCGACGGTTCGACTCCGTGACGACATCGTCGCCACGATCTCCCTGCAGGTCGTCGCAGCGAAGTAGTACGAAAAACCTCGGCGGTAGCGGTGGGCGAAAGCCCGCCGCTACCGCCTTTTTTGTACCCGTGTCAAGCATTTTGTGCACAGGCGGGGTACGAGTTTCGCCAACCCTCAACGTGCAGTTCAGACATGTTTCTACACACATGGTGGATTACTGAAAAATGCAGGTCAGACCCGGGTCTGCTGATCGAAATAGGTAGTTACCCACAGCTGGTTCCACAGGTTGCACACACGGACCCCGGCGTTTCGCGATAGTTGTCCCCAGTGTTATCCACAGGGTCGTTTGTGGGCGTGTGTCCGGCATCCCTATCGTGTGACAGTCGCTCGATCAGGGCAGTCCCCCCGCTTCCTCCGTTCCCTTCGCGCGAACCCCGGGTCGATGCGAACGGCTGTCGGTGGGAGGGGCTACAACTAGACACAATCAATCGCACCAGGAGGAATCGCGTGTCGATCGCTCACCTCGGCCTCGCCGGCGAACAACGCCAGCAGGGCGATGGCCGCGCTCCGTCCCAGGGCGACCGCGTACCTCCGCACGACCTCCTCGCCGAACAGAGCGCGATCGGCGGCATGCTGCTGAGCAAAGACGCCGTCGCCGACGTGGTCGAGTCCGTGCGTGGCGTCGACTTCTACGTTCCCAAGCACGAGGTCATCTTCGATGCCGTGCTCAACCTCTACTCTCACGGCGAGCCGACAGACGTCATCGCGGTCACCGACGAGCTCACCAAATCGGGCCTCCTCGGCCGCGCGGGCGGCGCCGACTACCTGCACTCGCTGACGAGCCTCGTGCCGACCGCGGCCAACGCCGGGTTCTACTCCTCGATCGTGGCCGAGAAGGCGGTGTTGCGTCGACTCGTCGAGGCGGGCACCCGCATCGTGCAGATGGGCTACGCGAGCGAGGGCGAGGTCGTCGACCTCGTCAACAACGCTCAGGCCGAGATCTACGGCGTCACCGGCGGAGTGCAGACCGAAGACTACGTCCCCCTCACGACCGCCGTCACCGCAGCGATCGACGAGATCGAGGCCGCGCAGGGTCGCGACGGCTCGATGACGGGAGTTCCGACGGGCTTCACCGAGCTCGACGAGCTCACCAACGGCCTGCACCCCGGACAGCTCATCATCATCGCCGCCCGCCCCGCCATCGGTAAGTCGACTCTCGGCCTCGACATCGCGCGAGCCGCGGCGATCCACCACGACATGCCGACGATCGTCTTCTCGCTCGAGATGGGCCGCAGCGAGATCGCTATGCGTCTGCTCTCTGCCGAGGCATCCGTACCCCTCCAGCACATGCGCAAGGGAACCGTGCACAGCCAGGACTGGACCACGATCGCCCAGACCCGCGGCCGCATCAACGACGCCCCGCTCTACATCGACGACTCGCCCAACATGACGCTCGTCGAGATCCGCTCCAAGTGCCGTCGTCTCAAGCAGCAGTACGGCCTCAAGATGATCATCATCGACTACCTGCAGCTCATGACGAGCGGCAAGCGGGTCGAGAGCCGCCAGCAAGAGGTCAGCGAGTTCTCGAGAGCGCTCAAGCTCCTCGCGAAAGAGCTCGAAGTGCCGGTCATTGCGATCTCGCAACTTAACCGTGGCGCCGAGCAGCGCGCAGACAAGAAGCCCGCGATCTCCGACCTCCGTGAATCGGGATCGATCGAGCAAGACGCGGACATGGTCATCCTGTTGCACCGTGAGAGCGCCTACGAGGCCGACAGCCCGCGGGCCGGCGAAGCCGACCTCATCGTCGCCAAGCACCGCAACGGGCCGACGCGCACCATCACCGTCGGCTTCCACGGTCACTTCTCGCGCTTCGTCGACCTGCCCCCGGGCTCCTAACCACGGGTGCCGACGCTCAGGTCGGGTCGCATAAACTGGATGCCGTGAGCAAGTCGGAGTCAGCAGGTGCGACACCCTCCTCCGCAACCCCACTTCCCTACTGGGGGCTCGTGCTCGCCCGCGCGGTCGTCGCGGCGATAGCCGCCATCGTCATCACGTTCTCGGCCGACCATTCGGCGGACTTCGGGCTCGCGGTCTTCGGCGTCTTCGCGCTCGCGACCGGGGCGGTGCTCATCGCCGGCGCGCGTTCGGCTGTCGCGCCGGGCATCCACCGCACCATCTTCTTCGTGCAGGGGATCGTCGGGCTCGTGGCCGGGATCGCCGCTCTATCGCTCGCCTGGCTCGGACTCCCCCTGTTCATACTTCTCGTCAGCTCGTGGGCTGCGATCACCGGATTCCTCGAGCTCTACCTGGGGCTGCGCAGTCGCGGCCGCATCGAGCACGCGCGCGACTGGGTCTTCGCCGGAGCCTTCACGGCACTGTTCGCCATCGTCACGATCCTCATTCCCGCCGATTTCAGCCAGGCCTACACCGGGCCCGACGACATCGAGCGGTTTCTCACCGCCGCCGTCATCATCGTGGGCGCCCTCGGCGCGTACGGCGCGATCCTCGGCATCTACCTCGTGATCGCCGCACTCTCGCTGAGGTGGGCGACGAAGGCGCCGCTCGCGGCAGCCGTAGAAGGAAGCAGCAACTGACCATGGCCCAGCCGAACCGCAGGGACCGTACGCGCCCCATCGAACTCCTCGCCATCGCGGGAGCGCTGTCGCTCTTCCTCGGGCTGATCGTCTTCATGGCGACGCGCGACTTCGTGCTCGGGCTGATCTTCACGGGCGTCACGTTCATCGTCGCGCTCGTGGTGCTCGCGATGCTGGTGCTCGCGATCCGCCCGACGGGCGAGGAGAAGCTCGACCTCGACGAGCAGGACCGCGGCGCGGGTCACTGACGCCCTCCGGCGCGAGTCGCTGGTCTCTCACTGCCAAATGCAGGAGTCGAGCGACCCCGTGCCTGAGAACTACGCGACCGCGCTCGACGTTCGAACGTTTCACTCCTGCATTTGGCAGGGGCTCCGCGACCGGACGGCGACGCGGGCCAGGCGGTGGGCGCTAGGCGGTGGGCGTCAGGTAGTCGACGAGGTCGCTCGCGAGTCCCGCGTAGCCGGCAGGCGTGAGCACGCGCAGCCGTGCCTTGGCCTCGTCGCCGATGTCGAGCCCGTCAATGAACTCGACGAGTTCGGCCTGACCGACCCGGTGGCCCCGCGTGAGCTCCTTGAGCATCGCGTAGGGGTCCGCGATCGACGACCGGCCCGCGGTGATCTCGGCGCGGATGACCGTCTGAATGGCCTCCCCCAGAATCTCCCAGTTGCCGTCGAGGTCGGCCGCGAGGGCCGTGGTGTTGACCGCGAACTCGCCGAGGCCCCGATGGATGTTGTCGAGCGCGAGCAGCGAGTGCCCGAGCGCGACGCCGACGTTGCGCTGCGTCGTCGAGTCGGTGAGGTCGCGCTGCAGTCGGCTCGTGACGAGCGTCTGCGCCAATGAATCGAGGAGTGCGCTCGAGAGCTCGAGGTTGGCCTCGGCGTTCTCGAATCGGATCGGGTTGATCTTGTGCGGCATTGTCGACGAGCCGGTGGCGCCCGCCTGGGGGATCTGGGTGAGGTATCCCATCGAGATGTAGGTCCAGATGTCGGTGCACAGGTTGTGGAGTACGCGATTGAAGTGCGAGACGCGGTTGTAGAGCTCGGCCTGCCAGTCGTGTGACTCGATCTGGGTGGTGAGCGGATTCCAGTCGAGACCGAGGGAGGTGACGAACTCGCGGGAGATCGTCGGCCAGTCGAGCGAGGCGTCGGCAGCGACGTGGGCGGCGAACGTGCCGGTGGCGCCGCTGAACTTGCCGAGGTACTCGGTGGCCTCGATCTGCACGAGGATGCGCTCGAGGCGGTGCACGAAGACCGCGAACTCCTTGCCGACGGTGGTCGGGGTCGCGGGCTGACCGTGGGTGTGAGCGAGCATGGGGACGTCACGGTGCTCGAGGGCGAGGGCACGGAGGCCGTCGACGACGGAGCGGGCACGCGGCATCCATTCGTCCCGTACGGCGGAGCCGATGGTGAGGGCGTAGGAGAGGTTGTTGATGTCTTCGCTCGTGCACGCGAAGTGGGTGAGCTCGGCGACGCGCGTGAGGCCGAGGGAGGCGAGGCGGTTGCGCACGAGGTACTCGACGGCCTTGACGTCGTGGCGCGTGGTGGCCTCGAGGGCTGCGAGTTCGTCGATCTCGGGCTGTCCGAAGTCCTGGACGACGGCGCGGAGGGCACGCGCCTCCTCGGGGGCGAGGCGGGTCGAACCGAAGAGTTCGTGATCGGTGAGGTAGAGCAGCCACTCGACTTCGACCTGCACCCGGGCACGGTTGAGTCCCGCTTCGGAGAGATGTTCGCCGAGTCCCGTGACGGCGGCGCGGTAGCGGCCGTCGAGGGGGCTGATGGGCTGTTCGGGCAAGGTCATGAGGCTCCCTGGGTGATTCCGGGTCGGATCTGGGCGAAGAGGGCGGAGGTCGCACTCTCGATCATCGTCAGGACGTGATCGAAGAAGGCGGCATCCGAATAATACGGATCGGGGACGTCGACCTGCGATGAGAGGTCTTTGTCGAAGGTCAGCAGCAGGTGCACCTTGGAGCTGTCCCGCTCGTCGGTCGCCCAGGCTTTGAGGATGCGTTCGTGGCTGCGGTCGAACGCGATGACGAGGTCGAGCTGGTCGAAGAGGTCGGGGTCGAATTGCCGCGCGCGGTGGCGTGATCCGTCGTAGCCCTTGGCCGAGAGCGCCGCGAGGGTGCGCTCGTCGGAGCGCTCGCCGACGTGCCAGTCGCCGGTTCCGGCGGAGCTCACCGAGATCGCGGATGACAGCCCGGCCTTCGCGACGAGATCGCGGAACACGACTTCTGCCATCGGCGATCGACAGATGTTGCCGGTGCACACGAAGCAGATGCGGAATTGCCCTGCATCGGTCGCATCCCGGTCGAAGGCCATTGCACCATTGTCCCGCACATTCACCTCCTCCACACCAGACGGTCGGAGCTGATCATCCCCCGTCCTGGGATTGGGTCGGCGGAGGGCTACTCGGCAACGCCATGATCGAGCCGTGACCCAGGCACTCGAGATTCAGCGACTCACGCTCGTCCACGCCGAGGCCCGACTCGAGGCCGCAGCGGTGCCCACGCTGGCCGGCACGTGGACCGGCCCTGCGCACGATGTCTACGTCAGGCGACTGGCGGAGCTGGCGGCGCTCGTGTCGACGGCACGGTCGGCGGTGACCGAGGCCAGGCAGCACACGGAACGCGCTTTACGGCTGGGGGTCGACGGTGGCCGATGAGATCGTCGTCTCGGGCGGAGGAGTAACCGCGGTCGCGGTCGACGAGCTGTTCGGGCATGCTCAGGCGCTCGAGACGGTCAGCGCCGGGGCAGCATCGAGCGCGCGCCTGCTCGCCGGCGTCGACGTACTCGTCGCTCCCAGCACTGTGGATGCCTCGGCGCTCGCCGCGGACCGCGCGATCTCCCGGGCGCTCGCCGCCCTGAGCGAGCTCGAGAGCGGCGCGGGGTCGACGGCGCGGGCGCTGCGCGTCGCGGCAGAGGGGTACGGCTGGGCGGAGCGCGCGAGCGAAGCTGCCGCGCAACAGGCTGCCGCGAGTCTCGGCTATGCGGCGGGCTTCTTCGCTCCCCTGCTCGCGCTCCTCGCCGTGCCGGTCGCCACGAACGCCGCACTCCCGCTGGTGTTCGGCGCGCTGGTGGCGCCCGGCGGTCTGGATGCTCTGCGCACAGCCACCGCCCGCTGGCTCGACGAACACCGCGGGGTGCTCATGGATCCCGTGGTGGTCGACGTCATCCGCCACACCGTCTCGAGCGTCGACGACGTCGCGGGTGGTGCGGCCCACGCGCCACCGTGGCTCGTGAACGTTCTGGGCGACGCGGGCCTCGGAGTGATGGGCGCGGCGAGTTCCGCCGCGGCGATCACCCTTCTCGGCAGTCGCTTCGGGATCTTCGCGGAGACGCCCGTGCGGGTCACCGCGACCGGGTCGTCGAGAGATCTCGCGGCGCCGACGAGCCTGGCTGAGCGGGTCGACCGCATCCCCCAGCCGGAGACGGGCGGGGGTGATGACCAGATCGTCATCGACCGCATCGAGTCACCGGGGCGGCCCGACCGCTTCGAGGTGTACCTCGCAGGAACGGTCGACTTCACGCCCGTGGCCGACGGCGAGGTGTTCGACATGACGAGCAATATGGCCGGGGTTGGCGAGTTGCCCGCGGGTTCCTACCGTGCGGTCGAGCAGGCGATGGCCGAGGCAGGAGTGACGTCGTCGAGCCCGGTGGTCTTCACGGGCCACTCGCAGGGAGGACTGCTGGCGACGGCGCTCGCTGCGTCAGGTGACTACGCCGCGGCGGGCGTCGTGACGATCGGGGCGCCCGCGGGTCACATCGAGGTGCCGACGGGCATTCCGGTCATCGCCATCGAGCACACCGACGACCTCGTGCCCGCGCTCGCCGGCGTGCGCACAGACCACGAGGCGATCCTGGTGGAACGGCGCGCCTACGAGCCCGGGCAGTTGCTGCCCGACTCACCGCTCGCCGCCCACGAGCGCGCGCCGTACCGGGAGACGGCGGCCATGGCCGACAGGGCGAGTGACGCCCGTCTCGCCGAGGCCGTTCGCGCGATCGGTCGCAATACCGAGGGCGCCGAGCGCGTCACGACGACGAGCTATCGGGCGGACCAGATCGCCCGCGATGACTAGCGCTTGCGGTTCGACTCGCCCGCGATGGGTCGGAGGATGATGCCGAGCAGCCAACTGATGATACCGAGCACGATCGCGCCGAGCACGCCCCACCAGAAGCCGTCGACGTGGAGTCCGAAACCGATGAGATCGGAGATCCACGCGACGATCAGAAGGAGGAAGCCGTTGACGATGAGGGCGAGGAGGCCGAGCGTGAGGATGTAGAGCGGGAAGGCGACGATGCGGATCGCATTGCCGATGATGCCGTTCACGACACCGAATATGAGAGCGACGATGAGGAAGGTCAGCACGGTCGCGAACGTGTCGTTCGGCTCGTAGGACACCACCTGGATGCCCGACACGATGAGGGTCGTCAGCCAGAGGGCGACGGCGTTGATGACAAGTCGGACCAGGAATCTCTGCATGCCACAACTATGCACCGGGCATCCACGAGCCGCAATTAGGCTGGACGCGTGAGTCAGACCCGAGTGAAGCTGCGTCCCGAGATCGAATCGATGGTGCCGTACCGGCAGGGCAAACCGGCCGCGGCAGACGCGTTCAAGCTGTCCTCGAACGAGAACCCCTTCGAGCCGCTTCCGGCGGTGCGCGAGGCGCTCGCGGCGACGACCGTCAACCGCTATCCCGACGCGACGGCGCACGAGTTGCGGGTCGCGCTCGCAGCCAAGTTCGGTGTCGCGCCCGACGAGGTGCAGGTGGGGTCCGGCTCGGTGGCGATCCTGGCACAGCTCATCACCGCGGCCGCGACCGTCGGCGACGAGGTCATCTACTCGTGGCGCAGCTTCGAGGCCTACCCCGGGCTCGTGACGGTAGCGGGCGCCACGAGCGTGCGCGTGCCCAACACCGAGGACCACCGCCACGACCTCGACGCCATGGCGGCGGCGATCACCGAACGCACGCGTGTCATCATCGTCTGCACGCCCAACAACCCCACGGGCGCCATCGTCACCCACGAGGAGTTCACCGCGTTCATGGCGAAGGTGCCCGAGAGCGTGCTCGTGCTCCTCGACGAGGCCTACGCAGAATTCGTGACGGATGCCACGGCCGTCGTCGGGCCGCCGCTCCTGTCGCAGTACCCGAACCTGGTCGTGCTCCGTACCTTCTCGAAGGCCTACGGTCTCGCCGGTCTGCGGGTCGGCTACGCACTGGGGGCGGAGTACATCATGGATGCCGCCCGCGCATCCGCGATCCCGCTGTCGGTCATCGAGCCCGCCCAGCGCGCCGCCCTCGTCTCGCTCGAGCACGAGGAGGAGCTGCTCGAGCGGGTGCACCGCATCGCCGTGCTGCGCGACCAGGTGTGGCAGGCACTCATCGACCAGGGGTGGAACGTGCCGAAAGCGGAGGGCAACTTCCTCTGGCTTCCCACCGGGGAGCAGACCGCGTGGGCCGCAGAGGTCTTCGCAGAGCACGGGATCATTGCCCGAGCCCTCGCTCCCGAGGGGCTTCGAGTGAGCGTCGGTGAGGCGGGTTCTGTCGACAAACTCCTAAAGGCCTCAGCGGAGGTTGTGCGCAAGCTACGAACGGCGTCCGCGCAACCCGCGTTAGATTAGACAAATGTCTTACACCGCCGCGACGGTTCAGCTGCTCTCCCCCGAGGGCACACTCGTCGAAAACGACGTGACTGCCCCCTATCTCCCGTGGATCGAGAAGCTCAGCGATGAGCAGCTGAAGACCTTCCACCGGCACATGGTCGTCACCCGCACCATCGACATCGATGCCGCGAACCTCCAGCGTCAGGGTCAACTCGCGATGTGGATCCCGAGCCTCGGCCAGGAGGCGGCGCAGGTCGGCTCGGGCATGGCCGCCAAGCCGCAGGACCACATCTTCCCCTCCTACCGCGAGCACGTCGTGGGGCGCATCCGGGGCATCGACCCGATCCGCATCATCGAGCTTCTGCGCGGGCTCAGCCACGGCGGCTGGGATCCGAAGGAGCACAACAACTTCCACCTCTACACGCTCGTGCTCGGTTCGCAGACACTGCACGCCACCGGATACGCGATGGGCATCCAGCTCGACGGCGCGACGGCCACGGGCAATCCCGACACCGACGAGGCCGTGATGGTCTACTTCGGCGACGGCTCGACGAGCCAGGGCGACGTCAGCGAATCCCTCGTGTTCGCGGCGAGCTACCAGACCCCTCAGGTCTTCTTCCTCCAGAACAACCACTGGGCGATCTCGGTTCCGGTGGCGCGGCAGTCCCGCACCCCGCTGTATCTGCGACCGAGCGGATTCGGCATCCCGGGCGTGCAGATCGACGGCAACGACGTGCTCGCGAGCTACGCGGTCACGAGCGACAACCTCGAGAAGGCCCGCAGCGGCCACGGACCTCAGTTCATCGAGGCACTGACGTACCGCATGGGCGCGCACACGACGAGTGACGACCCCACGAAGTATCGCCAGAACGAGGAACTCGAGTTCTGGACGCAGCACGACGCGATCGACCGCTACGACCGCTTCCTGCGCGCGAAGGGTGCGGACGACGCGTTCTTCGCCGAGATCGCCGAAGAGGGCAACGACCTCGCGGCCGACATCCGCAAGCGCACCATCGCGCTCGGATCGCCCCCCACCTCCGACATCTTCTCCAACGTGTACTCCGAACCGCATCCCCTCATGGACGAGCAGCTCGCCTGGCTCGAGCAGTACGAGGCTTCGTTCGAGGGAGGCGACGCATGAGCATCGAGAACCTGAGCATGGCGAAGGCCATCAACAACGGTCTGCGCGAGGCGCTCAAGAACGACGACAAGGTGCTCCTCATGGGTGAGGACATCGGACCGCTCGGCGGCGTCTTCCGTGTGACGGAGGGCCTCCACGCCGAGTTCGGTGACCACCGCGTGCTCGACACCCCTCTCGCGGAGTCGGGCATCGTCGGCACCGCCATCGGTCTCGCGATGCGCGGTTATCGGCCGGTGTGCGAGATCCAATTCGACGGCTTCATCTTCCCGGCTTTCGACCAGATCACGACCCAACTCGCCAAGCTCACGAGCCGTCACGAGGGCTCGCTCAGCATGCCCGTCGTGATCCGCGTGCCCTTCGGCGGCCACATCGGCGCGGTCGAGCACCACCAGGAGAGCCCGGAGGCGTATTTCGCGCACACTCCCGGCTTGCGCGTCGTGAGTCCGTCGAACCCGCACGATGCGTATTGGATGATCCAGGAGTCCATCCAGAGCAACGACCCCGTGCTGTTCTTCGAGCCGAAGAGTCGCTACTGGCCGAAGGGCGATGTCGATACCGCGGAGAGCGGATTCCCCCTGCACGCGACGCGCGTCGTGCGCGAGGGCACCGAGGTGACGCTCGTCGGCTACGGCCCCATGGTCTCGATGCTCCTGCAGGCGGCGGACATCGCTGCCGAGGAGGGCACGAGTATCGAGGTGATCGACCTGCGCTCCATCTCGCCGATCGACTACGCGCCCATCATCGCCTCGGTGCAGAAGACCGGCCGGCTGGTTGTCGCGCACGAGGCGCAGGGATTCGTCTCGGTCGGCTCCGAGATCGCGGCGACCGTCACCGAGCGCGCGTTCTACTCGCTCGAGGCTCCCGTTCTGCGCGTCGCCGGTTTCGACACTCCGTTCCCGCCCGCGAAGCTCGAGACGACCTACCTCCCCGATGCCGACCGCATCCTCGAAGCTGTCGACCGCGCCCTGGCGTACTGATTCTTAAGGACAGTGGCATGAGCAACGAATTCACCCTCCCCGATGTCGGCGAAGGCCTCACCGAGGCCGAGATCGTGCAGTGGAAGGTCGCCCCGGGCGACACCGTCGCGATCAACGACGTACTGGTCGAGATCGAGACGGCCAAGTCGCTCGTCGAACTGCCCTCGCCGTTCGCGGGCGTCGTCTCCGAGTTGCTCGTCGAGGAGGGCACGACGGTCGAGGTCGGCACGGCCATCATCCGGGTAAGCGGCGGCGATGTTCCGGATGCCCCCGCCCTCGCCCCCGAGAGCGCGGCCTCCGTCGCCGACACCGCCAGCAGCATCTCGCACGAGTCGACCGAGGAGAAGCCGGGCGCGGTGCTGGTGGGCTACGGCATCAAGGGTCATGGCGCGTCCCGCCGCCGTCGCGGAGGCGTGCCCGCCGCTGCGGCGCCGACCCCTCCCGTCCCGTCGGCGCGTCCGGCATCCGTGCCCGCCGCTTCGGCGAGTGCGATCATCGCGAAGCCGCCGATCCGAAAGCTCGCCAAGGATCTCGGCGTCGACCTCGCGACGGTGCTCCCCACGGGGCTCGCCGGCGAGATCACTCGCGACGACGTCATCCGTCAGGCCTCGCAGGCAAGCGTCTTCCGCAACATCGAGACGCCCGCGTGGTCGGACGAACGCGAAGAGGTCATCCCGGTCAAGGGCGTGCGCAAGGCGATCGCCACCGCGATGACCCGAAGCGCGTTCACGGCTCCGCACGTGAGCGTCTTCGTCGATGTCGACGCCACGCGCACCATGGAGTTCGTCAAGCGGCTCAAGAACTCCCCCGACTTCGCCGGCATCCGCGTCTCGCCGCTGCTCATCGCGGCGAAGGCGCTCATCTGGGCGGTGCGTCGCAACCCGACGGTCAACAGCACGTGGACCGACAAGGAGATCACAGTCCACCACTACGTGAACCTCGGTATCGCTGCCGCGACCCCACGGGGCCTCGTCGTTCCGAACATCAAGGACGCGCAGGAGCTGTCACTGCGCGAGCTCGCCATGGCACTCGAGAACCTCGTGATCACGGCGCGCGACGGCAAGACGAGCCCCGCCGAGATGTCGGGCGGAACGATCACGATCACGAACCTCGGCTCGTTCGGGATGGATACCGGTACGCCGATCCTCAACCCGGGCGAGGTGGGTATCCTCGCGCTCGGCACGATCAAGCAGAAGCCCTGGGTCGTCGACGGCGAGGTGCGGCCGCGCTTCGTTACGACGCTCGGCGGCAGCTTCGACCATCGCGTCGTCGACGGCGACGTCGTGAGCCGCTTCGTGGCGGATGTCGCGAGCGTGCTCGAGGAGCCAGCGCTGTTGCTCGACTAACGATTTTGACAATCGTTATCAATAAGCGTTAGGTTCGGAGAGTGCTCACGTGAGCGCCCCGAATTAGACAGGCACCACCCATGGCACGATCCGCCATCCTCCTCGTCGCTGCGACACTCGCCCTTGCCGGCTGCGCGACGACAGCACCCGCCGCCGATGACGGCACGCTGAAGATCGTCGCGTCGACGAACGTCTACGGCAGTATCGCCGAGGCGATCGGCGGCGACACGGTCACCGTCACGAGCCTCATCACCACCGCAGCGCAAGATCCCCACAGCTTCGAGGCGTCGGTGCGCGACCAGCTCACCCTCTCCAAGGCCGACCTCGTCATCGAGAACGGCGGCGGCTACGACCCGTTCATCGACACGCTGCTCGAGGCCGCGGGCACCGACCCGGTCGTGATCACGGCGAGCGAGGCATCCGGTCTCCTCGACCCCGACCACGGCCACGACCTGTCCGAGAGCGAGTCGGGTGAGGGCGACGACCACGCCGTCGAGATCGAGAAAGACGGACACGACCACATCGAGGGGTTCAACGAGCACGTCTGGTACAGCCTGCACGGCGTCGTGCACGTGGCCGAGGCCATCGCGTCCGAGCTGACGACGCTCGACCCGGCCAACGCCGCGAGCTACGCCGCCAACCTCGCGACGTTCTCGGGCGAGATCTCGGGCCTCGAGACATCCGCCGCCGCGATCGCCGGGGGCGATGCCGCGATCACCGAGCCTGTGCCGCTGTACCTCCTGGAGGCGGCGAACTTCACGAACGTGACGCCCGAGGCCTTCTCCGAGGCCATCGAGGAGGGGACGGATGTCGCGCCCGCGACCCTGCGCGACACCCTCGCGCTCTTCGCCGACGGATCCGTGCAGGTGCTGGCGTACAACAGCCAGACCGCCAGCCCGGAGACCGAGGAGGTGCGTGCCGCCGCCGAAGCGGCAGGTGTGTCGGTGGTCGAGTTCACCGAGACCCTGCCCGATGGCTCAGACTATGTCTCGTGGATGACGGACAACATCGAGGCGCTCGCGGCGATCGCGCGGTGACGACTCCGGTTCTCGAGATTTCCGGGGGCGAGCTCGGCTTCGGCGCTCGCACCCTGTGGTCGGGGCTCGACCTCGTCGTCGAGCCGGGCGAGTTCCTCGCCGTGCTCGGACCCAACGGCTCGGGCAAGACGAGCCTGCTCAAGACGATCCTCGGCCAGCAACGGCTCGACTCGGGCAGCATCCGCCTGGCCGGAGAACCCATCTCGCGCGGCGATCGTCGCGTCGGGTACATCCCCCAGCAGAAGCTCATCCCGGCCGGCACTCCCCTGCGCGGCCGTGACCTCGTGACGCTCGGTGTCAACGGACATCGCTTCGGACTGCCTCTCTCGAGGGCGACCGACCGCGCCCGTGTGGACGAACTCATCGCCGACGTGGGCGCTTCGGGCTTCGCCGACCGCCCGGTCGGATCGCTCTCGGGCGGCGAGCAGCAGCGACTGCGCGTCGGACAGGCGCTCGCCGGTGATCCCGTTCTACTGCTGTGCGACGAGCCGCTGCTCAGCCTCGATCTCGCCCACCAGCGGGGCGTATCCGAACTCATCGACGCGCGGCGCCGTGACCACGACACCGCGGTCGTCTTCGTGACGCACGACGTGAATCCCGTGCTCGATGTCGTCGACCGCGTGCTCTACCTCGCAGACGGAAAGTTCCTCCAGGGCACCCCCGATGAAGTGCTGCGAACCGACGTGCTGTCCGACCTCTATGGGACGCCGGTCGACGTCATCCGGTCGCACGGCCGGGTCATCGTCGCTGGTGTGCCCGACCACCACCACGAGGAGGTGGCCGAGTGATCTTCGATTTCGAGAACTACGGCGAGCTGCTCGGTCTCGTGCAGAACTCCATCGTCGCGGCCGCCATTCTCGGTATCGTCGGCGGGCTCATCGGCGTCTTCGTCATGCAGCGCGACATGGCGTTCGCGGTGCACGGCATCAGCGAGCTCTCGTTCGCGGGCGCGGCGGGAGCACTCCTCATCGGCGTCAACGTCGTGGCCGGCTCCCTCGTCGGCTCGCTCATCGCCGCGGTGCTCATCGGCCTGCTGGGCGCACGGGCACGTGATCGCAACTCGATCATCGGGGTGCTCATGCCGTTCGGCCTCGGCCTCGGCATCCTGTTCCTCGCCCTCTACCCCGGGCGTAGTGGAAATAAGTTCGGGCTCCTCACCGGGCAGATCATCTCGGTGGATGTCCCGCAGCTCGGCCTGCTCATCACGATCTCGGTCATCGTGCTCGTCGCACTCCTGCTCGTGTGGCGACCACTCACCTTCGACAGCCTCGATCCCGACGTCGCGGCCGCCCGTGGCGTACCCGGCCGCGCGCTGTCGCTCGGATTCATGGTGCTGCTCGGCCTCACCGTCGCGGTGTCGGTGCAGATCATCGGCTCGCTGCTCGTGCTCGCGCTGCTCGTCACGCCCGCGGCGGCGGCGTTGCGCGTCTCCTCGTCTCCCGTGCTCGTGCCGATCCTGAGCATGGCGTTCGGCCTCGTGAGCGCGGTGGGCGGCATTCTCCTCGCCATCGGGGGCTCGCTGCCCATCAGCCCCTACATCACCACGATCTCGTTCGCGATCTACCTCGTGTGCCGGCTCATCGGGTGGCGCGCACCCGCGATTGGTAGAGTGCGGGCATGAAGCGCAACACGTGGCAGCGGGAGGCGGTGCGCGAGGCACTCGGCACCTCCGAGGGCTTCGTGAGCGCTCAGGCGCTGCACTCCAACCTGCACGCGACCGGCTCACCCATCGGCCTTGCGACCGTGTATCGCGCGCTCACCGACCTCGCGACCGAGGGCGAGGCGGACTCGCTCCAGCAGGACGGCGAGAGCCTCTACCGTGCCTGCACCCCGAACAGCCACCACCATCACCTGATCTGCCGCAACTGCGGGCTCACCGTCGAGATCGAGGCGGACGCCGTCGAGACCTGGGCCCAGCAGATCGCCGCGCAGAACGGCTTCACCGAACCCCACCACATCGTCGACGTCTTCGGCCTGTGCGCGGAGTGCTCGCGCGCGTAGTGCTGGTCGAGTAGCGCCAGCGCGTATCGAACCCGGGCTCCTTCGTCGCTCGCTGCTCAACCACCACGGCGCTGTGAGTACGCGAACGCGAGCGCGCCGAGCTTTGCCCGTGTGAGCGATCCCCCCTGCACCACATCACGGATGGTGCGCAGCGCAAAGGCCGGACCCTGAACGAGCATCGTCGTGACGACCGACTCCTCCCACGCCTGAAGCTCGTCGCGGATCTTCTCGGGCGGCCCGATGAGCGCGATCTCCTCGACGAGCTTCGTCGGCACGGCCGCGATCGCGCCCTTCTTGTCCCCCGAGAGGTACAGCTGCTGAATGCGATCGCAGTCGTCGGAGTAGCCGAGCCGGTCGATGACGTTGCGGTGGAAGTTGGCACCCTTCGCGCCCATGCCGCCGACATACAGCGCGATGATGGGGCGCACGAGATCGGCCGCCGCTTCGACCGACGGATGCGGGATGACGGCCAACTGCACGGCCACCTCGAACTCCGACTCGGGTCGGAGCGATGGGTCGCGCACGGCGAAACCGGAGGCGAGGTAGCCTTCGAACTCGTCGTTCGCCCGGGGCGAGAAGAGAAACGGCAGCCAGCCATCAGCGATCTCGGCGGCGAGGGCCACGTTCTTTGGTCCTTCCGCCGCGAGATAGATGGGGAGATCGGCGCGCAGCGGGTGCACGGTCGGGCGCAGCGCCTTGCCGAGGCCCGTGGCATCCGCCCCCCGCAGCGGCAGCGGATAGTGCGGGCCGGGCGCCTCCACGACACCCTCCCGCGCGAACACATCGCGGACGATCGAGATGTACTCACGCGTGCGCGCCAGCGGCTTGGGATACGGCTGGCCGTACCAGCCCTCGACGACCTGGGGTCCGGATGCCCCGAGCCCAAGGATCACGCGGCCTCCCGACAGGTGGTCCAGGGTCAGCGCGGCCATCGCCGTGGCGGTCGGCGTGCGAGCCGACAACTGCGCGATACCGGTGCCGAGCCGCACCCGTCGCGTGTGGGCGCCCCACCAGGCGAGCGGCGTGAAGGCGTCCGACCCGTAGGCCTCCGCGGTCCAGATCGACTCGAAGCCGAGGCGTTCGGCGGTGCGGATCGCCTTGAGTGCGCCCGCGGGCGGACCCTGTTTCCAATACCCGGTGGCATAGCCGATACGCATGCACTCACTGTAGTTTGCGCACGACACGCCGAGAACGTAAGCTTTCCCTTTGGTGCGCGAGTTATTCGCGCGCCGACTTGTACGCAGTCATCCGATTCATCGGGTGATCGTCGCGTGCCGACAAGTGACCTTGGGTAGGGCAATCGCCCTACGGTAACCAGAACAGGAGTACACCCATGGCTGCAACATGCCAGGTGACCGGCGCCGTTCCCGGCTTCGGACACAACATTTCGCACTCGCACCGACGCACCAAGCGTCGTTTCGACCCGAACATCCAGAAGAAGACGTACTACGTACCGTCTCTGCGCCGCAACGTCACGTTGCAGCTTTCCGCAAAGGGCATCAAGGTCATTGACGCCCGTGGCATCGAGGCCGTCGTCAAGGACATCCTCGCTCGTGGGGTGAAGATCTAATGGCAAAAGCACAGGACATCCGTCCGATCATCAAGCTCCGCTCGACGGCGGGCACCGGTTACACCTACGTGACCAAGAAGAACCGTCGCAACAACCCCGACCGTCTCGTGCTCAAGAAGTACGACCCCGTAGTGCGCAAGCACGTTGAATTCCGTGAGGAGCGCTAAACATGGCTAAGAAGAGCAAGATCGCCAAGAACGAGCAGCGCAAGGTCATCGTCGCGCGCTACGCGGCGAAGCGCCTTGAACTGAAGAAGGCCCTCGTCGACCCCGCCGGTACCGACGCCTCACGCGAGGCTGCACGCCTCGGCCTCCAGAAGCTTCCCCGTAACGCTTCGCCGGTCCGCGTTCGCGGCCGCGACGCCATCGACGGACGCCCTCGTGGATTCCTCAGCCAGTTCGGTGTTTCCCGTGTTCGCTTCCGCGATATGGCACACCGTGGAGAATTGCCCGGAATTACCAAGTCAAGCTGGTAGATTGCAGGCGGTTCCTTTCGCCTCGGCGTGAGGAACAACTCAATGCACAAGGTCCGAGGAGGACACCTAATGGCTGACAAGTCACTCAACCGTACCGAGCTCGTCGCGGCAGTTGCCGCAGAGTCTGGCCAGAGCCAGGCCGCCGTCAACGGCGTCCTTGACTCGCTTTTCGGCGTTCTGTCCACCAACGTGGCTGACGGCGTGAAGGTCACGATCCCGGGATGGCTCGCAGTAGAGCGCACGCACCGCGACGCTCGCACCGGTCGTAACCCGCAGACGGGTGAGACCATCCAGATTGCAGCAAGCTACGGCGTCAAGCTCAGCGCTGGCACCAAGCTCAAGGCAGCAGCCAAGAGCGCAAACTAGTACCACCTCAAAAGGCGTCGACCAGTGATGGTCGGCGCCTTTTGTGTTTAACGCAAGCTTCGGGAACGTAGGCTTACAAGGTGCCACGACTCGTACGCGTAGTGGGGCCGGCGGCCCTTCTCTTCGTGGCACTCGCGGCAGTTCTCGTCGCCCTGCCCTTCGGTGGCGGCGTCACCGTCGAGGCGATCGCCGATCCCGGTATCGCCGTGCGCTACGGCCTCCCGATTTCGAAGATGTTCGTGAACCTCGGGGCGGCGGGCACGATCGGCGCGCTGGCGATCGCGGCTTTCGCACTCTCGTCGAGCAGGCGCGAGTTCACGGTCACGCTCGACATCGCGGCGGCGGCATCCGCCGTCTGGACGGTCGCATCGGCAGCCACGGCCTTCTTCACGTTTCAGTACATCTATCTGCAGCCGCTCGCCTTCGACGATCGCTATGGACAACTGCTCGCCACCTACCTGACCGAGTCGGAGCCGGGTCGCGCCTGGCTGCAGACCACGATCGTCGCCGCCATCCTCACGGTGCTGTGCTTCGCGGTGCGCAACCAGTCGGTCGTGCTCGCTATGACCGTCGGTGCGGTGCTCGCACTCATCCCCATGTCGGACCTAGGTCACACGGGAGGCACCGAGACCCACGATTCGGCGACGAGTGCGCTCTGGCTGCACATCGTCTTCGCGGCGATCTGGCTCGGCGGACTCGTCACGATCGCGCTCACGTCACGCATCCTCGACAAGAACCGCATCGGGGCCGTGCTGTCGCGCTACTCCTCGCTCGCAATCGTCTGCTTCGTCGTCGTGGCGGCCTCGGGTTATGTGAGCGCCGAGATCCGGGTCGGCACACTCGAGAACCTCCTCACCCCCTACGGCATCCTCGTGCTCGTCAAGGTCGTGGCGCTGGGAGCGCTCGGACTGTTCGGCATCGCCCAGCGCAGATTCATGATCGGTCGGATGCTCGCGCCCGGCGCCCGCCCGCACCGCTGGTTCTGGTCACTCATCGCCGCCGAGCTCGCCTTCATGGGTCTCGCGTCGGGAGTCGCCGCGGCGCTCGCGCGATCGGTGACCCCGCAGCGGGAGATCGCGGCGTCCGACCTCGCCGACCCGACGCCGGCACAGTTTCTCACCGGCTCGCCCCTGCCCCCGCCGATCAGCCCGCTCAATCTTTTCACCCTGTGGAACTTCGACCTCGTCTGGGTGCTCGCGTGCGCCTTCGGACTGTTCTTCTACCTCGCCGGAGTCTGGCGGCTGCGTCAGCGCGGCGACGCGTGGCCGGTACTGCGCACGGTGTCGTGGGTCGCCGGCATCCTCCTCCTCTTCTACATCACCAACGGCGGTGTGAACGTCTACGAGAAGTACCTCTTCTCGGCCCACATGTTCGCCCACATGACGCTCGGGATGATGGTTCCCGTGCTGCTCGTGCCCGGAGCGCCGATCACCCTCGCGCTGCGTGCGGTGCGCAAGCGCGACGATGGAAGTCGCGGCGTGCGCGAGTGGCTCATGCTTATCGTGCACTCGCGCTATTTCGGCGTGCTCGCCAATCCGGTGGTCGCAGCTGTGCTGTTCGCCGGCTCGCTCTGGGTCTTCTACTACTCGCCGCTGTTCCGTTGGGCGACCGAGGAGCACGTGGGGCACCAGTGGATGATCATCCACTTCCTCGCGACCGGGTACCTGTTCGTGCAGTCGCTCATCGGCATCGACCCGGTGCCGAACCGTCCCACGTACCCCGTGCGACTCATCGTGCTCTTCGCGACGATGGCCTCGCACGCCTTCTTCGGGCTCGGGCTCACGACGGGCACGGGCCTCCTGCTCGCCGACTGGTACGGCGCGATGGGCTGGGGCACGAGCGCGCTCGCCGACCAGCAGGCGGGCGGAGGTATCGCGTGGAGTGTCGGAGAGGTTCCGACCCTCGTGCTCGCGATCGCGGTGGCGCTCCTGTGGTCGCGCAGTGACTCCCGCGAATCGAAGCGCTACGACCGCAAGGCGGACCGCGATGGGGATGCCGAACTCAACGCCTACAACGCGATGCTCGCGGAGCGCGCCAATCAGCCGACCCGGGCGCGCGACTAGCCTCAAGAGGCGCCGAGCGCGTCCTACGCTGCGTCGATCGACAGGCGGTCGCCGTCGAGGGTGATCGCGTAGGCCACGGTGAAGTCCACGTTCTCGTCGAGTTGGGTGATGCTCCCGTCGAAGAGCGAGACGACCGTCGCGGTGAGGCGTACCGACCCGGGCGTCGACGGGACGAGCCAGCTTCCCGGCTCCCGGCCCGCGACGAGGGAGACACTCGGGTAGTCGGCGACCGACCACGTCGGCTCACCGTCGACGCGGTTGTTGATGGCGCGGCCGAAGGGGCATCCGGTCGGCTGCAGCACCTTCTGCGTCACGCACGCGTCGAGAAAGCCGTCGACCTCCGACTGCACGGCCGCCACGAACTTCTCGGTCGGCTGCGCCGTGACCTTCGCGTCTACGATCGTCCCCGGCTCGGTGACGGCGACGGTCACCGCCTCGGCCTCCAGGTAGGCCGACTCGTGGTCGAGCACGTAGCTGCCCGGCGCGAAGACGAGGAACGCGCCGTCGGATGCCACGTCGGCGCCGTTCACCGTGAAGCCCTCCACGTGGCGGGCCGTGACGGCGAGAGTCGCGATCGGGCTCGCCGCAAACGACCACGTCGGGTACAGGCCGAAGCGCGTGCCCGAACGTTCCACGTGAAACTCCGTGCGCGAGGTCGCGCCGGCCAGCGCCACGTCGAACACGACCGTGTGGTCGCCGCTCGACTCCTCGGTGTCGCGCACGAGGGTGTAGTCGCCGAGGTCGCCCATGGCGGACGAGGTGAGCAGGGCATCCATGCCCTCGGCCGTCGAGTCGACCCCGGGGATGGCGAGTGCCGCCGTTGCATCCTTGCGGTCGAGGGCGTCGAGATAGGTGCGCACGAAGCCGTGAGCACTGTAGAGGTCGGCGTTGAGCGCCGTGACCGTGGCGCCGAAACCGGCGACCAGGAGGGCGAACACGGCGAGCCAGGCGATCGTCGTGCTGCGCATGGAATTCATCCTAAGCATGCCTGTGTGCGGTCAGCAGCGGCCTCGCAGGGGAGCGGGTAGATTGGAACGTCGGCCGAGCAGAAGGAGAATGCGAGTGGCGAATCCCGAACTCGCACCCGAGCAGGCCGCGGTCTTCGCGGCGATCGAGACGACGATGGAGCACATCTTCGTCACGGGTCGCGCCGGCACCGGTAAGTCCACGCTGCTCAATCACCTCTCGTGGAACACCTCGAAGCAGATCGTCATCTGCGCGCCGACCGGGGTCGCCGCCCTCAACGTCGGCGGGCAGACGATCCACTCGCTGTTCCGGCTGCCGATCGGCGTTATCGCCGATCACGAGCTCGAGCAGAGCCGAGAACTGCAGAAGCTCCTCAACACGATCGAGACCGTGGTGATCGACGAGGTCTCCATGGTCAATGCCGACCTCCTCGACGCGATCGACCGCAGTCTGCGCCAGGCGCGGGGAAAGGCCGAGCTGCCCTTCGGCGGTGTGCAGATCGTGCTCTTCGGCGACCCGTACCAACTCGCGCCCGTGCCAGGCGATGCCGACGAGCGGGCCTACTTCGCCGACACCTACGAGTCGATGTGGTTCTTCGACGCGAAGGTGTGGCGCGAGACCGACCTGCGCATCTACGAACTCGCGACCATCCACCGCCAGCACGAAGAAGAGTTCAAGGGCATGCTCAACGCCGTGCGCCACGGTCGCGTCACGGCGGAGATCGCCGGCCAGCTCAACAGCACGGGAGCGAGGCAGCCGCCGAAGGATGGCACCATCACGCTCGCGACGACCAACGCCACCGTCAATCGCATCAATGCCACCGAACTCGCGCGCCTGCCCGGCAAGGTTCTGACGGCGCGCGCCGAGATCAACGGAGAGTTCGGCGGCCGTGCGTATCCGGCCGACGAATCGCTCGAGCTCAAGGTCGGCGCGCAGGTCATGTTCCTGCGCAACGACGTAGGGCAGGGCGACGGACCCCGGTGGGTTAACGGCTCGGTCGGCGTCGTTACGAAGATCTCATCGACGGTGTTCGTCGAGCTCGACGGCGTCGAGGTCGAGGTGAATCCGGCGATCTGGGAGAAGGTCAAGTACTCCTACTCCGCGATCACGAAGGAGTTGAAACGCGACATCGTCGCGGAGTTCACGCAATTCCCGCTGCGGCTCGCCTGGGCCGTGACCATCCACAAGTCGCAGGGCAAGACCTACGACTCGGCGGTCGTCGATCTCGGCACCCGGTCATTCGCGCCGGGGCAGACATATGTGGCCCTCAGCCGCATCAGCCGACTGGATGGCCTCTACCTCTCCCGCCCGTTGCGGCCGAGTGACATCATCGTCGACCCGCACGTGCAGCGCTTCATGTCGCGCGCCACCGCGGTGCCGGCGATCCAGGCGTAGGGCGTTGTCCGGAGTTGGCGTCAGGCTCTAGGCGGCTGCAGACGCCTTCGCGTGCGCGAGGTCGACGAAGAGCTCGGTGTTGAAGCGGTAGGCGATCATGACCTCGTCGATGACGCGCTCACGCTCGGCGTCATCCCACGCGACGGCGTCGAGCTGGTCGCGGTAGGTCTCCTTGAACTCCTTGGGCTTCGCGATCTGGTCGAACAGGTAGAAGCCGACCCCGTTGGTCTCGAAACCGAACTGGCGCTGCATGAGGGTGCGGATGATCTGGCCGCCCGAAAGGTCGCCGAGGTACCGCGTGTAGTGGTGCGCAACGAATCCGCCGCTCCAGGTGGCCGCGACCTCGTTGATGCGGGCGACGTAGCGAGCAGTCGTCGGCAGCGGGGAGATCTGGTCGCGCCATCCATCGCCCAGGAGGAACTGCAGGTCGTCTTCGAGGGCCGGCAGGCGGATGAGCTGGGGCGTGATGAAGGCCGCCGCGATCGCGTCGCCCTTCTGCGCTTCGGCCGCTGCCTCGAGCGCCTCGTAGATGAAGTAGTGCTGCGCGACGAGAGCGATGTAGTCGTCGCGGGATCCACGACCCTCCATGAGATCGGTCATGAACGTCGCGCCCTCGCTCTGGCTGTGTCCGCTGCGCGTGCGCTCGCGGAGGGCCTGGGAAAAGGGGATCACTTCAGACACGGCAACTCCGGGGGTCGTGGTTAGGTTGCCCTTAGCTTAGTAGTGCGCGCGGTTGGTCAGCGATGCCCGTGTTCGGGTGACGGTAGCGGCGTGACCCCGACATCGGCCTGGCTGAGAGCGAGCGCGGGGAGTGTCACCGCCGCCACCACGACGACCGCGATGACGAGTGCGAGCGGGGTGAGCTCCCTTTCTCGGCGTGCCCCGCGGAGGCCGCGAGCGATCAGCATCGCGGCGAACAGCTCGAGAACGGTCGCGGTCGCGAGGGGGAGCAGGGGCAGGCCCGGCAGGCGAACGATGACGGCGAGAAGCCAGAGGATGCCCGGCGCGAAGGCACCCGCGAGCGCGACCCGCGGCACCAGCAGTCGCGACCACGCGAGTACGAGAGCTCCCCACGCGAACTCCACCGTGCCGATGACGAACAGCACTGCCGCGACTTCGAGCGGTCGGCCGAGCGCGACGGCGACGTGCAGGAGTCCGGCGCCGACAGCGGCGCACGCGATCCAGCCGCGCGCGAGAGGCGACACTAGCGTGTGCGGCTCTCGCGGTCGGCTCCGAGGCCGACGGCGAGGAGCACGGCGGCCGCGCCGAAGTGCAACGCGTTGCCCCACGTGTTGATCGACAGCGGATCGACCGCGGAGTCGATCGCGAAGAGCCCGTAGAAGCCGAGAGCGAAACACACGGCGCCGATGGCCGCGTTGAATGCGGAGGTGAACCTCAGCGAACCGAACGACCCCGCGACGAGCGCGGCTCCGAGCGCGAGGTGCACGATGTTCTGAAGGCCGTTGAGTTCGAGCAGCGTGAAGAGCACGCCCCCCTCCGCGCCCACGAAGGGCACGTCGGACGTCACGAAGAAGCCGATCACGCCGAGCAGCACGAAGAGTGATCCGCCGACGAGTGCGACGAATCGATTGCGCGAGAAGTGGGCTGAGGAAAACATCAGTGCGGCCGCGGCTCGATGCCGAGACGCTCGCACGCGAGGTCGTAGAGCACGACGATCTCGCGGCGGATATCAGGACGCTCGGTGATGGGCGCGGTCCACATGAGCGTCAACTCGATGTCGGAGCCTTCGAGCGTGTAGACCCAGGTGCCACCCTCGGTGTCGAAGGTGGTCATGGTCGCGGCCGTGGCATCCGTATGTCCGAAGGCTCGTGCGATGAGGAGCGAGTCTTCGGGGTGGTCGTCGTTCATGTGATGCAGAACGGCGGCGGTCACGTCGGGAGAGAAGGAAGGCACGATTTCTACGGTAGCCGACTAGACAGCGAGGTGTTTCTGCAGAAAAGACGCCGTGCGCGCGAAGGCGAGCGCTGCCTCGCGCTCGATGAACTGGTGGGCGATCGACGCGTTGGCGAAGCCGTGCTCGGTGCCGAGATAGGTGCGCTCGTCGACGGGCGTACCGTTCTCCTTCAGCATCGCGATGAGGGGAACCGGGTCGAGCGAGTCGGTCTCGGCGAAGTGGAACTGCAGCGGCGCCGGAATGATGCCGCCGAGCTCACCACGCAGCGAGGGGTAGTACGTGACCGCGGCGTCCACGGCACCCGATTGCGCGTGGGCGAGTGCGACCCAGCCGCCCATCGACCAGCCGACGGTCGCCACATGGTCCGGCTGCTCCCCGGCGATGATGCCGTCGATGATCGCGAACGATTCCTCGTCACTGCGGTCGGCGCTGAGCCTGCCCGCTTCGTCGGGACTCGTGGTGCCCCACCCCTTGTACAGGTCGGGCACGACGACGCGAAAGCCGACGCGCGCGAGGGCGGTCGCGTAGTTCTCGAGCCAGGGCAGGCGGCCGTACCAGTCGTGCAGCAGGATGACGAGGGGTTTGCCCGTCTCCCCGTAATTGAGCGGTGCGCCGGGCGAGGGAATCGGAAACAGGTCGGGCATGCAGCGAGGCTACCGGATGCTCGCGTGTACATTGAGGGGTTCCAACGGCGGGAGCAACCATCGAACGGCACAACAATTTCGACGCGATCCGCATCCTCGCGGCTCTCACCGTCGTCATTGGACACGCGTGGCCGCTCACCGGGCTCTCCTCTCCTCCCGAGATCGCCGGAATCCCGGTCTTCCACCTGGCCGTCTACGTCTTCTTCGCGATCAGCGGCTACCTGATCACCTCGAGCTGGCTTCGCGCGCCCCAGGTACGTCGTTACCTCGCCGCCCGCGTGCTCCGCATCTTCCCTGCTCTCGTCGTCGTCGTTCTCGTCACCACCTTCGTCATCGGCCCTCTCGTCACCACCTCTGACTCATACTTCTCCTCTCCCTCGACCTGGGGCTACCTGCAGAACGTGACGCTGCTCGCCGTCTACGACCTGCCCGGCGTCTTCGAGAACCTCCCGCGCGCTGTCGTCAATGGTTCTCTTTGGTCGCTCGGCCCTGAGTTCGTCTGCTACCTCTGCGTGCTCGCGCTCGGGCTGGTGTTCGCGCGATTCCCGCGGGCGCGGGCTCTCGCACTCACCGGCCTCTTCATCGCCGCCTACTTCGTCACCCCCGAGCCCCTGCACTTCATCGTCGGATCGATGGCGTTCTTCGGGGTCGGCAGCCTCATCGCCTCGTTGCGGATGCCCCTGCCTCTCTGGCCCGCGGCGCCCGCGCTCGCCGTGTGGGTCGTCGCAGGCTCTCTGTTCGAGCCGCTCTCGGTGCCGCTCGGCTGGCTGGTCGTGCCGTATGCCGTGGTCGCCCTCGGCACACGCTCGACGCCCGTGCTGAGACGCTTCGGGCGCTTCGGGGATGTCTCATATGGAACCTATCTCTGGGGTTTCGTGGTGCAGCAAACGGTCAACGTCGTGTGCGGCATCCTGCCACTGTGGCTCGACCTTCTCGTCGTCGTTCCGCTCACTCTGGGGATCGCGTGGATCTCGTGGCATGTGGTGGAGAAGAGGGCGCTCGCGTTGAAGCCCGGGGCGAAGTCATCACCGACGTTAATTCGGGACGACGAGACGAAGTCGTGGGCCGCTTGAGTCAGGGCGGTCACGGAGAGCGGATGACGGAAATCGAACCCCGCGGGCGCGGAGCGGCTGCGCGTTCGGGGAGTCGTGGAGCGCGCGGGTTAGGGCGGTCTCGGAGAGCGGATGACGGGAATCGAACCCCGCGGGCGCGGAGCGGCTGCGCGTTCGGGGAGTCGTGGAGCGCGCGGGTTAGGGCGGTCTCGGAGAGCGGATGACGGGAATCGAACCCGCGCTATCAGCTTGGGAAGCTGAAGTTCTGCCATTGAACTACATCCGCGTGTGGCATCCATTCTACTGACGGTGGTTTCGACAGGCTCAACCAGCAAGGCGGCTCAACCAGCGGCGCCGTGCAAATACACTGTTGCCCATGCTGCTTTCAGACAGGGACATCAAGGCCGAGCTCGCCGCCGAACGCATCGGACTCGAACCGCTCGACCTCGCCATGGTGCAGCCGTCGAGCGTGGATGTTCGTCTCGACCGGTTCTTCCGCCTGTTCGACAATCACAAGTACCCGTTCATCGACCCGGCCGAAGACCAGCCCGACCTCACGCACCTCGTCGAGGTCGAGCCCGACCAGCCGTTCATCCTGCACCCGGGTGAGTTCGTGCTCGGCAGCACTTTCGAGCTCGTGACCCTTCCCGACGACATAGCCGCGCGCCTCGAGGGCAAGAGCTCGCTCGGACGCCTCGGCCTCCTCACCCATTCGACCGCGGGCTTCGTCGACCCCGGCTTCTCCGGTCACGTGACGCTCGAGCTCTCGAACGTCGCGACCCTGCCGATCAAGCTCTGGCCGGGCATGAAGATCGGGCAGCTCTGCTTCATCAAGACCTCATCGCCGGTCGAGAACCCCTACGGCTCGGGCGAGTACGGGTCGCGCTACCAGGGCCAGCGTGGTCCGACGGCGTCGCGATCGTTCCAGAACTTCCACCGCACGGATGTCTCGGGCAACGACGCGGGGCGTCCGGGCAACTAGCGCCCCCAGCAATCGAAAAGGCGTCTACGGGCGCTGGCCAGCGAGAACTGCGCTCTCGAGGCGAAAACGGCTATGCGACGCGAAAGGTTTCGGCTCGCGGCGCCGAAATCGGCTCGCGACGGTTGGGTCGCGCGCGGGACCCCGCGCGGGACCCGGCGACGGGCCCGCGAGTCGAGCCCGCGCGGCTAGGTCACAACGCGCTCGCGAGGCGAAAACGGCTATGCGACGCGAAAGGTTTCGGCTTGCACCGCCGAAATCGCCTCGCGACGGTCAAGTCGCGCGCAAGAATCCGCGAAACAGCCCGCGCGCCAAGCTCGCGAAGCCACGCTGCGCGCGACCACGAACCGAGAGCGGCTAGTACGAGCTCGCGGCCGCGGTGACCACGCGCCCCGCCTCTTCGTCGAGGATCGCACGCGTGCCGCTGAGTCCCAGGCGGGTCGCACCGGCGGCGATCATGGCGCGGGCATCCTCGAGGGTGCGGATTCCACCGCTGGCCTTGACGCCGAGCCGTCCGTCGACGACGGAGGCCATGAGGGCGACGGCGTGAACCGAGGCCCCGCCGGCCGGGTGGAAGCCGGTCGACGTCTTGACGAAGTCCGCGCCGGCGGCGACCGAGGCGCGTGTTGCCCCGACGATCTCGTCGTCGGTGAGCGCGGCCGATTCGATGATGACCTTGAGGATGCCCGGAGCGGGGATCACGCCGCGAACAGAGCGCACGTCCTCCTCGATGAGGTCGAAGCGTCCGGCCTTGGCGGCACCGAGGTCGATCACCATGTCGACCTCGTCCGCGCCCAGGGCGATCGACTCGGCGGCCTCGGCGGTCTTGCTCGCGGTCGTGTGCTTTCCACTCGGGAATCCGCAGACCACGGCGAGCTTGAGTCCGCTGTCGGCAGGGATGCTCACGGGCAGCAGCGAGGGGGAGATGCAGACGGAGTAGACGCCCAGCTCGATCGCCTCGGCGATGAGAGCCGTGACATCCTCGGCCGTCGTATCGGGCTTGAGGAGGGTGTGGTCGACGATCGGCGCGATGGCAGAAGACATGGAAAAGAACCTGACGGGAGTGGTGACAGAGATGCGCGGGCAACTCTGACCACGGGGTCGAGTTTACTCGCCCAGTTGTTCGAGCTGCCAGACGAGCCAGGGGCTGAAGGCGAAGGGGGCGGATGCCGCGGCAGTGAGCAGGGCCGCGGGCTCGAGCCACGCCCACTCGGCGACCTCTGCAGGATTCGCAACCGGGTCGGACATCGTGACGGCGCGGTAGACCGGGCAGATCTCGTTCTCGACGATGCCGGAGGCGTCGACTGCGCGGTAGCGGAAGTCGGGCAGCACGAGTTCGAGCTCGCTGAGGTGCAGGCCGAGCTCGTCGAGGGCGCGACGGGCGATCGCCTCCTCCATCGACTCGTCGGGGCCGGGATGTCCGCAGAAAGAATTCGTCCAGACTCCGGGCCAGGTGAGCTTCTCGAGTGCCCGGCGGGTGACGAGCACGCGGCCGTCGGGACCGTAGACATGGCAGGAGAATGCGAGGTGCAGCGGGGTCTCGATGCCGTGCACCGAGATCTTCTCCGCCGTTCCCACGGGAGTGCCGTCGTCGTCAAGCAGCACGACCAACTCGGGAGATAGTTCGATAGTCAAGATATCCTGCTCATGTGAGTGGTTCAGACGTGATGTCCGCTGCGGCGGAACGACAGGCGAGGGTCGACGTCGTTCTCGAGCGCTTCTTCAGCCTAGCCAAGAACCGGGCGACGCCCTTCGGCTCACAGTACGTTCACCTCTGGGAGACCCTCGAAGCCAACACGACGGGCGGCAAACGCTTTCGTCCGCGCATGGTTTTTGCGGCCTATCAGGCGCTCGGCGGCGAGGACTTCGAGGCCGCGGCCTATGTCGGCGCCGCGTTCGAGCTGCTGCACACCGCTCTCATCGTGCATGACGATGTCATCGATCACGACTTCGTGCGGCGCGGTGTCGCCAACATCTCGGGTGTCTACCGCGACCTCGCTGTCGCGAAGGGCAACAACGCCGCGGTGTCAGAGCACAGCGGCATCTCGGCCGCCGTCATCGCTGGCGACCTCGCACTCTTCAACTCCTACCGCCTCATCGACAAGAGCGGTGTGGCCGACAACGTTCGCGCCCGACTGCTCGAGGTGATGGATGACGCGCTCTTCGCGAGCGCCGCGGGCGAGCTCATCGACGTCGACTTCTCGATCGACCCCGAGATGCCGCGCGTCGACGACATCCTCATGATGGAGCGATTGAAGACCGCCGTCTACTCCTTCGAGTGCCCACTGCAGGCGGGTGCGATTCTCGCCGGCGCCTCGGAGGAGGTCGTGGCCAGCCTCGGCGAGTTCGGGCGCGAGATCGGCATCGCCTACCAGCTCGTAGACGACCTGCTCGGCGTCTTCGGAAGCGAGACCGAGACCGGCAAGACGACCCTGGGCGACCTGCGCGAGGGCAAGCGCACCGTGATGATCTCGTACGCGACGTCGACCGCGGAGTGGGACTCGATCGCCCCGCTCATCGGCAAAGCCGACCTGACCGAGGAGGAGGCGGCATCCGTGCGTGCCGTGCTCGTCGACTGCGGTGCCAAGGGTTTCGCCGAGGGGCTCGCACGCTACTACGGCAATCGCGCCCTGGCCCGTCTGGCCGAGGCGCACATCCCCGAGGCCCTGCGGCTCGAGCTGCATCCGGTCGCCGAGTCCGTGCTCGGACGCGTCAAGTGAGTCGGGCACGGCTCTACGACCAGGTGGCCGAGGAGACGGCGAGTGTCGTCATCCGCCGCTACTCGACATCGTTCGGGCTGGCCTCGCGACTGCTCGGACCCGCGGTGCGCCAGCACGTCGAGAACATCTACGCCCTCGTGCGCATCGCCGACGAGATCGTCGACGGCGTGGCCGTCGAGGCGGGCCTCGATACGGCAGCGGCGGGGAAGCAGCTCGACGAACTCGAGCGCGAGACCGAGCGCGCCATCGCGACGGGATTCAGCACCAACCTCGTGGTGCACGCCTACGCGCTGACCGCGCGCGAGACCGGTTTCGGCAGCGATCTCGGCGCCCCGTTCTTCGCCTCGATGCGCATGGACCTGACAGCCACCGAACACGACCAGGAGAGCTTCGACCGCTACGTCTATGGCTCGGCGGAGGTCGTTGGGCTCATGTGCCTCCGGACTTTCCTGCGCGAGGTGGATGTCACACCCGACGAGCGCGCCCGTTTCGAGCACGGCGCCCGCGCCCTCGGTGCGGCGTTTCAGAAGGTCAACTTCCTGCGCGATCTCGCGGCCGACTTCGACACCCTGGGCCGCAGCTACTTTCCCGGCATCAACGTCGAGACCTTCACCGAGTCGGAGAAGCTGCGCCTGCTCGACGATATCGACGCCGATCTGGCGACCTCGGCCGCTGTCGTACCCGACCTCCCGGCGAGCAGTCGTCGCGCGGTCGCACTCGCACAGGGACTCTTCGCGGAGCTTTCCGTAAGATTGCGCGCAACCCCCGCGATCGAACTGCGTGATCGCCGCGTGCGTGTGCCCAACCCGGTGAAGGCGCGCATCGCGGCCGCCGCCGCACTAGGAAGGACACCCCGCCCATGAGTCGAGTAGTGATCATCGGCGGCGGGATCAGTGGCCTCGCATCGGCGGCGCTCCTCGCGAAGGAGGGGCACACGGTCACCGTGCTCGAGAAGCAGCCCGCCGTGGGCGGTCGCGCGGGATCGTGGGTAGAAGACGGTTTCCGCTTCGACACCGGACCCTCGTGGTACCTCATGCCCGAGGTCTTCGATCACTTCTACAAGCTGCTCGGTACCTCGGCAGAGGAGCAGCTCAGTCTGGTAACCCTCGACCCCGGTTACCGGGTCTACTTCGAGGGCGTCGACGAACCCATCGATCTGGCGGCGAACCGGGTCGAGAACATCGAACTCTTCGAGACGGTGCAGAAGGGCGCGGGCGCAAAGCTCGGGCGATACCTGGACTCGGCCGGTGAAGTCTACGAACTCGCCAAGCGCAAGTTCCTCTACACGTCGTTCGCATCCCTTCGCCCCGTGTTCACGAGGGAGGTGCTCGCCCAGGGACGTCGCTTCGCCTCGCTCCTGCTCACCCCACTCTCGCGCAAGGTCGCGCGCACGGTGCGTGATCCCCGACTGCGTCAGATCCTCGGGTATCCCGCGGTGTTCCTCGGCTCCTCGCCCGCCCTGACTCCGAGCATGTACCACCTCATGAGCCACCTCGACCTCGACGACGGGGTGCTGTATCCGATGGGCGGATTCGCTCGCGTCATCGAGACGATCGAGCAGCTCGCGGTCGACGGCGGCGTGACCGTCGAGACCGGGGCATCCGTCAGCCGCATCGTCGTCGTGGACGGGGCCGCAACGGGTGTGGAGTACGTGGATGCGACGGGCGAGTCCCGCACACTCGACGCCGACATCGTGGTGTCCGCCGCCGACCTGCACCACACCGAGACGCAGTTGCTCGATGCCGCGCACCGCACCTATCCCCAGCAGTACTGGGATGCCGCGGTGCCCGGCCCGAGCGCACTGCTGCTCTACCTGGGCGTGCGCGGCGACGTGCCCGAGCTCGAGCATCACACGCTCCTCTTCACGAAGGAGTGGGAGAAGGGCTTCGACGCGATATTCGGGTCGACCCCGACGGTTCCCGAGCCGGCCTCGCTCTACATCTGCAAGCCGAGTGGTGTGGACCCGGATGTCGCACCCGACGGCTTCTCGAACCTCTTCGTGCTCGTGCCGATCCCGGCCGACCCCACGATCGGACGTGGCGACACCGACGGAGGCGGCGACCCGCGCATCGAGGCGCTCGCCGACCGGGTGATCGAACAGATCGCGTCGTGGACGGGGATCCCCGACCTCGCCGACCGGGTCGTCGTGCGCCGCACCCTCGGACCCGGCAACTTTGTCGAAGACCTTAACTCGTGGCGCGGAACCGCCCTGGGCCCGGCCCACACGCTCAAGCAGAGCGCATTCTTTCGCGCGGGAAACAAGTCGAAGAAGGTCGACGGGCTCTACTACGTCGGCGGCTCGACGATTCCGGGCATCGGCCTCCCGATGTGCCTCATCAGCGCGGAGGTGCTGCTCAAGCGTCTGCGTGGCGACACCTCGACCGAACCGCTCCCCACGCCTCTCGTCTCGTCGCTGCCCGAACCGGAAGCCGAGCCCGAGCTGCTCGAGAGCAAGCCGTAGCGCGTGGGCATCCTGTACTTCGTCGCGCTCGCAATCGCCCTCACGGGCATGGTCATGCTCGATCGCAGGTTCACGCTGTTCTTCTGGCGTGATGCGCGCCGCGCGACGATCGTGCTTCTCGCGGGGGTCGCGTTCTTCGTCGTCTGGGACATCGCCGGCATCGGTCTCGGCATCTTCTTTCGCGGCGAGACCGACTTCATGACCGGACTTCAGGTGGCGCCCGAGTTGCCCGTCGAAGAGCTCTTCTTCTTGACGCTCCTCTGCTATCTCACGATGAACCTGTACGGCTTCATCACGAGACGGCGCTCCGCCGAAGGATCTCGCGCATGACGTACTGGGCGCTCAACGCGATCTTCCTCGGCGCGGTCGCTGTTGTAGCGCTCGCCGCCGTTCTCACCCGTCGCGCACCCCGGTGGGCGGCAGTCGCGCTCGTGCTCGGCGTCGTACTGATCATGACGGCCGTGTTCGACAACATCATGATCGGCGTGGGACTCGTGGGCTATAACGCCTCGAAGATCAGCGGGGCGTTCATCGGCAACGCTCCACTCGAGGACTTCGCGTACGCCGTGGCCGCGGTCATCCTTCTGCCATCTCTGTGGACGCTGCTGCCGGCCCGCACGTCCGCGGAGAGGAAGCGCAACCATGCTTAGAGCGCTTTTCGTCTCGAGTCGCCCGCTCAGCTGGGTCAACACGGCGTTCCCGTTCGCGGCGGCCTACCTGTTGACGACGCGCGAGATCGATCTGACGCTCGTCATCGGCACGATCTACTTTCTGATCCCCTACAACCTCGCGATGTACGGCATCAACGATGTGTTCGACTACGAGTCCGATCTGCGCAACCCTCGCAAGGGCGGCGTTGAGGGCGCCCTGCTCGACACGAGCATGCACCGGCCGACTCTCTGGGCAGCGGCCATCACCAATATCCCGTTTCTCGTCTATCTCGTCGCCGTGGGCAATCCCCTCTCGTGGTTGGTGCTCGCGATCAGCGTCTTCGCGGTCATCGCCTACTCCGCGAAGGGGCTGCGCTTCAAGGAGAAGCCGTTCGTCGACTCCCTCACGAGCAGCACCCACTTCGTGTCCCCGGCAATCTACGCACTCGTGCTCGCCGGCGCGGCCTTCACGCCGCAACTGTGGACAGTGCTCGCGGCGTTCTTCCTGTGGGGGATCGCATCGCACGCGTTCGGCGCCGTGCAAGACGTGATCGCCGACCGCGAGGCATCCATCTCGTCGATCGCGACGGTGATCGGAGGGCGTGCGACCGTGCGTCTGAGCGTCGTCGCCTACGCGCTCGCCGGCGTTCTGCTGCTGTTCTCGACGTGGCCCGGTCCCCTCGCGGCGATCCTCGCTCTGCCGTACGCCGCGAGCTGCGCGCAGTTCTGGAATATCACCGACGAGAACGCCGAGAGCGCAAACCGCGGCTGGAAGCGTTTTCTCTATCTCAACTTCGCGACCGGATTCGTCGTGACGATGCTCATGATCTGGTGGGCCTGGCTGACCGCCGTCTGACCTAGGCCGACCACCCGAGGTTCGTGGCCATGCGGCTGAGCACGCTGACAGTCGCGTCGTATTCGGCCTCGGTGATTCCGCGTGAGACCTGCGCACGGTTGGAACCGACGACGTCGGCGAGCCGCGAGTAGGCGGCCGTGCCCCGCTCCGTGAGCTCGTATCCCGAGGGAGTCGCGTCGACCCAGGCGCTCTCGATCAGCTCGGTGAGGTGTTCGGCCGAGGACTCGGGCTCCGAGGCATCCATCGTCCGCGTGAGAAACGGCGCGACGGCCGCATCGAGCTGGTCGATGGATGCCGGACCTCGAGACAGCACGCTCAGCAACTGCCACTGGCGCCGAGTGACCCCGTGCTCGTCGAGCGTCGCGGCGAACAACTCGTCGATGAGTCCGTCGACGAGCTTGAGCCAGAAACCTATCGGGCGTTGATCGGTCATGGCAGGAGGGTACTCCGCCGACCTTGGAGCCGGAAGTACCGCGTGAGGGGGTCAGCCCGCCTTGGGTGCGACCTTGACGAAGAGCATGAGCACGAGTCCGAGTGCCAGCACGATCACGATGCCGAGCACGCCGAAGTGCACCGCGCCGAAGATCGTGATGAAGGCGCCCCACAGCACGGGGGAGAGGAAGCTCGCGGCTCGACCGGTCGTCGCGTAGAGGCCGAAGATCTCACCCTCGCGGCCGGCGGGCGTGACCCGGGCGAGAAGAGACCGGGACGCCGACTGTGCCGGGCCGACGAAAACGCAGAGCAGGAGCCCGAAGACCCAGAAGATCGTCTTGCCCAAGTCGTGGAGAGCGAAGACCGCGATGCCGGCCACGACGAGGCCGACGAGGCTGAACAGCACGACGGCCCGCGGGCCGACGAGGTCGTCGAAGCGCCCCGCAATGAACGTGCTCACGCCGGCGATGAGGTTGGCCGCGATTCCGAACAGCACCACCTCGGTGAACTCGAAGCCGAAGCCTGCAGCGGCGAGCACCGCCCCGTAGGTGAAGACGCCCGCGAGACCGTCGCGATACACGGCGCTGGCGAGGAGGAACCAGAAGGTCGTGGGCGCCTCCTTGAAGAGGCGTCGGATGTCGCGCGCGAGCACGACGTAGCTCTTGAGGAACGGCACCTTCTCGCGCGCTGCGACGGGTGGGAGGTCGGGCACATTGAGGAAGATCGGGATGACGAAGAGGATCGTCCACAGCGCGCAGCCGAGCGCGATCACGCGGAACGGCAGCCCGTTGTCGGTCGAGAGTCCGAACCAGTCGAACGACTGCGCGACGACCACGATGACGAGGGCGAGGATGCCGCCGATGTAGCCGAGCCCCCAGCCGAGTCCGCTCACCCGACCGACGGTCTGGGGGGTCGACACCTGAACGAGCATGGCGTTGTAGTGCACGCCGGCGATCTCGTTGAAAACGCTGCCGATGGCGACGAGGGCGATTCCGAGCAGGAAAAACGAGGGGGAGGCCTCGACGAAGAACATGGCGGCCATGCACAACACGACGATGCCGGTGTTGACGCCCAGGAGGAGCTTGCGGCGACCCGAGGCGTCGGACCGCTGTCCGAGCACGGGTGCCAGCACCGCGATGGCGACGCCGGCGACGGCACCCGCGTAGCCGAGGTTCGCGACGAGGCTTGCGATCCCCGCGTCGTAGGTCGGGTTGCCGGCCCCGAGCGCCGCGACCTCCGGCGGGAGGAAGTAGTCCTCGGTGAGGTACAGGGCGGTGAAGATGAAGGTGAGGATGACCGTGTTGAAGGGCTGCGTTCCCCAATCCCACAGCGCCCACGACCAGACCTGCTTGCGCGGGATGACCCGGCCCTCCTGCAATTCGAGCCCTACGGCAGCGACCGCTCCCGTGTTCGCAGCGGTCGGGATCTTGCGCGGAGTAGCACCGTTGTCGCTCATGGTTCACACGCTACTGGCTCTGTGTAAACAATGGGGGGATAAGAAGTTGAGTCGGCTTAGCTCAACTTTCACTGGGAAAACTTGACGCGGAATCCCGCGCGTAGCAAACTTGATGCTGCGCGGCTCAACTATGCAGATCCCGACGCGCAGAGAAACTTTGAAGGAGATAGAGCTCATGGCTCGTGCAGTAGGTATTGACCTCGGAACCACCAACTCGGTGGTCGCCGTTCTCGAAGGTGGAGAACCCACCGTCATCGCAAACGCCGAAGGCTTCCGCACCACCCCGTCGGTCGTCGCATTCACGAAAGACGGCGACGTTCTCGTCGGCGAGACCGCGAAGCGCCAGGCCGTGACCAACGTCGACCGCACCATCTCCAGCGTCAAGCGCCACATGGGCACGACGTGGACGACGGACGTCGACGGCAAGATGTACACGCCGCAGGAGATCTCGGCGCGCATCCTCGCGAAGCTCAAGCGCGACGCGGAGCAGTACCTCGGCGAGCCCGTGACCGACGCGGTCATCACGGTTCCCGCGTACTTCAACGATGCAGAGCGCCAGGCCACGAAGGACGCCGGTGAGATCGCCGGCCTCAACGTGCTCCGCATCATCAACGAGCCGACTGCCGCCGCACTCGCCTACGGCCTCGACAAGGGCAAGGCCGACGAGCTCATCCTCGTCTTCGACCTCGGTGGCGGAACGTTCGACGTCAGCCTGCTCGAAGTGGGCAAGGACGACGACTTCTCCACCATCCAGGTGCGCTCGACCGCGGGTGACAACCGGCTCGGTGGAGACGACTGGGACGCCCGCGTCGTCGACTGGCTCATCACCAAGTTCAAGGACACCACCGGCGTCGACGTCTCCAACGACAAGATCGCCAAGCAGCGCCTCAAGGAGGCAGCGGAGCAGGCCAAGAAGGAGCTCTCGTCGTCGACGAGCACGAGCATCCAGCTGCCGTACCTGTCCCTCACCGAGAACGGCCCCGCCAACCTCGACGAGACCCTCACCCGCGCCAAGTTCGAGGAGCTCACGCACGACCTGATCGAGCGCACGCGCAAGCCGTTCCAGGACGTCATCAAAGAAGCCGGTGTGAGTGTCGCGGATGTCGCGCACGTCGTTCTCGTCGGTGGATCGACCCGCATGCCCGCCGTCGTCGAGCTCGTCAAGAAGCTCACCGGTGGCAAGGAGCCCAACAAGGGCGTCAACCCTGATGAGGTCGTCGCCGTCGGTGCCGCGCTCCAGGCCGGCGTGCTCCGTGGCGAGCGCAAGGACGTGCTGCTCATCGACGTCACCCCCCTGAGCCTCGGAATCGAGACCAAGGGCGGCATCATGACCAAGCTCATCGAGCGCAACACGGCCATCCCGACCAAGCGCAGCGAGACGTTCACGACGGCGGACGACAACCAGCCCTCCGTCGCCATCCAGGTCTTCCAGGGCGAGCGTGACTTCACGCGCGACAACAAGAACCTCGGAACGTTCGAACTTCAGGGCATCGCTCCGGCACCCCGCGGTATCCCCCAGATCGAGGTGACCTTCGACATCGACGCCAACGGCATCGTGCAGGTTCACGCGAAGGACAAGGGAACCGGCAAGGAGCAGTCCATCACGATCACCGGTGGATCGAGCCTCTCGAAGGAAGACATCGAGCGCATGGTGCGTGAGGGCGAAGAGCACGCCGCAGAGGACAAGGCGCGCCGCGAGGCCGCCGAGGTTCGCAACACGGCCGAGCAGCTCGCCTACTCGACCGAGAAGCTCCTCTCCGACAACGGCGACAAGCTGCCCGACGACGTGAAGACCTCGGTCCAGGCCGACGTCGACGCGCTCAAGACCGCGCTCGCCGGAGACGACGAGGCGGCCGTCAAGACCGCGTTCGACACTCTCGCCGAGAGCCAGCAGAAGATCGGCGAGGCGCTATACCAGCAGAGCGAGACCGCTGCTGCGGGCACCGGCGACGAAGCTCCCGAGGCCACCACTTCGGCTAACGACGAGGACATCGTCGACGCCGAGGTCGTCGAGGACGAGCCGGACGGCAAGAAGTAGCCATGGCGGACAAGAAAAAGCGCCGCGGACAGGACGAGGAACCGGAGGCGGTCGACAACGCCGCCCCGGTCACCCCCGATCTGGATGACGACGACCTCGATCGCGAACCCACGGTCATCCACGACCTCTCCTCTCATGAGGAGTTCGAGGATGAGGCCGAGGTGGAGGAGGAGCCCGAGGTTCTCGAGCCCGAGGACATCGCGAACCCGGATGACCCGGAGCTCACCCTGAGCGACGAGGACGCCGCGCTGCTCGACCAGACCGCTGCCGACATCGTCGCGGAGATGCGCACCGACATGCTGCGCGCCCAGGCTGAGCTCGTGAACTTCCGCACCCGTGTGGAGCGTGATCGAGCCGCCAACCGCGACGCCGTCATCGCAGAGGTCATCCGTTCGCTCCTTCCCGCGCTCGACGACCTCAACCGGGCGGAGAAGCACGGCGACCTCGAGGGCAGCCCCCTCGAGATCGTGGCGCAGAAGATCCGCGCGTCGTTCGAGCGCTACGGTCTCAAGACCGTGGGCGTGAAGGGCGAGGAGTTCGATCCGCACCTGCACGAAGCCGTCGTACAGCTCCCGAACGCCGAGGTGAAGGTCAATACCGTCGCCGACGTGATCGAGACGGGATACGCCCTGGGCGAGCGCCTCATCCGCGCTGCCAAGGTCGTCGTCTCGGTTCCCGAGTAGGGAGCACGCGATGGCAAGCCAGGATTGGTTCGACAAGGACTTCTACAGCGTGCTCGGGGTGTCGAAGGACATCTCGGAGGCCGACCTCAAGAAGACCTATCGCAAGCTGGCTCGGCAGTACCACCCGGACTCCAACCCCGGTGATGCGAAGGCCGAGGCGCGCTTCAAGGAGATCAGCGAGGCGAACTCGGTGCTCTCCGACCCGGAGCTGCGCCGCGAGTACGACCAGATCCGTGCCATGGGTTCGGGCGCCCGCTTCAGTGCGGGCGGCCGGCCCGGGCAGCCGGGTGGCTTCGAGGATGTCTTCGGCGGCCTCTTCGGCCAGGCTGGCGGTCGACCGGGAGCGGCTCCGTCGGGCTCCTTCGAAGACCTCCTCGGCGGCATGTTCGGCGGGGGCGGCTTCGGCTCCTCGGCGGGCGGCTTCCGCGGGGCGCAGGGTCCGACCAAGGGCCGCGACTTCACTGCGACCACGACGCTCGACTTCCTCACGGCCATTCGGGGCGAGACCATCAAGCTCCAACCGGCCAAGGGTAAGGCGATCAACGTCAAGGTTCCCGCGGGCGTGAACGACGGCCAGAAGATCCGCCTGAAGGGCAAGGGCGAACCGAGTCCGGATGGCGGGACCCCGGGTGACCTCGTGCTCACCGTGACCGTGCGCAAGCACCCCGTCTTCGAGCGCGACGGCCTCAACCTCCGTCTCGACGTTCCGGTGACCTTCGCCGAGGCGACCCTCGGTGCGACGATCGAGGTTCCGACCCTGGGCGGTGACCCGGTGAAGCTGCGCGTTGCCCCCGGAACCCCGAGCGGACGCGTGCTTCGCGTCAAAGGCCGGGGCGTCACGACCGACAAGGGCGTGGGCGATCTGCTCGCGACCGTCGTCGTGGCCGTGCCGAGCAACCTGAGCGCCGAGGCGACCGCACAGCTCGAAGCGTTCGCCGCCTCCCTGCCCGCTGAGAACCCGCGCGCCGACCTCCTCGACCGCGCCCGCAACTAGACCCGAGAAGGGGGACATTCATGGATGAGTACTCGCCGATCTTCGCAATCGCGATGGCAGCCGAACTCGCCGGCATGCACCCCCAGACCCTCCGACAGTACGACCGCATAGGGCTTGTGAGTCCGCGGCGCACCGCCGGCAAGTCTCGGCGCTACTCGATGCGCGACGTCGCCCAGCTGCGTGAGGTCGCGGCGCTGAGTGCCGAGGGCGTAAGCCTCGAGGGCATCCGCCGCGTGCTCGACCTCGAGAACCAGGTCGGCGAACTCGCGGCGCGCGTGCGAGAGCTCGAGACCGCGCTCGCCGACGAACTGCTCAATCGTCCGGGTCGTCGCGTCTTTGCCGCGGGCGCAGAGGGAGACGTCATCTCGTTGCGCGCCGGCACGCGTAGTCGCAAGCAGAACCAGCTCGTCGTCTGGCGGCCACCGTATGACGACTGATCTCGACTACACGGCGCTGCGTCGCTGGCCCGACGTCGAAGCCGACAACCTCTTCGCGTACGACGCGAGTGACCCGCTCATCCTCGACACCGCGGCGCCGTTCTTCGACGGAGCGAGCATCGCGGTGATCGGCGACAACTACGGCGCGCTCACACTCGGCGCCATCGCGCGAACCGGTGCGTCGGGCATCCGCGTGCATCAGGACTCCCTGCTCGGCGAACTCGCTCTCGCGGCCAACGCACGCGAAGAGGGATTCGACGATCGCTTCACGAGCCTGCCCCTCGGCGCCGCGCTGCTCGAGGACGCGACTCTCGTGCTCGTTCAGCTGCCACGCTCTCTCGACGAGCTGGAAGAGATCATGGATGCGATCGCGCGCTGGGCGTCTCCCGACGTCACGGTCGTCGCGGGTGGCCGCGTCAAGCACCTCACCCCCACGATGAACCCGGTGATGCTGCGCTACTTCACGACGCTTGACGTGTCACTCGCGCGGCAGAAGTCGCGCGCGTTCACCCTCCGTGGCCCGCTGCCCGTCGGCGAATCACGGTTTCCGGTGCTCGAGACGCACGACGACCTGAAGATCACCCTTGCCGCGCACGGGGCGGTCTTCGCGGGGTCGAGCATCGATATCGGAACGCGCGCACTGTTGTCGGTGCTGCGCAAGGTCGGGCCGTCGGAGGGCACCGCGATCGACCTGGGCTGCGGAACCGGTGTGCTCGCGGCATCCATCGCTCGATCCAAACCCGCGATGCGCGTGATCGCGACCGACCAGTCGGCTGCGGCGGTCGCCTCCGCCCGTGCCACCATGGCCGCCAACGGACTCACCGACCGCGTCGAGGTCGTGCGCGACGACGGCCTGCAGCTGCAGCCGAATGACTCGGCCGACGTCATCCTGCTGAACCCGCCCTTCCACATCGGCGCCACCGTGCACACCGGACTGGCCGAGCGGCTCTTCGCCGACGCGGCACGCGTGTTGCGGCCCGGCGGCGAACTGTGGACCGTCTTCAACTCCCACCTCGGCTACCGACAGGCACTCGCCCGCACGGTCGGCCCCACCGAACTGGTCACCCACAACCAGAAGTTCATGGTGACCGTCTCCACGAAACCCACCCCGAACGGCGGAAACCCGAACTCCGCTGAAAGCGACTGAACCATGGCAAACATGCAGGGTGCACCCGGCACCGACGAAGAACAGAAGACCGCCCTCGAGCGTTACGGCGTCGACCTCACCGAGATCGCGCGCAGCGGAAAGCTCGACCCCGTGATCGGCCGCGACGCCGAGATCCGTCGCGTCAGCCAGGTGCTTACGCGACGCACCAAGAACAACCCCGTGCTCATCGGTGAGCCCGGCGTCGGCAAGACCGCCGTCGTCGAGGGGCTCGCCCAGCGCATCGTCGCGGGTGACGTCGCCGACTCGCTCAAGAACAAGCGACTCGTCTCGCTCGACCTCTCGGCCCTCGTCGCCGGCGCGAAGTACCGCGGCGAGTTCGAGGAGCGCCTCAAGGCCGTGCTCACCGAGATCAACGACGCCGACGGCGAGATCATCACCTTCATCGACGAGCTGCACTCGCTCATGGGTGCGGGCGGCGGCGAGGGCTCCGTCGCGGCGGCCAACATGCTCAAGCCCATGCTCGCGCGTGGTGAGTTGCGCCTCATCGGTGCGACCACTCTCGACGAGTACCGCCAGTACATCGAGAAGGATGCCGCGCTCGAGCGTCGCTTCCAGCAGGTGCTCGTCGACGAACCGTCCGTCGAGGACACCATCGCGATCCTCCGAGGGCTCAAGGAGCGCTACGAGGCCCACCACAAGGTCACCATCGCCGACTCCGCGCTGGTCGCGGCGGCATCCCTGTCCAACCGCTACATCACCCAGCGCCAGTTGCCCGACAAGGCGATCGACCTGGTGGACGAGGCCGCCTCACGCCTCAAGATGGAGATCGACAGCTCGCCGGTGGAGATCGACGAGCTCAAGCGAGCGGTGTCGCGACTGCGCATCGAGGAGCTCGCGCTCAAGAAGGAGCGGGACGCGGCATCCAAGGCCCGCCTTGAGAAACTCCGCGAAGACCTCGCCGAGCGCCAGAAGTCCCTCGACGCCCTCGAGCGCCGGTGGAAGACCGAGAAGGCGTCGCTCACCGGACTCGGCGACCTCAAGGGCCGCCTCAACGAAGCCCGCATCGGGCTCGACCGTGCCATGCGCGAGCAGCGCTACCAGGACGCCTCGAAGCTCAACTACGAGACCATCCCCGCCATCGAGCGTGCGATCGCCGACGCCGAGAGCAACGAGCCGACCGGCCCGCGCATGGTGAGCGACCAGGTCACCGAAGACGATATCGCCGCGGTCGTCGCCGCCTGGACGGGCATCCCGATCGACAAACTCACGCAAGGTGAGACCGAGCGACTCCTCAACCTCGAGGGCGAGCTCGGCAAGCGCCTCATCGGACAGAAGGACGCCGTGCGCGCCGTCTCGGAGGCAGTGCGCCGCACTCGAGCGGGCATCTCCGACCCCGACCGTCCCACCGGCACGTTCATGTTCCTCGGACCGACCGGCGTCGGCAAGACCGAGCTCGCCAAGGCGCTCGCCGAATACCTCTTCGACGACGAGAAGGCGCTCGTGCGCATCGACATGTCCGAGTACGGCGAGAAGCACTCCGTCGCGCGACTGCTCGGAGCCCCTCCCGGCTACATCGGCTACGAACAGGGCGGGCAGCTGACCGAGGCCGTGCGCCGCCGGCCGTACTCGGTCATCCTGCTCGACGAGGTCGAGAAGGCGCATCCCGAGGTCTTCGACCTGCTCCTCCAGGTTCTGGATGACGGTCGGCTCACCGACGGGCAGGGCCGCACGGTCGACTTCCGCAACGTGATCCTGATCCTCACCTCGAACCTGGGCGGCCAATACCTCGTCGATCCGTCACTCGAGTGGGAGCAGAAGAAGGAGGCCGTGAACGCGCTCGTGCGCCAGGCCTTCAAGCCGGAGTTCATCAACCGTCTCGACGACATCGTGATCTTCTCGCCGCTCGACACGTCGGAGCTCGCGCAGATCGTCTCGCTCTACGTCGACCGCCTCGGCCGTCGCCTCGCCGACCGCCGCCTCGAACTCGCCGTGACCCCGGATGCCCGCAGCTGGCTCGCCGAGAAGGGCTACGACCCGATCTACGGCGCGCGACCGCTGCGCCGACTCATGCAGCGCGAGATCGACGACAAGCTCGCACGCTCGCTCATCAGCGGAGAGATCCAGGACGGCGACACCGTGCGCGTCGACCTCGGCCCCGACGGGCTGACGGTGTCGCGGATGGCGGTCTAGCGGCGGTTCGGTGTTCGAGCCTGTCGAGATCAGGTCGAGCCTGTCGAGATCTCGGCTTCGCTCGATCTGGTCTCGACAGGCTCGACCACCGAGGGCTGGTCTCGACAGGCTCGACCACCGCTAGGCGAGCGCGGGCATGACCTCGCGCTCGAAGAGCTCGACGCCCGAGAGGTCGTAGGCCGCCTCGGGGAAGTAGTGGATCGCGTACCCGAGCCCGAGCTCCTGCATGGCGCGCAGCTTCTCGATGATCTCGGCGGGAGTTCCCACACCGAGCGCCGAACCGCTGCGGTACTCGCTCATGAACTTGACGGTCTCGTCGGGGCCGAGGAACGGCAGCACTCGCGCCTCGATCGCGTCGAGTCGGGCATGCACCTCGGCGGATGTCGCCCCGATCACGGTGTTGTAGTTGGCGCTGCGCACGATCGCGTCGAATGAGGTTCCGACGTCGGCGCAGTGCTGGCGGAGGAGCTCGCTCTTGGCCGCGAAGTCGGTGGGGTTGCCCGCGAAGTTCGTGTACTGCGCGTACTTGGCCGCGATCTTGAGCGTCACCTTCTCGCCGCCTCCGGCGATCCAGAGGGGGATCCCCGGCTTCTGCAGCGGTTGGGGATAGAACAGGGCGCCATCGACGTCGTAGTGCTCGCCGTGCAGCGTCGCGGTGCCGGTCTCCCACGCCTGCTTCATGATCTGCACGCCCTCGTCGAGGCGTGCCAGTCGCTCGCCCGCGCGCGGGAACCCGTAGCCGTAGGCCTCCCACTCGTGCTGGTACCAGCCGGCGCCGATGCCCATCTCTGTGCGGCCGCCCGAGACGATGTCGACGGTCGTCGCGACCTTGGCGAGGTAGGCGGGGTTGCGGTAGCTCATGCACGTGCACATCTGACCGAGACGGACGCGGGTGGTGGATGCCGCGAAGGCCGCCATGAGCGACCACGCCTCGTGCGTGGCCTGATCGCTCGGCACGGGCACCGTGTGGAAGTGGTCATAGACCCAGATGGACTCCCACGCTCCGGCATCGGCGTGCTGCGCGATGCCGCTCATGGCCTGCCACTGGCCTTCGGGCGGGATTCCGACGAGGTCGTGACGCCAGCCCTGGGGAACGAACATTCCGAATCTCATGGATTCGAGCCTAGTTCGACACACCCTTCACGAGGTCGTCACGCACAACCCTTCGCAGCACCTTGCCAATGAGCGAGCGTGGCAGCTCCGTGCGCTCCACGATGGTGCGCGGCACCTTGTAGGCGGAGAGCTGCGCACGGGCGTGATCGCGCAAGGCCTCGACGTCGAGGGTGGCACCCGGGGCGAGCACGACGACGGCCGTGACATCCTCGCCTCCCGACGAGTTGGGCAGCCCGACGACGGCGGCGTCCGCGACGGTGGGGTGTGAGAGCAGCGCGGCCTCCACCTCGGTGGGTGCGACGTTGAAGCCGCCCGTGATGATGAGCTCCTTGCGGCGGTCGACGATCGTGACGAAGCCGTCGCGCGAGACGCGGGCGAGGTCACCCGAGCGCAGCCAGCCGTCGCGGGTCAGCGTCTCGGCGGTCTCCGTGGGGCGGTTCCAGTAGCCCTGGAAGACCTGCGGTCCGCGCAGCAGCAACTCGCCCTCCTCGTCAAAGCCGCGGTCGACGGTGAGGTCATCGGGATCGACGATGCGGAGCTCGGTGCTCGGAAAGGGAACCCCGACAGTGCCGGGCCGACGCGAGGGGCCGATCGGGTTGCCGATCGCGACGGGGGAGGTCTCGGTCATCCCGTAACCCTCGACGAGCAGACCACCCGTCGCGGTCTCCCAGCGCTCGACGATCTCGACGGGGAGGCTCATGGCTCCGGAGATCGCGAAACGGATGCCGCTCAGGCTGATGCGCCGGGTCGCCGCGGCCTTCTGCAGCCGGTCGTAGATGGGCGGAACGGCGGGGAGGAACGTCGCCGGCGACTTGGCGAAGGCGTCGAGCACGAGCTTCTCGTCGAACTTCGGAAAGAGCACGAGGCGGGCGCCGATGCTCATGGCGAAGGTGAGGCACAGGGTGAGGCCGTAGGCGTGGAACATCGGGAGCACACCGTAGAAGACCTCGGCTCCGCGCCGCAGCCCCGGCACCCACGCCTCGCCCTGCATCGCGTTCGCGCGCAGGTTGCGGTGGGTGAGGACCGCCCCCTTGGGGGTGCCCGTCGTGCCGCTCGTGTACTGCAGCACGGCCACGTCGTCGAGCGTCGGCTTCGGGTGGCGACTCGGGAGGTACTTCGTCTTGACGAGGGTCGCCCAGTCCACGACGCCCGCGACGGGCGAGGCAACGGTCAGGGCGGCGCGGGATGCGCGGGCCTTCGCGATGGGGAGGCGCAGGGCCATCCGGGTCACACGAGGCATCGACCGGGTGATGTCGACGGCGACGACTTTCGTGACGCCGAGGTCGGCCGGGAAGCCGAGGATCGTCGACGCGACCTTGTCCCACGTGATCGCGATCGTCGCGCCGTGGTCCTCGAACTGATGACGCAGCTCGCGCTCGGTGTACAGCGGGTTGTGCTCCACGACGATGGCGCCGAGCCGCAGCACGGCGTAGAACGCGACGATGTGCTCCGGGCAGTTGGGGAGCACGAGTGCGACGCGGTCGCCGCGGGTCACGCCGAGCTTGCGGAGCCCGTTGGCGACGCTGGCGATCTGCTCGCGCAGTTCACCGTAGGTGGTCTCCGCGCCGAAGAACTCGAGGGCGATGCCCTCGCGGAAACGCAGGGTCGACGCCCAGATCATGTCGACGAGCGTCTCGGTGGGTTCGGCGATCTCGGCCGGCACCCTCTCGGCGTAGCTTCCCAGCCAGGGCTTCTTCTCGAAAACGCTCACCATGTCATCGTGCCGCCCTCACCCGTGTGCCTACTGAACGACCGTGTCGGGGATGCCGAGGTCGGTGATGAAGCGCCCGAGCAGGAACGCCCCGAACATGAGGGGGAGGCCGATGAGCGCCACCCAGAAGCCGACCTTGCGACGCAGCACGCGCACGAAGCTCCACACGATCGTGACGAGCGCGATGACCCCGGGCGTCCAGAGGCTGATCTGGTGGCCGATGCCGACGAGGTCGGTGGTGCAGCCCGCAGAGTCGTTCGAGCACGCCGCGTTGAAGATGCCCCCGCTGAGGGTGGAGAAGAAGAGCACGCCGGCGAGCACGAGCATGAGCACCGTGAGCGCGAGGGTGAGCACGAAGTCCCAGGTGCGCGGAGGGGTCTGGGGCTCTGCGCCATACCAGTCCGGCTCGGCTTCGGTCATGCCGTGAGCCTAGACCCGATGGCGGCGACGAACGCGTCGACATCGGCCTCGGTCGTGTCGAAGGCGCACATCCACCGCACCTCGCGCGTGGCGGGATCCCAGTCGTAGAAGCGGAAGTCCTCTCGAAGCGAATCGGCGACGCCGGGAGGGAGGATCGCGAAGACGGCGTTGGCCTGGGTCGGACGCGTGAACGCGAGGCCCGGCAGGTCGGCGACCTCGAGGGAGGAACGCAACCGGCTGGCCATCGCGTTGGCGTGCGCGGCGGAGGTAAGGTACAGGTCGCCCTCGAGCAGTGCGATGAGCTGGGCCGACACGAAACGCATCTTCGATGCGAGCTGCATGTTGAGCTTGCGGAGATAGACGAGACCCTCGGATGCAGCGGGGTTGAGCACGACGACCGCCTCGCCGTACAGCAGCCCGTTCTTGGTCCCACCGAAGCTCACGAGGTCGACGCCGGCATCCGTCGTGAACTCGCGGAATCCCACGCCGAGCGCGGCGGCCGCGTTTGCGATGCGTGCACCGTCGAGGTGCACGGTCATGCCGAGCGAGTGCGCGTGGTCGCTGATCGCCCGGATCTCATCGGGGGTGTAGAGCGTGCCGAGCTCGGTCGTCTGAGTGATGCTCACGGCGAGCGGCTGGGCTCGGTGCTCGTCTCCCCAGCCCCAGGCCTCGGCGTCGATGAGGTCGGGGGTGAGCTTGCCGTCGGGCGTCTCGACGGTGAGGAGCTTGAGGCCGGAGATGCGCTCGGGAGCGCCGCCCTCGTCCGTGTTGATGTGGGCGGTCTTCGCGGCAACGACGGCACCCCATCGCGGCAGCATGCTCGTGAGGGCCGTGACGTTGGCGCCCGTGCCGTTGAAGACGGGGAACGTCTCGGCGGCGTCGCCGAAGTGGCCCTTCATGACCTCCTGCAGCCGTGCCGTGTAGACGTCTTCGCCGTAGGCGATCTGGTGTCCGCCATTGGCATCGGCGATCGCGGCGAGCACTTCGGGGTGCACTCCCGCGTAGTTGTCCGAGGCGAAACCACGGTATTCGGTGTCATGGATGCGAGTCACTCGTCCATTCTCCCGGATGCCGGTGCAGACAGATCGGTCTGTCCCCCCAACTCGGGCGAGATTTACTTCGGATGCCGAATTACCCTTGGAACGTCGCAACCCGAATAGCGACATCCTTTTCGCACAGTGTCAGAGTCGTGCTGCGCCCTACTCGTAGTGGTGATACCGATCGCTATCCTCAACAATTCCGTGAGTGTCGATGACATTCGAGACCGACTCGTCGCAGTTCCTGCGGCGACCCGGAGCGGTGGCGTGCCCGCCCGCGGCTGGGCACGCCTCGCCATGGTGCTGCAAGGCCTGCACCGCACCGCCCAGGCGATCATCGTCGTCGACATGAGCGACGGCGGCAACCTCGCCATCGACTGGGGCCGTAAGGACTACTGGTGGAACGGGGCGCCGAGCGTCTTCCCTGCGGACCCGACGATCGCGAGCATCCGGATGCTGCGTGGCGACGGTGCGCAACTGCCGTTCCTCCGCGAGAGCCCGCTGCCGCTCGAGCCTCTTCTCTGGAACATCGGCATGGCCGCCTTCCCCTCGGGCCAGGCCTGGTGGTTCGCCGACGACAGCCGCTACCGCGCGACCCGGTGGCCGAACTACACGGTGCTCGAGCACGACTCCGACCAGGTGCGCATGACCGCCCTGCTCGGCAACAGCGCGCTCACCCCGGCCGAACTCGCGAACGCCGCGCAGGTCGAGCCCGTCGCAGCGCAACGGCTGCTCAACGCGCTCGGCCTCCTCGGGCTCGTGCGCGAACTGCCTGCGGGCGACTCTGCTGCCGTCATCCCGACGCAGGATGCCCCGACCGAGCGCAAGGGGCTGTTCTCCCGACTGCGCGCCCGATTGGGACGGTAGACCATGGCCGAACACGTCATCCTCTTCGCCGGCCCGATGGGTGCGGGCAAGACGACAGCGGTGCAGACCCTCAGCGAGATCGAGGTCGTGAGCACCGAGGCCGCGAACACCGAGCGCAACGTCGTCGACAAGCCGACGACGACCGTCGCCCTGGACTACGGGGAGATCACCCTCGACCTCGACGACAAGGTGCGCCTCTACGGGGTCCCCGGTCAGAAGCGCTTCGACTTCATGTGGGCGATCCTCAAGGAGCGCGCCCGTGGTCTCGTGCTGCTCATCAACAACGACGCCCCCGACCCGATCGGCACCGTGCTGGAGTACCTCGAGGAGTTCGGCGAGCTCGTCGCGGACGGTCGCGCCGTCATCGGCGTGAGCCGGTCGGACACCGCACCCGTGCCGACCCTCGACGACTACAGCGACGCGCTCTTCGAGGCGCGGCCCGACCTCTTTCTCCCGATCTTCACGGTGGACCCACGCAACTCCGCTCAGATGACGACGCTGCTGCTGACGCTCATCGCGACGGTCGAGTCCCGCGCCACCGCTGGTGCGCTCTCATGAACGCGGTGCACCGCAACCCCGAAGCGATCGCGCTCGGCCACGCCGCGCTCGTCGAGATGCGCGTCATCGCGCCGTCGCTCGTCTTCGCGTCCATCCTCAGCGACGACGGCTTCGAGCTCACCCATGCGCCCGACAGTGCGATCGACGGCGGACGCTTCGCGAGCATGACGAGCTCGGTGCAGGCGCTCAGCGAAGCCGTCACCCGGGAGCTTCACATCGGTGCGAGCGAGTACGTCGTCATCGCGTCGTCGAACGGCCATGTGCTCCAGATGCGCATCCCCGGCCAGCCACTCATCCTCGCCGCCCTCTTCGACACCCACGAGATGCTCGGCAAGGCCCTCTCGACGTCGCGACGTTGCGCAGAACTCCTGTCGACGCAGCTTCGAGACCTCTAAACCCCAACAAAGGAAACACATGTCAAACATCAATGAATCACTCGCCGCCCTCATCGCCGTCGATGGCGCGAAGGCAGCCGCAGTCGTCGACAGCTCGACGGGCATGCTGCTCGGCGAGGCCGGCTCGGGCGTCGACCTCGAGGTCGCCGCTGCCGGAAACACCGAGGTCGTGCGCGCCAAGCTCCGTACCGTCAAGTCGCTCGGACTCAGCGACGACATCGACGACATCCTCATCACGCTCACGAGCCAGTACCACGTGATCCGCCCGCTGTCGTCGACGCCCGAGGTCTTCATCTACCTCGTGCTCGACCGCGCGAAGTCGAACCTCGCGCTCGCGCGCATCAAGGTCAAGGAAGTCGACGCGTCGATCCAGCTCTAGATCCACGCCTCCCGCCTCGGCGGGACACACGCTGCGGCGACGGGGGACCCCGCACCCCCGTCGCCGTTTTGTGTGCGCTGGGTCAGGCGGTCTGCGCCGTGATGCCCTCGGTCGACGCGATGACCTCGGCCATCTTCTTCGAGAGCGCCTCGTAGAACATCGAGAGCGGGAACTCGTCGTCGAGCACCGCATCCGTGAGGCCCTTGGGTGGCCCGGACAGGATCTCGTCGGACAGCCCGCGCGCCCAGTTGGACGCGGGATGCGGCGTGAGGGTCTTCGTGATCATCTCGTAGGCCGCGAGCCAGTGCGCCATCTTCGGGCGGTCGATGGAGCGCCAGTAGAGCTCCTCGATCTCCGCCCCGAGGGCGACCACGACGTCGGGCACGTTGGCCCAGTCGATCGCGAGCTGGGTGTCGGTCCAGTGCAGAACGTGGTGCTGGTGCATCCAGGCGAAGAGCAGCTGGCCGCCGAGGCCGTCGTAGTTGCGCGTGCGGCTGCCCGTGATCGCGAACCGGAAAATGCGGTCGAAGATCACGGCGTACTGCACGAGTCTCGCGTGCTCACGGGTCACGTCGTCGGTCGACTCGGCGCGCTCGAGGAGCACGGCCTCGCGGAATGCGGTGAGGTCGCAACGCAGTTCCTCGAGCGAATACAGGAAGAACGGCATCCGCTGCTTGATCATGAAGGGATCGAACGGCAGGTCGCCGCGCATGTGCGTGCGGTCGTGGATGAGGTCCCACATGACGAAGGTCTCTTCGGTGAGCTTCTGGTCGTCGAGCAGCGCTTTTCCAGCACATTGGGATCCTAAGCTTAGAATTCCACGTGGACAAGTTGTCGCGG
>JADMIO011270894.1_pt1 | contig 52263 bp, 51 predicted proteins | sample 8958161 | NCBI WGS metagenome assembly JADMIO01 (sample SAMN16585339, study PRJNA669376) | soil metagenome | isolation source: Crop rotation soil | place: USA: Cullars Rotation, Alabama | collected 2011
CGCGACAACTTGTCCACGTGGAATTCTAAGCTTAGGATCCCAATGTGCTGGAAAGACCAGAGCCTGGCTAGCGGCGAGAAAACGCTGTCGGCGGGCATGGCTACGCTCGGCCGCCGCGGCGTCAGGATGAATGAGGCGCAGATCGATAAGGCGTCGCGCGATTTCGAGTCGATGTTTCTTTCCGCTATGCTCGAGCCGATGTTCGGCGATTCGATCGGCGACGAGGCCTTCGGCGACAGCGATACCGAGGGCGTCTACAAGGGCATGCTGATGGACGAATACGGCAAGCAGATCGCCAGGTCGGGTGGCATAGGAATTGCAAGCTATGTGAAGAAGGAACTAATGCGATTACAGGAGGTATGACCATGACTGCCGAAGCGAAAAACACCGCGCCCGCACCGAAAAAGGAAATCGACGTGAAGGCGATCATTACCGTAACGGCGCGGCTGGCGCAGCTGCTGGCCGAAGAAGTCGACCTGCTGACCGATATGAAAGTGTCGAAAATCGAGGCGCTGCAGCAGGAAAAGCTGTTCCTGGCCAACGCGCTCGAGTCGCAGCGCAAACTGCTCGACAAGCATCCCGAGCTTACCCAGACGATCCCCTCGCAGGATAGAAAAGACCTGCAGGAAGTGGTCGAGGTGTTCAATGCCATTCTCGAGGAAAATCACCGCAAGCTGCTGCTGGCCAGGGAGGTCAATCACAAGATCGTCCAGGCGATCACCAGCGTGGTCAGGGAAGGCACCCTGAGCCAGTCCTACAACGACAGCGGCAGCACCGACGCCGCCGCGTTTGCCACCTTGTCGGTGACGCTCAACCAGACGATTTAAGGAAAACGGCCATGGGTCTTGCGATTGCCCTTAACAACGCGCTCTCGGGACTGAACATCAGCCAGCAGGCGCTGGGCGTGTTGTCGCAGAACATCGCCAACGCCAACACCGCCGGCTACAGCCGCCAGATCATCTCGCAGGAAGCGCGCTATCTCGACGGGCAGGGCGCCGGCGTCAGCTTAAGCGACGTCAGCCGCAAGGTGGACGAGTTTCTGATCAAATCCCAGCGGCTGCAGAACGCCGCCGTCGGCAAGGCCAATGTGGTCAGCGATTACTTCGACCGCACGCAGCTGCTGCTGGGCAATCCCGGCGCCGGCAACAGCCTGGACAGCTACATGAATACGTTTTTCGGCGGGCTGCAATCGCTGGGACAAAATCCCGAAAGCACCACGCTGCGCGTCAATGCGGTCAATACCGGCTCGAACATGGCCCAGCAGATCCGGCAGCTTTCCTCCAGCCTGAACGATCTGCGCTTTCAGGCCGATCAGGATATCGCGGTGGCGATCAGGGCGGTCAACAAGGACATCGTCGATCTTAAAGGCCTCAACGCCACCATTTCGGAAAATACCATTCTGGGAAAATCGGTCGCCGACCTGCTCGACCGCCGCGACGCCACGCTGAAGGACATCGCGCAGTATATGGATATCAGCACCTATCTTACCAGCGACAACCAGGTCAACGTATTCACCGCCGCCGGCACGGCGCTGCTCGACCAGGACGTCTATCAGCTCAGCTACAGTGCGGCCGGTTCGGTCGATACGCTGGCCAACAACACGCCGCTGTCGGCCATCCTGCTTTACCGCACCGACATCAACGGCAATAACCCCACCGGCACGCCGATCACCATCGCCACCAGCGCGCCGAGCCCGTCGGTCACCACCATTCTGACCAGCGGCCAGATTCGCGGCCTGCTCGACATGCGCGATAACAAGCTGCCCAAACTGCTGGAACAGCTCGATACGCTGGCCGCCAAGCTGCGCGATCAGGTAAACCAGATTCACAACGCCGGCACCGGCTTTCCCGGCGCATCGAGCCTCACCGGCGAGCGCGCCGTGCTGGGCGAGGATTTCAGCCAGTGGGCGGGCGCGGTGCGTATCGCCGTGCTCGGCGCCGACGGCAAGCCGGTGCCCTCGGCCTATGACGACGAAACCTCCGGCGCGCGGCCGCTGACGCTTGACCTCTCCACCCTCAATACCGGCAACGGCGCCGGCAAGCCGTCGGTCGAAGGCATCATCGACGAGATCAACCGCTATTTCGGCGTGCCGCAGAACAAGGTGACGCTGGGCAATCTCAACAACATCCAGCTGGCGTCCGACACCACCACCCTGCCGGGGTCGCCGCCGCAGTTTTCGTTCGATTTCGATCTGGAAAACATTTCCGCGCACGACACTAATTTCTTCGTCACCGGCGTTCAGGTGCTCGACAACAACAATGTCGACATCACCTCGGTCACCACCAACGTGCCGCAGGTGGCTCTCGCCGCCGCCGGCACCTACGTTACCACCGCCGGCAGCCAGACCGTTACCGTCAATACCACTGCGGCGCATGGATTTTCCAACGGCCAGAAAATATTCCTGTCGACGCCGTCGGGCGCCGTCGACGGCATCCCGGCCGGATCGCTCGGCGGCTATTTCACCGTCGCCAACGTCACCGCCACCAGCTTCGACATCGTTGCCGACACCGCCGCCACTGCCGGCGGCTCGTTCAACGAAGCCAGCCAGACCGCCACGCCGTCTTATGCCACCTCCGAGGCCGGAACGGCGGCGCGCACTACCGCCGACGGCGCACTCACCGTCGATTTGAGCGGCAACAGCGCCGCGCCGTTTTATACGGTGAAAGTCACGGTCGGCGTCGATGACGCCACCGGCGGCACCAAAACCGCCGTGCTTACCTATCGCGTCGAGAGTTCGCAAAGCGGATTGCTCAACAAGCGCTACGCCGTGCAGAATGTTACCGGCCAGGGGTCGCTGGTCCTGCCCAATACCAGCCAGCCGCTGGCGCACGCCATGCTGGTCGATGCGCAGGGCAACGAGCTGCCCAGATTCAACGGCCAGTACACCACCATCGAGCGCGGCTATCTGAAAATCGCCGCCACCGGCAGCAACGTCATCGCCATCGACAGCCTGGACAGCGCCGAGCAGGGCAAGCCCAACGGCGATCCGCCGGTTACCGGCACCGATCGCGGCTTTTCCTATTATTTCGAGCTCAATAATTTTTTCAAAAGCCTGCCTCCGTCGGAAGACGGCGACGACATCACCGGCGCGGCCGCCGCGCTGGAAGTCGAGGCCCGGCTGCTGGCCGCCCCCAACCTGATATCGCTGGGCGGTCTGACGCAAAGCCCGCGCCCGACCGACCCCAGCCAGCCGCCGCTTTACACCTACGAGCGCACCATCGGCGACAACGGCATCATCCAGCAGCTGGCGCGGCTGTCCAACGCCAGCGTCACCTTCCCGGCGGCGGGCAATCTCGGCCAGACCAGCCTGTCATTCACCGGCTATGCCGGCGCGCTGATCGGCTCGGCCTCGACCGACGCCTCGATCGCCAAGAACGACAAGACCAACGCGCAGGCGCTGATCGACGGCTACGCGCAGCGTTCCGATTCGGTCAGCGGCGTCAATCTCGACGAGGAGCTGGCCAATACGGTCATTTACCAAAACGCCTATACGGCGTCGGCGCGCATCATCACCGTGGTCAACTCGCTGTTCGATGCGCTGCTTAATTCGTTCCAGGGCAGGTAAGGAGGATAACCTATGACATCATCCATCGAACGCGTCGGCACCTATGCGCTGCATCAGCGCACGTTAGGCGACGCCAGCAAAGTGATGGCCGATCTTGCCGACGCGCAGGGCCAGCTGTCGAGCGGCCTTAAGACGCGCAGCTACGAAGGCATCGCCTCCCAGACCGAACAGCTCCTGTCGCTCGAGTCCAAGCTGTCGCGGGCGGATATCTACCAAAGCAGCAACAGCCTCGCGCTCACCCGCATCAACTCCACCTCCGCCGCGCTCGACCAGGTGATCGACACCGCCACCAGCATCAAGAACCTGATCGTGCAGCGGCGCAACGGCGTCACCGGCGTCAATCTGGCATTCGGGCAGCAGCTGCGCAGCTACTGGCAGGCGCTGACCAGCCAGCTCAATTCCAACCTCGAGGGCCGCTACCTGTTTTCCGGCAGCAGCACCGACACGCCGGCGGTGGACGATACGACGTTCCCGACCCTGGTCACGCCGGGCGTTGCCGACGACGGCTACTATCGGGGCAGCAAAAGCGACATCGCCCTGCAGGCCGATGACAACACCAGCCTCACCTATAACGTGCGTGCCGACGACGAAGGCTTTCAGAAGATCTTCGCCGGGCTGGCCATGGCCAATAGCGGCGATGCCGCCAAAAGCGACGACCAGCTGGCGCAGGCGTTCGATTTCGTAAGCCAGGGGCTTACCGACATCATCGCCACGCAGGCCACCGTCAACGCCAACAAGGTGACGGTGGAGCAGATCAACCAGCGCCAGCAGTCGCTTCAGGTATACTGGAAGGGCGTCAAGGAGAGCATCGTCAACGCCGATATGGTGGGAATTTCAACCCAGGTGGCGATCAACCAGGGCATACTGCAAGCCTCTTTTCAGGCCTTCGCTAAAATTAATTCCTTGAGGCTTTCGGACTTTTTACGCTAAAGTAGGTGATTCGTGACAACAGGCCATATCATGCTTAACCCATCGGCGCTTCCTCCTAAAGCCGCCAACGCGGTCGTGACCGAAACCGTCAGGACGCGCTTCGGCGACGTTGCGGTCGACAGCAGCAAGGCGGTGGCGTTTCCGCGCGGGTTGCTCGGCATGCCCGACCGCGCCAATTTCGTGCTGGCCAGTTTCCCCACGCCCAAGATGCAGCAGTTCACCCTGCTGCAGTCGCTCGACGATGCGGCGCTGTCCTTCATCACCCTGCCGCTCAATCTGCAAAACGCCATCATCGGCGAGGACGATCTGCGCGCCGCCTGCCGCGACCTGCAGATCGCCGAAGGCAATCTGGCGCTGCTGCTCATCGTCACCGTGCACCGCAGCCCGCAGCAGGTGAAGCTGTCGGTCAATGCCCGCGCGCCGATTTTAATCGACGCCGAGCGGCGCATCGGCATGCAGTACGTGTTTCAGACCGACGCCTATAAAGTTCAGCACATGTTGGGGTAATATGGCGGCGGTTGACGTACACCAGCTTTATACCAGGGCCGAGCAGCTGCTTGATGAGGGCAAGCTGCAGCCGGCGGCGGATCTGTGCCAGCAGATGCTGGCCATCAACCCGCAATGCGCCGAGGGCTATCACCTGATGTCGTCGCTTTTTCGCCGCACCGGCAATTACGAAAAGGCGGTGCTGTTTTCGCGCATGGCGATCGACCGCGATCCCACCGTCGCCGATTTTTACATGCAGCAGGGGCAGTCGCTGTTTGCCTTAAACAAATGGGAAGAGGCGTTCGAGGCGTTTTCAAAAGCGCACGCGCTCGCTCCGCAAAACGCCATTTTCATCGTGCTGCAGGCGACGACGCTGACCCAGCAGAAAAAATTCGATGCGGCGCTGGCGTTGTTTGCCAAAGCGCGCGGGCTGGCTGACCTGCCGGAAATCGATGAGCATGAAGGCATCTGCCGGCTGCAAAAAGGCGATGTCGTTGCCGGCGAGGCGATGTTCGACCGCGTGATTGCGCGCCGCCCGGATTATGAATGGGGTTATGTGTATAAGGGAAAGCTATTGCTCTCGCAGGCCAAGGAAGACGAGGCGACCGGGATGTTCAACCGGGCGCTGAGTTTAAATGCCGGCAATGTCGAGGCGTTGCAGGGATTGGCGGTGATCCAGCGCCGCCAGGCGAAAATTCATTAAACACGTTATTGTTCTCCCTCTCCCTTCAGGGGGGAGGGCTGTTTTCCTTAGGTTTGCCGTAGGCAAGCCTTAGGAAAACAGGGAGAGGGTGTTCTTTCTTCGTTATCATTCCCGCCGTCACCCCCTCCCGGAATTCCTAAGCTCGCTTCCCCCTACGCTAAAGCTTCGGGGGACGAGTCGCTCGCTAAGTAATTCCGCCCTCCCCCCTTCAGGGGGAGGGGAAATAAAAAGGAATTTTCTCGTATGACCTCCATTCAGCGCATCGATCTGCTTTCCCGATTTACCTGCTTGGGCGATAAGTGCGAAGACACCTGCTGCAAAGGCTGGTCGATGCAGGTCGATGACGCGACGCTGGCGCGCTACCGCCAGGAGGCGCCCGAGCTGCTTTCCGCCGTCGAGCCGGCGCAGGAAGCGCCGTGGATCATGCGCAAGAACGGGGCGGGCTATTGCGTCAAGCTTGCGGGCGGGCTGTGCGGCATCCATCAGCAATACGGCGATCGCATGCTAAGCGACGCCTGCCATTTTTATCCGCGGGCGACGCGCGCGCTGGGCGCGGAGAAGGTGATGACCGCCACGCTGTCCTGTCCGGAAATCGCGCGGCTGGCGTTTGCCGCCGAGACGCTGGATTATGCGCCGGCCGAAATGGAACGCCTGCCGCACAGCGTGAAAAATTATCTGCCCGAGGGCATGACGGCAGAGGAGGCGATGGACGTGCATCGCCTGTTTCTGGCGGCCACCGAAGAAAACACCGGCGCCGAACATATTTTTCTGCGCATGGCCAGCGTCAGCCGCTCCATTGAAATGATCGATAAAAAAAGCTGGCCGCAGGCGGTGCCGATGTATTTCAAGCTGGCCGAAGCGCGCCTGCCCGCGGCGGAGACGAATCCGGCCGATCCGTTCAATCTGCTGCACGCGTTGGCCGGGCTGATCGTCGCTGCGAAAAAACCGATGTCGCCGCGCTTAAAGCAAACCGTGGACGATATGGAAAAAGCCCTCGCGGTGACGCTGGATTGGGAAAACGTGCTGATCCACACCACGGAAAACAGCCTGCCGGCTTATCAAAAACTGCAAGCATGGTGGCAGTCGCACGGCGCGGCGCATTACGAAAAAATATTGCGCCGGTTTCTGGCCATGCAGCTTTCGTTGATGCTCTATCCGTTTTCGGGGCTGGGCGATTCGCTTTCGGAGCGCATAACGCTAGTCGGAGTGCGGCTTGCGACCGTGAAGCTTGCAATCATGTGCGGATGTGCTATAGAGGGCGAAGTGCTACCACTTGATTCGGTGGTGCGCATCGTGCAGAGTTTGTCCCGCTTCATGGACCATCTGGGCGACCCGGCGTTTTCCCTTGCCATATATAGGGAGACCGGGTGGGTCAGGGAAGCCAGGATGCGGGGGTTGCTTTGTGCTTAAGCTATTGTAAGAGGAGGATTAACCGACTAATGCAATATTAGCGTCGGTTGTTAATGGTACATTAACAATTATGCGCTAATAATGAGAGGTAGTGTCGCCCGTAGTGGCGTCATTACTAGTGAAAGCATGTAGCTTTCTCGTGTCATAACATCCAAGTAGGAGACGACCATGGTTAACTCAATCAATACCAATATCTCGGCCTATTACGCGCAAGTGAATATAGGCCTCGCTTCCCAAAGTGCCTCTGCGTCCGTACAGCGACTCTCGAGCGGCAATCGCATCGTGAAAGCGTCTGACGACGTAGCCGCACTGGCCACCGGTACTTCGCTTCGTACGCAGGTAGCCACGCTAAAATCAGCGCTGACCAACACCGCACAGGGCAGCTCGCTGCTCCAGGTGGCCGACGGCGCGCTGTCGCAGATCACCGACATTCTGCAACGCCAGAAAGCCATCGCCCTTCAGGCCGGTTCAGGTTCGCTGCAAAATTCGGATCGCGTGTTCCTAAACCAGGAGTTCCAGGCACTCACCGCGGAAATTAACCGCTTAAGCGGCAGCACCACCTTCAACGGCGTGCAGCTGATCAACGGCGCGCTTTCCGATACGGTCGGTGTCACCAACAACAGCACCAACGCCACGGCAGGCGAGATGTCCGTCATCTTCAACGCCGGTCTGGTGCCCGCTGCTGGCGATACGCTGGCTATCAACGGCGTGACGCTGACGCTGAGGGCATCGCCTTCAACGGCCGGCGAAGTGCAGCTGGGCGGCACGCTTTCGGAAACGCTCGACAACGTCGTGGCGTATCTGAACGGCGCGCAGAACAGCACTTCGTCTAATGCACTTATCGCCAGTGATAAGCTGAAAGTGTCCAAAGCCAGCTATGCGCGCAGCGGTTCCAACACCCTCGTGATTACGGCACGCACCGGCGGCGATCTGGCGAGTTTCTTCCGCGCCAGCAACACCGCTGTTGCTACCGGCACATGGGCCGGCACGGCGGGTACTACCGGCGTTCGCGTATCGGGTCACGGGCTTGAGAAAGTCACCGTGTCGGGCAACACGATCAATATCTCCAATATTGATACGGATGCCACGATCGGTACCGCAAACGGTTTCGCTGCCTCGGGCGGCGTGCTCACCTATGACGGCACCACCATCTACACCATCGTAGACGGCGACTCGCTGCGCACCATCGTCAATGGCATCAATGCCAACACGTCGACGACCGGTATCAGCGCGTTCATCACCGGCAAGTCGGGCGCTTACACGCTCAACGTCCGTTCGGAGAACTCGGCAGCTACCGGCACACTCGCCGGCACCGGCCTTGGTTCTCTTACTTCAGGTGCTGCGACGGCAAACAATATCGCTTCGTTTGCCGGTGCAGGCAAAACCGGTCTTGGTCAGGCGTCGACCATCGGCGTCGGCACCACCGGCGGTTCGTTCAGCTTGCTGACCGACCAGACGCAACAGGTAGCCAAATCGGTGATCACTTTCCCCGAAATCGCTGCCGGTGACTTAACGAGCACGTCGAACTTCGGCACCGCTCGCGACATCACCATCGAAGGCGTCGTGTTTACCTTCACCCAGACGGCGAAAACTGCCAAGTCGCAAACCGAAATCACTATCGGTTCGAGCTTGCAGGAAACGCTGGATAATGCCGTTGAAGCCATCAACAGCTTCGCCGGCAGCGAGCCTGCCAATTATGCCTTCCGGCAGATTCAGGCCCGTCGTGACGGTAACAGCGTCGTCATCGAAAGCAAGCAAGTCGGCAATGCGCTGGATATTTCCGCCAACACATTGACGGTTGCTACGTCTTCCTCGATCACCGGTACATCGGTATCGTCCGCCGACTTAAGCAATACCAGCAATACCGGTATTGATACGAGCGGCGTGATGAACTCGAGCTTTGTCGGCAAGATCCAGGGCTTCACCGCATCTTACACCGGCACGGCTGACACCATCGATATCAGCATCGTTGTCGGCGGCAAGACCTACACGGCGAAGAACGTGGACAGCACTCCGACCAGCAACACCACCGCACGTTTCATTTCGGAAACGGGCGGCTACTTCGACGTGTTACTGCGCGCCAACCAGGGCGTGTCGGTGACCGATTCGGCCAGCGCAGCGGACTTCGCCAAGAAGCTCGATGCGGCGTTTAGCGGCGTTACCTTCTATCAGAGGCGCGACGTCACCAGCTACAACGCGACCGGATCGCTGATCGGTTCCTCGGTGAAAATGCAGCTTGATAATTTCTCGGACGTCAAAGTCTCGGATATCAAGGTGCTGGCACCGTCGGGTACCAACATCAACGCTTCGATCAACATTACGGTCAACGGTGAGGTGTATTCCTCGCTGACCGGCCTGGGTAGCCAGCTTGGTGCTTTCTCGGTCACGCGCTTCGTCAGTGCGTCCGACCCGAGCAAGTTCATCGAGTTCCATAACGGCGCTACCGCGCTGGATATGTCGGATTCGACTGCCGCGGCCACGCTTGAGAGCAATCTCAAGACGGCCTTCGGTGTCGGCACCGGCGCCGGCGCGCTGTCGTTCCAGATTGGCGCGACCGCGACCGATACGCTGGCAGTCAGCATCGGCAATGCGACCACCTCCAACCTGTTTGGCGGACAGTCGCTTGACGTGCTCTCCCAGGCTTCGGCCGCTACCGCCAGCGCCGTTCTCGATACGGCACTGGGTACGGTGACCAGCCTAAGAGCCACGGTGGGTGCTCTGCAGTCGCGATTCAATTTCGCGGCCGCGAACATCCAGATCAGCATCCAGAACCAGGATGCGTCCCGCGGCGAACTGCTCGATACGGACATCGCGTCCGAATCGACCAACTACGCCACCGCTCAGGTGAAGCTGCAAGCCGGTATCTCGGTACTGGCCCAGGCTAACCAGCAGCTGCAAGCGCTGCTGAAGCTGATCGGGTAATTGGGTCTAGGGAAAACCCGGAGCGGCGCTAACCGCTCCGGGCGATCCCGAAGGAGGATGCTATGGATGCTATAGGAACATTACCTAATGCAGTACAGACGCTCCCGGCGCCGACCAGCAACGCTGCGTCTGCTTTGCCTAAACCTGTCGCACACGATGCGCCCCCGGTGGTTACCACCGATCAGGCGACGATCGACGCGCAGGTGCAAAAGGCCGAGCAGAAACGCTACGAAGCCGTTCAGCGCATGGCCCAGGATGTGGCGAATGTTTACGTCGTGAGCGATAAGCGCTTCACCATCTTTAAAGACGTAACAGGCCAGTACATCACCCGCTTTACCAGTTTACGCGACGGTAGGGTTACGTATATACCGCAGCCGAAACTGGTGGCGCTCAGCGGCAATAATGCCGGGCCAACGGTAGCGATCAAAGTATGACATGGTGCCCGGCCTTCGGGCCGGGCACAGTTTTTGCTTTGATAGGTATAGTTTGATGGTAAGCAATTGCGAAGCCAAATGACTTGCGAGGGCGTATGGTATCAAGTGTCACATTAGGAAATTTTTTCAACATCAACGGCAAGGAAGTGTCCGGTGGCGTTGGCGGCTCGGGCCTCGATACCGAAGCGCTGATCAAGGCGCTGACCGAAGCCAAATCCCTGCCGGCGACCAAGCTGCAGGACCAGATCACCTTAAACGATAAAAAAGTCGCGGCGCTCAGCGATTTCAAAACGCTGCTTTCCAAGTTGCAGGATGCGGCCAATTTTCTGCGCAGCCCGCCCGGCGTCGGCAATGCCGGCGACAATGTTTTCAAATTCACCACCGCCAGCGTCACCTCGAACACCAGCACGGCCGGCTCGACGTATCTTTCGGTGTCGGCCGCAGCCGGCGCCACGGTGCAGTCTTATACCATCGACGAAATTTCATCCCTGGCCGCCGCCAAGAAGCAGGCGACCGGCGACATCAACATCGCCACCGCGGACAGCGCCGCCGTATCCGATACGCCGGCCGCCGGCCAGTTCAAATCCGGCACGTTTACGCTAAACGGCCAGAGCATCACTTTTGCCGCCGGCGACAGCTTAAATGCCGTCGCCGCCAAGTTCAATGCCGTCAAGGGCCTGACCGGCATTGCCGCCACTGTCATCAAGGTGGAGGATGGCAAGTTCAACCTGTCGTTTTCCGCCACCCAGAGCGGTACGGCGAACGATTTCGATTTCAACAATGTCGATGTGCCGGGCACGCTGGTCGATGCCGGCGGCGTATTCGGCAGCGTCACCATCACGGACTCGCAGGATGTTTCCGATGCGGTATTTACCATCGACGGCGTCGAAGTCACGCGTTCCACCAACAGCATCAACGATGTGGTCGACGGGGTGACGTTCAACCTGCTGCAGACCACGCCGGCGCTGACCGAGCTTACGGTCGATGTCAAGCCCGACGAGCAGATCGTCAAGAACGGCATCATCAATTTCATCAACGCCTATAACGATCTGAAAACGTTTGCCGCCAAGCAGACCGAGCTTAAGCCCGACGGCACCTTTGCCGATACGGCGCTGCTTGCCGGCAGCTCGTCCATGCGCACCACCGTCAATGCGGTCAACTCGCAGCTGGCCAGCATCATCTCCGGCATTACCGGCGGCAATCCCAGTCGCCTGTCGGAAATCGGCATCAGCTTTGTCGACTTGCCGGCGAGCAAGGATAATCCGAAAGTACCCAACGTGCTTAATCTCGATGACGGCAAGCTCGCTTCGGCCATCTCGACCAATTTCGACGGCGTGCGCAAGCTGTTCGAATTCGATCTGACCTCCGATAATCCGAATCTCAGCGTATTTTCGCGCACCAATGCGCTCGGCGTGTCGAATTTTACCCTGACGATCAACCCGGGAACCGCCACCTATCAGGCGACCTACAATCTGGGCGCAGGACCGGTCACCATTGATCTTGACAGCTCGACCATTTCCGGCGGCACCGGTATTTTATTGAAAGGGCAGGCGGGCACGGTGCTGGAAGGATTGCAGCTGATCTATGCCAGCGCCTCTTCCGCCACCATCAGTGTCACCGCTACGCAGGGCGTGGCCGACAAAATCTATAACACGACCACCAATACGCTGACGCCGGATACCGGCTCGCTGGCCATCGAGCAGAATATTTTCAAAACCAGCGATGCGAAGCTCACCACCGAGATCGCCCGCATCAACGACCAGGTCGATCGGTTTCGCCAGCAACTGCTGGACAAATTCGGCGCGCTCGAGCAGGTTATCTCCCGCGTGAATACCCTGTTGCAGAGCCTGACCGCCCAGCAGGATGCGAAAAATAACGGTTAGGATATGAGCCCGCAAAAACAGCAATATCAGGCGTACATGGCGGCCACGCAGACCGTGGCCAAGACCAAGCAGATCGTGCTGCTTTATGACGGCGCCATCCGCTTCATGCAGCAGGCCAAGGAAGCCATCCGCGAAAAGCGCATCGAGGACCGCTATCACCTGCTGGTGAAAACCTCGGATATCATTAGCGGCCTGCAGGCCTGCCTCGATTTTGAGAATGGCGGCGATATTGCGCGGCTGCTTTATGGCTTTTATGCGTCAATCGATACGCGCCTGTTTGCCATTCACCGCAACAATAATCTTACGGCCTGCGACGATGTCATCAATGAACTGAAACAAATGCGCGATGTGTGGGCCAGCATCGATCAGGGCACCGCGGAAGTCGTTGCCGCGCCGGCCGCCCCCGCCGCCGAAACGGAAGCCAAGGCGCCCGAGCAAACCATTACTCTGTCGGCATAATTTTCCGCCGCCGGCGATGCGGATTTAAATAATCATTATATATCAATAATTTAATATATTGCCGCTGTTGGCATGGCGCTTGCTTTTATTTCCTTAGAAACGAGGAAAGCTTCGCCCATGCCAACCATTTCCGTCTCGCTGCTTAATGCGCTGGCCGCGCCCAATGCCAGCCAGTTGCTTGCGGCCAAGCCCGAGCAGGAAAAAGATGCGTTTGCCGCGCTGCTTGCCATCGGCGCCCCCAATGCCGACGATCAGACCGCGCCGGTTGCTGCCAAGGATCGCGAGGTGCAGCCGCCGCCCGCCGCGCCCATCGAAGCGCCAATAGCGGTGTTGTCGGAACGTCCGGTAAAGGCCGAAAAAGCGGAAAGGATTACCGCCCGCGACGATAATGATAATGCACACCCGCCCGCTGCCGCGCCGCGGGATGAAAAAAATCCGGATTCCGCTAAGCCGGCGCCGGTGGCCGCTCACGGCAAAGCCGCCGATGCAAAAATGGCGGATGACGCGAATGCGCCCGACGAAAAACCGGCCGGCGCGCTGCGCGGCCAGATCCATAAATTCAGTCAGCTGCTGCTCGACCTGTTCCAGGCGCTGGCGCCGGTTGCGCCTCCGGCCGACACCGGAAATCCGGCGATTACGGGGATTGCGGCGCTGGCTGCGGCAACTCCTCAAGCCATTCCTGAACCGCTTGTCTCCCTCCCGCCTGCTGCACCGGCCAGCGAAACGGCCGGCGTAAGTCGCGCGGCGCTGACGCTGGATATAAAGTCGATCCTTGAGCAGTTGCGCCAGGCGCTGGCCGGCCAAACTGCCATCGATAATGCAACGACCCCGACCGTTACGGCCGCCGATACCCATGTGCGTCCGTTGCTGATTGCGCTTAAACAAGACGTCGAACAGCTGCGCCAATTGCTGCTTACGCCCGCGCCGGTTTTACCCGCCGCTATCGCGGCCGCGCCGGCGGAAACCGCGATGCTTGACGATATCAGGGACCTGCTGCAAAACGGCGTCGAGCTGGTGAAAAGCCTGCTGCCTAAAGCCAAAGCGGCCGATCATCCCGCTGCGACAGACAATGCGTTGCCGGTTTTCGGCACGCAAGATGCCCCCAAACCGGCGCTGCCTGACCTCGGCAGTGCGATCAAGAGCGTAGCGTCTGAACAGGCCGCACCGGAAACGGCTCCGGCGCTTTCCATCGCGCCGACGCCGGAGATCAAACCGGCAATTGCCGCGACTCCGGTGGCCGTGCAACCGCCAGTAACGGCGGCTTCGCAGGCGAGCACCGATAATCCGGGCAACGAGCAGCATGATAACAGCGCGCCGCAAACTTTCATTCCCGTCTCATCGGCGGGGCAAAGCCAACCGGCCAATGCGCCGAGCGCGCCGAGCTTCGCGCGCACGCTGGCGCAGGCAGCGCAGCCGGTTACGGAGCAGGTGGTGTTCCACATCAAAACCGCGCTGGCTGACGGCAGCAGCAAAATCCGCATCCAGCTCGATCCGGCGGAACTGGGCAAGCTCGACATCAGGCTCACGGTCGGCGCCGACGGCAAAACCGGCATGGTCATCACCGCCGACAACAAGGACACGCTGGCGCTGCTTCAGCGCGACGCGCGCGGCCTTGAGCAGGCGCTCACCGATGCCGGACTTAAGGCCGACGGGGGCAGTTTAAGCTTCAACCTGCGCGGCGGACGCGAGGAGCAGGCGCAGGATAATTCGCAGGCGACGCTTAATTACCGCAAAGCGGTGCCGGAAGAAGAAGAGGTGGCGCTGCCCGCATTGTCGCGCAGCTACGTGCTCAATCTGGCCGAAGGCCTGAATATCAAAGTATAGGGGGATTTATGATCGACTCCAGCAATATCGTCAACGGCAGCACCGGCGGCAGCACGGCGCCGCAAAGCACGCAGGCGCGCCAGCAGCTCGACAGCAATTACGCCGATTTTTTAAAGCTGCTTACCACGCAGCTTAAGAACCAGGATCCGACGGCGCCGACCGACACCAACCAGCTGACGCAGCAGATCGCGACGCTGTCGCAGGTCGAGCAGCAGATCAATACCAACAAGAATCTCGAGAAGCTGATTACCATGATCAACGCCACGCAATATAACAGCGTGATTTCCTATATCGGCAAGCAGATCGAGGCCAACGGCAACCAGGGCGCACTGGAAAACGGCAAAGCGCCGTTTGCCTATTACCTCGCGCGCGACGCCGCCAACGTCGACATCACCATCAGCGATGCGTCAGGCCGTGCGGTCTATACCGCATCCGGCCCCGCCACCGCCGGACGCAAGGAATTCGTCTGGGATGGAAAAAATAACGCCGGCCAGCAGATGCCGGACGGCATCTATACGCTTAAGGTCGAAGCGAAAGACGCCAGCCAGAACGCCATCACCGCCCAGCCTTACACGACCGGCATCGTCACCTCGATCGATAGCGTCGACGGCACGGTCTATCTGTCGCTGGGCAACATCCTGTCGATACCGATCACGCAGGTGGTGTCGGTTCGCCAGTCAGGCACGCAAACCTAAGGGGGAGTTATGTATTCATTCGGATCAGTCGGCAGTATCGGCGTATTAAGCCACGGCGAGGCGCACTTTGTTTATTGCCTCGAGCGCGCGGCGGCCATGGTTTCGATCAGCATCAGCAACCGCAGCGGGGAGGTGGTTTACCGGGGCTTCGGCACAAAATTTGCTGGCTATAACGAAATGACATGGAACGGCCAGAATAATCAGGGAGAGATCATGCCGGACGGCGCTTACAGAATTACCGTGAAGGCCCGCGACATCATGGGCGGCCCCATCCTGTCGAAGACCTATACTACCGGCCGCATGACTACGCTGGCCGCGAAGGGCGGCACCACCGGCCTGATGTTCGGCGATGTCGTCATGCCGATCAGCCAGGTGCTCGCGATTCAGGAACCCCATAACGCGTAACAGGATTAAACAGGGAGCAGAGTATGAGTTTATACGGAGCCTTATTCGCCGGTGTGTCGGGCTTGCGGGCGCAAAGCAGCAAGATCGGTAACATTTCCGATAACATCGCCAACGTCAACACGGTGGGCTACAAAGGCAGCACCGCGCAGTTTCAAAGTCTGGTCACCGGTTCGATCACCGCCGGCAGCTCCGCGCCCGGCGGCGTGCTGGGCCTGAGCCATCAGGAAATCAGCAAGCAGGGGCTGCTGCAATCGACCAACTCGGCCACCGACATCGCCATCTCGGGCGATGGCCTGTTCGTGGTCAACCAAACGGCCGACGGCACCGGCAAGGTGCTGTTCACCCGCGCCGGTTCCTTCACGCAGGATTCCACCGGCAACTTCGTCAACGCCGCCGGTTTTTTCCTGCAGGCCTGGCCGCTCGATCCGGACGGCCGCCTGCCCGGTGAGCCCGGCAACGTCATCAACACCACTTCCAGCGCCAACTTAAGCAGCCTGCGCACGGTCAACGTGCAAAGCCTGACCGCCGGCTCGGCCGCCGCCACTACCAGCATCGCCATCGGTGCAAACCTCAATGCGGCGCAAGTAGCGTTTGCCGGCGCCGGCGACACCGCCACGCTCGATGCGCAGGACAGCAACAACTTTGGCATTAAAGCCTCGGACATCATCGTGCCCAACCCGACCGGCACTATCGATCGTTTGACCCGCGGCGATCAGATGACCGTTTCGACCGGCACCGGCCTTAGCTACACCTATACCTATGGCGGCTTTACTTTTGGCCGCGACGTTACCGATGCCACCAGCGCCGGCAACGGCGACAACGGCGATAACGTGCCCAATGACCAGACCACCATCAGCAGCGCTGCCGCCGCCCTGGGCAACAATCCGGCGCAGACTGCCGCCGGTGCGGGCACGCATACCGTAACCATCACCTACGCCGCCCATGGCCTGGCCAACGGCGACGTGGTAACCTTGAGCGGACTGACTGGCTTTGACGGCCTGACCGCCGGGCAATTAAATTCGACTTTCGTCGTGGCCAACGTTACCACCAATACGTTTGAGATTACCGTGACCGGCGCCGGCGCGACGGCGGGCGGCGTGACCGGCGGCGGTGCGGGCGGCGCTACGAAAAAAGACGTCTTTGCCACCAGCAATGCCAGTAACGTCGTCACGGTGCGCCACGTCGCGCACGGTTTTACCACCGGTCAGGTGGTGACCTTTTCGGGAATCACGGCGGCGGTATCGGGCATTCCGGCCAGCGAACTTAATGCAAGCTTCGTTGTCACCGTCGTCGACGCCGACCACTACACCATCACCACGCCGACTACCGCAGCCACCAGTACGGGCGGTGGCGGCAGCGGCACCGTCGTCGAAGATGCGCGGCCGTTCTCCGGTACCATTCTCGATGCGCAGACGGTGACGCAACCCTTCCTGGGCCTGACCGGCACCAGCGGTTTTACCAGCTCCGGCCTTACCTTCACTATCACCACCTCCAGCGGCGGAACGGCGACGTTCACCTACACCTCCTCGTCGCCCAATACGACGCGCGGGCAGTTTAACTCGCTGACCAACCTCGCGACCGCCATCAGCTCGGCAACCGGGCTTACCGCGCGCGTGGTGGACGGCAGGCTTTATGTCGCGCCGACCAATGCCGATGACGCGATCAGCTTCGCCAACGGCTCGACCGTCGGCAGCTCGGGCCCGCCGGTGCAGGCCGGCATCGACTGGCTCACCGAACTCGGCCTGGCCGACGTCACGGCCGGCACCAACCGCTTTTCTTCGTTGCAGAGCCTGGCCGATCAGGTCAACAATTCCACCGGATTGTCGTCCACGGTCAACAGTCCGCTCTCCTCTTCGGAAACGGTAATCAATCTCGACGATCCGCTCGATACCATCACCTTTACCGATGCAGGCGGCAATACGGGCAGCGTGGTTGCCGCACTCGGCCTGGTGGATTCGCTCGGCGGCGCGGCCTTTACCGTGCAGACCGACGGCCCGCTCGGACCGTCCTATGACGCCACCGACGACACCAAGAACATGGCGGGCGGCACCATCACGCCGCAATTCAGCCGCCCGGTTACGGTGTATGACGCACTCGGCACCGCCCATACCTTAAGCATCGACTTCCTCAAAATCGGCATTAATACGTGGTCGGTGGAAGTGCTGGTGGTGCCGATCACCGACGTCAGCACGCCGGCCAATGGCCAGCTTGCCGCCGGCACCGTCACTTTCAACGGCGACGGCAGCCTGCGCAGCGTCGATTCCACCTTGTCGGATGCCATCAGCATTGCCTGGCAGGGCGGCGCCGACGACAGCAACATTACCTTCAACTGGGGTACGGCCGGACAGCCGTTCGGCACCGTCGGCGCCACCGTTATCGGTAAAACCGACGGACTTAGCCAGTTCGCCGGCAGCTACAGTGTCAATTTCGTGAACCAGAACGGTTCGCAGAAAGGCTCGCTCTCGGGTGTGGCCATCGACGAAGACGGCTTCATCATCGCCAGCTTCAATAACGGTGAAACGCAGCGGCTCTATAAAATCCCGCTGGCCAGCTTCGCCAGCCCCGACCGGCTCGACACGCAGTCTGGTAACGTGTTTGCCCAAACCTCGGAATCGGGCGAAGCCAACTTAAAGCAGGCGGGCACCAGCGGTGTGGGCAAAATCGCCTCCTCATCGCTGGAAGCATCCAATGTCGAGCTGGCCGACCAGCTGACCGATATGATCGTCGCCCAGCGCGCTTACCAGGCCAATACCAAGGTCATCACCGTATCCGATCAATTGCTTGACGATCTGAACCGGGCAGTCCAATAACTCCGGCAGATAATTGACCGCTGAATTTGGCCGTATCCCTCCGTGCATGCGAGGGATGCGGCCCTTTTTCTGCCGCCAATTAACTATTTATTTATAAAGGTAAACGAGTTAGAGGAATTCACATTGACAAGCGCCGGCAAATTTTCTACTACTGTAAGTGCTGCTTATCCAGCATATTGGCCATATATGGTAGGCGGTTATTTAGCTGTTGCCTTCTGTTTTTGAGGCGAGTATAAAAAGAAAAAGTTAATATTTAATTCAGTGCAAGGAATAGCGCGATGAAAAAGATCAGCCTGCCGTCCAAGAAATTCACTGCCTCGGCACCCAAAAGGGCAACGGAGAATGAACCCGAGATCACCAACATGATGCTCGATCCGCGTTATCTGCGTCAATCCTCGTCGCTCATTCAGGATGCGCTGCAAAAAGGCTTCGACGTGTTGCAGCTGGCCAATGGCGACATCGTCACGACCGGCACCAAGACGGTGGTCTTCCAGTATAGCTGGGACGAAGAGAAGGGCAAACTCGTCAAATCCAAGCCCGACCGCAAATCCCGCCGCACGGCCGACGAAGATGAAGAAGAGCCGGCGCACGAAGAGATGTAATTTCTTTTTAGTGTATTTTCAGTTCGCCTTTGCAGTAAACGAAGCGCGCCGGCGTGATAAGCTTCGCGCTGGCCACTTTCACTGAATGCAATTTTCCATCCAGTTCCTTTTCCCAGAAACCGAGGAATTTATTGAGCACGGGAAACTGGGGAGCGATGTCGAGATCCTGCCAGACGAAGCTTTGCAGCAGCGCCGGATGATCGGGCAAGTGGTAAAGGATTTCGGCGGTGGTTAAGCGGTAGTCATTTAGCATCCTGCTAAAATCGCTCATAAACGGGCATGTCCTCCCTTATTACTCTTATAGTATAGCGTAAACTCGCATAAAAATCAGCAAAATTGCGCTGACCGCGATTAAAGCCGCGAATAGAAACAGTGGTGATTTAGCAAAAATCCGGTTAAAATACCGTCTCTTTCCAAGGAAAATATTTACATTCCGCCATTAATCGAATATCACCACACCTCTGCGATGGGACGGGTAATTAGCTCAGATGGTAGAGCAGCTGACTCTTAATCAGCGGGTCGCAGGTTCGATTCCTGCATTACCCACCACCCTTCGCCCGGCGGGCTTTGGGTGGCGCAGCCACCCGGAACCCCAACGTGGGCGAAGGCGTGTCCTTTGAAGCCTTGGCGCAGGAGGACTGTTGCAGTAATGGCTATATCTATGAGCGCACAACAGATCGGCACTCTCTTTACGGCACTGGGTATTTCGCTTGCCGCAGATGCTAATGGTCTCGTCGTCACCGCTCCCGCCGATGGCGCGACGATGGCGTCGCTTGCGATGGATACGCCCAAAACACTGGCGCAAAAAATCGACATGGCGCGCGCGGCGCAAACAGTGTGGCAGCGTTATCCGCGCTACCAGCGCCAGCAGCTGGTCGAGCGGTTTTCGGCGGCGTTAAAAGAACGACGCGAATTGCTGGCCCAGCTGATTCACCTGGAGGCGGGTAAAACGCCTAAGGAAGCGCTGGCGGAAGTCGACAGCACCGCCGACATACTGCTGAAAACCATCCACGATGCAACGCTGCCGGAACTGGGCGGCATGCTGCGTTGCAAGGAGCGGCCACCGGTCGGGGTTGTCGGCCTCATTACCTCATTTAATTTTCCGCTGGTGGTGGCGGGATGGTCGCTGGCGCCGGCACTGCTTGCCGCCAATGCCGTGGTATGGAAGCCCTCGGAAAAAACGCCGCTGGTCGCGCTGGCCGCCAAAATCGTATTCGATGCAATAGCCGGCGACCGGCGCGAGCTGTTGCAGGTCGTCATCGGAGGACGCCAGATCGGCGAGGCGCTGGTCGCGCATCAGCATATCGATATGGTCAGCGCGACCGGCTCGGTGGCGATGGGGCAGGGGATTAAAAAAACGCTGAGCAGAAAAAAAGAATACGGCGCGCCGATTTTAGAGCTTGGCGGCAATAACGGCATCATTATTTCGGAAAAATCATCGTCGGCGCATATGGAGTTCGCCGTCGAATCGCTCATGAATTCATTCCTCGGCACCACCGGCCAGCGCTGCACCAATACGCGGCGGGTGATCGCGCAGCGCGCGATATTCGGGCCGGTAGCCGATGCGTTCAAGCGCCATATCGCGGCGTTTCTGGCCGGGCATGTGCGTAAGGATCATATCGATGCGGAAAATCCGTATGGTTACGGGCCGCTGATCGACGCCGATGCGTTCGCACGTTTCGAGCAGGCGAAAAAACGGGTGGCGGCGGAGGGCGGCGAAGTGCTGTTCGGCGCCCGGCTATTCGCCGGTCTGCGGCCGCAGGCCTATTATGTCGAGCCGGCGCTGGCGATCATGTCGGGTGAGACCGCCATCATGCATCAGGAAACGTTCGCGCCGATATTGTTTCTGGCGCCTTATGACACGTTCGATGAGGCGATAGCCATGCTCAATGCGCCGGACAATGCCGGGCTGGTGAGCGGCATCTATACGCAAAACCAGGCGGAAGCCGATCGCTTTGCCGCCGCAAGCGCTGCCGGCCACGCGCTGATCAATTCGCCCAAGGGCACCGGCACGCCGGCGTTCGGCATGGGATTCGGCGGCAACAAGGAATCGGGCGAAGGCGAGATCCTAAACGCCGCCGATCCGCTTTCGGCATTTACCCGCCGCGATGCATTCACCCGCATCGCGCAAAATAAAGCCGTACTGATGGATCGCTAGTTTATCTAGAATTCGATCTTCATCCGCGACACTTTGCACGGATAGCAGAATTTGACGTTGGCCAGCTCATCCGCCGCCACCGGCCACGGGCCGACTGCAGGATCCTTGTCGTAAAGCGTCGCCGACTTGGAAAAGAAGATGCCGGAAAAATCATGCGGCGCCTGGAATTCCACGCCGGAAGGCAACGCCAGCGCCACCACCTGATCCTTTTTTATCGCCATCATTTCGTCATACTGGTAGATGGCGTACGCAATGCTGCCCGCCGGGTTGATGATGAATTCGAGAATGGTCTGGATCTCGTAGCTGCCGTCTTTTTTCTGCACGACCACGCGGTCGCTCTGCTTGGGGATGGCATCGGCGGAGGTGCAGGTAATGACCATGAACACCTCGTCGTCATCTTTGATGCGGCCGGTTTTGGCGAGCGAGGCATAGGTGAGGCGCGGCTGCACGGCGTAACGCTCGAACACGCCGGTTTCCTTGGCGTGCAGCGGTTTCACCGAGGTTATGCCCAGCGTATAAAGCAGCGACAAGGTGAAGGAAGCCGCAACATGCGGCGTATAGGTTTCCTCATGCCGGCCGGCTTCGATGCCGATCTGGCATCCGATATTGGGCAGGGGGCTTAAGATGCCTTTTAACGTCTGCACCGTTACCGCTCCGGACGCATGCCCTGAAATGGCTTCGGCCAGCTCGGTGAGCACGCTGCGGATCGGCGAGTGTTTAAGATCGGAATCGCGCTTGTGGTCGGTGATGCAGATCATGTTGCCGCGCGCCGAATGCAGGTCGGCGATGCCCGAGATATGCTGGCCCAGATGGTAAAGCTCCTGCGCGCGGCGGATATGCGGATTGGTGGCCGGCCGTTTGGCGAAATCGACCGGAATGCGGTTTAGGTCAGGAAGCAGGCTGCCGTCCTCGGCCAGGCCGCAGCGATACGCGTCGCGCACTTCCTGGCGGGCTTTCGGGTTGGCTGCCCAATGCGCAAAATACTGCTTTGCCGCGACCGGATTTCCCACCACGCCGATGACATCTTGCTTTAAAAGCCTGGCTTCGGCCAGTGCCATGGCCAGCGCGATGCCGGCCAGCCCGGCCGGCTCGTTACCGTGCAGCTGCGCCAGGATCGCCAGCGGCAGCGCTGCATTATTACCGCTTTTGATCCAGACGACAGCGGGAATGGATTTATCGCCGACCGCAGCGGTTTGCGCGCAGATGAAATCGCACACTTTATGTAAATCGGCGAGAGAGAGCGGGTGCTCAAGAAAATAGGAATGAAAATCCGCCGCATCCTTGCAGGCGGTAAAATCGTGATTGAAAATTTCCTGCAACAGGTGTGAGGTAGAAGTCATGTCCACCCAGGTTCAAGAAGTTATTTTTGTCGGTCTGCCCGGTCCAACCCATAATTACGGCGGGCTGGCGCAGGATAACGTCGCCTCGACGCTAAACCGCGGTTCTATCTCTAACCCAAAGCAGGCGGCGCTGCAAGCCCTCGGGTTGGTCCGGCTGATGCGTGCGCTTGGGCTAGAGACCGGCCTGCTGCCGCCGCAGCTTCGCCCGCACCTGCCCACGCTTTCAGCGCATTTTTCCGGCAGCGCCGAAGAGGCGATTGCGCGCGCTGCGAGCGAAAATCCACAACTGTTGGAAAAGCTATCGTCAAGTTCGGCGATGTGGACGGCCAATGCGGCGACCGCAACGCCGGGCATCGATGACGCCGGGATGCTGCATCTGACCGTGGCCAATCTCCATACCAACCTGCACCGGCGTATTGAAGCGGCCGATACCCACCGCGTGCTGGCGGCGATTTTCCATAACGTGCCGGATGCGGTGGTGCATCCGCCGCTGCCCGACGATCTGCGCGACGAGGGCGCCGCCAATCATATGCGCCTTTGCCCCAAGCACGATGCGCCGGGGCTTAATGTGTTTGTCTATGGCGCCGACGGCAGCGAAAACGATCCCGACACGGCGCGGCAAACGCTGGCGGCGTCGCAGGCCATCGCCAAGCGGCATAAGATCGGCGATGCGCTGTTCATCAAGCAGAATCCGGGTGTGATCCACAAGGGCGTATTTCACAACGACGTCATCGCCGTATCCAATGAAAATCTGCTGCTCGTGCATGAAGAAGCATATGCCGGCGGGCGGGACGATATTGCGCATATCGCGGCGGCTTACGAAAAATCGACCGGCGCGGCGCTGACGCCGATTATCATCGGCGCAGCGGAATTATCGGTCGAAGAAGCGGTGCATACGTATTTTTTCAACAGCCAGATCGTGACCAAACCCAATGGTTCGATGGCCATCATCGCACCGATGGAAGTGAAGACGCTTTACGGCGGCAAGGCGGCGCGGCTCATGGAAAAAATCCGCGGCGAAAACAGCAACCCTATCGACGAGGTGCATTACGCCGATTTGCGCCAGAGCATGAATAACGGCGGCGGCCCGGCCTGCCTGCGCCTGCGCGTGCCGATGACGGGCGTGCAGCTTTCGGCGGTGAAGAAAAACGTCAATGTCATGGCGGGCGACGCGCTGCTTGAAAACCTGACGCGCATTATAAAAACGCATTACCCCGACGAGCTGCACCCGCGCAACATCGCCGACCCGGCGCTTTATCATCGCTGCCAGCGTGTGCTGGCTGAGCTGGGCAAGGCGATGAAGCTGCCGCTACTTGATGCTCCCTCTCCCTTTTAGGGAGAGGGTCGGGGTGAGGGTTAGCTACAAAGCAAGGCCCCTCACCCTAACCCTCTCCCCGGAGGGGAGAGGGGATTATTTTCCGACGGCTTTGCCGGCAGTCGCGCAAACAGCGGGTCGGTCAAGATGGGCGATACGCACGACAGCAGCCACAGCGGAAAATACAGCGCAAGGGGAAAGGCGATGCGCGCTTTATTTTTGGCAAGCCCACGCGCGATGATGCGTGCGGCTTTGTCGGCATCCATCATCAGCGGCATGCGGTAGGGGTTGACGTCGGTCATGGGTGTGCGGATAAAGCCGGGACAGACGACGTTGACTTTAACGCCGTAAGGCGCAAGCCAGCCGCGCAGGCCTTCGCCCCATACGCGCACGCATGCTTTGCTGGTGCTGTAAGCGGGAGAGCTGGGCAGGCCGCGAATACCCGCCAGCGAGCTGATGATGGCGATCTGCCCATGTTTGCTTTCGATCATGTTTTGCAAAAGCGGTGTGACGGTATTGACCACGCCGTCGATGTTGGTGGAAAAAATATTGCGTACCTGCTCGGCGCTTTCACCGCCGCCGCCTGCCTGCGCGAAGCCGATGGGTCCCTCAGAATTTTCCAATACCGAATCTGGGCTTCGCTTCGGCGTAGACAGGCCGATACCCGCCGAGATGCCGGCATTGGCGATGATTAGGTCGACCGGCGCTATCTGCATCAGCCACGCCGACACGGCTTTCGCGTCGGTGATGTCGAGGGCGCGTGTATGCACCGCTGCGCCCCGGCTTCGGCATTCTTTCGCGACGCTTTCCAGCCGCTGGTTGTTGCGGCCGGTGAGATGCAGTGTGACGCCCGCCCGCGCGTAATGCCGGGCCAGCGCCGCGCCCAGCCCGCTGCTAGCGCCTGTAATGACTATGATTTTCGGGTTTTTCATCAAAAAGTAACCATTGATTGGGCATAATAATGAAGCATACTGACATAGAACAAAAATAAAAGCAGGAAGCTCAATGCAAGACAAAAAATCCGTCTGCGTCTTTTGCGGCGCATCCAACAATATTCCCAAAAAATTCCTCGATATCGGCGCCGAGTTCGGCAAAATCCTGGCGGCGCGCGGCATCACGCTGGTCTATGGCGGCGGCGATTGCGGCGTCATGGGCGCGGTGGCCAACGCCACGATGCGGCATGGCGGGCACGTTACCGGCGTGTTTCCGGTATCGCTGCGGAACATCGAAAACGAGCACCAGAGCTTAACCGAAATCATCATCGTCAACACCATGCATGAGCGTAAGCAGAACATGTTCGAGCGCTCCGACGCCTTCATCGTGTTTCCCGGCGGCTTCGGCACGATGGACGAGATGTTCGAGATTTTAACCTGGAAGCAGCTCTTGCTGCACGACAAGCCGGTCATCATTTTCAATTACCAGCACTACTGGGATCCCTTAATCAAGCTCATGCACAACATCATCGAAACCGGATTCGCCAAGCCCGAAACCGCCACCTATTTTCATGTGGTGACGGAGCTGGAGCAGATCATGGACGTGCTGGGGTTTTAAGAAACGTACTCGGTACCCGGTACACGGTACTCGGTAAAAAAAGAAAATCACCGAGTACCGAGTACTGTGTACCGAGTACGCTTACTAAAAAAGCTTCAAAGCCACCGTCATCCCGTCGAGCGTCGGGATTATCGCGCTAAAATATTTTTTAGGATCGGCCAGGCGCTCGTTGAAGCTCCGCATGGCGGCCCAAGTGGCGGGCGCCTCATTTGGCGGCGGCGCATCGAGCCACACCGTATCGAACAAAAACGTGTTGTCGCCGACGATCAGCCCGCCTTTTTTGATATTTTTCTCCGCCCAGTCGAGATAATCCGGATAGGAAATTTTGTCGGCGTCGATGAAAATCATGTCGAACGGGCCTTTGGCGTCTAGCGTCGGCAGCGCGTCGTGCGCGTCACCCTGAAGCTGGGTGATTTTGTGGCCGACGTCGGAGCGCGCGAAAAACCCGTCGGCCAGCGCGACATGCTCCGGCTCCTTGTTGATGGCATAAAGATGCCCATCTTCAGGCAGGGCGCGCGCCATCCAGATCGCCGAATAGCCGGCCAGCGTCCCCACTTCGACCACGCTTTTGACGCCGTGCAGTTTAATCAGTAATTGCAGCAGCTTTCCCTCATCGGGGCCGACGTTGATATGCTGTTGGATTTTGACCAACGTGGCGTCGATCTCGGCCAGCAACGCGTCTTGCGGAGCGAAATGCTTGCGGATATAGTCGACGGCGGGCGTAAGGGTTTCGCGGGGCATAAGGATGACTCGATTATTGGATAACTCGATGACTCAGATTTTGGATTCTATGAATAACACAATTCCGCCGACGAGTCATCGAGTCATCGAGTCATCGAGCTATCGCTCCCTAACCGGCTGCGAATGGGTGGTGCGCGAGGCCGACGAGCGGCAGGTGCTGGCGTTAAAGCAGCAGCACGATTTGCCGGAGCTTTTGTGCCGGATACTGGCGGCGCGCGGCATTGCCTGCGAAGAGGCGGAAGCGTTTTTGCATCCGAGCCTTAAGGCGGCGCTGCCCGATCCGGCGCATCTTTTGGACATGGAGCGCGCCGCCGAGCGGGTGGCGGCGGCGGTCATCGCCGGCGAGCGCATCGCCATTTTCGGCGATTACGACGTCGACGGCGCAACGTCTTCGGCGCTGCTCGCGCGTTTTCTTCGCTCACTCGGTGCCGATCCTTTGATTTATATTCCCGATCGCATGCAGGAAGGCTACGGCCCGAACGCTCCGGCGCTGCTTGGGTTAAAAGAGCGCGGCGCCTCGGTGGTGATTACGGTCGATTGCGGCACGCTGGCCTTTGCGCCCATCGAGGCGGCGCATGCGGCGGGGCTCGACGTCATCGTCATCGATCACCATCAGGGCGAGGCGAAAAAGCCCAAGGCCTTTGCCATCGTCAATCCCAACCGGCTGGATGAAACCTCGCCGCACCGGCAGCTGGCGGCGGTCGGCGTGGCATTTCTGCTGTGCGTGGCGGTCAATCGGCAATTGCGCGGGGCGGGATTTTTTCTGGAAAAACCCTCCCCCCTCGAGGGGGAGGGTGGCGCGCTAGCGCCGGGCGGGGGGCCATCCGAAGAACCCCACCCCCTAACCCCCTCCCTCAAGGGGAGGGGGAAAATAAAAGAACCCGATCTCAAACAATGGCTCGATATTGTCGCGCTGGGAACCATTTGCGATGTGGTGCCGCTCGTTGGCGTCAACCGGGCGCTGGTAACGCAGGGGCTTAAAGTGATGGCGGCGCGCGGCAATCTCGGCATGCGCACGATTATGGATCTGGCCGGCGTCGATGAAAAACCCGGCGTCTATGCGTGCGGATTCATTATCGGGCCGCGCATCAATGCCGGCGGGCGCGTCGGCAAATCCGACTTAGGGGTAAGATTGCTCATCACCGAAGATGAGGCCGAGGCGCTGGCGCTGGCTAAAGAGCTCGAGCGGCATAACGCCGAGCGTAAAGCCATCGAGGCGATGGTGCAGGAAACAGCGCTGGCGCAGGCGGAAAAAAGCAATGACGATCTGTTGATCGTTTCCGGCAAGGGCTGGCATCCGGGCGTCATCGGCATTGTCGCCGGCCGGCTTAAGGAGCGCTTTCACAGGCCGGCCATCGTGATCGCGCTGGAAAACGGTATCGGCAAAGCCTCAGCGCGCTCAGTTTCGGGCGTGGATATGGGCGCGGCGGTGATCGCGGCGATGAATGCCGGGCTGCTGGTTGCGGGCGGCGGGCATGCCATGGCGGCGGGATTTACCGTCGAGGAAGAAAAAATTCCCGCGCTGGCGGCATTTTTGCGCGGGCGCATCGGCGCACAGGATTTTTCCCGCCAGCGCCGCCTGTCGCTCGACGGCCATATCAGCATCGCCGGCGCCACCGTCGAGCTGGCCGAGCTTTTGGAGCGGCTGGGGCCGTTCGGGCAGGGCAATGCGTCGATCAGGCTTTCGGTGCAGAATGTGGTGAACCTGAAACCGGAAATCGTTGGCGAACATCATGTCAAAACGCTGCTGATCGATCCGCTTTCCAATGCGCGGCTTTCGGCGATTTCCTTCCGTTCGATGGGAACGAAGCTCGGCGATGCGTTACTGGCTACGCGCGGCAAGACGGTGCATATCGCCGGCCAGCTGCGCGCCCGCGAGTGGAACGGCAAGCAGACGGTGAGCCTGATGATCGACGATATCGCCGCATGCTGAGCACGCTTTCCCTCAAAAAACCGAGCATCATTCCCGGCTTCGGCCTGACGCTGGGGTTTACGCTGGCCTATCTCGCGCTGATCGTCATCATCCCGCTCTCCGGACTTTTCTTCACTACCCTGCATTTAAATTTCGAGCAGTTTGTAAAAGCGGTAACCGACGCGCGCGTGCTGCACGCCTATAAGATCAGCTTCGGCCTGTCCCTCCTGGCGGCGCTCATCAACTGCTTCTTCGGGCTGATACTGGCGTGGGTGCTGGCGCGCTACCGTTTCCCCGGCAAGCGGATCGTTGACGCGATGGTCGACCTGCCGTTCGCGCTGCCGACCGCGGTGGCCGGCATCGCGCTTACCGCGCTTTATGCGCCGCAAGGCTGGATCGGCAAATATTTTTCGCCGCTTAACATCAAGATCGCCTTTACGCCGCTGGGGATTCTGATCGCGCTGCTTTTCGTCGGGCTACCATTTGTCGTGCGCACGGTGCAGCCCGTGCTGCAGGACGTCGACCGCGAGGTGGAGGAGGCGGCCTTAAGCCTGGGCGCGACGCGCTGGCAGTGCTTCTGGCGGGTGACGCTGCCAAGCATTTTACCGGCGCTCGCCACCGGATTCGCCATGGCGTTCGCGCGCGGCCTGGGTGAATACGGTTCGGTGATTTTCATCGCCGGCAACATCCCCAAGCTTTCGGAAATCGTGCCGCTCATCATCGTCATCAAGCTCGAGCAATACGACTATGCCGGCGCCACCGCCATCGCCTGCGTCATGCTGGTGGCGTCGTTCATCCTGCTTTTTGTCATCAACTGGCTGCAGCAACTTTCCGGCAGCCGCTCGGCGGCGAGGTAACATGCGTTTCTTTAACCGCCCGCCGACCATCGAACCGATTTGGGTGCAAGGCCTGCTGCTTTTGACCGGGCTGGGGTTTGTCGGCATACTGATCGTCCTGCCGCTGGTTGCGGTATTCACCGAGGCGCTAAGGCAGGGCAGCGAGGCCTATGTCGATGCGCTAAAACATGAGCAGGCGGTCGCTGCGATAAAACTGACCTTGCTGGTGGCGGCGATCGCCGTGCCATGCAACGTGGTGTTCGGCATTGCCGCTTCGTGGGCGATCACCAAGTTCGATTTTCTCGGCAAGCGGCTGCTCATCACCTTTATCGACCTGCCGTTTTCGGTGTCGCCGGTGATCTCCGGCTTGATCTACGTATTGCTGTTTGGCGCCAACAGCGCGCTGGGACCATGGCTGGCGGCACATGACATCCAGATCATTTTCGCCGTGCCGGGACTCGTCATCGCCACCGTTTTCGTGACGTTCCCGTTTGTGGCGCGCGAGCTCATTCCGCTGATGGAAGAGCAGGGCACGGAAGAGGAAGAGGCGGCGATCATGCTCGGCGCATCGGGCTGGCGCACGTTTTTTTCGGTGACGCTGCCCAACATCAAATGGGGGCTGCTTTACGGCGTGCTGCTTTCCAACGCGCGCGCCATGGGCGAATTCGGCGCGGTATCGGTGGTGTCGGGCCACATCAAGGGCCAGACGACGACCATTCCGCTTTATGTCGAAATCCTCTATAACGAATATAATTTCGTGGCGGCGTTCGCCGTGGCATCGATCCTTACTATCCTTGCCGTCGTCACGCTATTGCTTAAAACCGCGATTGAATTTAAGTTCGAAGAATCCGCATGACCATCGAAGTAAAAAACCTGAGTAAGCATTTCGGCGAGTTCGCCGCGCTCACCGACGTGAATCTGAAAGTCGAAAGCGGTGAGCTCGTAGCGCTGCTCGGGCCATCGGGCTCGGGCAAGACGACCTTGCTTCGCATCATCGCCGGTCTTGAATTCGCCGAGAGCGGTCAGGTGCTGATCGACGGCGTGGAAACCAGCCGCCTGCACGCCAAGGAGCGCCATGTCGGTTTCGTCTTTCAGCATTACGCGCTGTTTCGCCACATGACGGTTTTCGAGAATGTCGCGTTCGGCCTGCGCGTGCGTCCGGCGGCGGTGCGGCCGTCGCCCGAAGAGATCGAGTCGCGGGTGATGGCGCTGCTCAAGCTCGTTCACTTAAACCAGTTTCATGACCGCTATCCCTCGCAGCTTTCCGGCGGCCAGCGTCAGCGCGTGGCGCTCGCCCGCTCGCTGGCGGTCGAGCCGAAATTGCTGCTGCTCGACGAGCCGTTCGGCGCGCTCGACGCCAAGGTGCGAAAGGAGCTGCGTCGCTGGCTGAGAAGGCTGCACGACGACATCCACATCACCAGCATTTTTGTCACGCACGATCAGGAAGAAGCGATGGAAGTCGCCGACCGCGTGGTGGTGATGAACCACGGTAAGATCGAGCAGATGGGCACGCCCGAACAGGTCTACCACGATCCGGCCAACGGCTTCGTCTACGATTTCCTGGGCAATTACAACGAATTTTACGGCTGGAAAGATGCCGACGGCGCGATTCACCTGGCCGAAGATGATTTGTGGAAAACCAAGGCGCCTGCCGTGCCTGCCGCCGCAGCGCGCAGCGGCTGGCTGGCGCGCTATCCCGAAATCGGCGGCGTATTAAAGCGGGTGGTGCCGGGGCTGCTTGCGCCGCATGCGCCCGCCGCACCGAGCGCGCCGCGCCTTTCCCGCCAGCAGATGCGCGAGCTGCTGGCGGCGCGCGGCATCCCGGTGCGCATTTTCGCGCGGCCGCACGAAATGTTCGTCACCAAAACGCCCGAGGCGGGCAAGGAATATATTCCGGTCGAGGTGATTCATATCAACCCGGCCGGCTCGCTGGCCAAGCTCGAGATGCAGCGGCGAAACGGGTTGATTCTGCAGGCGGAGATTCCTAAAACCATTATCGACCAGCTGGCGATTAAAAAACACGACCAGATTTTTGTGCGGCCGAAGGATGTGCGGGTGTTTGAATGATGAGCCTGAAGAAAAATCTGCCCAATTATCTCACCTATCTGCGCATCGGCGTCATCCCGGCGCTGATACTGGTGTTTTTCCTCAAAGGCCAGTGGGGGTACTGGCTGTCGGCCGGGTTGTTTCTGCTGGCCAGCATCACCGACTGGCTCGACGGCTATGTCGCGCGCATCTGGCAGGCGCAGTCGGAGATCGGTCGCTTCCTCGATCCGATTGCCGATAAATTATTAGTGGCAACGGCACTGATGCTGCTGGTCGGCGAGGGCCGCGCCGATTACGCCGACGGCCGCGCCATGATGATCCCGGCGATTGCCATTGTCTGCCGCGAGATTCTGGTCTCGGGCCTGCGCGAATTCCTGGCCTGCATTCAGGTGAGCGTGCCGGTATCCCGGCTGGCCAAATGGAAAACCGGCGTGCAGATGACGGCGATATTTTTATTGCTGCTGGGCGGCGGCGGCTGGGAATGGCTGCATGCCGGCGCGCTGGGCAATATCCTGCTGTGGGTCGCCGCCATCCTGACGCTCGTCACCGGCTATGCCTACGTGAAAACCGGCTGGAAACACCTGGAATGACGCGTTAACTAATTAAATGATACTGAGCAATGGCTTGCGCGGCAAAATGTCAAAAAAAGTCAATAAAACGAAGAAATGTTATCCCGTCACCAGCGCGCTGTAGGCCGCCATCAGTTTCTTCGTGACCGGGCCGACGGTAAAGACCTGCTCGCCGATTCTGCCGATGGGGGTGACTTCGGCGGCGGTGCCGGTCAAGAACGTTTCCGACACGTCTTTTAATTCTTCCGGCTTGATGTGCCGCTCGATCACCTCAAAGCCGTTTTTACGGGCGAGGTCCATCACCGTGCGGCGCGTGATGCCGTCTAAGAAACAGTCGGGCTTGGGCGTGTGCACCTTGCCGTCGATGATGAAAAATAAATTGGCGCCGGTGGCTTCGGCGATGAAACCGCGATAGTCGAGCATCAGCGCGTCGTCGAAGCCATCGGCCTCGGCGGCGTGCTTGCTCATGGTGCAGATCATGTAAAGCCCGGCGGCCTTGCTCGCGGTCGGCGCGGTGTTGGGCGCCGGGCGCGCCCATTTGGCCAGCCCTAATTTCAGTCCGCGCTCTTTGGCTTCCCGCGAAAAATAGCTCGGCCATTCCCACGCCGCGATCGCCACGTGGATTTTGGTCTGCTGCGCCGAGATGGCCATCATCTCGCTGCCGCGCCACGCCACGGGGCGGAAATAGCCATTGGTGATGTTTTGTTTTTTAAGCACGTCCTGCTTGGCTTTTTCGATCTCATCGACGCTGTAGGGGATTTTGAAATTAAGCAGCGCGGCGGATTGGTGCAGCCGTTCGCTATGCTCGCGCGATTTGAAAATCTTGCCGCCATAGGCGCGCTCGCCCTCGAACACGCAGGAGCCGTAATGCAGCCCGTGGGTGAGCACGTGCACTTTCGCCTCGCGCCACGGCACCATCTTGCCGTCGAACCAGATCCAGCCGTCGCGGTCGTCAAAGGGAAGCAAAGCCATCTATAAACTCATTTCTGCGGGCGATTTCGTTGTCGTCATCGTGCTCGAACCGTCACGTACTAGAGTGTACGCTCGGGTTCTGCGCGCGCTGCCTCCTAGAACTCGCCTCGCATAAATGGAGTTTCTAGACGGCTTGCGCATTTATTATGTCTCCAGAACAATTACCGAAACCTGGCGGCCATAGGCGGATTCTTTCCGCAAAGTGGCGCGCCGGTAACTGAAGAAGGCATTTTCCTCGGAACAGGTATCGCGTGCAAGCGAATTCACGCGTGAAACTCCGGCGCGCGCAAGTCGGCCGCGGGCATAGGCCGCAAGGTCGAACAGGTAATGCCCGGCGCGCGCGGACTCGGCGAAATAATTGGCGTTTTCGATCGATTGCTGAAGAAAGCGGCCGTGAAATTCCGGCCCGATCTCGTAGGATTTCTGCGCGATGCCGGGGCCGATGGCGGCGATAATATTTTCTACGGATGCACCGAGCTTGACCATGGCGTCGACGGCGGCGTCGATGACGCCGTCAAACGCGCCTTTCCATCCGGCATGCACGGCTGCGATGACGCGCGCTTTTTCATCGGCGAGCAAAATCGGCAGGCAGTCGGCGGTAAGCACGCCCAGCGCAATGCCCGGCGTTTTGGTGACCAGCGCATCGGCCTGCGGCGCGGCCATCATCTCCCAGGGTTTTTCCACGATAATCGCTTTGTTGCTGTGAATCTGGTAGGCGGTGACGAGCGCGCCGCCCAGCGCCTGTGCCACGCGCGCGCGGTTTTCCATGACTTTTGCCAGGTCGTCGCCCGAGCCGGGGCCGCAATTGAGCGAGGCATAAATGCCGTCGCTGACGCCGCCCTGGCGCGTGAAGAAACCGTGGCGGATTTTTTTTAGCTCGAGGTTGGGGGAGGTGAGGAACTCCATCAAAACCCCTCCGGCCTGGGATGATTTGGCGGAAGGATCGCCATTGCCTTAAAGAGATCGCCCATCTGGTCGGGCGAGATCAGCCGCTCGAGGCCGGAGGCGATGGCGGGGCGCTGCTCGGACGTGGCGTTTTTATACAGCGTCGCCGCGCGCACGCGCGCGCCGATGCGCTCTAAAAACGCGCCCTGCGGCACCGGGCCATACACCGCCGCGTCGGCCGCCGCCTCTTTGAGTGCGGCGAAATCGACATGCGCGGTGAGGTCGGCCGTGCCCGGCTCGACCAGCGGATCGTGACAGGCATGCGCCCGCACGGCTTGCAGCGTATCGCCTTTTCCCTGCGCATAGCCGTAATCGACGATGATCGCCGCGCCGGAATGCTCTTTGATGTGCGCGGCGATGGTACGGATGATGGCGAGCGCTGCGGGACAGGTTTCGTATATGGAATTGTCATTCCCGCGAAAGCGGGAATCTAGTTTCAAGAAGACTGGATCCCTGCTTTCGCAGGGATGACAAGAAAATGCCAATATATCTCCCTCCATCCCCACCATCCGTTCTTTCCATTCACCCTGAAAAACAAACTGCCTGATCGGCAGCGCGTCGAAGAATTCGTTGGCGACAAGCAGCCACGGTTTTTCGGGGAGGTCGTCGATGGAGGTATGCCACTCGATATTGGGGTGTTTGCCGGCGAGCACCTGCCACTGTTTGGTTTTAAGCGCGGGACTCATCTCCATGAGATGCACCGATATCGCATCATGAAAGCCGGCGATTTTTTTAGTGGCGCGCAGCGCGTCGGCCATCAGCGTGCCACGCCCCGGCCCGAGTTCGATGAGCGCCGCCTTGGGCTTTCCCATCACTTCCCACTGGCGCGCCAGCCACAGGCCGATCAGCTCGCCGAACAGCTGCGAGATTTCCGGCGCGGTGATGAAATCGCCGGCCACGCCCAGCGGATCGCGGCGCATGTAATAGCCGAACTGCGGATGGGCGAGCGCCAGCTCCATATAATCGGCGACGCTGATCGGGCCTTCGTCGCGGATGCGGGCTTTGATGAGTGAATCTAGTTTTCCTCCCCCTGAAAGGGGGAGGGTAGGTGGGGGTCCGCTATCCTGAGACAAGACCCCCTCCTTTAATCCTCCCCCTTCCAGGGGGAGGAAATTAAATATATGCCGAGCGCCAACATCGGCAGCGACAAAAGCTGGCCCATGGTGGCGCCGGCAAAGAGGAAACCCAGAAAGGCGTCGGGCTCGCGGAAATATTCGGCGATGATGCGCGAGACACTGTAGCCCACCAGGAATATGCCCGACAGCAGGCCGGGTTTTTCGCGCGCGCGCGTGCGCTTGAGCAAAAACAGCATCAGGCAAAACAGCAGCACGCCCTCCATGCCCGCTTCGTAAAGCTGACTCGGGTGGCGCGGCAGATCGCCGCCATGCGGGAACACCATGCCCCACGCGACATCGGTGGGGCGCCCCCATAATTCGCCGTTGATGAAATTGGCGATGCGGCCGAGGAACAGGCCGATGGGTGCTGCGACCGCCATTAAATCCATCAGCGAAAGAAACGGCACGCGGTATTTTTTGCAGAATACATAAAAGGCGAGGATGAAGCCGACGAGTCCGCCGTGAAACGACATGCCGCCTTCCCATACGCGCAATATCTGCACGGGATCAGCGAAATAATAATCCGGCCTGTAAAATAAAACATAACCCAGCCGGCCGCCCAGTATGATGCCGAGCACCGCCCACACTACCATGTCGTCGAAAGCTTTTTTGGTGAGGTTGGGCACGGGCCGGCGCGCATGCTCGCGCGCGATCAGCCACCAGCCGAGCAGAATGCCCGCGATATAAGCCAGCGAATACCAGCGAATGGCCAGCGGCCCAACTTGCAGCGCGACGGGATTAAGGTTAGGGAAGGGAAACATGTGCTAGTGCTGGTGCTAGTGGCTAGTGGGAGCGGATAATAACACTAAATTCTGAAATCACTAGCTAGCACCAGCACTAATATTCGTCCCAGGCTTTTTTGTCGGATTCGCCGGCAGGCGGGAAAGTAGCGGGTTTGATCGGCTCGAGCATTTTATACGTGGCGGCCATTTCGGCGCGGATTTCCGGCGTCGGCTCGCCTTTGCCGGCGGCGACCACCGAACCGAAATCGCTCGGATTGAAATTTTGGCCGGATTGCAGCGCGGCGTAGAGCTTTTTGATATTGCCCATTTCCACCTTGACGTAGCTGTAGATCATGTCGCCGAAGACGTTCTTGCCCTGCAGGAGAATAACCGCGTACTCGTCCTTAAACAGCGCATCGAGATTGACCGGAGCGCTGTTCTTGCCGACGTCCTTCGAACTCCACTTGGTGCTCATGACGCGAAAACCGCTGATAAACAAACGGGATAGATTAATCTATCCCATTTTCAAATATATAGTAATTGCGGGTGAGAAGTAAACGTGAATTTGGGCGAAAAAGCCGTTTAGTAGCCGAGGCCGGGCTCCAGCTCGGCAGCCCGTTCGGTAATCGGCGTTTTGGTAACCCTGTCGGCGAATCCGCCGCTGATGCCGGCGGCGCAGGAATTGCAGGTGGCGGCGGCATGCTGGGTGGCAAAACCTTCGGCCGATTTGCCAGCGGAACCATCGAACGTGAATATATCGGACATAGCGTTTACCTTGGTTTACCGACGTTGTTTTGACTTACAAGTTCATCTTATAGAAAACGCCCCCTCGCTTCAAACGCAAAACACCGGCAAAGGCCAAACTTCACAGAGCTGTAACCGAGTTGTAACCTAACTGTCATAATTGATCCGTCATCCTCGGCGAGGCATAGCCGAGCCGGGGATCTCCTGCGATGGAACAAGATCCCCGCTTCGGCCAAGGGCCTTAGCTAAGGATGACTAAGATAGGGTCGTACCGCCCACGGTCATGGCGTCGATCAGGAGCGTGGGCTGGCCGACGCCCACCGGCACGGATTGCCCGGCTTTGCCGCAGGTGCCGATGCCCGGATCGAGGCAGGAATCGTCGCCGATGGCGCGCACTCTGGTGAGCACATCCGGACCGTTGCCGATGAGCGTGGCGCCCTTGACCGGCGCGGTGATTTTGCCGTCCTCGATGAGGTAGGCTTCCGAGGCGGAAAACACGAATTTGCCGGAGGTGATGTCGACCTGGCCACCGCCGAAATGCGCCGCGTATAATCCTTTTTTGACCGAGGCGATCATAGCGTTTTTGGTATCTTTTCCCGAGAGCATGTAGGTGTTGGTCATGCGCGGCATCGGCTGGTGCGCGAAGCTTTCGCGCCGCCCGTTGCCGGTAGCGCGCATGTTCATCAGGCGCGCATTGAGCCGATCCTGAATGTAGCCGGTCAGGATTCCATCCTCGATTAAAACGGTGCGCGAACTTGGCGTGCCTTCGTCGTCGATGGTAAGCGAGCCGCGGCGGTTTTCCAGCGTGCCGTCATCGACCACGGTGACGCCTTTGCTTGCCACCTGTTTTCCCATCAGCCCTGAAAAGGCCGAAGTGCCTTTGCGGTTGAAATCGCCTTCAAGCCCGTGGCCCACCGCCTCGTGCAGCAGCACGCCGCACCAGCCCGCGCCGATCACCACCGGCATTTCACCCGCCGGAGCGGGAACGGATTGAAGGTTGACCAGCGCCTGCCGCAGCGCCTCATCGGCGAGTGTTTTCCAGTCGGCCTCGCCGATATATTGCCCGTAAGCCATGCGGCCGCCGGCGCCGGCCGAGCCGTTTTCCATGCGGCCGTTATGCTCGGCCATGACGCTGACATTGAGCCGCACCAGCGGGCGGACATCGCTGGTTTCGCTGCCGTCGGGCTTAATGATTTTCACCGCCTGCCACTGGCCGGAAAGCGACGCCGAGACCTGTTTCACGCGCGGGTCTTTTTGCCGGAGATAAGCGTCGATCGCCTGCAGCAGCCCGATCTTTTTTTCAAAGGCGATTTCCTGCAGCGGATTGATTTCGTCATAGAGTTTTTTATTGGTGCCGAAAGCCGGCGCGATTTTCGCCTGCACATTTTTCTGCCCGTAATTGACCGCGCGCACGGTTTGCGCCGCGCGCGCCAGCGCCGCTTCGCTCAATTCCGACGCATGCGCATAGGCGGTCGCTTCGCCCAGCACCGAACGCAAGCCAAAGCCCTGTGACGTGTTGAAACTGGCGTTTCGCAAGCGCCCGTCGTCGAACGCCAGCGATTCGGACTGCGCATATTCCAAAAACAATTCGCCATCGTCCATGCCCGAAAGCGCGCCGCCGATAATTTTTTCGATGCGCGGCTTGTCCAATCCGGTACGAAGAAAGAAAAGCTCATCCACCAGGTTGATTTTACTCATATAAGGAGGCCATTAAACGGTTACCAAACGCGTCCGAACGCGTCCCAAACGGTCACCAACGCGTCCCAAACGGTCACCGATGTGCGCCAAAAGAACATGAACCGGCTCTAAAAAGGCATAAACAGACCCGAAAATGTCCCCAAATGCGCCCGGTTTTGAATATTTATTATTGTTTTTCATAGTGTAATATATGTCGCCTCACATTTTGTCGTTCCCGCCGCAGCTGAATGCCCGCCGCGCGGACACGACAAGAAAAATATCTCGTCTCATTATAAGCCCAAATACGATGCTCCGGAAGGGGGAAAGTAAAAAGACGCAAAGGCAGTTTAAAAGAAAATTAAACCGTTTCTGCAACATAGGATGGACATAAAAATATTGCGTTGACGGTAAGGAAAGATTACAAAGCCAGCAATACCACCATACTATATATAGTATATCCACACACGAAGGTGCCGAATGAAAAAAATCTTTTTCTTCACCCTGTTTTCCGCCATCGCCGCATCCGCTGCCGCTTATGCCCAGGCCGTTTATGAAGGCATGGCCAAACCCTGGCAGCTCGGATTCGAAGAGCCGGCCTCGCCGGTGATGGAGCGGCTGGTCGGGTTGCACGACCATTTCCTGCTGTGGCTGATTTCGCTGATCTCGCTGTTCGTGCTGGCGGTGCTCATCTATATCTGCCTGCGCTTTAACCGCCGCGCCAATCCGGTGCCGAGCAAAACCGCGCACAACACGCTGCTCGAGATCATCTGGACGACCATCCCCATTTTCGTTCTGATCGCCATCGCCATTCCTTCCCTGCGCCTGCATTATTTCATGCAGACCGACGTTGAGGGCGACATGACGCTGAAAGTCACCGGCTATCAGTGGTACTGGCATTACGACTATCCCGATCAGGGCGGCTTCGGCTTTGACAGCTACCTGAAAAAAGGCGCCGACTTAAAGCCTTCCGATCACCGGCTGCTGGCGGTCGATAACCGCGTCGTCGTGCCGGTCGATACGAAAGTGCGCGTGTTGCTGACCGGCGCCGATGTGATTCACGCCTTTTCCATTCCGGCGTTCGGTATCAAGAAAGACGCCGTGCCCGGCCGCCTCAACGAGACCTGGTTCAAGGCGGAAAAAATCGGCACGTTCTACGGCCAGTGCTCGGAGCTGTGCGGCGTCGGCCACGGCTTCATGCCGATCGTGATGGATGTGGTGAGCAAGGACGATTTCGCCAAATGGGTGAAAGAGAAGCGAAAAGAAACAGGAAAATAATTTTGTCACCCCTGCGACCAGGCTACGCCGAAGCGAAGCTTCAGCTTCGGCCAGGCGAGAAGCAGGGTCTTGATTCAAAAAGATTCCTGCTTGCGCAGGAATGACAATAAACGGAGGAAAGACACTATGAATTACGGAGCCACCGCCACCGCCGACCACGCCCACGACCACGGCCATCCGACCGGCTGGCGGCGCTGGCTGTTTTCGACCAACCACAAGGATATCGGCTCGATGTATCTCATCTTCGCCGTGGCGGCCGGCCTGATCGGCACGTTCTTCTCGGTGCTGATCCGCATGCAGCTTGCGCATCCGGGCGGCACGCTGTTTGGCGACAATTATCAGTTCTACAACGTGGTGCTGACCGCGCACGCCTTCATCATGGTGTTCTTCCTGGTCATGCCGGCCCTGATCGGCGGCTTCGGCAACTGGTTCGTGCCGCTGATGATCGGCGCGCCCGACATGGCGTTTCCGCGCATGAACAATATCAGCTTCTGGCTGCTCGTGCCGGCGTTTTTGCTGCTGCTTTCCTCGGCCTTCGTCGATGAGGGCGCCGGCACCGGCTGGACGGTCTATCCGCCGCTTTCCACCATTGCCTCGCATCCGGGCATGTCGGTCGATATGGCGATCTTCTCGCTGCACCTGGCCGGTATTTCGTCGATTTTAGGCGCGATCAATTTCATCGTCACCATTTTCAATATGCGCGCGCCCGGCATGAGCATGTTTAAAATGCCGCTGTTTCCGTGGGCGATTCTGGTCACCGTGTTCCTGCTGCTGCTGGCCGTTCCCGTACTGGCCGGCGCCATCACCATGCTGCTGACCGACCGCAATTTCGGCACGCATTTCTTCGATCCGGCCGGCGGCGGCGATCCGGTGCTGTATCAGCATCTGTTCTGGTTCTTCGGCCATCCGGAAGTGTATATTCTGATTATTCCCGCTTTCGGCATCATCAGCGAAGTCGTCTCGACCTTTTCGCGCAAGCCCATTTTCGGCTATCTGGGCATGGTGTTCGCCATGTGCGCCATCGGCTTTCTGGGCTTCATCGTGTGGGCGCATCACATGTTCACCGTGGGGCTTAGCGCCGACACCATGGCCTATTACATGATCGCCACCATGGTCATCGCCGTGCCGACTGGCGTTAAAATCTTCTCGTGGCTGGGCACCATGTGGGGCGGCTCGATTTCGTTCGAGACGCCGATGCTGTTTGCCATGGGCTTTATTTTCCTGTTCGTGGTCGGCGGCGTCACCGGCATTGTACTCGCCAACGCCGCGGTGGATATTCCAATGCAGGACACCTACTACGTGGTGGCGCATTTCCATTACGTGATGAGTCTCGGCGCGGTGTTCGGCATTTTCGCCGGCTTTTATTACTGGATCGGCAAGATGTGCGGCCGCCAATATCCCGAGTGGCTGGGCAAGCTGCATTTCTGGACGTTCTTCATCGGCGCCAATCTGACGTTTTTCCCGCAGCATTTCCTGGGGCTCGCCGGCATGCCGCGCCGCATTCCCGATTATCCCGACGTCTATGCCGGCTGGAATTACGTGTCGTCGATCGGCTCTTATATCGGCGGCGCCTCGGCGCTGATCTTCCTGTTTCTGGTGTGGTACACGTTCAAGTTCGGCAAACCCTGCCCGAAAAATCCGTGGGGCGAGGGCGCCACGACCATCGAATGGACGCTTTCCAGCCCGCCGCCGTTCCATAGCTTCGACACGCTGCCGGTGATTAAATAAGCCATTGACGTACTACGTCATTGGCGTATAATATGAAAATACCGCAGCAAGTAGTCGAGCTGGAAGGCTTTATAAAAGCGGCAGCGAAACTCCTTTCTCCGGAAGATGTCGGTGAGCTGATCGTCTATCTTGGGTTTCATCCGGAAGCCGGCGATCTTATCAAAGGCACCGGCGGTTTTCGCAAATTGCGTTGGGCGCGACAAGGCATGGGCAAACGCGGCGGGACCAGGGTAATTTATTTCTTTTGCAATGAAAATTTCCCGGCATTCCTGGCGGACATTTATGCAAAAGGCGATAGGGAAGACCTGACACAGAAAGACCGTAATAGGTTGGCTAAAATTTCAGCCAGGATTTTGGATAATTATTAGAGGCAGGCATGACCAAGAAACAAAAAGGTAAAAAGCCGAGGCTATTTGATAGCCTGGCGCGAGGCTTAAATGAAATGGAAGACTATTTGCAGGGTAAGCCCGGCAAGTGGCGGGTGCATCATGTGTATGCCCCTCCCAAGGTGGATGCCAAGAAAATACGTCGAAAGCTGGGATTGTCCCAGCTCGATTTCGCCCTGCGCTTTGGCATCTCTCCTGCCAATGTGCGCAACTGGGAGCAGGGGCGGCGCGAGCCGGAAGCGCCAACGCGCATCCTGCTTGCCATCATCGAGAGGCATCCCGAAATCGTCGATGAGGTGCTGGATAGAAAATGACATGGCTAGGATGCGCTGACGCGTTTGGCAAGAAAAAATAAGGTAATACAGTATCTTAACCTAACCTCTACGCTGAAGTTTCGGGGGCAGGCCGTTTACGGTAAGCGATTTCATCGCGCTGATGAAGAGTAGTAAAAATTGTAACAAAAACTTCACATGCCAACTCATGCAGCCATGTTAAACTGTCTGCATGGCGAAAATCTACGAAACTGAACAAGATAAACACCGCGAATTAGCGTCTTTGGACTTTGCTGTTGGCTCGGCTTTTCAAAGAACAGGAATTGCGGCGGCGACATTTTCCTTCATAGCTGCCGCTTTGAGTTATGTAGCAAAGCGGTTTATTTCCAAGGATGCCAAAGATATATTCGGTGGTTCGCAGCAAAAGAATATGGAACGTAACGGAGCGTGGATGATCGGCCTGGGCGCTGCTGGGGTGGCGAGTGCTGTTGCCGGGTTTTTCATCAGAAAACGGGCCACAGCTTTAATGGATAAATTGGGACCTGAGCAAATTGTGTCTCCTGCCGAGTCACAAGACTACATGAAAACACAGACAGGCCATGCCGCAAAGATTGCTTCCGAACAAGCGGCTTCACAAACGCTGGCAAGATCGTTATAAGTTTCATCAAGTTCAAAATGATCCCCACAAGGGATGATAAGGAACAAGATGAACACAACGACAGCAATTAACCCACCTCCATCCCCCTACGCCAAGGCTTCCTCCTTCGCTAAAGCTTCGGAGGACATGTCGGCGGACACGCCGTCTACAGTGGGAGACTTCATCGCCCTGATGAAGCCGGGGGTGATGTCGCTGGTGGTATTCACCGGGCTGGCCGGGATGCTGCTGGCGCCGGGGCATATCAATCTGTTTCAGCAGCTCCTCACGCTGCTCTGCATCGCGCTGGGCTCGGGGGCGGGGGCGGCGATGAACATGTGGTACGACCGCGACATCGACGCCATCATGAAACGCACCCGCGCACGGCCGGTGCCGGCCGGACGCGTGGCGCCCGACGACGCGCTGGCGCTCGGCCTGTTTCTTTCGGCATTCTGTGTAATGCTGATGGGGCTGGCGCTCAACTGGGCCGCCGCCTTCATCCTCGCCTTTGCCATCTTTTTTTATGTGGCGATCTATACCATGTGGCTTAAGCGCTCGACGCCGCAGAATATCGTGATCGGCGGCGCGGCGGGCGCGTTTCCGCCGATGATCGGCTGGGCGGCGGTGACCGGCGACGTTTCGCTGCAATCCGCTTTATTGTTCCTGATTATTTTCCTGTGGACGCCGCCGCATTTCTGGGCGCTGGCGCTTTACAAAAACGAGGATTACGCGCGCGCCGGCGTGCCGATGATGCCGGTGGTGGCGGGCGCGGCCACCACCAAACGGCAGATGGCGGTTTACACCTGGCTGCTCGTTGCCACGACCTTGCTGCTGCCGGCGCTGCATATGGCCGGCATGGTGTTTACCGTGGCGGCACTGCTACTGGGTGTGGCGTTTTTGCATCATGTGCATAAGGTTTTGCGCGATCAGACGGATAAATCGGCGCGTAAAACATTTGGCTTTTCCATTTTTTATCTGTTTATGTTATTTACCGTATTGATTTTGGACGGCTGGCTCGCCCAGCTTGGATTAAATAGTCTTTTGTAGGAGATTTTATGGAAAAGCACCTGACCCCGGAAAACCAGCAGGCACTGCTGGACATCACCCAGAACACCATCTACCTGATGGGCGCGAGCTTCGTGCTTGGCAGCCTGTTTACCTTATTTTTATTGTTGGTGCTGGATTTCGTCCGCCGCAACAAAACCCCGCAGCAGTAACGCGCTACGCTGCCCGATCCCCGGCATAATCAAAAGCGCAAGAACCTGGCGCTGCTTGCCGTGCTGCTGGCGCTGATCGCGCTCATTTATGCCATTGCCATCATGCGCCTTGCGCATTGAGGGCTTAAGGCTATAGGCTTAAAGCTTATGCTCTGCTTTCCCAAGCCCTAAGCCTATGTCCAGAAACTTTTCCCTCGCGCTTAATCTCCTCGCTCTTGCCGCCGGCATGCTCATGCTGGCCTACGCTTCGGTGCCGCTTTACCGGCTGTTCTGCCAGATCACCGGCTATGGCGGCACGACACAGGCGGCGGCGCATGCGCCGGGCGCGGTCGGCGGCCGCGTTATGACCGTTACCTTCAATGCCGATACCGATCCCGCGCTGCCCTGGCAGTTTACGCCGGGCGAGCGCGCGCATAAGGTAAAAATCGGCGAGCAGACGCTGACGCATTTCGTAGCGCGCAATCTGGCCGATCATCCGGTTACCGGCCGCGCGGTATTTAACGTCGTGCCGTTTAAGGCCGGGCCGTATTTCGTCAAGATCGCCTGTTTCTGTTTTACCGAGCAAACGCTGGCGGCCGGGCAAAAAGCCGATATGCCCGTATCGTTTTACATCGACCCGTCGATCATGGATGATCCCGATCTTAAGGCTTTAAAAACTATTACGTTGTCTTATACGTTTTATGAGGTAAGGAAATAATAGTGTCATCCTCGCGAGGCCGTCGGCCGAGCGGGGATCTCATGCAATCGAACCAGATCCCCGCTCGCGCGATGCGCTCGCGAGGATGACGAAAGGAAAGACGATGTCCCATCACGACGACCACTCCCATCAAAGTCATCCCTATCATCTGGTCGATCCCAGCCCGTGGCCGGCGGTGGGGGCTTCGGCGCTGCTGGCGCTGACCGTCGGCATGGCGCTGTTTATGCACCATCATCCGGGCGGCGCGCTGCTGGCGCTGATCGGTTTGCTGCTGGTGCTTTACACCATGTTCGTCTGGTGGCGCGACGTTATCAAGGAAGCGATGGTGGAGCGCCGGCATACGCGCGCGGTAAGTCGCGGCCTGCGTCTGGGCATGGCGCTGTTCATCACCTCGGAGGTGCTGTTCTTCGCGGCGTTCTTCTGGGCGTTTTTCAATGCCAGCACGCTGCCCAAGGCGCCGCTTTCCGATGTCTGGGCGATTGCGCCGGGCGTATGGCCGCCCAAGGGCATCGAGCCGTTCGACCCGTTCCATTTGCCCTTCTTAAATACGCTGATCCTGCTGCTTTCCGGCTGCACGGTGACCTGGGCGCATTACTCGATCATCAAGGGCGACAATAAAAACACCATTACCGCGCTGTGGTACACGGTGCTTCTCGGCATCGCCTTTACCAGCTGCCAGGCTTACGAATACACGCATGCGGCGTTCGGCTTTAAGGACGGCGTGTATGCCACGACGTTTTTCATGGCGACCGGCTTTCACGGCTTTCACGTCATCGTCGGCACGATTTTCCTCGCCGTCTGTCTGGGCCGCACCTATAAAGGGCATTTCACGCGAGAGCAGCATCTGGGCTTCGAGTTCGCCGCCTGGTATTGGCATTTCGTCGACGTGGTGTGGCTGTTTTTGTTCATGTTCATCTACAACGACCTGGCCAACAAGCTGATGCCGTTCTTTCACACGGTATTCACCGGCGCCAATCTGCTCATCGTGTTCATCCTGTCGCTCGCCGGCGCGGCTTATGTCGGCTGGAAAATGTTCCATAGCCGCAGCTTCGATAAGGTCGCGCATTACCACTAGCCGCTTCGCGGCGGAGAACGGATGACAGATGACGGATGACAGTAAAAGTGCCATTCCGTCTTCCGTTTTCCGTTCTCCGTCATCCGTTTTTCGCTGCCCGCGCTGCCACAAAGGCAAGCTCTATAAAGGCCTGCTCGCCGTGGCCGAGCGTTGCGGCGAATGCGGCCTGCCGTTTGGTGGGCACGAGGAGGGCGACGGCCCGGCGTTTTTCGGCATCCTCATTGTCGGCGCGCTGGCCGGAATTTTTGTCGCCATCGTCGAAGTCAAATACGCGCCGCCCTTCTGGCTGCATGCGGCGATCTGGATTCCGTTTGTGCTGATCGGTTCAGTTATGGCGCTTAAGCTCGGCAAAGCGGCGCTCATCCATGCGCAGTACCGGGTCCGGCAGGGGGATTTTACTTGACGCTTATGTAACACTAGTGTTACACTTTTATTAAAGGAGTTCTTATGCCGACCAAACATACCCGTATCAATATTCCTGTGGATAAAGGCATGTTGGCCATGATTACCCGCTTCGCTAAATCCGAGGAAACCAGTCTTTCCTCGGCGGCAAAAGAATTAATCAAGCTTGGCCTTGAAATGCAGGAAGACTGGTATTTTTCGAGATTATCGGATAAACGTCTGAAAGAAGGCGGCAAGCGGATTAAGCATAAAGACGCCTGGAAGAATGTCTTACGAGATTGAATATCTTCCTAGAGTAATCAGCCGGGATCTTCCCGCCTTACCCAAAACCATGGCGGAGAAAATTCAGAAAGCTATCAATCAACGCCTGACTACAGACCCATTGCAATATGGCAAGCCGCTGCGTTTTAATCTTACAGGATACAGGCGGCTCAGGGTGGGCGATTGGCGCGTGATTTATTATCTTGAGCGGAAAACAAATATTGTCGTCATCACCGCCATCGATCACCGCAAGGATATTTACGAGTGATCGCCTGAGAAACTCCAAAGGCGGCCAGACATTCCCCACGATGAGGCGTGGCGTTAGCGGTGCCAACGTTCTCCGGATTCGTTACCGGGCCCGTCACCACCTGCCAATCTTTTCAACTCTTCGTCGGTTTTAGGGGCTATCTGGCCGGTACCGACGCCATACGCTATCGTGAATGCTTGTTTCAAAAGTCGGTTGCATTCATCCCGCGCGGCATCGGCCAATGGTCTGTCTAGCGCCGCCAAATATGACCGCAGTGTCTGACGAATTATTTTTCCTTTTTCAGGATCGGCGATACCGTCGGCGATGCTGCTTATAGTTTTTACAGCAGATGCATCTTTTTGGATACGCGGGTTTTTTGCATAGTCTATGGGGCGTCTTGGTTGTTTAGGTGCGGGCATGGGATAACTCCTAATAGCGTTTTAAAAAGATTAACGAATAATAATATATAGCCTGCCGATAGGCAAGGGGATTTAATGGGGCTGAGAATGGCTGCCGCACTCCCGCAATAAATGCGGGCTTACCCCTTAGCCTTGCGGCCCTTCAGCGGGGTGATTTTGGATTTTTCGGCGATGGCTTCCAGCGCGGCGATGGCCGAGAGGTTCATGATCTCGGCGACCGAAGCGCTCATCTGCGCCACCTGCGCCGGGCGGGTAAGCCCCATCAGCACCGGGCCGATGGTGACGCCGTCGCCCAGCTCCTGCATCAGGTTGGAGGCGACGTGCGCGGTGTGCAGCGCCGGCATGATGAGCACGTTGGCCGGCCCGCTAAGCCGGCAGAACGGATACAGGCTCATCAGCTCGGCATTGAGCGCCACGCTGACCGACATCTCGCCGTCATATTCGAAATCGACGTTCATGCCGTCGAGGACTTTCACCGCGTCGCGGATGCGCGCCGATTTTTCGCGCATGGGGTTGCCGAAGGTGGAGTAGCTAAGCAGGGCGACGCGCGGCTCATGCCCCATCTTGCGCGCGGCGTGGGCGGTTTTGACCGCGATATGCGCGAGCTTTTCCGGCTCGGGCAGTTCCTGGATGGTGGTATCGGCGAAGAACAGCGTCTTGCCCTTGGCGACCACCAGCGTGACGCCGAATAAAAACTCGCCGGGGCGGGTGTCGATGACGCGGGTGATGTTGTCGACCGAAACGGTGTAATTGCGGGTAACGCCGGTGATCATGGCGTCGCCGTGGCCGGCGGCGAGCATGCAGGCGGCGAAGATGTTGCGGTCGTTTTTGACCATGCGGGTGACGTCGCGATAGAGAAACCCGGCGCGTTGCAGGCGCGGATACAGATGGTCGATATACTCCTCGACATGCGGGCTCACCGCCGCGTTGGCGATCTCCATGCTCTGCCAGTCATGGATGCCCATTTTCTTCATCAGCTCCTGCACGCGCTCGACGCGGCCGACCAGAATCGGCTTGCCGTAGCCGTTGTCGCGCCACTGCACGGCGGCGCGGATGATTTTTTCCTCCTCGCCCTCGGCGAAGATCATGCGTTGCGGGTTGGCGCGCACCTTGTCGAAAATCTGCTGCATCGAATTGGCGGTGGGGTCGCGCCGCGCCGCCAGCTCTTTCTTGTAGCCGTCGATATCCATGATCGGACGGCGCGCCACGCCGGACTCCATCGCCGCCTTGGCCACCGCTACCGGCACCGTGGTCATCAGGCGCGGATCGAACGGCGCCGGAATAATGTATTCCGGGCCGAACTCCATCTGCCGGCCGCCATACGCCGCCGACACTTCCTCCGGCACGTCCTCGCGCGCCAGCTGGGCCAGCGCTTCGGCGGCGGCGATCTTCATCTCGTCATTGATTTGCGAAGCGCGCACGTCGAGCGCGCCGCGGAAGATGTAGGGGAAGCCCATGACGTTGTTGACCTGATTGGGGTAGTCGCTGCGGCCGGTGGCGATGATGGCGTCTTTCCTTACGGCCCGCACGTCCTCGGGCGTGATTTCCGGATCGGGATTGGCCATGGCGAAGATGATCGGGTTGCGCGCCATCGATTTTACCATCTCCTGCGACACCGCGCCTTTGGCGGCCAGGCCCATGAACATGTCGGCGCCTTCCATCGCGTCGGCCAGCGTGCGTTTGCTGGTTTTCACCGCATGCGCCGATTTCCACTGGTTCATGCCTTCGCCGCGGCCCTCATAAATCACGCCGGCTTTGTCGATCAGCAGGGCGTTTTCATGTTTGACGCCCATGCGCTTGATAAGCTCGAGGCAGGCGATGCCCGCCGAACCGGCGCCGAGCACGACGACTTTCATGTCCTTGAATTTGCGGCCGGTCAGATGCGCGGCGTTGATGAGGCCGGCGGCGGTGATGATCGCCGTGCCGTGCTGGTCGTCGTGAAACACCGGGATGTCCATCGCCTCGCGCAGCCGTTGCTCGATGATGAAGCATTCGGGTGCGGCGATGTCTTCTAAGTTGATGCCGCCCCAGCTGGGACCCAGCAGCCTGACGCAGTTGACGAACTCGTCGACGTCACGCGTGTCGACTTCGATATCCACCGCGTCGATATCGGCGAAGCGCTTGAATAAAATGGCCTTGCCTTCCATGACCGGCTTGCTTGCCAGCGCGCCCAGGTTGCCCAGCCCCAGCACCGCCGTGCCGTTTGAAATCACCGCGACGAAATTGCCGCGCGAAGTATAGTCGTAGGCTTTGGCGGGGTCTTTGTGGATCTCAAGGCACGGCACCGCCACGCCCGGCGAATAGCCCAGCGACAGGTCGCGCTGCGTCATCAGCGGCTTGTGCGGCAGGATGGAGATTTTGCCCGGCTTGCCTTCGGCGTGGTAGGCTAAGGCTTCCGCGTCTGTGATAGGTTGCTTGTCTTCGGCCATTATTTTCCCGTCATCCTCGCGAGGCCCTCGGCCGAGCGGGGATCTTGTTCAATTACGCGAGATCCCCACTCGCGCCAGGCGCTCGTGAGGATGACAATAATTGCTGCACCGCAGCATAAGTCCATGATTTTCAAATGAAGTTTTTAGGTCGCATATTGCACTGCGGAATGCAAGCGAAAACAGCTGCGAATGCTATCTTCCTGCTGCCGGAGGAGAAACGCCGAGTGCATTCAGGAGCGCTCCGTGAAGGACTGCCGCGCGCTGCAAGCTATTATATTGCGTTTCAAACATCATAGCATTCCTGCTTTCCGTTTCAATCGCTTCATGGCGCAAATTGGCATCAGTGTCACCCAGCTGTTGAAATTGCGCGATCTGCTCCAGGGTACGTCGGCGGCTTTTGCTTACGTCGGCCATTATGGCGTCGATGATTTGCGCGGACTGGCTAAGGACTCGCTTTTGCGCTTCTCCGATGTTGCCATTTTTTACATCGGTCAGTGCGTTAAACAGTTTTTCCAGCGCTACTTTCGATTCGTCGAGCAGCGTGTTTTTAACCGCTGGCGCGCTAGGAAATAACTCGCGTAATGTAGGCGCCCCAATGCGCTCCTTAAGCATCATTTCAAACGTAACGGTTTCCATTTCCTGCGGCAGGATCGAGATTTTCCCCTGTGCATCGCGCAACAGCGCCGGCCGTTCATAATAAGGCAGAGCGAGCAAAGTCGCGGCGATCTGCGCCGGGCTGTCGCCTTCCTTGGCAGCAAAATTTGCGGGATCGATTGCCGACATGCGCTATCGCCCCGCCGCCGGAGGCGACTGGCCCGGCGCGTCGAGCGAAACGCCGAGCGACTCCGCGAGTTTTTCAAACAGCAGCTGCGCGCGCATCAGGTTTTCATAGCGTCCTTGCGCCTGATGAAAGACCATTTCAACCCTATCGCGGACGGCGTCATCGGCCTGATCCACCATCTGCTGATGCGAAACGGGATCTATGCCATCTTTCCACGATTCTCCTTCCGAAAGATCATGTTTTTCGATCACTGCCTCTTTAAGCCCTTTAGCAAACATTTGACTTTCAAACTCAAACATCCGGACTAATTCTTTCATGGAAGCATAGGCTTTGCGCAGGTCATCGTCCGAGGGCTTGGCGCCGCCGTTTTTCATATCCGTTATGATTCGCAGCAGCGTGTGCGCATTTTCGATGGAGAGGGGTGCGAATACGGCTTTCTTGAGATGATGGCCGGCAGGCGCTTCATCTATCGAGCGCTGAAAACTTATTTTGGATTGAATTAGATCTTGCAGAAACGTTTCAAATATTGTCGGCTTATCGTTCCTGCCGGGAATTTCCAGCTCGCTCAACTGTTTCGCCAGCAATAGCGGGCGGCCGGCGGGGGTGGGAGAAACGGGGGCGGACATAATTATTCCTTTTAAAACGTCCCAACCATATTATACTGCCCGAACTTTAATTAGTGTTAAGTTTTTGTGACAATGGCATGGCTGGTCAATCGACTGTTTTAGAAAAAGAAATACCTGCAGAAAATGGCGCCACGCCCGCCATGCAGCAATATTTGTCGCTTAAAGCCGCGCATAAGGACTATCTGCTGTTTTACCGCATGGGCGATTTTTACGAGCTTTTCTTCGACGATGCGGTGCGCGCGTCGCAGATCTTGGACATCGCGCTCACCAAGCGCGGCAAGCATAACGGCGAGGACGTGCCGATGTGCGGCGTGCCGGCGCATGCCTATGATACTTATCTGGAACGGCTGATTGCTTCGGGCGTCAAGGTCGCCATTTGCGAGCAGCTCGAGACGCCCGAGGAAGCCAAAAAGCGCGGCTATAAAGCGGTGGTCAACCGCGACGTCGTACGCATCGTGACTCCCGGCACCATCACCGAAGAAAGCCTGCTCGATGCCAGGCAGTCGCATTTCCTGTGCGCGGTTGCTGCGCCCTCCACCCAACCCTCCCCCGCAAGGGGGGAGGGCTATGCCTTAGCCTGGCTCGATATCACGACCGGCGAATTCCAGACCAGTGCGGTGACGCAGGCGGCGCTCGCCTCGGAGCTGGCGCGGCTTAATCCGCGCGAAATCTTGGCGCCCGATAATTTGCCGCAAAACCTGCTGTCCGATTTCAAATCCATCCTGACCTTGCAGCCGGCGAGCGTGTTTGATGCGCGCCGCGCCGAGCGCGTGTTGAAGGAGAGCTATGCGGTGACGTCGCTGGCCGCATTCGGCGATTTTACGCCAGCGCAGCTTTCGGTGTGCGGCGCGCTGCTCGATTACGTGAAGCTGACGCAGAAAAACGCGCTGCCGCGGCTCGATCCGCCCAAACGCCAGCAGGCCAGCGAGCATATGCAGATCGACGCCGCCAGCATGCGCAACCTCGAACTCATCACGACGCTTTCGGGCGACAAGCGCGGCAGCCTGTTTTCGGTGATCGACGAAACCATAACGTCGGCCGGCGCGCGGCTTTTGGCTTCCTGGCTAGTCGCACCTTTGACCGATGCGGTGCGTATCAACGCGCGGCTTGGCAATGTCGCGTTCTTCGTTACGGCGGATGCGCTTCGCGCGCAGCTGCGCACGCATCTTGGCGCCTGCCCCGACATCGAGCGGGCGCTGTCGCGCATTGCGCTTAATCGCGGCGGGCCGCGCGATTTGCTCGCCATCGCCGGCGGGTTGCTGGCGGCGCACCGCGCGCGCGTGGCGCTCGAGCTGGCATCCGATCTGCCGAACGGGCTTATCGCGCTGCGCGATCGCTTAGGCGGGCACGAAACGCTGATCGAGAAACTCGCCGCGGCTATCCGCGCCGATTGCGGCCTGTTCGCGCGCGATGGCAATTTCATCGCCGACGGGTTTTCCGCCGCGCTCGGCGAGCTGCGGAGCCTCAAAAACGAAGGCACGCGCCTGATCGCCGCCTTGCAGCAGAAATATATCGAGGCGACCGGCATCGGCGGGCTTAAGATCAAATATAATAATGTGCTCGGCTATTTCATCGAAATCACGCAGACGCATCAAAGCAAGGTCATTCCCGAATTCATCCACCGCCAGACGCTGGCGAGCAACCTGCGTTACACCAGCGTCGAGCTTTCCGAGCTGGAACGCAAAATCGGCGAGGCGGCGGACAAGGGTTTAAAACTCGAGCTGGAATTGTTCGCCGAGCTGGTGGCGGAAGTGATGGCGTCGCAAAGCCGCATTGTCGAGACAGCGCGCGCGCTGGCCAGGGTCGATGTGTTCTCGGGGCTGGCGGAGCTTGCGAAGAAACGCCGCTACGCGCGTCCCACGGTCGATCATTCCGTTGCCTTCGAGATTACCGGCGGGCGGCATCCGGTGGTCGAAGTGGCGCTCGAGAAATCGTCGGGTGAGCCCTTCATCGGCAACGATTGCGACCTTGCAGAGACGCAAAGATTACTTTCCAGCACAGTGGGATCCGAAGCTTGGAATTCACGTGACTTGAAGTCGCGGC